>SXGT01149984.1_pt1 | contig 77362 bp, 56 predicted proteins | sample 3176221 | NCBI WGS metagenome assembly SXGT01 (sample SAMN11356862, study PRJNA531348) | freshwater metagenome | isolation source: freshwater sample F1-120 | place: China: Fuxian Lake, Yuxi | collected 2017-12-25
CCCTCGCCGGTCGCGTGGGTCGGTCAGTTCGCCAAGACGTTCGACCAGCGATCGGGCCATGAGCGGCTCCACACAGAGGAGCACGATCCATACCCAACCAAGCTACCTTGCCCAAGATCAATCCGTGCGTCGCCCTGGCTCAGAAGTCAAGTGAACAGGAAATAACAGTCGCGGAGCCGCGAGCGGCTATGTTTCACCGCTTGCGGCTTCGCGGGGAATACGGTCGAGAAGCCGCGAGCGGCTCAAGAAGAGAAAAATCACTTCAACTTCAGCGTGCTGGCCGGGAGGCACAGCCCTTCCTTGCACGCGCTCAGTTTCACGCGAACCTCGACCTCGCCCTCGGTCGCGGGGAACGTACCCTTGATCGTCACCGCGCCTTCGAATACCGCGTACTTCCCCACAGTTGCATCGGTGATCTCCTTCCCCTTCGGGTATTCCACCTTCGCCTCAACCTTCTTGCCGCCAACGTAAACGGTCACTTCTGTTTGCGATTCGACCAGCGTGTCGGCGCCGGCGGGATTCGCGTAGAGGTGCCACGGGGCTTCCGTTGTCAGCGTGAGCGTGAAGGTTCGCTTTCCGTCCTTCGGTGCCTCGAGCGTGAGTTTGGACGTAACCGTGTCGGCCGATACCTTCGGCTTCTTCGGATCGACCTTGTCCTTCGGTTTCGGCTCCTCGTCCCCGCCGGCCGCGTCGAGCAACTCGTCGAGCGTGCGGAGCATCAGCGGCATCCCCGTCGGCCCGGTGCGCAGCGCCAGCGAGAACGCTTTCACGGTGCGAATGGCCCGGTCGCGGTAAGTGTCGTCTTTCAGTTTCGTGCCGAGGCGGAACAGGTTGCGAGCCATCTGCGAATTACCCGACGGTTGCACGCCGTCGTAACTGTCCTTCGAGCGCGCAAAGAGCTTCTCGCTGTCGCTTGCGGTGAAGTAGAATCCGCCGCCGACTGGGTCGCCGTGATGCTTCACCGTGAGGTCGGTGAGCTGCTTCGCCGCTTCCACCCACTTCTTCTCACCCGTGGCCTCGTGCAGGTTCAACAAGCCGTGAACGAAGTACGAGTAGTCGTCGATGAACGCGATGCCCTTCGCGCTCGCTTTCTCACCCGGTGCCGCCGCGAAAATGCGGTACAGGCGACCGTCCTTGTCGCGCATCTTCGTAAGGACGAAGTCGGCCGCGTCGGCCGCGGCTTGCGTGTACGCCTTGTCCTTGAAGACCGCGCCCGCCTTCGCGTACCCCGCGATCATCTGCCCGTTCCACGCGACGATGATCTTGGTATCAAGAAAAGGCCGCTCGCGCTTCGCACGCACGTCGAACAACTTCTTCTTGAGTGGTTCCAACTTCGCGAGCAGTGCCGCTTCGGTGAGCTTCTGCTCCTTCGCGATCTCCGCGAACGCTTTCGGCAGTCGCAGGATGTGGAACTTGTCCTCGAAGTTCGGCGCGGTCACGCTGTAGACCGCCTTGAACAGCGTCGTGTCCGCGTCGTTGCCCAGCACCTTCTTGATTTCGTCACTCGTCCAGACGTAGAACTCGCCTTCCTTCTCGTTGCTGTCCGCGTCGATCGCGGAGTAGAAGCCCTTCTCCGGCGAAGTCATCTCGCGCTTGATGAATTCGAGCGTCTCCGCAACCGTTCTCTTGTACTCCGGGCGCGGATCGAGCGCGTACGCCTCGCTGTACAACTCGACCAACTGCCCGTTGTCGTAGAGCATCTTCTCGAAGTGCGGGACGGTCCAGGTGCGCTCGGTGCTGTAGCGGTGGAAGCCGCCGCCGAGGTGGTCGTAAATGCCGCCTTCGAGCATCTTCGCGAGCGTGTTGTCGGTTAACTTCTTGAGCCGCTCGTTGCCCGGCTTTTTGCTCTGCACAAGCAGGAAATTCCACACTGGCGGTCGCGGGAACTTCGTGCCGCGATAGCCGCGCGACTTGTTGCCGGTGCCGCCGTGCTCGGGGTCGATGTCGAACGCGTCCACGCCGTCGGTCACGAGTTCGCGCTTGATCGGCACGAGAGCGATGGCCTTACTGTTCAGTTCAAGCGCTTCGATGGTCATCTTCGCGATGCGGTCGGCTTGTTTCTCCAGGTCGGCACGATCCTTGTCGAACTCAATGACCTTACCGAGCACCGTCTTGAAGCCGGGGATGGTGTCGTCCCCGATCTTCCGATCTTCCGGCGGAAAGTACGTCGCCCCAAAGATCGGCTTGCCTTCAGGCGTGAGGAACATGCTGAGCGGCCAGCCGCCTTGCTCACCGGTGGTCTGGAGCGCGGTCATGTAGATGTCGTCCACATCCGGGCGCTCTTCGCGGTCCACCTTGATGCAAACGAAGTTCGCGTTGAGCAACTTCGCGATCGCGGCGTTGGAGAACGATTCGCGTTCCATGACGTGACACCAGTGGCACGCGCTGTAGCCGATCGACAGGAAGATGAGCTTCTTCTCTTTCTTCGCTTTCTCGAACGCTTCCGGCCCCCACGGGTACCATTCGACCGGGTTGTACGCGTGCTGGAGCAAGTACGGACTGCTCTCTTTCGCGAGCTTGTTCGGCTTGCCCTTCTCTTTCTCCTTGGGCTTCTCCTTGTCCTTCGGTTGCGACGTGGCTTCCGAGGTCGAGACGACGAGGGTACAAGCGGCGAACAGGAACAGCGCGAAGAGGTGTGATCGCATGGCGGGGTTCTCCGTGGGAGGTAGAGATGATGATACGGAACCGGTCGTCCGCGCCAGGCGCACAGGGCTTCCGCCCTGTGCTACGTCCGACGCGGACGCGGTGACTCATAGCGGCCAGCGGTCGCCGGTCTTCGCGCCTTCGGGCACCGGCGTGTTCATGTAGTACGCCCACACCTCTCCGTGGCCTTCCACGTCGATCAGTTCGCGCACGAACGGTCCAGGAACTTCCTCGAACGTATCCAGTTCCGCGAGGCACTTCGCGTCCACAGCGAACAGCTCGCCGTGAATCGCGAGACCGTCGAAGCTGTCGCAAATCAGCCCCGGGTGCGCGCTGAGATCGATCACGCGATACCGCGCCGCCGTCACGACTTCGCCAACGAACTCCTGATCCGCAAGCCGGAAGTAGTTCCGCCCGCCGCGTTTCAAGGTGCCGTACACGAACAGGATTGTTTTTGCCATGAGCGCGCTCCGCGGTACACTGCGAACACTTCTCCCGCATCTTATGGGGCCGGCACCATGAACGAACCCGTCTCCCGCCGCGCGGCCATTCAAGCCGGGACCGTTATCGCACTCGCCGGAACGCTTCCGTTCGAGGCCGCCGCGCAGGAGCCGAAACGCCAGGTGTGGGAGGGCTACACCGACCAGTTGAGTTACGCTCCCGGCGACGAGGTGAAGTTGCACCTCTCCTCCTCGGTGCCCAAACTGCGGTTCAGTGTTGTTCGAGGGGGCAGTGGGTTCCCGCCATACCCCGCCGAGGGAGAGATCGCGGGTGCCGCTGTACAGCCCATTCCGAAAGACGCCTCGTCGCACGGTTGTGGCTGGCCGGTCGCGCACAAATTCAAACTCCCCGCGGATACCGCCTCTGGCTATTACGCGGTCATCTGCCACGAGCCAGATAAGAACGCCGGACTCGCGGCGGCCTTCTTCATCGTGCGACCGAAGGAACCAGGCAAGAACGCGAAGATCCTCATTCAGCTCGCGACCAACACCTACAACGCGTACACGAACTGGGGCGGCTACAGCCTCTACGCCTACCACGGACGGCACAAGGTTCAGGGGCGCCGCGTATCGTTCGACCGGCCCATCACGTCACAGTTCGGGCGGTGGGAAGACCCCTTTACGAAGTGGGCCGAGAAGGCCGGCTACGCGCTCGACTACTGCGCGAACTCGGACCTGGAGTTCCGCCCCGAGTTGCTCAAGAAGTACAAACTGGTGCTCAGCGTCGGACACGACGAATACTGGTCCGCGCCGATGCGCGACGCTCTCGAAACTTACATCACGAACGGCGGGAACGTCGCGTTCTTCAGCGGCAACACCTGTTGCTGGCAAGTGCGAACGGAATCTGAGGGCCGCGCGCTCGCCTGCTGGAAACAGAACTTCGGCGATGACCCCGTCTACAAAACCGGCGATCACAAAACGCTCTCGTCTGCCTGGAGCCACTACCTCCTCAACAGGCCGGAGAACACGCTCACCGGTGTCGGGTTCCTGTGGGGCGGCTACCACCGGAGTCACGGGCAGTTCATGGACGGCAGCGGCGCGTTCACAACCCACAGACCGGACCACTGGCTCTTCGCGGGCACCGATCTGAAACGCGGAAGCACGTTCGGCGCGAATCTACCCGGCTACAAGGTCGTGGGTTACGAGTGCGACGGGTGCGAACTCACCTGGAAGGACGGACTGCCGTTCCCCACATGCGGCGACGGCACGCCGAAGAACTTCGAGGTACTCGCGACCGCGCCGGCACGCTGGCACCCGGACGACGCGGAGTGGTACGAGAAATGGCAGAAAGGCCGTACCGGAAACGCGGTTGTCGGCACCTACACGCGCGGCGGAACCGTCGTCACCGTCGGCACCACCGACTGGAGTTTCGGTCTCCGCGCGAACGACGCGAACGTCGCGCGGATTACGAAGAACGTGCTGGATAGGCTCTCGTAGGACAGGCTGGAAGCCTGTTCTACGAGGAATCACCGGATCAGTTCAAACGTGGTCTGGAGTACTTGGCTCTCGATCTGAATCGCCTGCGTGTTGGAACTGAACGCTCGTTGCGCGATGATCAGATTCACCAACTCGTTCGGGAGGTTAACGTTCGACTGCTCGAGAAAGCCCTGCGTGACATTGCCGAGGCCGTTCGCGTTGGGCGCACTGGTGGTCGCGGTGCCGGAGGCGGCGGTTTCGGTGAACGCGTTGTCGCCGAACCGCGACAGCCCGCCCGGGTTCGCAAACCGCGTCAGCGCGAGCTGGCCAACCGGTTGCAGCCCGGCGTCTGTCGTGGCGGTCACTGTCCCATCTGGCCCGACCGAGATCGAGGTGGTGTTCGGCGGGACGATCAGGTTGCCAACCAACCGGTAGCCCTCCGGCGTGACTAATTGACTGGTGTTGTCCGTGGTGAAGTTGCCCGCTCGTGTGTACGCGGTCGTGCCGTCCGGGAGCGTCACGGCGAAGAAGCCTTCCCCCGTGATCGCGAGATCGAACTTCCCCGTCGAGACAACCAGTGTGCCTTGCGTGAACCGCCCGCTGATCGCATCGACGATCGCACCCGTTCCGATCTGCGTGCTGCCCGGCGGCGTAGTGCCCTGCCCCGTTGAGGAACCCGCCGCGAAGCCCGAATACAGGAGGTCTTGAAACGTGATCAACGACGTCTTGTAACCGGGCGTGTCCGCGTTCGCGACGTTGTTACTGGTCACGTCCAGAAAGCTGGACGCGGCCTGGAGGCCGGCATTGCTCGTTGTCAGTGCGATCAGTGCCATGATGTCGCTTCGTGTGGTGTGAAGTCGCGTGGTTGCTGTTGACAGTTTCGGTTCCACTAACGTCCGCTGTAAACTGCTGAATGAATCTTACCCGTTCTTTCGGAGTCCCGCCATGAGTACCCGCCGAACGTTCCTCAAATCCTCCACTCTCGGAGCAGCCGCGCTAACCTACGCCAACGGCGCGCCCGCGAAAGCCGGACCCGACAAACTCACCGTCGCGCTCGTCGGCTGCGGCGGGATGGGCAAGCACCACCTCGGTCACCTCGTGAAGCACAAGCAACTGAACATTGCCTACGTGTGCGACGTGGATGACAACCGGCTCGCGGACGCCGCCAAGATCGCGACGACTGCGGGGCACGCAGTGAAGGCCGAGAAGGACATGCGAAAGGTACTCGCGGACAAGACCCTCAACGCGGTCTGGATGGCGACGCCAGACCACTGGCACACGCCCGGCGCGATCCTCGCCGCCGACGCGGGCAAACACGTGTACGTCGAGAAGCCGTGTTCGCACAATGTCCGCGAAGGCCGACTCCTCATCGACGCCGCGACGCGCAACAAAGTCCACATCCAGGTTGGTACGCAATCGCGCAGCACCCCCACTTGCGCGGAGGCGATGAAACGCATCCACGGTGGCGCGATCGGCGAAGTGCTGGTCGTGAAGACATGGAACAGCCAGTTGCGCCGGAACCTCGGCAAGGTAAAGCCGAGCGAGCCGCCCAAGCACATCGACTACGCCCTGTGGCAGGGACCGGTCCCGGAAGCCCCGTTCTACACCAACCGCGTTCACGGTTCGTGGCGGTTCTTCCTCGACTACGGCGCCGGCGACATGGGCAATGACGGAGTCCACGACATCGACGTGGGCGTGTGGGGCATGAAACTCGACGCGCTCCCGAACCGCGTCGCGGCGCTCGGTGGTAAGTTCTTCTTCGACGACGATCAGGAGTGGCCCGACACGCAGTACGTGGTGTGCGAGTACGACGCCGGCAACGGCGGGAAGAAGCCGCGACAGTTCATCTTCGAGCAGCGCATCTGGTCGCCCTACGTTCAGGAGGGTTACGAGAACGGCTGCGCGTTTTACGGCACGAAGGGGGTGCTCATTATCGGCCACAGCGAGGGGTGGAAGCTGTTCGGTGAGAAAAACAAGCCTCTCGAAGAGATGAACGGACGCGTCGATCTGCCGGCGCACCACCAAAACTTCATCGACGCGTGCTTGAAGGGTGATAAGCTCGCGGCTCCGGCGGAGGTCGGGCACATCTCGGCGGGTATCTGCCACCTGACGAACATCAGCAGTCGGTTGCGGAAGACGATCGAGTTCGACCCGGTAAAAGAGACGATCACCAACAGCCCAGACGCGAACGCGATGCTGCGCCGCAAGTACCGCCCGAACCACTGGGCCGTGCCGAAGAACGTGTGAACACATCGCGCCGCTTGCGGCTTCGTGAGGCGTTCTACGGAGAGCGCCCGCGAAGCCGCAAGCGGCATGAACAGGTCAGGGCACAATCACGGCTTTCGGCAGCGCCTTCGCGAGCTTCGCCTTCCCGTCGGCGGTGATCTTCGTCCCCGCGATGTTCAGCTTCCGCAATCGCTTCAACCCCGCGAGTGTGTCGATGCTCGCGTCGGTCACCTTCGCGGAGTTGAGCGTCAGTTCTTCGAGCGTGGCCAACCCGGCCAGAGACTTCACGCCCGCGTCATCGAACGGCCCGCCGGTGAGCATCAACAACCGCAGCTTGGGTAACTTCGCGATCTGGGCACACGTCACGTTGCTCGCGGCCTTCTCGTACACGTCGAGTTGATCGAGTTCCGTCAACTTCGCGAGGAACGGCAGCGCGTTCTCGGTGGTATCGTGGCTCGCCACATGCAACTGCCGCAAGGCGGTGAGATTCGCGACGTGCTTTAGCCCCACGTCGGTCACCTTTGAGTGAACGATTTCCAGGCGGCGGAGGTTCGTCAACTTGCCAATCGCTTCGAGACCCGCGTCGCTCGCGGGCGAAGAGTGAAGGTTGATCGACTCGATCTGCTTCATCTCGCCGAGGTGTTTGAAGCCGCTGCCGGTGATCTTCGACGAACACACCACCATCCGCTTCATCTTGGTCATGCCCGCGAGGTGCTCGAACCCGTCGTCGCTCACGGCGGTGAGGCACACGTTCAGCACTTCGAGGTTCTTCAATGCTCTCAGGTGAACGAGGCCGGCGCTCGTGACCGCGGTGCCAGAGAGTTCGAGCCGGCGTAACGGATCCTGCCCGATGAGCCAATGCTTCAGCCAGTCGTCTGTAACGCGGTCGGTGAGTTTCTTCGGAGTCGGTTCCTTGTGCCCGTCGCTGCGCTCGTTCAGAAGTATCTCTGTGATGCGGCCGAACACCGCGAGGTGTTCGTCGCCCGCGATTTCGCGCAGCCACACCGGCGCGTCCACTTCGACGCTCGCGGTGCCGCCAAGTCGCTTGATTTCGGCGAGCAGCAACTTGTCCTTCGCGTGCCCCAGCGCGGCCTGTTCGAGGGCAACGAATAGTTCTGCCTTCGCCGCGTCGGTGGTTGCGGCCGGGTGAGTGAGTGCGGCGATCATCTGGCGCAGCCCGGCCGCCGAGTTCGGCCCGATGTTGTTGCCCCCGCGGATCACGGCGGCGGCGGTCGCCTTCGCCAGTTCGCGCAATCTCTCCGCGTCTGGGTGCGCCTTCAGCGGCACCACGTTCAGCGCACGAATCGCCTTCATCGGTTTGCCGGGGTGACCGGCGAAGCCCTTCACGCCGACCTTCGCGTGGAACACGCCCGGCGGGTCGCCAGTGGTGCAGAAGATTTCGTCGTGGTCCTTCCCACCGAACGCGATGTTGCTCACCACCTTCGCGGGCACGTTCAGGTACGCGAGCGGCTTGCCTTCGGGACTCAGCACCGTGATGCGGCCCGTCTTCGAGTCGGGCCGGTGGAAGTCCGCGACCCACAGGTTGCCGGCCGCGTCGAACGCGCAGCCGTCGCCGCCGCTGCCGCCGAGGTCGTAGAACTCTTCCGGTTTGCCGCACAGTTCGTCGTCGGGCGGGAGGGCGTAGCGCAGAATCTTCTGGGTCTGCGATTCGATCACGTACAGGAACTTGCTCGCGGGATCGACATCGAGGCCGTTCGGGAACGCCAGCCCGGTCGCGACGCGATCCACGCGCCCGTCGGGCCGCACGCGGAACACGCTTCCGACGGGCGTCTTCGGGGTCGAACCTTCGGGGTCGGTCCAGTACACGTTCCCACGCGCATCAACGGTGACATCGTTCAGGCTGCGAAGTAGCTGCCCGTCCCACCGCTCAGCGATCACATTCACCTTGCCCGCGGGCGACACGTCGAGCAGCGCCTTGTACTTGTTGTCCACAACGAGCATGTGTCCGTCGGCGCGAAGCACGGTCCCGGCCGGATTCAGTTCGAGATACTTGTGAACAGCCTTCTTCTCGTCCACACGAAGCAGCGCGCCGCTACAGAAGAACACTTCGCCGGAGCGCCACGTCGGGCCTTCGGAGTAGCCCGGTGCGGTCGCATACTGTTCGAGCTTCACGCCCTTGAGCTTCTTCGACAGCTCCGTGTCGGGGTCTTGCGCGCGTGTGTCAGGGGTGAGTAACCCCACGAGCGCGAAACAGAGCGAGACGTACCGTAAGCAAGTTGTCATGGCGGAATCCCGGCGGAAGGTCTGCGGTGGGTTGTGTAAGATTACCCGCACCGCGAAGGGGCGTGAATAGGCTAATGTCACGCTGTTGAATTGTAAGGGGCCGTCATGCGACCGGGCGACGTGATTCAGACCAAGCGCGATCGCGGAGAGCTATCGCCAGGGCAGATCCACGCGTTCGTGAGCGCTGCGGCGAGCCTCGAAGGCAGCGGGTGGAAGACGTACCACCTCACCGCGCTCTTGATGGCGATCTACCTGAACGACATGACACCGGGCGAAACGGCCCACCTCACGCGAGCGATGGCCAACTCCGGCAAGTACCTCGACCTTTCCGACATCGACGGCCCAAAGATCGATAAGCACAGCACCGGCGGCGTCGGCGACAAGACTTCGCTGATCGTCGGGCCGCTCGCGGCGGCGTGCGGGGTGGTTGTGCCGATGATGTCCGGGCGCGGGCTGGGGCACAGTGGCGGCACGCTTGACAAACTCGAATCCATCCCCGGCTTCAACGTTCACCTGACGGAAGCCGAGTTCCGCACCGCTCTCAAGAACGTCGGGTTGGGGATGATCGGTCAGACCGCGGACATCGCACCGGCGGACAAGATGCTCTACGCGCTCCGCGACGTGACCGCGACCGTGGAGAGCATCCCGCTCATCACCGCGTCCATTCTCAGCAAGAAACTATCGGAAGGTACCTCCGGTTTGGTGATGGATGTGAAGAGCGGCGTGGGGGCGTTCATGAAGTCGCGTGAGCGGTCACATGAGCTGGCGCAATCCATCGTGAAAGTCGGCACCGCTAACGGCTTGAAGGTGATCGCGCTAATCACCGCGATGGACACTCCGTTGGGAGACGCTGTCGGGAATTCACTCGAAGTGGTCGAGTCCATCGAAACACTGAATGGCAACGGCCCCAAAGACCTCACGGAACTGAGCGTCACGCTCGCGGCGCGGATGGTGCGACTGGCGTTCGGCGGGACCGATGCTGATGCCGACGCACAAGTGCGCCGCGCGCTTTCTTCTGGCGCGGGCCTCGAAGTATTCCGCAAGTGCGTCGAGCAGCAGGGCGGCGACCCGCGAGTGATCGATGACTACACCCTGCTCCCCGCAACCAATGTGGCCGTTCACGTGAACACGGACTGCACTGGTTACATCACCACCATCGACGCGGAGAAGGTTGGTGTCGCGGTGCGGATGCTCGGCGGCGGTCGCAGTCGCGCGGAAGACACCATCGACCCCGCCGTTGGAATCATCGTTCGCGCGAAGCCGGGCGAGCGTGTCACCCCTTCGGACAGCGTGTTCGAAGTGCACTACCGCGACGGTGCGAAACTCGCTGCCGCGATGCCAATGCTGGCGAAAGCGTTTCAGATCGATGACACACCGCCATCCGAATTGCCGCTTATTCTGGAGGAGATCGCATGACAGACCCACTGATAGCCGCTGCGACTTCCGCGCGGGAGAACGCGTTCGCACGGTTCTCGAAGTTCAAGGTCGGCGCTGCACTCGAAACCACACAAGGCACCATCATTCCAGGCTGCAATGTCGAGAGTGCGAGCTACGGCCTCACGATGTGCGCGGAGCGCGTCGCGATCTTCCGCGGCGTGACGGACGGCTTCCACTGCTTCACTCGCGTGGCCGTTGTCACGGACACCGCGACGCCGACTCCGCCGTGCGGAGCGTGTCGGCAACTGCTCTGGGAGTTCGCGCCCGACGCCGAGGTGCTGCTCGCCAACCTCAAAGGCACTATCGTGAAATGGACCGTTCGCGACCTGATCCCCAGCGCGTTCGACGCGAAGCAGTTGGGATGATCGTCCCTTCGGGACGAACGCAGAACGAACGAGGGAAGTATGGCCGCCGCAGTGTACGTTTCGACACACCCGTTGATCCAGCACAAGCTCGCGCGGTTGCGAGCGATCGATACCAAGCCGCCGGAGTTCCGCGAACTGGTCGCCGGCATTTCGCGCGGGCTGCTCTTCGAGGCGACCCGCGACTTGCGTCTCGGGCCAGTCACAGTGAAGACGCCCATCACCGAAGTGACAGGCCACCAGATCGCGGACCGCGTGGGGTTCGTACCGGTGTTGCGTGCCGGGCTGGGAATGGCGGAGGCAATGCTCGAGGCGCTGCCGGAAGCGGCGGTGTGGCACCTCGGTCTTTACCGCGACCACGCAACGCTCAAGCCGGTGACGTACTACAACAAGCTGCCGCCGAAGCCGGAGATGGACGTGGGCATTGTGCTCGACCCGATGCTCGCGACCGGCGGCAGCGCGATCGCGGCGCTCGACATCTTGCGCAAGACCGGCATGCCGCGACTCATCTTCGTGGGCTTGATCGCGGCCCCGGAAGGCGTGACCTCGCTGCAAGCGGCTCACCCCGATGTACCGATTTTCCTGGCCGCGATCGACTCGCACCTGAACGAGTTGGGTTACATCGTGCCGGGGTTGGGCGACGCGGGCGACCGGCAATTCGGAACCGCGTAACAGTATTCAGTTTTCCGTGAAGACAGGACGCTCGCGCGGATCGTAACTGTTTCCGGCTGAAAACTGAAAACTGAACACTCACTTCAAAGACTTCACCCACGTCTCGAACGCCTTCGCGTGCTCCGCGATCGTGATCGATGGTCCGCTGAGCCGGAAGTGGTGCGTCTCCTCCTTCTCCTCGACTATCACCCAGATCACGCGCCAGTCTTCGAGCAACATCTCCTTCGACTTCGGGTCGAACGGCCGCTCCTTGAACTTCCACGTGCCGGTCACTTCGAGCACGTTCACGGTCGCGCCCTTCACTTCCCACTTCGCGGTCTTGCTGATGTCATCTACCGTCTTGCCTTCGGGCGCGACGAACGTGTTCTTCCACTTGGGAAAGTTCTTGTCCGCTCCCGGCAGGCTCTCGTTCATGACGCTCAGTTCCGCTTCCGGGTGATCCTTCGCACCCGGTAACTTGAACTGGAACGTGCGGAGCCGGTTCGACGGCTTCTCGCTCTTCCAGTTGGCCGGTGCGGTCGCGGAGAGCTTGTTGAGCTTCACCACGACGGGTTTGTCGTCCGCGCCGCGGGCGACGCCCACAAGGAGGAACGCGGCGAGAAGGTACGAAACGCGACGCATGGGGTTCCTCGGTGTAGGACAGGCTTCCCGCCTGTCATGGGTTGACGAGACAGGCTGGAAGCCTGTCCTACTTTCTGACCTTCGTTTCTTCCGCCGAGGCGAGACTGAAGTAGAAGCCGTGCGGGTTGTTGCCGTTCGCGACCTTCAGCAACACCGTGTTCTTCCCCTTCACCAGTTTCACGGAAACCTTGTGCGTTTCGGGCGCCGCGGCCTTCGTGTCGCGCGTCGTGAACACGTCCTTGCCGTTCACCCACAGTTTCGCGCCGTCATCCGGCCCGAGCAGAATCTCCGCGGATTGATCGACGGGCGATTCGACCTCGACGTACATGTACGACGCGGAGTTGTTGCCGGCTGTTCCGTGAAGTGCGGCGAGATCGAAGTAGCCCTTCCCGTCGGGGCGGATCGTCTTCCAAGCGAGCGAACCGAACTTCGCGGTGAGGTCGAACTCGCCCTTCTCCGGGCCGAACGCTTTGTCGATCGCGTCGTTCATGTCCTTCGCCGGGAACGGCCCAACGACGTGGAAGCTATCCGGCGTGAGGGCCGCCATCTTCAGCGTTTCGAGGTACGCGACGAGGTCAACCAGTTCCTCTTCCGTCATCGCCGCGATGATGTCCTCCGGCATGATCGATACCTTCAGCTTGCGAACCGCGCCGTCGATGTCCTTCTTGGCGATGGTGGTATCCTTGCCGTTCGCGTCGCGGAGCGTGATCGCGGCGGGCGTGTCGCTCACGAGCAACCCGCTCACGGTCACGTCCGCTGTAGTCGTGACCGAGTGCTGAATGTACTGGTCCCCGATGGCCTTCGACGGCAACAGCAGCGACTCGTACAGGTTCTCGCGGCTCGTGGCCTTCTTGCCGATCATCGACAGATCCGGCCCGACCTGACCGCCGACGCCGCGAAGCATGTGGCACTTCGCGCACTGCGCGGCCCCTGTGAGGCTCGCGTTCCAGACCGCTTTGCCGCGAGCCACGTCGCCGGTGCGCTTCGCGAGTTCGGTGACCGCGGGAAGGTTCTTGGGGTTCAGTTTGCCCGGTGCCGGGAACGCGAGCTTCGCGCGGTTCGCGAGGTCCGCGTATGCGGAGTTGCGCAGGAGCCGCCCGGTTTCCGCGAGCAGTTCCTTCGGCAAACCGTCCTTCGCGTGCGTGTCCAGCAACCACTGCGAACCGGCGCGGTTCGCCGCGAGTGCGCTCAGCGCCGCGGACTTCAGTTCCGGCGTGCCGCGATCACCCGCGTTGATGGCCCGCACGAGCGAATCGAGCGCGACCGTCGAATACTTCGCGGGCTTCGCACCCTTCGGGAGCAGTTCGCCGAGTGCCTGAACGCACGCGATCGAAAGCGGGTTCTCTGGGCTGCCAACATCGATCAGCGCCGACACGCTCTTGTCATCGGGCAGCTTGCCGAGCGTGCGAATCGCTTCTTTGCGAAGGTCGATCGCGGCCTCTTTGTTCTTCGCGATGGCAACCACCGCGTCGAGCCGGTCCACGGCGTTCGCTGCGGCGATGAGTTGCAAGCCGGTCACGGTGGTCTTGCTGTCCTTCAGCAGCGCGTCGAGCGCCGCGGCGAGTTCCTTGCCGGATTGCAGTCCCTTCCACTTCGTCGGCAGGAAGAGTTTGAGGTTCGCGATGGCCTGCGTCTTGGTTTCTGGAGCGGCATCGCCTTTGAGTACGTCCAACATCGTCAGCCCGGCGGAGGGGTCATCGCTGGTCGCGAGGATATCGACGATGCGGCCCTTCTGCGCCCCGGTGAGCTTCGGGTCCGCGAGCAGTTTGCCGAGTCGCGGGAGAACGGACTTGGGTCGCAGTTCCCACACGAGGTCCGCGACCTTGTCGTTCCACTCCGGGAAGTGCTTGTCGAAGTCCGCGAGGATCGCGTCGCGCCGCACCGGGTCGGTGCCGCACGCGATGTTCAGTGCCGCCCGGTAGAAGTGATCATCGCCGGGGTAAGCCTGCGCGAGCTTGTAGAAGGCGGGTTTGGCTTGCGCAGGTTCGACGGTCCGGAGAGCGATGAGAACCTCACGTCGATACCCCGCACTCCAACGGCGGACGCCTCCCCAATCCCGGCTGGGGCTAGGGGTAATGATGATCGGGATTGGTCTCCCCGGAGGTCGAGGTTGCCCATCAAGGGGTGCCTCGACTGCTTCGTCGATATGAAACTTGGACATCCCGTTCACAGACGAGATGCGAGGCCAGAAACCGCCGGAGTGTTCACCATCCAAGCGGGCGGCCTCGATTTCGGTAGTCAACAACAGTAACTGGCCCAAGTCATCTTTTGGGAGCGCCTTGATCCAGTCCCGGTGGATCGCGCAAATGGCCCAGACTGTGCGAGGAGTCAGTTCAGGTTTTTCCTTGTCCCCGGGTAGCAGGAGCCAAAGCAATTTACTGTTGCTCGATATCGCACTCATCGCCAACGCCCGCGTTGCCAGGCACGGCGAGCCGAGCGCTGCCCGCAGTCCTTCCTTCGTGTCGAGCTTCACCTCCGGCACCTTGTACCCCTTGTGGCCCTTTGGCGTGATGCGGTAGATGCGGCCGTCGGTGGGGTCGCCCATGCCGTGCCCGCCGACGCCGCGATCGTACCAGTCGGCCACGAAGATGCTGCCGTCGGGGGCAACGCACACGTCGCTCGGCCGGAACCACGGGTCGCTACTCGTCAGCAGCAGTTCCTTATCGAGTTCGTAACCGGCGCCCTTCGGCTTCGGGAAGAACCACCGCACTTCGGACGGGGCGCAGTCGCAGTGCAGCAGTGCGCCCTTGTATCGCGTCGCGAGGAGCGAGCCTTCGTAGACCGTGATGCCGGTCGGGCTGCCCTGGCCCGTGCGGAGCGTCTTGTGGACGATACCGGGTTGTTCTTCGTGCCAGTGCGTCTGACCGGCGCCGCGCGGACCGTAACCGTAGTTACCGCCGGGCATCACGAAGCAGATGCGCGTTTGTTGGTTGCCGTCGTCGTCGTTGTCCGAGAGCCACACCTCGCCGAAGCTGTTCACGCAACACTCGTAGTTGTTGCGAAAGTTGTGCGCGATCAGTTCGAGGTTCGTGCCGTCCGCGTCGCAGCGCCACACGGTCGCCTTCTGCACGTCGGTGGTGTTCGAGGTCCACTTCTTGCCCTTCCCGTCGCTGCTCTGCAAGTCCTTCACGCCCGAATCGCCGACGGTGAAGTAGAGCTTGCCGTCCGGCCCGATGTTGAGACCGTGAACGCCGTGGTCGTGGTCGAATCCGCCGAACCCCGTGAGGAACTTCTTCGGCGGGCCGTCCGCGGTCAGGTCGCCGTCCTTGTCCTCGAACACGAGGATGTCCGGCGATTGGCACACGAACACGCGCTGCCCCTTGCCATCGGCGTAGGGCGAAACGCACACTCCGAGCGGGCCGTAGATTTCCTTCCCCTGGTAGAAGGTCTTCGCCTCGCTCGCCTTCCCCTCACCCTTCGCGTCGATCAACACCACAATGCGGTCGCCCGCTTCGCGGATGATGGGCCGGTTGAAGTTCTTCCGCCGGTAGTTGACGGCTTCCGCGACCCACACGCGGCCCTTGTGATCCACGTCGATGCTCGTGGGGTTAATGAGCATCGGTTCGGCGGCAAACAGTTCCACCTGGAAACCGTCCGCGACCTTCAGCGCCGCGAGAGCCTTTTCGGGCGAGAGCGGCCCGCCTTTGGGCTGCGCGGAGAGTGGCGACGCGAGAGCAAAGAAGGCGATGAGGCAAACGAGCCGGCGCATGTGGGAGGCTCCACAGGGGAGGTAGGTGGGAGCTAGTGTACCGCGAAGGGTGGGAAGAACCTACCCCCCTCCCTCGCTCCCTGAAGGAAGCGGAGTTTGAAGCCGCTCGCAGGTTCGCGAGTGTCCTCTCGCGCGTCTCGCGAAGCCGCAAGCGGCTTTGGCTCCCCTTCCCTTCAGTTGGGGGCAGATTTCTTCGCGCCGCGACTCAACACCGACGTTGCGGATGTGACAACCTCGCTGGCTTGCGCCGGGTTTCCGGCCTAGAGTTCATCGCTACGAACCCGTTCCGGCGAGCACACGCAATGATTGGCCGCGTCTTCATGGGTCGGTACGAAGCCCGGCGATTGCTCGGCGAAGGCGGCATGGGGAAGGTGTACCTCGCGCGCCAGATCGATCTCGGGCGCGAGGTCGTCGTCAAGGTGATGCACGAGCAGATCGCCACCGACCCGAAGTTCCGCGTCCGGTTCTTGCGCGAAACGCTCTTGATGGCTCGGTGCCAGCACCCCGGCGCGGTCACGCTTTACGACGCCGCACTCGACGACCCGCTTGGGCCGTGCATCGTGATGGAGTACGTCCGCGGCATCAACCTCGAAGCGCTGCTCGCGAGGAACAAACGTATGAGCGCGCCGCGCGTCGGCCGCATCATCGGCGAGTTGTGCGAGGTGCTCCAGGCCGCGCACGAAGAAGGCATCATCCACCGCGACCTGAAGCCCGCGAACCTCATGGTCGTGGACGCGGACACACCGCGCGAGCGAATCAAGGTCATGGACTTCGGTTTGGCGAAACTGATGGAGGGCGAGCCTGAAACGCGAAAGGTGACCGACACGAACGTGGATTTCGCTGTGGGCACACCGGGCTACATCTGCCCAGAGCAGGTTCGCGGTGAGGAAATGGACCACCGCGGCGACTTGTACAGCGTTGGCGTGATGATGTACGAACTGCTCACGGGCCGGCTCCCGTTCAACGGGCCGACCAGCATGGACATTCTGTTGGCGCACGCGACCGAATATGCGGCCTCGTTCGCGGAACTGGGGTTGGCGGGGTGGGTTCCCGCGGAAGTCGAAGAACTGGTGTTCGACACGCTGGCGAAAGACCCCGACGACCGTCCGCAAACAGCGAGGGAACTCGCGGAGCGGTTCGACACTGCCCTGAACCGCGCGCAGATGCAGGCGGATTCACGCATCTCGACCACCGGGCCGCGCTCGCACAGCGGCTCCGCGCCCGGCGGCTCGTGGTCCGGTTTCACGCACACGTCCCCCGCGATGCCATCATCGGCAATCACGCCCCCGCCCTCTTCGACCCCGTCCACGACTCAATCGGGGACGAGCCGCGATAACGCCGCGCTGCCGTTTCACATGGAAGCGTGGATGCCCGAGCGGATCTCGATCATGAAACTTCGCGGATTCGTTCACGACGCGGGCGGCGAGGTGGTCGAGAGCGTACCGGGGCTAATCAAGGTCCGTCTGGGCGGTCGAAAGACCCCGACAGGCGGCCCGCTGTCGTGGCTCGGCTTGCGCCGCTCGTCGAACTTGATTGATGTGGAACTGCACCTACACCACCTGGACCCAACCAAAGACAACTTAACGGTTCATGTGCTGTTCCGCCCATCACACCCGGCCCAGCTCACCGACTGCAACTGGCGGCAGCGGTGTACCCAGGTGTTCATCGAACTCCGCTCGTATCTGATGGGCCGCTCGCCGGAGTGAAACGAAAGCGGAAGGCAGAAGACCGAGCAGAGGCACGCGTCTTGGTTTTAGCCCCTCATGCCTCACCCCATGAGGCGTCTCAACGCTTCCTGGTACTTTGCGAGACTGCGCGTTACCACCTCGTCCGGCAACGGCGGCGGCGGGCTGGCCTTGTCCCAGGTGGTTGTTTCAAGCCAGTCTCGCACGAACTGCTTGTCGAACGACACCGGTGACGCACCCGGCTTGTACGTGTCCTTCGGCCAGTACCGCGAACTGTCCGGCGTCAGCACTTCATCGATGAGGATCAGCGAGCCGTCCGCTAACCTGCCCCACTCGAGTTTCGTGTCCGCGAGGATGAGGCCCTTGCTATCCGCGTATTCCGCGGCGCGGCGGTACACGTCCAGCGTCTTCGACTTCAGTTCGGCCGCAGTCTCGGCGCCCACCGCGTTCGCCATAACACCGAACGAAATGTTCTCGTCGTGCTGTCCGTCTTCGGCTTTGGTCGCGGGCGTGAAGAGTGGTTCCGGCAGTTTGCTCGCGAGCTTCAACCCCGCCGGAATCGCGATCCCGCAAATGGTGCCGTGCGCCTGGTATTCCTTCCACACCGAACCCAAAAGGTAACCGCGCGCGACGCACTCCACCGGCACGACGGTCGCCTTCTTCACGAGCATCGTCCGCCCTTCGAGTTCCTTCTGGCGGAACGCGGGCGGCAAGTCCGATAGGTCCGCGCTGATGAAGTGGTTCGGCACGTTCAGCCACTTTAGCCAGAAGAGTGTCATCGCGGATAGGAGTTGGCCCTTACCGGGAATGCCGTTCGGCATGACCCAATCGAACGCGCTGATGCGATCGGTGGCGACGATGGCGAGCGTATCGCCGAGGTCGTACACGTCGCGCACCTTTCCGCGACGCGGTGTGAACCCTGGCACCTGACTCTGCAACAGCGGTGCAGTGAGCATCGGTTCATTCTCGTGCGGTGAAGACGGATCGCATCGCTATTGTAGTGCCACGCGATCGAACCTCGTGCCGGCCTTCCGCGCAGGGCTTCCGCCCTGTGCTACGTCAGACGGCCCTCCGGGCGGAAGACAAGCCGAGAACGTGTTGTCTGACACCCCGGAGGGGTCGCCGGGCGTAGCACAGGGCGGAAGCCCTGTGCGGGGGCGAACCTCGTCTTTCTCTTTGTCTCTTTTCTGGACGCGGCTTTCGTGCGCGCGTAAGCCAACCCAACGATTCACACTGCACAGAAGGCCGAGCAATGCCGAGTTATCACCCCGCCGATGTCGAACGTCGGTGGCAGCGGTTCTGGGAAACGAACAAGACGTTCCGCACGCCGGACCCCGGCGAACCGGGAACCGAGGGTAAGCCCAAGTGCTACCTACTGGACATGTTCCCGTATCCGAGCGGCTCCGGGCTGCACGTCGGCCACCCCGAAGGCTACACCGCGACCGACATCCTCGCCCGCTTCAAGCGCATGAACGGCTTCCACGTGCTGCACCCAATGGGCTGGGACGCGTACGGGCTGCCCGCCGAGCAGTACGCGGTGGAGAAGAACGTTCACCCGCGAATCACCACGCGAAACAACATCGACACTTTTAGGCGCCAGATCAAATCGCTCGGTTTCTCCTACGACTGGGACCGCGAAGTCGATACCACGGACCCAAACTACTTCCGGTGGACGCAGTGGATCTTCCTGACCATCTACGACACGTGGTACGACGCGGTTGCGCATAAGGGCCGCCCGATCAGCGAGCTGCCAATTCCGCCCGATGTGAGCGCGAAGGGCGACGCCGCAGTGCGGCAGTATCAGGACGATCACCGCCTCGCGTATCAGGCGGAAGTGCCGGTGAACTGGTGCCCGTACCTCGGCACCGTTCTGGCGAATGAGGAAGTGATCGACGGTAAGAGTGATCGCGGCGGGCACCCAGTCGAGCGCCGGCCGCTGCGTCAGTGGTTGATGCGGATCACCGCTTACGCCGAGCGCCTGCTGTCGGACCTGGAACCGCTGGACTGGTCCCACTCCATCAAGGAAATGCAGCGCAACTGGATCGGCAAGAGCGAAGGCGCGGAGGTAGAGTTCGCCGTGCGCCGCGAGCCGGAGCCGAGCGCGACGATCCGCGTCTTCACCACTCGTCCTGACACCCTGTTCGGCGCAACCTACATGGTGCTGTCGCCAGAACACGCGCTGGTGGCGAAAATCACCACGCGCGAGCAGAAGCAAGCAGTCGAGGAGTACCAAAAACAGGCATCGCGTAAGAGCGACTTCGAGCGCACCGAGACCGCCAAGAAGAAAACCGGCGTGTTCACGGGCGCGTATGCCGTGAACCCGGTCAACGGCTCGCAGATTCCGATCTGGATCGCGGACTACGTGCTGGCGACCTACGGCACCGGCGCGATCATGGCCGTGCCCGGGCACGACGAGCGCGACTTCGAGTTCGCGAAGCGGTTCGGCCTGCCCGTCGTTACCGTCGTGAAGCCGACCGAGGAGTGGCTGAAGAAAACCGGCAGCACGCTGAACGATCTGAAAGAGGCGTACTGCGAGGAAGGCGTCGCGGTCAATTCCGGGATTCTCGACGGTCTGCCGACAGCAGAAGCGAAGGCGAAAATCAGCGCGCGGTTGGAAGAGAATGGCATCGGTACGCGCCGCGTGAACTACAAACTACGCGACTGGCTGTTCAGCCGTCAGCGGTACTGGGGTGAGCCGTTCCCGGTACTCCACGCCGCGAACGGCGAAACGGTCGCGCTCTCGCCAAGCGACCTGCCGCTCGTGCCGCCGGACCTGGAAGACTTCAAGCCGACTGGTACACCCGACGGCCCGCTGTCGAAAGCAACCGACTGGGTAAACGTGGAGATTGGTGGCGCGAAGTACAAGCGCGAGACGAACACGATGCCGCAGTGGGCCGGGTCGTGCTGGTACTTCCTGCGCTACATCGACCCGAAGAATGACAAGGCGTTCGCCGATCCCGCAAAGCTGAAGCACTGGCTACCGATCGACCTGTACGTCGGTGGCGCGGAGCACGCGGTGCTGCACCTGCTGTACTCGCGGTTTTGGCACAAGGTGCTATTCGATCGCGGATACCTGCCGTGTACGGAACCGTTCCAACGCCTCGTGAACCAGGGCATGATTCTGGGCGAGTACGAGTACCACATCACACCGGAGGTCTACGCCGCTCACAAGGACACGTGTCTGGCAGAACTGAGGCTGATCGCTGTTCACGTTCCGAAGAAGGAAGACAACGAAAAGGAGAGTTACGTCCTGCGTGCCACGGGTGCGGAGACGGCTTCGATTCCCCTGCCAGACGAGATGCTCGAGAAGAGAAAGGGCAAGACGTATCTGAAGGGCACCGAGGTCGAACTGAGCGGCAAAGCAGAGAAGATGTCCAAGAGCCGCGGGAACGTGGTGAACCCGGACGACATCGTGAAGGAATACGGGGCCGACAGCCTGCGACTCTACGAGATGTTCATGGGGCCGCTGGAGGCGGTGAAGCCGTGGAACACGAAGAGCGTCGAAGGCGTGTACCGCTTTCTGACGCGTGCGTGGCGGCTGATCGTCGATGACGGCGAAGACTTCAAACTGCACGCAACCATCAAGGATGTCGAGCCGGACCGCGACACGCTGCGAGTGCTACACCGCACCATCCAGAAGGTAACTGAGGACACCGAGAGCTTGCGCTTCAACACCGCGATCTCCGCGATGATGGAGTTCGTGAACCACGTTACGAAGCTCGAGGCGCGCCCGCGAAGCGTCTTCGCCCCGTTCGTGCTGCTGCTGGCGCCTTACGCGCCGCACGTCGCGGAGGAGCTGTGGCGGGCGCTGGGGCACAGCACGACGCTGGCCTACGAACCGTGGCCGAAGTTCGATGCGGCGCTGGCCGCGGCCGACGAGATCGACGTGCCGGTTCAGATCAACGGCAAACTGCGCACGGTGCTGAAGGTGCCAGCCGAGATCAATGATGCCGCGCTGGAAGCCGCGGCGCTGGCTGACGAAAAGGTGAAGGAGTCACTCGTGGGCAAGACGATCAAGAAGACCATCGTGAAGTCGAAGAAGCTGGTGAATTTGGTCGTGGGGTAACCTGTGTCGCGTAGCCGCGACGCGCAGCGGAGCGCGGCACGCGCTACATCTCCGCGAGTGTGTGCCTGTACACTTTCGGCCCGCTCGCGCGGAGTGCGTTGTCCGCTCGTACGAACACCTTCTGCACTTCGGCCGGCTTGGTGCGATCGTTCAGGTAACGGCCCAGCGCCATCAGCGCGAAGTACGTTGCGCCCGGTTCGCGCCACGTCCCATCCGCGTGCTGCGTGCCGACGAGGAACTCCGCGCCGGCCCGCACTTCGGCGTTCTCACCCTCACCAGCCGCGAGTAGCGCGAGTACCGCCCAAGCTGTCTCCGATGCCGTTGATCCGCCCCAGCCAGCATCTTCGCGTTGCGACTCCTTCAAGCATCGAACGGCCCGGCGCACCGGCAACGCGAACACATCGAAGCCGACCGCGTGCAACCCCGCGAACACCTGCCAGGTCGTTTGAAGAGTGTTCGTGCCCGACTTGTTCAACCACTCGCTGCTCTCCGCCTGGCGTGAGAGAACGAATCGCACGGCCGCATCGACCGGCGACTGACCGAAGCGGAACCCGAAGTTCCCAAGCGCTTCGAGAATCTGCGCCGTGACGGCCGGGCAACTGGGATCGGCCTTCGGGGCGCAGTCGAACGCGGGCCAACCGCCGTCGCGGTTCTGCGTTGCGAGCAGGAAGTTGAGTCCGTCGTGAATGGTCGCGTGGCACCGCTGGCGCGCCGCGTTCCCGCTTCGCGCCAGCGCGATCAGCACCAGCGCCGTCGCGCTCACATCGGGCTGCGGGTTCGTCACGAGTAGAGACCGCACGGCGGTCTCACTCGGCGCGCCGGTGTCTGTTGTGGCGAGGAGCGTCAGCGCGGCGTCCGCGAGTTCTCGCGGTGTGAACAGTGTTGCGCGGCCGCGCGCGATCGTGTCCGCGACTTCTTCGAACCAGGCAGCGTCGCGCTCGGAATAATGTGCGTGCTTCACAGTGCGGAATCCTTTCCGTGCTGATGCGGGGAGGCGACTGTACCGAACCGAAACCGGTGGTCGCAAGGGCAACTGCTCTTCTCCGCGGAGCGCGCGGCGTCCTGCCCACTACTTCGCTTGTCGAATTGTTCCGCGGCGGAATCGCCCGTCACTCCTTCTTCGCATTCCACTCCACCAGCATCACCGGGCGCAGGATACCACCCAGGTCCAGTTCGGTGATCACGCGGTTATCGCACCGCACCGCGACCACGTTCGCGCCCGGCTTCACCGCATCGCCCAGCAACACGCGGAACGGCGCACGACGCGGAACCGTAACCGCCGCGGGCACCTTCGCGCCCTTCTTCGGCGGCACCGTGAGAACCGGCTCCGCGGGCATTTCCTTGCCGTTCACGTACACGGTCACGCGGCCGTCCACTTCGGGGAACACCATCGCGAGGTTCGCGGTCTTCTCCGGTGCGGTGAACGCCGTGCGGTACCACAGCACCGTCGTCGCGGCCAGCCCCTGCAAACTGAGCGTGGCCGAGTGCGTCGCCGCGAGCTTCCATTTCGCGTCGTCGAGATCGGTGGCCTCGAACTTCGCGTCGGCCATTTCGCTCTCGTCGGTGCGGAACTTCCACTTGTCCGACAGCACGCTCACCAACTTGTTCGGGTCGTTCGTCGCGATCACGCCGCCGTCGATGGCCTTCGACAAGAACCGCTTGAGGTACGATGTGCCGTATTCGGGGTTCGCTTGTTTCTTCGCGATGAGTCCCGCGATGCGGCTCGTCATCTCGTCGTAGGTCTTCTTCGCGCTCGCGAAGTCGCCCTTCGCCATCGCGGCGCAAATCGCGTGGTAGTCAGTGACGTTGCGGAACCCGGCCGCGTGCATCGCCACCCGCTCGCCGTATGGCCCCTTCGGGTCTTCGAGCGAAGCGTGTGCGCGGGCGATGGCCATTTCGCACGTGCGAACCACTTCCGGTGTGAACGCGGACGCGAGGCCGTAGAAGCCGCCGCTGTGGTTGTGCAACTTCGCCGTCGCCTGGTCGATCGTCATCCAGTACGCTTCCATGTTCTTCGCGGCCGGACCGTAGAACTTCGTGTAGTAGTCCTCCATCAGCTTCGCGGCGTCGAGCGTCGGGTCGTAGGCCTGGCGCAGGCTCAGGTAAATCTGCGGGCCGTAGATGTACCAGTTCGAGAGGACTTCGATGGTCATGAAGTCCAAGCCCTTCTTCGCGAGATACGGGAACTCCTCTTTGCACGGCGTGTACTTGAACATCGGCATCGTCGCGTCGGCGAGGTTGTACATGTAGTTGTAATAGCCGAGCCGGTGCGCCACCTTCGCCCAGCCGTCGATCATGTCGAGTTGTTGCTTGCGGCTCGGGCACTCCGGGTTGCCAATCGCGTGCAGCCGGCAGTAGCGGATGGGCGCGATCACGGCGCACAAATTGGGCGCAAGCTTCTCGGCGCGCTTCGGCGGCTGCGTGTAGTCCGCGTACACGTAGAAGCTCAGAACCGAATCGGGGTAGACTTTCCCCACGCGCTTCGCCACCTCGTCGAAGAAGTACGCGTAGCGCGTCGAAATGGAAGTCGTGCCGCTCGAAGGCTCGATCAACTTCGGGTCGTCGAGCGCCTTGCACTTATCGCACTGACAGTACCCGCGGCCGTCCGGCGGCGAGATTGAGGGGTTCTTCGCACCGCCCTTGATGACGCCAATCACGCCGTTGGCGAACACTTCGCGCGCACCGGGGTTCGACGTGCAGAGCCAGTCGCCGTCTTTGCGCTTGCCGTCCGCGCCTTGCGAGAAGTATTCCGGGTGTTCCGCGAACAGCCCCTTCGGGATGTAGCGGCCCCACGAGTGCGAGTGTGCGAAGCTCTCGCCGCCAGCGCCGTTCCAGTCCTTCCAGTAGCCGCCCATCCACGACGGGCCTTTCGGATTGCGGTACAGCAGTCCCGGCTTCTCGGTGATCGTGACCGGCTTCACGCTCAGGTCTTGCGTACGCGGGAACACTTCGCCAAGCGGCGTGTCCATGAAGTAGCGGCAGCCGAGTTCTTCGAGGAAGCGGCACACGGCCTTCGCGGTCGCGTCCGCGCTCTGCCCACCGATCAGCACGCGGTTGTTCCCCACGACGATGCGCACGCCCTCCTTCGACTTGCTCTCGATGTCCTCGAGCTTCAGACCCACTTTGACCGCGGCTCGGCCAATGTAGATGACCGCGCCGCTTTCCGGTGCCTTCTCGGCAACGGGCACAGTCGCGTCGGTGATCTTCTTGAGCCACTCCGCGAGCAGAATCGCGGCACCGTATTCGGTGGTCGTATTCGCGGTTGGCTCCTTCTTCCCTTTGGGGAGCGGTGGCTTCGCATCAACGACGATGGTCGCGACCGGCTTGCCGCCCTTCACGAGCGCGACCGGTTCGTCGGCCGCGTGTGCGGTCGGGGAAGTGGCCGCGAGCGCAGCGCTCGTGGCGCCAGTGGTGGCGATGAACTGCCGCCGTGATGGGAGGGTTGGCACGTGAGCGCTCCGAGGTGCGAGGTGGAATGAATCTACCCGCGACGCGCGCGGAAGGGAAGCCGCAAGCGGCTTCGCGAGTTGCGCCTTGCGCTCGCGAAGCCGCTTGCGGCGTACCTATAATGTCCGGCGGCACCTCTTCCTCCGCAGGGCTTCCCATGTTTCGCACACGCTGTTTGATTGTGTTCGCGCTGACGGCGGTCGTTCCGCTGTTCGCGCGCTCCGCCGACCCGTTGCCCGTACTCGACGTGTGGCTGAAGGCCGCACCGGGTGAGAAGGGTAACGTCGGCGAAGAGAAGGCCACCGTGGGCAAGAGCGGCGGTATCTCTTCGATTACCAACATCTCGAAGCCGACCATCACGATCTACCGACCCGCGAAGGACACGAACACGGGCGCCGCGGTCGTGATCGCGCCCGGCGGCGGTTACAACAACCTCGCGTGGGAACACGAGGGCACGATGGTCGGTGAGTGGCTGCAATCCATCGGCGTGACCGGCGTACTCGTGAAGTACCGCGTGCCACGCCGCCCCGATTCGCCGAAGGGCGAACCGCCGTTGGGGGCGCTTCAGGATGCACAGCGCGCGATCAGTTTGACGCGCGCGAACGCGAAAGCGTGGGGCATCGATCCGAATCGCGTCGGGATGCTCGGGTTCTCCGCGGGCGGGCACCTCACCGCGTGGGCCGCGACCAACTTCGACAAGCGCTCCTACGAATCGCTCGATGACACGGATAAGCTCAGTTGCCGCCCCGATTTCGCAGTGCTGATCTATCCGGGCGGGATGGTGGACAAGGTCGATAAGGAGAAGCTCGCGCCGGAGATTCGCGTAGCGAAGGACACGCCGCCGTGCTTCTTCGCGCTGGCTTACAACGATAACGGCCCGCTCGACGGCAGCCTGAAGATGATGTCCGCGTTGAAGAAGGCCGGCGTGACCGCGGAACTGCACGTCTACTCTGGCGGCGGTCACGGGTTCGGGATGCGCGCCGGCGAGAAGCCACACACCACCTGGCCCAAGCGGTGCGAAGAGTGGATGCGCCTTGAAGGCTTCCTCACCGCGGCCAAGGCAGACGATGGTTCACCGGTCGCGCCGGGGGCGAAGCTCGAAAAGCTCGCGGGCGGCTTCAAGTTCACCGAAGGCCCGGCGCCCGACGCGGAGGGCAACGTGTACTTCACCGATCAGCCGAACGACAAGATTCTGAAGTGGAGTACGGACGGTAAACTCTCCACGTTTATGGAACCGGCCGGGCGCTCCAACGGACTCGCGTTCGACAAGAACGGCACCCTTTGGGCGTGCGCGGACGAGAAGAACGAGTTGTGGAAGATCGACATGAAGACGAAGGCGAAGACGGTTGTCGTGAAGGACTTTGGCGGCAAGTTGTTGAACGGCCCGAATGACATCTGGGTGCGCGACGACGGTAGTCTGTTCTTCACCGACCCGTTCTACAAGCGCGGCTACTGGAAGCGCGGCCCGATCGAGCAGGACAAGCAAGCGGTCTACTTCGTGTCCGCAGACGGCAAACTGAGCCGCGCCGACGGTGGCGACATCAAGCAGCCGAACGGCATTATCGGCACGCCGGACGGCAAGGCGCTGTACGTCGCCGACATCGGTGCTGGCAAGACTTACCAATACGACATCGAGGCCGACGGCACGCTGAAGAACCGCAAGCAGTTCTGCGCGCAAGGCTCCGACGGCATGACCATCGACGACGCGGGGAACGTGTACTTCACGCTGGGCAAGTTCGTGACGATCTACGACAAGACCGGTAAGAAGGTGACCGCGATCGACGTGCCGGAGGGGACGACGAACGTGTGCTTCGGCGGCAAGGACATGAAGACGCTGTTCGTCACCGCGGGCACGGGGTTCTACTCGATCCAGATGAAAGTAAAGGGCGCGGCCCGGCAGTAGGAGCCGCCCGCTGCTGTCGTTGGTATTGCCCTCTCCCGCAAGGGGAGAGGGCAATACCAAAGGCCTCGCTTCGCGCGACGGAACGCTTACGGCTGCTGCGGCAGTGCGCGTTTCGGGTACTCCGGGCGCACTATCTTCGCCGGCGGGTTCTGCTTCAACGCCTCCAACGCCAACTCGATCGCCTTCTCCAACTGCGGATCCTTCCCCGCGATCACGTCCTTCGGCCACATCGTCACGTCGTGGTCAGGCGCAACGCCCTCGTTCTCGACGATGAACCCGCCTTCCGGGGACCAGATCGCGAAGCCGGGCGCCGTCACGCGACCGCCGTCCATGAGTTCCGGGTAACCGCTGATGCCGACCAACCCGCCCCAGGTGCGCTTGCCGACCAGCGGACCAACACCGAACTTGCGGAACATCCACGGCAGCATGTCGCCGCCCGAACCCGCGCCTTCGTCGATAATCATCACCTTAGGCCCGAACACCGCGGCGCTCGGTGAACGGTTGTCCGCACCGTAGCGCGGCGCCCAGTAGCTCGCGAACGGCCGGCGCAGGATGTCGATGTAGTAGTCGGCGATCTGCCCGCCGCTGTTGAACCGCTCGTCGATGATGAGCGCGTCCTTATCGATCTGAGGGAAGAAGTACCGCTTGAAGTCGGCCATGCCGCCCGCTGCGGTGTCGCGCACGTGAACGTACCCGACCTTCCCGCCGGTCGCCTTCTCGACCTTCTTCAAGTTGCCTTCGACCCAGTCCATGTTGCGGAGGTTGTACTCGCTCGTGATCGGCTCAACGGTCACAGTGCGCGACTTCGTTCCGTCCGCGTTCGGGCCGACGGTCAGTTCCGTGAGCTTGCCCGCGGTGTTCTCGAACAGCGAGTAGAGTTCCGTCGGCGCCTTCAGTTCCTTGCCATTCACCGCGAGCAGGAACTCGCCTTCCTTCACGTTCACGCCCGGCGCGGTGAGCGGTGAGCGCATCGTCGCGCTCCAGTTCAAGCCGCCGTAGATCTTCTTGAACTTGTAGCGTTCATTCGCGATCTCGAAGTCCGCGCCGAGCAACCCGCCGGGCACGGTCTTGCGCTCGAAGGTGCGTTCGCCGAAGCTCGTGATGTAACTGTGCCCGACCGCGAGTTCCGATAGCATCCACCGGATGACGCGATAGAGATCGGCGCTGCTCGTCAGGTGCGGGAGGAACACTTCGTACTTCTTCTTCATGGCGGGCCAGTCGGCCCCGTGCATGTTCGGGTCGTAGAAGAAGTCGCGATTGATGCGCCATGCTTCCTCGAAGATCTGTTTCCACTCAAGCCGCGGCTCGACGCGAACCTCGATGCCTTCAAAGTTTACCTTGCCGTCGCCGCCGGCGCTCGGGGCCGGCGCGGTCGGCGGACGCGCGCCGATCGGCGCGGCGCCACCGCCGCCGGTCGATGACGTGATGAACCAGTTCCCGCCGCCGGTGCTGTAGAGGAGCTTGCGGCCGTCCGGCGTGAGTTCGTAAGCTTGGACGCCGGCTTGCACCTGCGACGCGCGTTTGCGGTCGAGATCGTAGCGGAACAATGTCGCGCCCGCCGACCCGCCGGGACCGCCGGCACCGGCTTCCGGGCGTGTGACATAGAAGATTTGCCCCGTGCTCCCGGCACTGAGGCCCGCGTAACTGCCGGTCGGCAGCGGGAACGACAGGATGCGCTGGTCGATGTCCAGGAAGTCGATCGCGAACGCCGCGTCCTTCTTCTCGATCTTCGGTGTGGGTTTCTCGCCGTCGCCCTTCTCCTCGTCGCTCTCGCGCAGGAACGGACTCGGCAGGTTCTTGTTCAGCACTACAAGGTTGATCGACCAGCGCGGTTGGCGGCTGTCCGCGGCCGACTGGCTGAACCCGTGCTTGCTCATGCCGGTGTCGTTGGAACTGAGGAAATACAGGTACTTCCCGCTCGCGTCGAACGCAGGTTCGGTCGCTTCGGTCAAGCCGTCGGTGATCGCGATGGACGCCTTCTTTTCCAGCGAGTACGCCCAGACACGGTAAATCTGCGCCGGTGTATTCATCGCGTAGACGATCCACTGCGAGTCGGGCGACCAACTCGACGCCCTCAGCCCGCGACCCAGCCCGTGCTTCGGTTCGACTACTTTCGTGATCTTGCTCGTTTCGACATCGAGCCAGTACACACTTTGCGAGTTGTCGGTGAAGAGGATCTTCTTCGAGTCGCGTGACCAGATTGGGTTAAAGTAAAAACCGCTTCCCGTGAGTTTGATCTTCTTCGATTCGCCCTTGCCGGATTGCGACGCGAGCACCATCTGATACTCGCCACCGGCGTCGGAAAAGTACGCGATGGTTTTCCCGTCCGGGGACCACGACGGGTTGCGGTCATGGACATCGGCGGTGTTGGTAAGAATCCGCGCGTCGCCCTTCTCGGCGGGTACGGTCACAATCTCGCCGCGGAACTCCACCGCGACGCGCGAGCCGCTCGGCGAGATGCTCACGTCGCGCACGTACTTCGCGCCCTTCGCGAACCGCGCGCGCGACTCGCCGTTGTCGATCGCGATGCCGACCTTCAGCCGTGTGCTCTCCGTCCTCGGCGGGGTCATGAGGTGGAGGTACCCAGTCTGCTCAAAGATGAGTTGCTTGCCGTCGGTGTTGATGTCGAGGACCGGTAAGTCCTTGAACTTGGTGAGCTGCTTCAGGTCCTTGTTGTCGGTGTCGTAGCTAAACACGTTGTACTCGCCGGCGCGGTCGGAGCGGAAGTACAGCGTGTGCCCGATCCAGTTCGGGTCAAGGTCGTTGCACCGGTCCTTCGGTTGCGAGATTTCGGTCACGTCGTGCGTCTTGACGTTGTAAATCCAGATGCGCGAGTGCGTGCCGCCACGGTAGTGCTTCCACTGGAACGTGGCGTCGCGAACCGGCGTGTACGCAATGAAGTCGCCATCGGGCGAGTACGCCGCCTCGAAGCCCCACGGGATCGGGAGTTGAGTTGGCATTCCCCCGGTGAGCGGCACCGTAAAGAGTTGCTGGTAGCGAGTGCTGTAAACGTGGCGCGCCGACGAGAACAGCACGCCTTTGCCGTCCGGCGTGAAGCCTCGCACGGTGTCTGGTGACGGGTGCGACGTCAAGCGCGTCGGGGTGCCGCCCGCGAGCGGGATGGTGTACACGTCGGTGTTGCCGTCGTACTGCGCGCTGAACGCGATCGTCTGACCGTCTGATGTGAACACTGGGTTGGACTCAAGCCCCAGATCGGTGGTGAGTCGGCGCGGGTTCTTGCCGTCGATGTTCGCGACCCACAAGTCTTCGGCATACACGAACGCGATGTTCTTCGCGCTGACGGCCGGCATGGAAAGCAACCGCGTGTCGGTCGCGTCGGGCTGGGCGTTTGCCGTCGCGAATGGAGCAAACAGCCCCACCGCAAGCAGCGCGAGCTTGAGGGTGCGCTTCATGGTGGCAATCCAGAATTGGAGGAGAGGAAATGACAGGGAACTGCGGGAATGATAGTCTCTGGGGAGAAAACGGCGCGGGATTCTGTCGGGCTCCATCCACACCGAAGGAAGTCGCTCATGGGTGGGTTGTTCACAAAGAAACCGTTGGCGTTGGCGCTTGCCGACGCCGAGAAGAGTGGCGTGAAGCGAGTGCTCGGCCCGTGGGCGCTTATCGCGTTGGGAATTGGGGCCGTCATCGGGGCGGGGATTTTCGTTGCCACCGGCGAAGCCGCCAAGACGCGGGCCGGCCCGGCGCTGATCGTCTCGTACGTGCTGGCCGGGTTCGTCTGCGCACTCGCGGCCCTGTGCTACGCCGAGTTCGCAGCCATGACGCCGGTTTCCGGTAGTGCGTACACCTACGCGTACACCACGCTGGGAGAGCTGTTCGCGTGGATCATCGGGTGGGACTTGATCCTCGAATATGCAGTCGCCGGCGCCGCCGTGGCAACGGGGTGGTCGGGATACTTCTCGAGCTTCCTCTCGCTATTCGGGCTGACCGTTCCGCAGTCGCTCAACGAATCGCCGCTCGCCTACAAGGACGGCGAGTTCGTATTCACGTCGTCCTACATCAACCTGCCGGCGGTCATCATCGTTCTGATCCTGACCGCGATCCTCGTGAAGGGAATCCGAGAGAGCGCGCGGGTGAATGCCTTGTTGGTGGCGATCAAGGTCGGCGCGGTGGTGTTCGTGATTCTGGTCGGACTGTGGTTCATCAACCCGGCGAACTGGACGCCGTTCGCTCCTTACGGCTGGACCGGGATCAATTTCTTCGGTTACGAGGTCCACGGACAGCACACCGCGAGCGGTGCCCCGCTGGGGATGATTGCCGGGTCGGCCATCATCTTCTTCGCGTACATCGGCTTCGACGCCGTTTCCACACAAGCGGAGGAAGCGAAGAACCCGCAACGCGACATGCCGATCGGAATCATCGGGTCGCTCGTGATCTGCACGATTCTGTACATCGGGGTCGTGATCGTGCTGACCGGGATGGTGAAGTACGACCAGATCGACGAGAAGGCGGGTGTTGCCGAAGCGTTCTCGCAAGTCGGGATACCGTGGGCCAAGGCGCTCATTACCCCGGCGGCGCTGGCGGGGCTGACCTCGGTTGTCCTCGTGAGCTTGCTCGGATCGAGCCGCGTGCTGATGGCGATGTCACGCGACGGGCTGTTGCCGCGGTTGTTCTCGACGATTCACCCGTCGCTGGGGACACCGTGGAAGGGGACCATCGCGGTCGGGGTAATGGTCGCGCTCATGGCCGGGTTGCTGCCCCTCGACGCTCTGTTGGAACTGACGAACATTGGGACACTGTTCGCGTTCGCCGTGGTGTGCGGAGCCGTACTGGTGATGCGCCGCACGAACCCGGACACGCCGCGCCCGTTCCGGGTGCCGCTGGTTCCGTTCATCCCGATTCTCGGAATCCTCTGCTGTCTCTTGTTGATGCTGTCGTTACCGGCGCAGAACTGGTATCGACTGATCGGCTGGATGGCGCTGGGGCTGGCGATCTACTGCCTGTATGGTCGGGGCCACAGCGTTGTCGGTCGCCAGGGGCCGCCGACCGCTTGAAAAGTGAGCCGCAACACCGTGGCGCTACCGTCGCGGGTACTCGACGGTGTACTGAACGCCCGCGACGACGCTCTGCGCGGCGTCGGTGGTGACCTGCGTCGCGGGGGGTTGTTTGGGCTGGGGCATGATCGGTTTGCCCGCGATGCACTCCTTCGGTTTGCTCCCACACCCGGCGAAGAACACAATCGCGAAGAGCGCCGCAGCCCACTTCGAGCGATTGTGAAGCCATTTCCAGGCGCGATCGCGTTTCGTGGCGCAGTCGGCGGTCATCACGCTCCCGTCTTGCCGCTTGTAGATGCGGAGGCACGGCAGTTTGTCGCCGTCGGTGAGCAGTTCCAGCGCTTCGGCGCGAGTGAGTTCGCGTACGTCGTGAACGTTCTGGCCGCACCTGTCGCAGAACCGCGTGCGGTTGTCGCCGTGCATCGCGTCCCACGACACCGGGCACGTCACGGGAATAGTCACGGCGTCCAGCGCGTCGAGTGTGGGGAGGGGAATCATTGGGGCGGCCTCTCGTGACGCGTGGGCTGTTTCTGTTGTCCCTCTCCCCTTGCGGGAGAGGGTGTCCGCGCTTCGCCGACGGGTGAGGGGTAGCGCCTTCTGAGGGCTATCGTTTCCCCCTCGCCCGTCTCGCAAAGCCTCGCCACCCTCTCCCGCAAGTGGAGAGGGCAAGTGAAGAGTTCACTTCAACTTCAAGACGACGAAGTCCACGTCGCCGTTTGCGCGAAGCACGTGCAGCAGCGCGCCTTTTTCGGTGCTTGCCTGTTGCAGCGACTGGTCGAAGGTCGCGGCCGACGTGACCACGATTTTGTCCACCTTCAAAACGACCAACCCCCGCGCGAGTCCGGACTTCTCCGCGAGGCTGTTCTTCTTCACCTCGGTGATCACCGCGCCCTTCAAGCCCAGCGGCCAGCCGTTCTTCTTCACGGACTCGGGTGTGAGGTCGATCAGTGTTAGCCCGACCGTGCTCGCGGTCGCATCACTGGGAGTCGGCGACGTGTCCGGGCGGAGCACCTGCGATTCCTCCTCGACCTTCACCTTGCCGATGTAGAACTTGCCGTCGCGCCAGAGCAGCACGTCCACCACTTCGCCGAACGGCAGCGAGGCGGTAATCTTCTGCACGTCGCGTGAGTCCTTCACCGCTTCGTTGTTGATCTTCGTAATCACGTCACCGATCACGACGCCGGCTTTCGCGGCGGGCGACTCGTCGAACACCTTCGTGACGACCGCGCCGTTCGTCGATTTCGCACCGGCCTTCTTCGCAGATTCTTCGTCGAGGTCGCGCACGGTCACGCCGAAGTAGGAGCGGCGCACCACGCCGTTCTTGAGCAGGTCGTCGCTAATCTTCTTCGCGAGATTGCTCGACACTGCGAGGCCGACGCCCTGGAACCCGCTGGTGCGAGTCTTGATTGCGGACGTGAGACCGATCACCTTGCCGTTCATGTTCACCAGTGGCCCGCCGCTGTTGCCGGGGTTCATCGCAGCGTCCGTCTGGATGAAATCCTCGAACTGGTTCAGCTTCAGGTTGTTGCGGCTCTTCGCGCTCACGATGCCGCTGGTGACCGAACCCGTGAGGCCGAACGGCGCGCCCACCGCGAGGACGCGATCGCCGACTTCCATCGCGTCGCTGTCGCCAAATTCGACGAAGGGGAGGTCTTTCGCTTCGATCTTCACAAGCGCGAGGTCGGTCTTCGGGTCGCGTCGGATGTCGGCGGTGGTGAACCTGCGGCCGTCGGTGAGCGTGACTTCGACCGAGTCGAGGTCGGCGACCACGTGGTTGTTCGTGAGGATGACACCGGTCGCGTCGATGAGCACACCGGAGCCGAATCCGGGGTCGGCGTCTTCGCCCGCGGCGCGCTTCGCGCGGCCCTTGCCTTCGATGCACACCACGCCCGGAAGGACTCGCTTCACAACAGGCGAGAACGATTGCCACTCGCGGCCGGGTAAGGGCGGATCGAGCTTCGGCACCGCAGGCTGGCTGGCGAGTTGTTGCGTGACGAACATTCCCGCCGCAAGACCGATCGCGAGGAACCCAACGGCGAGCGGCAGGCGCTTCATGATGTGGCTCCGAGGTGCGGTAACGTGAGGTGATTATACCGCGCTGGACGCGCACACAGGGCGGAAGCCCTGTGTTCTGAGTGGTGGGATCAAGCGGCCCGGCGCGAGCGGGCGGCATCCCGCGTGTCGCGCCGGGTCGTTTCCGTTCGCGGTTCGGAGCAACTGAGGGTGTACGCCCCGCACGCCGGACACGGCTGAGACTCCAGCGCCTGCCGTTCGTAGTCCGTCAGGCCGCCCGTTCGCTTCCAGGTCAGAGCGCAAGACGCGCACGTAACCGACCAATGCCCCACCGTACCCACTTCAGTCACCGCTTGATCAAGTTATCCGCGTGCGCGGGTTAATAGCGTGGCTTACCAGTCGCCGGGTGTTTCTCGGGGAACCCCCGAAACCCGTGCCCAACCCACACCCACCAGACGGCCACCGGTACGCCGTCTTCACGGTGAACCACCAAAGTCGGTGGTTCAATTCGCTCGAAGACGCTGGTGTCGGCGGGGAGTCCGTCCCCCACGAACACGAACGTGCGCCCGCGGAAGGCTTGCGCATCTGCGACGGGATTCGGGTGCCACATGTCGTACTGCGAGTGCCTGTCCGCCATCGCCAAGCCGAACGAATACGTCTCGGGGTGGCCCTTGCAGTACACGCCCAGTTCGCCGGGCACGTTCCACACGGTCCCCGCGACGAGCGGTTCTTCGCCCGTTTCCGAGCGCACGCGGGCACGGATCACATCCACTTCGGTCGCGAGTGTTTTCCAGCCGCGGAGCCGGGCCGTCGGGTCGAATTTCCGAATCGGGGTCGGGTCGCGCTCCGTCGGCGGCCCAGCTGCGGACGCGAGCGCGGACCGCATCAAGCCGGGGAAATGCACGAGCGTCGAAAGTCCAACGCCGAGCGCGATACCGAAGCTCACGAGGCGCGCGACGTGTTTGTGGTTCGGCGCGGCAAGTCGATCACGCACCCACGCGACACACAGCACCAGCCCGGTGACGTAGGCCGCGGCGGGCCAGTTGAGTTGCCCGGAAGCTTTGAAACTCGCCAACGCGAACACGGACCACACCGGCACGCAGGTCCACCACAGAAACGCAGTGGCCGGGTCGGTCGAGCGGCGTGTGCGCCAGACCGCAGCGACCCACACCACGAACCACACACCAATAAGGAATGCGGCTTGACCAGCCACGTAGGTGATCGGCCCGAACCACCGGACGCCGCTGCCGCTGGTGCCGGCCGCCTGCGTGCCAACGTGCCGGAACGTCACCCAGTCGTTCGTCGCGTTCCAGATCAGAACCGGCACCAGCCCCACGATCGAGCCAAACGCGAACAGCCAGAAGCCGGTGCGTTTTAACTCCACGCGTCGCGTGAAGAGGAGGTAACCGAAAACGCCGCACGGGAGGAGTACCATCGGGTACTTCGCCATCACGCCGAGCGCGGAACACACACCCGCGAGCAGCCACCAGCGAACGCTCCTTCCGTTCAACCCCTTCCACACGCCGATTGTGGCCCAGCACCAGCACGCGAGGAACGGCGGGTCGATGGTCATCAACACCGCGCTCGCGATCACCGGCGGCAGCGTCATTGCGATCGCCACGGTCGCGAGTGCCGCCCGGTGGCTTTTCAGCGTTGAGGCCGCGAGCACGTACCACCCCGCGAGCAACGTCGCGTGGGCCGCGAGCGCCGGTAACCGCACCGCGAGCATTGGGGAACCAACTAGCGATTCACTGAGCGGGCCGAACACTTCGCACGACGCCCAAATGAGCCACGCGACCAGTGGCCCTTTGCTGTAGTAACTCCACGCGAGGTGGCGCGACCACTGCCAGTAGTGCGCCTCGTCCGGCGCGAGGTCGAGCGGGCACGCGAAGATCAGGTACACAAGGTGGAACACGACCGACGCGAGGATGAGACCGCACGCGATGCGCTTGCACGCGCGATCCGAGAGGCCGCTTGCCAGATTCGCGGGAGTCGTTCCCGCGGGCAGGCGCGCGGCGGTCGGGGTCAGGCTCGGCACCATGAGGCACGGCTCCAGCGTCTTTCGGAACCGGAGCTAATAAACCCTGCTGCCAAAGGAAGCAACCCGAATCGCGCCGCTCGCCAGGTTTCTCCCGGTGATTGTCCTCGTCGTTATCACGCTCCGCGTGATGTCGCGAAGCGGTGTGGGACGTTTCGGGGGAACGGTGCCCGGTAGTCATCACGCGGCGCGTGATGACTACCCGCGTGACCCGATCGGGTGCTAACTTGATTCCGGCGCGGCGGGCTACTAGGCTACGCTGTTGAGGCGCAACCCATCGACCCGTCGCATCTTGCCGCCGGACCTTTCCCCGGAACTGGCCATGCCGCTAACACTGGAGCAATACGTCGAACGGCTCGACGCGCGCACGGACCTGCCGTGGCCCAAGGCGCCGCCAATCGACACGCCGAAGGCCAGGCCAAAGCTCAACGCGATGCCCGTGAATGCCGTGTTCTGGACTGTTTACGGCACGCTCGTCGCCGTCCCGCAAGGCGAGTTGCAGTTCGAACACCCACAAGACTTTGTAACCGCCGCGGCGTTAGAAAAGGTGATCAAAGAGTTCAAGATGTGGCAATCGATGAGCCGCAAGCCCGGCGCGCCATCGGAGTACATGAGGGAACTGTTCAACAAGGCGCTGACCACGCTGCGGCTCACCAGCGGCGGGGGCGGGGAGAAGTTCCCCGAGGTGCAGACTGAGCGCGTCTGGGACAACATCGTCAAGAAGCTCCAGCAAAAGGAATACACGTTCGACGCAGTGAACTACGGCTCGGTGACCGACTACGTGAAGAAGATCGCGTACTTTTACCACGCCAGCATCCAGGGCGCCGGACCGTACCCCGGTGCAGCCGACGCATTGAAACTCACCGCTGATCGGGGCATCATCCAGGGGTTGCTCGCAGACGGTCAGTGCTTCACCGCGGGCCAACTGCAACGGTGCCTGAAACAAGAAGACCCCGACTTCGACCTCGACGCGGTGATTCCGCCCGCACTGCGAATCATCTCAAGCGAGAAGAAGGCACGCAAACCGTCGGACACGCTGTTCAAGGCGGCTGTCGCTCTGGCCGGCGCGAAGGGGATTTCGCCGGCGGCGGTGTTGCACATCGGGTCGAATTTGGAGCGCGATATCGGACCGGCGAAGAAGCACGGGTTCCGCACGGCGTTGTTCGCGGGCGACAAGAACAGCCTGTCCGCGACCGCCGAGCAACTCAAAGACCCGGCCCTACGCCCAGACGCGATGATTACCGAGTTGCCGCAGGTGTTGGAGTTGATTGAGTAGGCCCGCTGCGGGTTCCGATGCAACAAAACATTCGGCACACAGTTCGAGTTGTGCAACCGTGCCGGTCGGCTCGCGACACCTACCAAGAAGTCCGCAAGGAGAGTCCATGTCCGCTGATGTGCCGGTGATTGACCCGACCGCGTTCGACTTCTCGCGCCCCATCGCCGGGATCGAGGAGATTCGCGCGGTCAACCCGCACCGACACGAGTTCGAGATGCTCAGCGGCATCGTCCACATCGATCCCGTCGCGCACGTCATCGTCGGATTCAAGGACGCGAAGCCAGACGACTTCTGGGCACGCGGGCACATGCCGGGGTTCCCGCTGCTTCCCGGTGTGCTAATGTGCGAAGCCGGCGCGCAACTGTGCGGCTACTACTACACCACGCAGAAGGTCGGCGCACCCGGCGCGCTGCTCGGGTTGGGCGGGTTCGACGAAGTGAAGTTCGTGCGCCAGGTGCGGCCGGGCGAGCGGCTCGTACTGGTCGCGACCGGGGTCAGGGTCCACCGCCGACTGACGCGATTCCGCGTGGTTGGCTACGTCGGCCTGGAGCGCGCGTTCGAGGCAATCGTGACCGGCGTCCCACTGGGCAAGTTGGAGGAGCTTCGCGGTGCGTAAGCCACGCCGGCTCTCCAACGATGAACTCGCCCCGTGGGTCGTTCCCGTGGGCAGTGGGCAGTGGGAAGAGAAGCAGACAGAAAGCGAATCGTCTCCTTCTCAAACTGCCCACTGCCCACTGCCCACTGCCCCCTGGCCGACCCTCTTCGGCAACGCGAACCCCGTCGAAATCGAGGTCGGCATGGGCAAGGGGCTGTTTCTGCTGAACGCGGCGCTCGCACGACCCGAAACCAACTTCTTCGGCATTGAAATCGTCCGCAAATACCAGCTCTACGCCGCAACGCGGTACGCGATCCGCGGGTTGCCGAACGTGAAGACTGCGTGCGCCGACGCGAAGGGCGTCCTGCGCGACTTCGTGCCACCAGCGAGCGTGGCAGCAGTTCATGTGTACTTCCCGGACCCGTGGTGGAAGGCGCGACACAAGAAGCGGCGGGTGTTCACGCCAGAGTTCGCCGCACTCGCGGCTCGCGTCATCGTGCCGCGAGGGCGGCTCTACATCGCTAGCGACGTGGAAGAATACTTCGGCGTGATGACCGCGATCGTGGATGCGATGCCCGCCTTCGCGGTGCGCCCCGAAGAAGAGAACCTCGCGGCACCGCGAACCGAAGCCGGCTTCGCGACAAACTTCGAGCGGAAGGCCCTGGAAGGTGGTGGCGCGGTGTGGCGCGTGGTGTACTCACGAACCGAAGTAATGTAAACGACCGAAGGCAGGCAGAAGACAGCACGGAAGCTGTTTCCTGCCCGCCTTCGGTTCTTCCATTTCACATTCAGCTACTTCGCGGTGGCGATGCTCTTGGCCGCGCCGGCAACCGCGGAAGTCGGAGTGACGGCACACGCCGCGCAGCAGCCTTCGATCTCAACGGGCTTTGCGACCGCACTCGCCTTTGTCGCGGTACAGCAGGCGGCGTTAATGATACAGCACTCTTCCTTCGCCGCGCAGCATGTGGGTGTCTTGGCGCTGACGCTCGTTGCGCTCGAGCAACATGCCTCTTGGAGGACGCAGCACGCGTCCTGCGTGGCGCAGCAATCCGGCTTGTCACCGGTCAAGCAGCACCCACCGGTCTTGGCTACCGGCGCGCTGGTGTTACAACCCGACTTCGAACAGGTTGAAGTCGAGTAGAAGTAGATCCCGCCGCCGGCCGCCATCAGGCCCGCTGTGATGATTGCAAACAGTTTCATGATCGTTCTCCGAATTGTGGTGAAAAGAACTGTATTAGAACCGTGCGCGTGGCAAGTGCCTTGCGCGAGTGGATGATACTGTACCCCAATCGTGGGGAGAAAAGCGACCACAACTTACGGATCAACAGCGCAGAACGTGGCGCTCGAAAAGTGCGGCGCAGCGGGCATCCACACCGGCTCGGTCGGATTGGTGAAACCCGCGGACAATGCCGCGGTGTTCGGGCGCACAGAGTAACCCGGCGAGCGCGAGGTATTCGCCGATCGGCTGTGGAAGCGTCTCGGTGAACGCACTCTCGGGAAGTGTGGCAGCGGGTTGCTCTTCGCAGCACGCGCAGGCGGGCACGCGTGGCGATGCCGGTTTGGGCGTGTCGTGTGTTGTGTTCGCAGTCTCGTCGCAACAGGTTTTCTTCGCCTTCAGACAGCACGATTCGACCGGCGCGGATGGGGTTTGTGTGGAAACGTGCGATACCTGCGCGGCCTTTCCAAGCCCGCTCAACTTGCAGCAACAGAAGGCTGGGGCAAACACGATTGCCACCGCCAGCCCGACCTGAGCGACTGCTCGCGTCATAGGTTCCCGTACGAGGTCTTCCCAACATTCTTATTCTGTCATCGACCGGTCGCGAAGTCAACTTCATACTGTCGGTGCTGCGCCGAAGCGCCGAAGGTCACCGAACTTGCGAGGCCCACCATCATCACGCGATCTGCACTGATTCTCGTCGCGTTCGTCGTGAGTTCGGGCACGCACCGCGCCGAGTGGAAGCGGTTGCCGTCGCTGCCCGATAAAGAGGGCTTCGCGGCCCCGTTCGCGGGTGCAAGCAACGGTGCGCTGCTCGTCGCCGGCGGCGCGAACTTCCCCGACAAGAAGCCGTGGCACGGCGGCAAGAAAGTCTGGTACGACGGCGTCTTCGTGCTGGAAAATCCCGAGGGCGAGTGGAAGACGGTCGGCAAGTTACCGCGACCGCTCGCTTACGGCGTGAGCGTTACACACCGCGACGGTGTGGTGTGCGCCGGTGGCAGCGACACCGATCGCCATTACGCCGACTGCTTCCGACTCGAATGGAAAGCCGGGAAACTGGTCACGACGAAACTCCCCTCGCTGCCCAAAACGGTCGCGAATGCGTGTGGGGCGCTGGTGGGTGACACGCTCTACGTCGCGGGCGGCCAGGAGAAACCGGACGCGAAAGAGGCTCTGCTCACGGTCTACACGCTCGACCTCAGCAACGCCCAAGCGAAGTGGCTGGAGGAAAAGTTGCCCGAACGCGGGCGGATACTCGCGGTGGCCGCGTCGTTCGAGGGGAAGTTCTGGATCGCGGGCGGTGCCGAACTCGTCGCGAACAAGGACGACAAAGTCGAACGGCGCTACCTGAAAGACGCGTACTTCCACGAACCAACGAAGGGTTGGGGGCGTTGTCTCTCGCTGCCGCACGCGGTGGTCGGCGCGCCGTCGCCAGCCCCGGTCGACAAAACCGGCTTCTACATCCTCGGCGGCGACGACGGTTCGCAACTGACGGCCACGCCGGAGCGCCACACGGGTTTCAACAAGAAGGTTCTGCGCTTCGACAGTAAGAAACGCGACTGGGTCGAAACTGGCGAGTTGACTGCGCCGCGCGTAACGGTGCCGCTGGTCGCGTGGAACCGCGTGTGGGTGATTCCGAGTGGCGAGGTGCGCCCCGGTGTGCGGTCCCCGGAAGTGTGGCGGTTCGCGCCGAAGTGACTTTTTTGCCGCTTACGCTTCGCGGGTAGCGAGCCGGTCGTGTTACCCGCGAAGCCGCAAGCGGCAAAACATGAAGCGCGAATGAGATTGGAACACGAATGCTCTCCTCTCCCCCCTCACTCGGTCGGCTCGCGTGGCTCACGGTCGCGCTGCTGTGGCCGGTCGCGCTCCTGAACTACCTCGACCGGCAGATGCTCGCGTCGATGAAGTTCTCCGTCATGGCCGACATCCCCACCATCCTGAACGAAGCCAACTGGGGCTTCATGCTCGGGCAGTTCAAGTGGGTGTACGCGATCCTCAGTCCGATCGGCGGGTATGTCGCGGATCGGTTCAGCCGGCGGTTCACCATCTGCGGAAGTCTGTTCGTGTGGTCCGCGGTGACGTGGTGGACAGGGCGAGTCACCACCTACGACGAGTTGCTTCTGGCACGCTCGCTCATGGGCATCAGCGAAGCGTTCTACATCCCCGCTGCGCTCGCGCTGATCGCCGACTACCACACCGGCGGCACGCGGTCCCGCGCCGTGGGCTTGCACCAGATGGCGATTTACTGCGGGGTCATCACGGGCGGGTTCGGCGGATACGTCGCGGACGACCAGAACCTGGGATGGCGAATCGCGTTCACCGCGTGCGGCGTTTTTGGAATGGCTTACGCGATCCCGCTCGTGTTCATACTGCGCGACGCGCCAAAGTCGGAGGAAGCCGCGCGCATCCCGAAGGTGTCACCGGTGCGGGCCGCGACCGAGCTGCTCACCAACGTCGCGTTCATCCTACTGGTACTGTACTTCACGCTCCCAGCGCTCGCGGGGTGGGTGGTGCGCGACTGGATGCCAGCGATCCTGAAACAGCAGTTCAACATCGGCCAGGGGAAAGCGGGCGTCGCGGCGACTCTGTACTGGCAAGCGGCGGCGATCATGGGCGCAATCGGTGGCGGGTGGCTCGCGGACCGCTGGATGCAACACCACAACCGCGGTCGCATCTTCGTGAGCGCGATCGGAATGTGCCTCATCATCCCTGCGATGTTCGGCGTCGGGAACGCGGGAACGCTCACGGTGGCGATCGCGTTCCTGATTCTGTTCGGACTGGGGTGGGGCTTCTTCGACTGCAATAACATGCCGATCCTGTGCCTGATCGTGCGACCGGAGTTGCGAGCCACTGGCTACGGGATCATGAACCTCGTGAGCATCAGTTGCGGTGGCCTCGCGGACTGGGGTTTTGGGGAGATGCGTGACCGCGGCGTGCCGCTGAACATCATCTTCAGCGTGTTCGCCACTGCCGCGATCGTCTCGGTAGTGCTCGTGCTGCTCATCCGGCCGAAACTGGAATTGATCCCCGTGCGAAAACCGGAGGAGCCGGCACCAACGGGGTGAGCCGAGAGGATTGAACCACACGATAAAGGGCGCAAGTCCACGGGCGGGTCGCGTTCCACACACGCAACCCAGATTGCCGCCAACGTGCTCTACGCGGCCCTCGCCGCGAGCGTCCTGTTCCAGATCGTTACCACCACTCGCGTCGCGTCGCGTGAAGGCGGCAGCGGCACGAACAATTCAATGAGATCGACAGCATCGCCACTCCTTCTTGAACTTTTCCCGCTATTTTGAGCGGCAGCGCCGTTCGTATTTTGCGGCGCGCCGGACAAATCCAGCAAAGCCGTCACAACCGGTCAACTCGGAGCCTTATTCGTCCGATACTCAGTGCGGGACACCGTACCCGGACGGGGGGCCCGTTCGCAACGGAGGGCGCCATGCGGCGGGTCGTCATCCTCGGTCTCGCCATTACGCCGCTACTCTCAGGCTGCAACATCGCTTACTACTCCGCGCACAACCTCGTGAACGAGCCGTTGCAGGCGATCAAACAGCACAAACTGCACCATCGAATGCGGGCTGAGGCACACGCCACGTGGCAAGCAGAGTGTGCGCGTACGCCGGGGGCGTTCTCCCGAGCGTACGCGGACGGCTTCGTCGATGGCTACGCGGACCACTTGAACAACGGGGGCACGCCCGCCCCACCCAGCGTGCCACCCCCCCACTACCGCCGACACGCGAGCGACTTCACCCCTACCGGACAGGCCGCGCAGCGCGACTACATGGCCGGGTTCAAGCACGGTGCCGAAGCCGCGTGCGCCGCGGGCAGCCGGCAGGATGTCGTCGTCCCGATCCGGATGCCGAGCCCCCTGCCAGAGCCGCCGCTGAACATCATCTGCATCCCGGCGTCACCCGAATCGCCCAAGATACCGCCCGCTGGTCCGCCGCCGATGCCCCCGCCGGTTCCGCCGCCAGGCTTTCCGCTTCCGCTTCCGCTTCCGGTCCCGGCCCCACATCCGTTGCCGGCCGCGAAGCCGGGACCGGTCCCGAGGCCGGTGCCGCCGACCAAAGGCGAAGAAGGCGATACCGTTTGGTGGCCCGCGAAGCCGGTGCCACCCGCTGGCATTCCTAATCCGGGTGCCGGCCCGAACGTTCGCGGGGCCCTACCCCCGCCGTTGTTGTTGCCACTGGAGCGAGAGGGCGGAGCGACAACCCGTCCAGGGCCTGTGATCCCGGCCGGGGGGGGCGACCGGGGTCTTCCAAAGGTCGAGCACGTAGAGTGGTCCGCGAGCGGTTCCCGTTGACGGCTCGCGGACCACTCTAAAGACCTTTGAAAGACCGGGGCGGCCGGGCCTTGCCACCCGCCCCGCTTACCCCCTCGGGATCGCGCGGCAGAGTCGGCCCGACTTACGGCGCCTGTGTTCTCGGTTTGGGCGCCGAGTGGGCACTCGCCAAACGGTGGTCCGAAATGACCGCCGAGTTCGGTCTCCCGGTGTGACAGCCGGTGCGAGCGTTCCGCCCGTCCTGCGGTGGCGACCTGAGGGGCTACACCCGAGTCGGCCGCGGCGTGGCCGAACGATTTTCGTCCAAGTTCGTGTCCCGTGCCGGACCCAGACCATGACCCGCACCGCCATCCTGTTCTTTGTGGTCACCGCGTGCGGCTGCGCGTCGCTGACCAATCCGGTCGCGGACGGCGTGCCGGTCAACCGCCTCCCCGCGGAGGTGAAGGGCCGGCCAAAGGCGGACCTCCGCGCGGTTCCTCTAACGCTACTCCGCCAAAAAACGCCGACCGAGTACATCCTCAGCGCCGGCGATGTGCTCGCCGTGAGCGCTAACGAGATCTTCGCCCCCGGCGACCAGATCCCCCCGGTTCGCTTGAACGGCCAAGGCGGCCAGGCGCCCGTCGTCGGCTATCCAGTGCCCGTTCGCGACGACGGGACCATTTCCATCCCCCTGCTCTCACCGCTGTCCGTCCGCGGGAAGACCGTGAAGGAAGTCGAACGCCTCCTACGCGACGCAATCACGGGGAAGAGCGGAGGTCCGGAAATCGTGAAGCCGGGCGCCGCGCGCGTCTCAGTGCAACTCCTCCAGAAACGTCAGCACCAGATTCTGGTGGTCCGGCAGGACTCTCCGGGTGGTGCCTCGAACCAGGGGGTTAGTCCAGCCGGGTTGGGCAACCTGCTCGGCGGGGTGGGCGTATTTAGCGGGGGCGAGGGAAAGCGCGGGCTGGGGTTCACCCTGAACCTGCCGGCCTACGAGAACGACATTCTCCGAGCGCTGAACGCGTCGGGCGGGCTGCCAGGCTCGGACGCGAAGAACGAGGTGGTGATCGTCCGCGGCGGGCGGAACTACTGCGACGGGGCGGACCCAGCCTCCCGCACGATCCGCATCCCACTCCGCATCTATCCCGACCAGCCACTCACGATCCGGGAGGAGGACATCATCCTAAACGACGGCGACGTCGTCTCGATCGAATCACGGGAGTCGGAGGTGTTCTACACGGCCGGGCTGATCGGCTCTCTCGTGGTTCCCCTACCGCGTGACACCGACCTGGATGTGCTTCAGGCCATCGCGCTGGTTCGTGGGCCCCTTGTGAACGGGTCGTTCACCCAGACGGCGTTCACCTCATCGGCGGTGAACAGCGGGATCGGCAACCCTAACGCCAGCCTCTGCACGGTCCTCCGCCAGTTACCGGACCACCGCCAGATCGCCATCCGGGTCGATCTGAATAAGGCGCTCATCGATCCTCGGGAGCGGATCCTGATCCAGCCAGGCGACATCCTCGTGATGCAAGAACGCCTCGGCGAGGCGATCACCCGGTACTTCTCCCAGAGGTTCAGCCTGCTGGGCATGTTCAACGTCTTCCGTCGAAGCGACGCAAACGCCGTTCTGTCAACGACCCTACCTTGACCGAGATGCCAGCGGAATACCACGATCGATCCATACCGAAACGGATCATTCATTGGCGAGGAGCGTATCAGCACGCTGTCGAACGGGGGGAGCACAGGAGGGCGCGCAACTCTGTGTCCCACTGGTCAAGTTGGCGGGCCTTCGAGAAATGCTCGTGGTAAACAGCGTGGCACCGGGTTCTGAGAGCCGCGAGACGCCCCGTGTCCGCAGTCAGACTGCGGAGGTCAGCGGCGACAGCGGCGACGGAGTTTGGGGTGAGTACCCAGCCCACGCCATACTCGGCCACCCATCGGCCGATCGCGGACTCCGGTGACCCCGCGTAGATTATCCCACGACCGGTGGCGAGAGCGCCGAAGAATTTAGATGGAACGACGGTCCCCGCCCACTCCGCTCTAAGGCTGACGAGGTGCAGGTCACACGCCCCGAGCCTCCTTTCTAGTTCCGCCTCCGGGGCGAACCCGGCGAACGACACATTCGTATCGCTTGGCGTCACCGCCGCTTTCAACTCGTCCATACGGTTCCCACGTCCGGCAAAACACAGACGAACTGGAGCGCCGTGAACCGCCCGCGCCAAATCCAAGAACTCAGTGTATGCGTGCGCCCGGCCGAAGTTCCCAGAGTACAGCAGGCCAAGCGCGGCGTTGCCGAACAACTCTCGACGGGTAGCCGGGTCGGGTTCCAACGGGCGTGCCGGTTCCACCAAAGCCCATGGGGTGAGGGTGGTCGGCCGCGCCCGTGACCCATACCGCGCGAGCCGGTCGCGCATGCATGGCCCCAGGTCCGCAATCGCGTCACATCGCTGGTATGCGGCACGCAGTAACCACTTCAGTGCTCGCGTGGGGAGTGAGTTTGCCTTCAACATCCCATCGGCGATCAGAGCGTCCGGGTACAGGTCGTGGCACCAGTGGACGATCCCGGTCCGCCGCCGGAGAGACCGCCAGGGGAGCGCGGCCAGGACTCCGAGAACAGGGTCCGTGCCCACGACTACCACTTCCTGCCGACGGCGGGGGAGCGAGACAGCCGCTCTTGCCCATGCGAGCAGCATCCAGGCCGCGTTGAGGAGTCGGCCACGGCTGGACGCCTGCCGGAACGGCGGACGCCACACCCGCCGAATTCGGACCCCACCCCACTCCTCAGCGAGTGGGTGTGTGGCCGACTCGTCGCGACAACCGCGGTTGCACGGGACCGCCGTGACGTCCCACCCCCGCGCGACGAGCCCGGCGGCGAGGTCAGAGAACAGCCGAGCGCTGATCACGTCATCAGGATGAAAGTAGTGGTACAGGAGAACAGCGTGCGGGCGCGCGGGCATAGTCACCGAGGGTGTGAGCGCGGATGTCCGCCATTTTGGCTCTCTTCGCACGCCCCAGACAGCGCCTTGGGGCGGTCACCGAGCGCCGGCCGAGGTTTCCGCAGTTAGGTACGCTCTGACGTCCGGCCCTGCTCGTACCAAGCGATCGCCTCGCGTAACCCGTCGCGAAAGTCAGTCTTCGCTACCCACCCGAACCGCTCCTTCGCGCGGCTAACGTCGAGGCACCGCCGAGGCTGGCCGTCTGGCTTGGTCGGATCCCATCGAAGTTGGCCATCAAAACGACACAACTCGCAGATCAGTTCGGTCAGCGCCCGGATAGTGATCTCGCGACCGTTCCCCAGGTTCACCGGCTCCGGGTCGTCGTACCGCTCGGTCGCGAGAACGATCCCCTCCGCCGCGTCGCGGACAAACAGGAACTCGCGGGACGCGGCGCCCGTGCCCCAGACGTCGATGTACCGGCGCCCCTCATCACGTGCGTCGATCACCTTCTTGACGATTGCCGGGATGACGTGGCTCGACTGCGGGTCGAAGTTGTCCCCTGGGCCATAGAGGTTCACCAGGAGCAGTGTGACGACGTTGAACCCGTACTGTTGGCGGTACGCTTGCGCCTGAACCAGTTGCGATTTCTTGGCGATCCCGTAGGGCGCGTTTGTCTCCTCTGGGTAGCCGTTCCAGAGGTCATCTTCCTTGAACGGCACCGGCGTGAACTTCGGGTACGAGCAAATGGTTCCGATGTTGACCATCTTCGAGACCCCGTGCCGCCGCGCCTCTTCCATGAGCAGAATGCCCATGATCGCGTTCTGGTAGAAGTACAGACCGGGGTTCTCACGGTTCGCCCCGATCCCACCGACAGTAGCCGCGAGGTGGACAATCAGGTCCGGCCGCCGCTCGTCGAGCAGTTTGCGGACCGCCGCCTGCTCGGTCAGGTCGTACTCGGCTTTCCGCGGCACGACGATCTCGGCCGGCTGATGCTTCTGGATCTCGGCGCAGACGGCCCGACCGAGAAATCCCGCACCGCCCGTGACCACCACGCGTTGACCGGATAATCGCCCCACGGCAGAAGCTCCTTAAACGCCGCCCGGACGGGCACGGGGCGCAGGATCTAAATCGTCCGCCGCCCGCCGCCGCAGTTCGTACATCTTTGCACGAACATTTGAGATATAGTCGGCGCGGATACGGCAGGCGATGAAACCGGCGCGGCCCTCGAGAAACCCGAAGTTGAGGACGTAGTGGTAGACGAACCAAACGAACGACTCACCGGGCATCCGGACCACGAGCTTCTTCAGGAACCGGCGCCGCTCCTGCGCGTTGCCGAACAACCGCGGCTCGATCTGGGACTCCCCGTACCGCCCCGTGATGAGGAACTGGTGGCGCAGCCGGGCCTCCCAGGTCGAGTACGTGTTATGCCGATCGAGGTACGCTTCGAGACCCTTGAAGTCGTCGTGGATCAGTGGCGTCTTCAGCCGACCTAGTGGCCCGTCCACGACCACCCGCTCGTGTACCTCCATGTCGAGCGCGCCGGCGGGGTCGTCCAGCAGTCGCTCAAACCGGGCCCGCCCGTGTCGGATCAGCAGGACGGCCGCGAACGAGAACCCTCCGAACCGGAAACGTCGATTGAGGAAGTGAAAACCCTTCGTCACCAGAAACCCGTTCGGCGCGTGGGGCGAGCCGACTGCCGCGGTGATTTCGGTCCACAGTTCGGGCGGGACCACCTCGTCGGCGTCGAGCAGCAGCACCCACTCAGTCATGATAGGGATGTTGTCGAGCACCCACTGCCGCTTCTTCGGATACCCGCCCGCGTAGTCGAACTGAACCACCTCGGCCCCTGCCGCCAACGCGATCTCTGCGGTCCGGTCTCGGCTGTGGGAGTCGGCAACGATCACCCGGTGCGCCGGTCCAAGGGCGGCCAGACAGCGGGCGAGGTTGGCCTCCTCGTTCTTCGCCGCGACGATCACGGTAATCGACGGACGGGTCACTGGGGCTCCGGGAGCGGGCGGGACCGTGGGCGTCCGGTCAGGACGGACCAGACGCGGGCGGGCCAGTGTTTGGTCATAAACGGCCGCTCCGCGATCACGAAGAACACGGCCGACCCGGCGACCACCACCGGGACGAGCACGGCCATCTGGATCAGGAGGTTCACCGCGAACGAATCGGTCACGAGAACCCGACCGGAAAGTCTGCCGACCAACGAGATCAGCAGATAATGAACGAGGTAAATACTGTAGCACATCCCCCCGATCCGCGCCACCGGGGTGAACCCGAACACCCGACGGCTGGCGTGTCCACGGATCGCCGCCGCGGTCAGCATCGTCAGGACCGGCGGGAGGAGCCAGAACGTCGCCGCTGCGGACTCCCAGATTAGGAAGAGGGCCGGCCACCCGACCAGACTCACCCCGTCCCACAACCGGCCGGTGAGCACGCCGGGCGGCCGGACCCAGCGTGTAACCGACAGGCCCGCGAGCAAGAAACCGCCCAGGAAAAACTGTGCGAACCCGGCCAACGTGAGGAAGTGTGGCACGTGCGTGCCGCAGGTGACCCACTGGCCGATCATGACGGCTGCGGCCAGGGCGAGAAGGAGCCGGGCATAGGCGTGGCGACCGGCGAACGCGAACGCGAGGAGCGGGGCGAGGACGTAAAACTGGACCTCGATTTCGAGCGACCAGGCGACGAACTGGACCCCCGGCGTTCCCGGGAAGAGGAGATTGTGGAGGTACGCGACGTGCGCCAGGAGGTGCGGGGCGAGTTCGCCCACCGGTTCGCCTCTCCAAGCGACGAGCAGGCCGAACATCAGCAGCAGGCTGATGATGTAGGGGGGCTCCAGCCGGGTGACCCGGCGCGCGAAGTACGCCCCGAGGCGCACCGGCGGCCCGCCGGCGAGGTAGGCGGCCGCGAACGGCCGGCCGAGTACGAACCCGCTGATGACGAAAAAGAGTTGGACCCCGAAGTGCCCGTGCAGCGCCGCCCGCCCGAGCCAGTCCTGGTCAGGCGGGACGGCCCACCCCCCGGCGGGAGCGAATTTGGCCGCGACGTACCCCCGGACGTGGAAGGCCACCACCATCATGATGGCCACGAACCGGAGCCCGTCGATCTCGGGGATGTACCTCCCCCGCGACATGACCCGCGACAGGGCGGCGGACAGGACGGCCCAAACGGACGGTAATCGGGTCACGGGAAGAGGGTGCTCGCGGGTTACGAGGCGGTTCCAAACGACTGATACAGGTCGGCGAGGCGGCGACCGGCCGCGTGCCAGTCCAGTTCGACCACCCGCTGCCGCCCCGCGACCGCGACGCGGTCCTGGGCGACCGGATCGTCCAACAGTTGGAGCACCGCCGCTTCGAGGCCACCGGTGTCATCGAACCCGACCACCCGCCCGTCGCGTCCGTCGGTCAGGTCCGCCCCCAAACCGGTCGGGGTCGTGACCACCGCGCACCCGCGGGCCATCGCCTCGGCAAGCGCGAGGCCGTAACCCTCGTACCGGCTCGGGAAAACGTACACCCCGATCCGCCCTAGCCCGTCGGCGAGTTCCTGGGTGGACATTTTCGGGTGCACGATGACCCGGTCGCGAATGGCCTCGGCGAACGCGCCGCGGACCTGCTCGGCGGGACAGCGGGACGTTCCGAACACGTCGAACCGGACGTCCGGGCGAAGGGCCAAAACGCGGTCCATCACCCGGACCAACTGGTCCACCCCTTTGCGATCGATCCAGCTCCCGCTGTACCCGACCCGTGGCCCACGGGACGAGGCGGGCGTCACCGGCCCGGCCCGGTACGGCGTGTCCAGCCCCGGTTCAACAACCGTCACCCGATCCGCTGCGAGGAGCCCCTGTTCCACCGCCCACCGGGCATCCGCCCCACACAAACATACCAGCGCATCGACCGACCGGAGCCACACCCGAGAGAACCGGAGGTGCGTCGCCCGGTCCAGCCACTTCCGAAGCACACCTGGGGGTCGATGGGCGGCCTCCCGGGCGTGGGCGAGCAGTTCGAGGCCGTTCGTGTGGGCAACGAGGACCGGGCGCGGGCGGGCGGCGTGGAGAGTCCGGGCGGCGAGCCAAAAGTCGTCGCCGTAAAACTCAACGAGGTCATACCCGGTGGCCATTTTGCGCGCGACCGCGTGGGCGGCCCACCGCGCACGCCGGAACTTGCGGGCCCGCTGTGTCCACAGGTGAGCCGGCTCGTAGTCGGCAGGCTCCAGGACGTCCACCGTGTGCCCGGCCGCCCGAAGACCTGCAGTGAACATCAGAACCGTCTTGCCGGACCCCAGTGTCAGATCGAGCGGGCAGTTGGTGACTGTCAAAATGCGCACGGGATCCTCGCCGGCGACACACAGAGGAGATTCGAGTACCCGCCGAGCCGACCGAACTCCGCCTCCGTCAGTGGGACCGGGTAGGGGGCGGCGTTGCTCACGTGAAAGACGGACTCATAGCCCGCCGCGCGGAGGAAGTCCAACAGGTTCCGAGCCGTGTAGCCGAACCCTTTGATCCAGTCCGGGTTCATCTCGATGTACAGGGACGGTTTCCACCGCGCGACGGCCTTCTCCAGCCCTCGGAGGGCCAGCAACTCGGCCCCCTCCACGTCGCACTTCACAAAGTCCAGACGGTTCAGACCAGACTCGGCGATGTAGTCGTCAAGCCGAACGGCGGTGCAGGTGTACTCGTGGACCTGCCCGCCAGCCCACGAACCGGTAGCGTGGCGTGCGAGAGAGGCCTGCCCGTCGTCGTCGCCGGGCATGTAGATCGTGAACTGCCCGGGGCGGTCGGAGGCAGCCGACGGCACCAGGCGTGTGTTCCCGACCGCCCCCTCGGCGGTCACACGCTCCGACAGCCGAGCAAATGTCGGCGGAACAGGCTCGAAAGCGTACACCGTTCCCGTCGGCCCGACGATCCGGGAGAACAGGACCGTGAACGCCCCCCGGTTCGCCCCAATATCGAACACGACATCACCGGCGCGGACCAGGCGGGTAAACGTTCGGAGTTCCGCGGTCAACGTGCCTTTGAGTCGGAGAGCGGCCCGGTACAACGCCGGTCGCCGCATTAACAACGGGAGTACCCAGGCCCGTATCGTTCGCACAGCCACGCTCCTGATCGATTGAAGATGGCGAAAAAGGACTTGGGGAGCAGCCACGTCGCCTGCTAGCCGTGGTCGGGTTCTGCATTCGCGATGAGTTCCTCAGCCGGAGCGCCCGGCGGAAAGTATCCGCGTGTACTGATCCGTCAGCCGGGCCACCAGCGGCCCCCAGCCGAACCGGTCGCGGACCCACCGGCGGGTCGATTCGGACCACTCAGCCGTCACCGCCGGCCGTGTCAGGGTGGCCCTCAGCGCGGCCCGCCACACCGCCGGTTCCAGCGGGACGGTCTCGGCGTACCCCTCTGCCGCCCGTCCGGCGTCCGCCCGGTCGGACGCGAGTACCGGCGTGCCGGCGGCAAGCGCCTCGATGATCGTGACCCCGAAGTTCTCGTGCTCGCTGGGCAGGGCGAACAGCCGGGCGCCTGCCAGCAGAGCGTACTTGTCAGCCCCGACCACGGGGCCCAAGAACGCGACACGGTCCGCGGCCGCCGGGTCACGCAGGTATCGACCGGCAAGATCGGCCCACAACCCGACCTCGTCCGGCCCGGCGAACACTAAATGGCAGTCGGCTGGGGCGGATGCCAGGAACGATTCCAACATCAGGTCGGGCCGCTTCAACGGATGAATCCGGCCCAGGAACAGCACATACGGGCGGTCGCTGATCCGGGGCCACCGGGTCGCCACCGCTTGGCGCGCGGCCGCGCGGTCGATCTCAAAGGGTTCCGGATCGATCCCGAGTCCGAGGACGAACCGCGGGCTGTTATCGTACGGCCAACTCTCCGCCGCCTCCTCGTCGGACGTGTAGTGCCACACCGTACACGCCCGCCGGACCAACCCGCCCCAGATCGACAGGTAAACCCGCTTCTGGCGGGGCGACATCACCAGCCGCCTGCGGTGCAGTATCCCGTGCGGGGAAAGTACGACCGGAACCCGGCTCTTCGCTGCGGCGCGGAGCGTGGCGTGAACGGGGTAGGTGAACACCGAGTGGACGTGGAGGATGTCCGTTCGCGGCAACTGGTCCCGGACCAGTCGCGCGAACCCGGGCGCGTACGCCACCCGGTCTGGGCCGATCACTTTCGCCACCCGCTCTTGAACCCCGGTCGCCAGCGGGACCGGCCGCTCGCCGCGTCGCGCCCCCTGGTCGGTGCGGAGTACGGTCACATCCAACCCGGCCGCGACCTGGTGCCGGGTCAGGGCTTCGAGAACGGTGGACGTGCCGCCCCGTTCGTACGTTAGCCCCGGGATGACGTGGGTGACTCGCATCGTTTGTCTAGTCCAGTTTCGCGTCCCCGTAGCGTCTCAACGAGCCGCGACCGCAAGGTAGCGGTTTAACGTTAGCCACACCCTTGCGGTCATGGCTCGCTACAAGGACGCTGAAACGAGACTAGAACAGTCTGGCACTGGGCGTGGGTCAGGGTAAAGAATTTAAGCAGGCACGGGCAAGACTTCGGTGAACGAATAGTTCACCCCTCTCGCCTGGTCAGACGCCGTACCTCGGCGGCGAACCGGTCCCGGAAGTGCGGGTAGTCGAACTCGTCCTCGAACCGCTTCCGCCCGGCCGCCCCGAACGTGAGCGCCCGGTCCCCGCTCACGTCGAGCAGCCCGTCGATCAGTTCGGCCTCGTCGCTGGCGTCTACCGCCCGCCCGGTCACCCCGTCCACAACCACTTCCCGCCCCGCGTCCAACCGGCCGGCCAGCACCGGTTTCCCCTCCCGCATCGCCTCCAGGTAGGCCAGCCCGAACCCCTCGGCCTTGGACGGCATGCAGAAGCACCGGCACCGCCGCAAGCACTCGTCTCGGGTGCGGTCGTCCGCCGCACCGAGGAACCGGACGTTCGCCCCGAGTTGCCTGGCCAACGCCTCCAGGCGTGGCCGGTCGTCGCCGTCCCCGATGACCACCAAACTCAGCCCGGGGCGTTCCCGCTCGACGGCTGCCCAGGCCCGAATCATCTCCTCATGGCCCTTGTACCGCTCCACGCTCGAGATACGACCGATCGTTAAGGCGAACGGCTCTTGAACGCCCGGCGGGAGAGAGCCCGAGGCCGAAGGTCCGGCTGTCGGCATCAGCCCGAGGTAGCAGACCGCGTCGTCGAGTCGCCGCAGCCAGGGGTTGGCTGCGTAACTCCGGTCCCGGGCGTGGGTCGAATCGTATAGCATCCGGTCGATCTGGAGCATCCCCCGCCGCCGCAGCCCGGTCACCGGGAGCCACGCTTCCATGCTGTAGACCCACCCCAGGACCGGCACCCGCCGGAGCGGCCGGGCGATGTTCAGTAGGGAGGAGAAGTTGATGTGAGCCAGCAGGATCAGATCCCAGTCACGGAGCAGCCACCGTCGAAGGGTCAGGGCCGCCGTCCGGGTCCGGCTGCCCCCGGCTCCGACAGCGTCGACCGGAACCCCGAGGCGGGACACGTCGATCACAGGGTCGACGATCGTGACGAGGCTCAGTTGGGTGGTCGGGCCGAAACTGTCATACAGGGCGCGAACCATCATCCGGGAGGCGTACTGGACACCCCCAAAAGTATCGACCGACGTTGTCAAAATCAGGCAGCGCATTGGACGGATTCCGGTCACCCGGCAACCAGGTCGCGGACCAACGTCTCGAACCGCTTGCGGTAGTCAGCCCAGGTCCAGCGTTGGGCGGTCTCGTAGGCCATCCGGGCCATTTCCGCACCTTCAGTTGGCCGGCTGAGCAAGCGGTCGAGACCGGCGGCCAACTGCTCGTCCGAGTCGGACGGGTAAATCACCCCCTCGCGACCGGTTTCAAGATACCCCGGTGCGCCGGTGTGGTCGCTGACAACGACAGGAACCCCAGCCGACAGCGACTCGTTGATGACCAGTCCGAACCCGTCACCCACCGACGGGAAGGCAAAGATTCGGGCGGCGGCGTAATGCGCTTTGAGCTGCAAATGAGGCTGAGGCGGGACGTATTCGTACATCCCCGAATAGTCCGCCAGAAACCGGTCAGTCAATAACTGCCGCCCGACCAGACGGAGCGTGTGCGTTCGGTAGGCTCCGAGGCGTTTCCAGGCCGCCAGCAGCCGGGGAGTCCCCTTCCGAAGACTCAGGTGGCCGACGCACAGAACCAGGTTCGGCCGCGCGGAGTACGGGACCGGCTCCGGACCAGGCTCGCACCCGTAGGGAATGACGGTCGCGACCCGCGCTTTTTCCACCGGCAGGCTGTCGCGTACGAATCGAGAGGCGATCACCACGGCGTCGGCCGCGTCCAGTTCGTCCCGCTTCCGACGCATTCGGGGAATTGAGAACTCCGCGGCCGGTGGAGGCTCTGTGGTCGCTCCGGGGTATCGCGCGTGTTCCGCTTCTAACGCGGCACGAAGGGTTTCGTAGTAGACGATCGGCAGATCGAGCAGCCGCTTGATGCCCTGCCGACCGGCGGCTCGGAACACAGACAGACAGGCGTCCTCACGCGCGACAACTAGTCGGACCCCCTCTGATAACTGGCTTACGACGGTTCGGGTGAGATCCCGGCCATGGGCGTCGAACGCCTCGGCCATCCCGGAAAGACCCAAACGACGTTCCAACCGGTACCGAAACTCAGGCCAGAACGCCGGGGAGAGACACTCCAAGGGGACTTCGTTTACGGCCCTCTGTGCGAAGCGGGCCCCCAAATCGGTCGCGAAGTAGCGGTCCACAGTTTGTAACAAGCGGGACAACATCCCGTCCCGGTGAAACGACCAGGAGGTCACGAACCGCCTGAGCAGTCCGGCGTCGGCCAGGGCGCGGACATAGTGCCGAACGTCCTGAGGGAGACCGGCCGAGATACAAACGATGCTTTTGGAATTGACCATCACGTGTCTGTTCTGCCCGTCTTCACGGCCTGAACCGCTTCGACCACGCCTGCTGCGGCCGCTCGGACCGAATAGCGGCCAACGCACTCGCGACACGCGGCACGTACCTCGGCGTTCCGACACCAACTTAGAGCCGTTTTTAACGCGCCTGCTAACCCGTCGACCGACCCGGCTGGGAAAATTTCACCGGTCCGGCCGGGCGTCACGAGGTCGGGGCCGCATCCGACGCGATCCGACACCACCGCCGCAAGCCCGTGGAGCAGGGCTTCGTTGACGACGAGCCCCCAGGTCTCGGATACCTCGCTCGGGAGAATGAACAGGTCAGCGGCGTGAAAAAAACGGCTGAGCCGCGTCTGGTTCTGGAACCCAGTGAACACGACCCGACCGGGCATCAGTTTGGCGGCCCTCGCTTCGAGGGCTGGGCGGAGCTCACCATCGCCAACAAACAGGATCGCAACTTTGCTGCGGACGGACTCGGGCAAACGGGTCACGGCCTCGATCAACAGGCCCGGACATTTTTTCGCGATCAGTTTCCCCGAAAAGAGGACGACGATCGCCTCGTTCGAGAGCCCGAATTCGGCGCGGGTCGATTCGCGAAGGGCGGCGCGGTCAGAGTCCCCGGTCGAGAAGACCGTCGCGTCCACGCAGTACGGCGCAAAAAGCAGCTTACCGTCGTCAACACCCAACCGGCGGAAGTGGGCGCGTGAATTTTCCCCAATGTAGAGGAGTTTTGCGAATTGTCGGTAAAACCGGCGGAGCGCCCAGTCGCGGGCGACGCGCTTGAGCACCCCCCGCTGGACCGCCTCGTCGGTCGTTTCACCCCGGAATATCAGCGGGCAGCCCCCCCTTGTGGCGGTTCGGACCGCCTCCCGATAAAACTCCGGGCGGTATGCCGTGACGAGCACGGTCGCGGGCTTGAGGTCCGCGAGGATGCGGTCGAGCCCACGGGTCGAAGTCCCCTCCGGGCGGGCTGCACCGCCATCGGCGACGCGGCCCAGAAAGTGCACCTCGTAGCCGGAGAGCAGATCGACATCCCAGGCGAACGAGCGATTGAACTCGCGATCCCGGTAACCGGCGACGCTGAAGTCCGAACCGTACACCGCCGCGACCCGAAGTCCGAACTCCTGTTGAACACACCGCCAGACCGGAGCGTGGTACTGGACCGGGTGCGTCTGAACAACAACGAGGTCCGGTGCCATTAGGCCGTTGCTCCTTCGGGTTTCCGGAACACCAGGCCGCCGCCCCGCACGAACAGCCGCCGGACGAAGGCGTCGTGGCCGGGCGCCTCCCACCCGCGGCTCCGGAACCAGAGCACGACTTCGTGCGGGTCGATGCTGTTGCACGCGTCCGAGTCGGCCTGCCAAAACACCTCGAAGTTAGGAGCCAAGTGCTGGTGGCGCAACCGGGTCGGGGCACCGCCGCTGAAGAGGCGTGCGCCCTCCCGTAACAGCCGACGGGCAAGCACTGGCGGCGTCCGGAACCAAACGGAATCGCGAACCGGGACGCTCGCCTTCGTCAACTTCTCCCGCCGTGTCAGATCCCGCCAGGGCCGGACCATCACCCCGGACGCGGCCCAAGACCGGCAGAACCACGCGGGCTTGATGAGAACGACCCCGCCCGGCCTCACAACTCGGGCGAGTTCTTCGAGCGCCGCCTCCAGTGGCGACACGTGTTCGAGTACGTGGATCGTCCAGGCGGCGTCGAAGGACGAGTCGGGGAACGGGAGCTTTTCGGCCGGGGCGCAGAAGAACGGTTTGTGAATCCCCGCCCCCGCGCTCTCCGCGAGATCGACTCCCGTCCAATTCGCGACGAGGTTCTGATACCACCCTCGCCCGCAGCCGACCTCCAGTACCGATTTGGTTTCAAGACCGTACGTGCGAACAAATTCTTTCAGCAATTCTACCACGCGTAGGTCCGCGGCTCCGCTGTAACCGTCCTGACGGTACTGCTCTTCGTAGAAAGGTTTCGCGCCCGAAATGCTGTTCGTCATGCCAGTTTTAGCTCGCGTGTTTGGGGGATGCGTCGTTGGGCCCACCGAACAGGTACGCGGCAGCGAGCCAAGTCCAGCAAACGACGGCCAGACCGGACGCCGTGAGCGACACCACGTCGGCTATCTCAGGCGTGACGAAACCGCCCCACCGCGACGCCGGCTGATGGAGGCAATTGTGCAACAGGTTCACAACCAACAAACAGTTGAGAAGGGAGGCCGGGATCAGCACTCTCCGGTCAAACACGGCCCAGGCGGCCGCACTCGCGGCACCAAAGACGAGAAACCGCTCACTCAAACCCGTCAGGAACAAGAAACACGCGAGAAGGTAAACGGTTGACAGCCCGACCCAGGATCTCGGGCGGCCAACCACGTAGAGCAGCCCCGCGAGCCCTCCGACCACCGCGACCACAAGCATGCCGAAGTGCTTACACGTCACTCCGAACACGCGGTCCGAGTCCATCGCCGCAATGCCGGCCGCGTGGGCGACCCACCAGAAGTTAAATGCCGTAGATGTCACCCCCACGGCGCCTTCCGTGGCCGCCCGACTGTAGCCGGCACGGAGCCAGGCAGTTCCAGTCGAGAGAGCGAACGGGGCGGCGAGCGCGACGACAACGAGCGCGAATCCCAGTCCCCATTTTCCGAACCCTGTGAGGGAATGACGCCTGAGTGAAAGAAAGACCACGAGCGGGGCAAAAAGCAAAAACTGAGGCTTGGACATTGCACCGAACCCGGACAGAACGCCCGCACCGAGATCTCTGCCTTGTGCTTGGTGACCGAGGGAGAAGTACATTATCCCCCACAACAATACATCAAATTGGCCCCACACGGGTCCGGCTAACAGGAGCGCCGGATTCACACTGAAGAAGGCGAAGGCTACGCCCCGTGCGGAGCGAGAAGGAGGCGTTTGCCGAAGGACCGCAAGAAAGAGGAGCCACTGACCGACCGCAATTGGAAGCCGAAAGAACAGGTTGATCCCTGGGGACGGCCAGACCGGCCAGATCCCGATCATCTGAAGGGCACTATATAGGGGGTGAAAAAACCAGAAATACAGAGGCGGGTAGTTAGCGTTGAAACCACCATTGAAGCGGTCAGCGACTTCCTGGTCCGTCCAGGAGTACACACTCAAAAAACCCCGTTCGGACGCCATTTCGAGCCAGTTTAACATGAACCGGGGGTCTTGCGGCGTCGGGAGAATGAATTCGGCAGCGACAAGGGTTAGCAAATGGAAGACCGCTGACGCGATGGCCCACGATTGGAACGGCTTCATATGGCTGACCAGCAATCTCATCATAATCTACAACGCGAACATCGGATTTAATATATCTCTCGACCTGATGGCGCAAGCATCGCCCCTATAGACGCTGCACTGATTGCACACAAAAAAGTTGTGCTAATATGATTGAATGCTGGCCCATGAAGAAAAAAAGCCAATGCCGCCCAGAATCCGGCTTGGCATACTGTCGCGCCGAACCGGCTCTTCGCGCCGCTGTTTCGCGTACCGGACCAGATCAAATGGAGCCACATGACTCTCGCCGCCACGACTCCGATTAATCCGATGACCCCCACTTCAACCACGACTCGTGCCAACTCCGCTTCGTAGACCGCCGTGCTGAGTTGGCCCGCCCGCGCACGTTCCGCCGCTTGGGTCGAACCGAACCCCTCCCCGAACGGTACCTCGTTAATCGCCAAGAAAATCTGCACTTGGGCGGAAAAGCGGTCATCGAATCTGTCCGAAGACGCATGCCGCACGAACAGCCCGGTGAGCAGGTCGTTGCCGCTCAGCGTTGCCAACAAACCGAGCCCGACCACCAAACCAACAGCCAAGCCGAACCGCCGCGCGCTGAACAGCATCCCGACTGTTACGACAGCGGCAAACAAAAAACCATACCGCGACATTGAAGCCAAGGCGCACGCAAACCCGCTGGCGAGGGTGGTGAAGCCGAGTCGCTGGTAGTTCAGAAGCACGAGGATACACCCGGCCCAGGCGCCGACGATCGCTGAATCACCCATTCCACTAATAAACGAGAAGGTGCCGTTGGCGCGAGTCCGAGCAACGTCTGACAGATCTGTTGTGTGCGAGACAAGATCCTCTTGAACCTGGCTGTTCAGAGCGTGGTCGGCCGGTAGGTAGAACTGCACCGCCCCGAGCGATGCGTTCAGCACCACGAGCACGCTGATCGTGCGCACGATAAGGAGGATGCTCGCTGGAGAGCGGAGTCCCTTCGCAATGGGGATCGCGAGAAGGGGGTAGAGGACCATGGTCCGAAACGACACGATTGCGCCGACCAGGCGCAAATCGGCAAAGTTGACCGCGGCCCCGAGCAGCACAATCGCGCTGAACATGGTGCTTAGCGTCCCGAACCCTCTCAACCTCGCCGAAGCGGCTCCCACTCGCCCCCCGACGACCGCTGCCGCAAGGATGAAAACGTCCTTCGCGAAGTACGGAATGGCCTGAATCACAGGCGGAGCGCTCGATAGCACCCACTTCCGAACGGCACCGTCAAGCACACAACAAACGATCGCAGCGGCAAGAAGCCGAGCCGTGAGTGACGCGTCTCTCATCAGGCTTCCTGCCCAGGCACAACCGCGCCGAGACTCGGTGATCGGGCTGGCTCTGCATCAGCGACCTCCCTGAGCACCTGTTCGAGTGCCTGCGCGTGAGTTTCGGGTGCGAAGCGAAGGGCCAACTTACGGGCCCCTTCCCGAAGTTGGGCATACCGGAGCGGATCGCTCAAGCAGTGCGCCGCAGCATCGGCAAGTCCGTCCGGGGTTGGGGGGTCACTCGGAGCAAGTTTACCATTCACCCCATCGGTGAGCCACTCGGGAATGCCGCCGATGGCAAACGCGACCGCTGGCAGTCCGCGGTGTCCGGTCTCGGGGCCGACCAAGCCGAACGGCTCGGGCCATAGACTCGGGACGACCAGGAGATCGGCCTTATCGACGGCGTCCAAACGGGCGTCCGAATCGAGCCAACCGGGGAACTCGATCCGCACGTCGGGGTGATCGCGAGTCACGTCGGCCGCAGCCGACGCCCACGAAGCCCGCTCCGGGCCGTCGCCGGCCATTGTCAGTCGGACGGGCCGACCGAGTCGCGACCGAATCAGCGGCAGAGCGGCCAAGAGCATCTCTCCGCCCTTCGTTCCGTCCATCCTTCCGAGGAAGAGCAAGTGGTTCGGTTGGTAGTCCGGTACGCGGACCGTTTCGGACCGTTGGCTCGGGGCAGGAACGGGGTAATGAACGGTCCGAACGACGGCCTCACCAAGCCCGTGGTGTAAGTACTCCCTCCGCATGTGCTCGGACGCCGTTAAAATGCACTTGTATTGTGACAACAGGTCCAACCGCCGGCTCTGGTCTCGGTAGTGCCGCAACAATGTTAATGGGTTCCGTCCCCCGCACCGACGGGGAAAGTACAGCGCGAGGCACGCGCGCCCGAATATCCTGGTACAGGCCACCGGCGGCCCGGGCCACGAGTGGGTCTTGGTTCCGCTGATACATGTCCCGTAGTACGTGTGCGCAAAAAACACCGCCGGTGCCACTTTCAGCAGTCGCTTCCCTATTTCAGCGTCGAGCAAGCTGTTGACGAACAAGACATCAGGGCGCCACTCCGCGAGCGCGGCCAGCGCGGTCCCGACGTCACCCGCGGCGGAAACCCGGTCGCAATTGGCGGGGAGGCCGATCCGGCGCTGGTCGCCCTGGGAACTGGTTTCGTGCCAAAACAGCAGTTCGTGCCCGCTACTGGCGAGGCCCTTCGCTGCTGCAGCGACGTACACTTCCTGCCCGCCGACGAGTTCATCGGACCAGTGAATAATCGCGACCCGCACACTTACCTCCCGCGATTGAAGCGGTCCGACCGTGTCACCACTCAGAACGGTCGATCACGCTTCCCGCTCGGACAGTCGGCCAGGAGGCGTTCTGGAGGGGGACGCAGACCGAGCGGTAGCCACCCCAGACCGGGCTACGCGTCGGCCGAAACCGGTGCGCCGTTCCTCGTGGTATTCCAGTTCGGGGTAGTACTGCTTGAGCAGATCGATGGTCCCGGTTCTGACAGGTGTCCCGATCGCTCTGGACACCGAGTGTGCCCCGAACTCGGATCGAACGCTTCTGAAACGGGTTCGTCACAGGTCGTGGTTCCCGCGAGTCGGGCGAGCGTCCTCGGAAGGGCGAACTGGGCCGAATAGAGTTCCGCCCCGGCCGCCGCAATCCGCGCACGCCGAATCGAGTCGTCGAGCAAGTGACCGACAGCCGCGGCCAGTTCTTGCGTGCCGGCCGCAGACAGGCAGACCGCGCCGGTTTCTGCCCACACCGATTCGGTGATCCGGGCCGGGGTCGTGACCACCGCTTTTCCGTGGGCCAGTCCCGCCATCACGGACGTGTTCCGGCTCGTCACCCCCTCGGGTATCGGTTGCAACAGCACGTCGCAGGCGGCCAAGTGGAGCGACACCTCTGCGAGCGGAAGACGCCCGGTCGCCGTTACCCGCCCCGCCAGTTCTGGGCGCGCGGTGAGGAGTTGTTCACAAAATCGGTCGCTCCCGCCACCTATCAGGAGCACCGCGGCATCCGCTCGGTCGGCGAGCAGTCGCGGTATCGCGTCCGCCAAGAGCCGGTCAACGGCCAGCCCGTGGTTGCCGAATCGTCCGACCAGGAATCCCGTCGGAGCGAGCCGGTTTCGGATCGCTGCTGTTGCTGCCGGATCAGCGACGGGGGGCACGGTGGCAGGGATCGGTAACCAGCCGAACGGGACCCGCCGCCCTAACAGGTACGGTCGGCACATCGCTTCCCAGCCCGGGATCGCGACCCAAACCACGGACGCAGACCGGAGGAGGAGCGCGATCATCAGCCGGTGAACGGCTGCCGCGAACCGCTGCCGAAGTCCGCCCGCGAACGGGAGCGCCACCTCGTGGACCATCAACTCGATCCGGTCCCCCCTCCGGGCGCGGTTCCACACCCATAAACAGAAGGGAAGGTTCATCGACCCGAGCCGGTAGCCGTGCGGCACCCATTGCACGAGGATTCGACGCGGTCCGGTGGCCGCGTTCGAGAACAGTCGGTCCATTCGGACGAGCGCCGCGGGCCCCAGATCGCCTAACTCTCGCACCACGCGGACCGAACCGGGAACTTCCGCCGCGACCTGACCGGGACACCAAACCCGTACCACTTGACCCGCGGCGGCTAACCCTTCGGCGATGAGTCGGCAATAATCGCTGACCCCTCCCGGTTGAGGCGGATACTCGCAGGTGACGACATCGAGCGTGTTCATGAGACCTCAACCGGTTTGCGCCCGACGACTCGACCCCAGGCGCTCCCAATCGCGGTTCCCAGTGGTGTCTGTCGGATCACCGGCCACATCACAAGCGAATAGACGCACGTGGCCCCGAGCACGCCCGCAGCCAACTGAAAAAGGGCGTGCGGGTCGCGCAGGGCGGGCACCGGAAGCACGGCCCCGGCCCACGCCGCGGCGCCCGCGACCGGGACGAACCGGACCGCCCAGCCCGCGATCGATCTCCACCCCACACCGACCGTCGCGCGCAGCGCGAACAGGTTGAGTGGGAGGCTGACGAGGGCCACCCCACCGAGCGCACCCAGCGGAACGCCGACCGACCCGACGCCGTTGACCAACAAGTAGGAGAGGCCAAGCGTTACAAGCCCGTCAGCGAGCACGGTCAGGGTCAACCGGTAGTTGTAGCCAAACGCAAACAGCGAGAAGATGACTGCCAGGTTCCAGTGCCGGACCAGCATTGCCGCCAACAGGAACCCGTTGAGTACCTGCCCGGCGTAGTATTCCGGCCCGACCCACCAGCCGATGAACGTCCCGTTCACGAGCAGAAGGACAGAGACCACGAGCCCGCTGACCAACAGGAGAGTGAGGGTGAGGGCGGACGCGGCCCGCCGGGCCTGCTCGCCATCGCCACCCGCGCCAATCTCGGCGAGTGTGGGGAGCGCCATCTGGGCCGCCGCTTGGGCCTGGTTCCCGAGCACCAGAATCAACCGACCGGTACACGAGTAGACCACGACGGCCGCGGGTCCGATGAGATACCCGATCAAAAAGACATCGATCGCAGACAGGAGGGTCACTCCGAACTGGTTCAGGGTCACGGCAAACCCTTCCCGGGCTTGTCGCCCGAGGCATGTTCGTCCGGGCCAGATAGCCAGAGCGAACCGGTACGCCGGGAACCGCGCCCGGAGCCGCAGCCAGCACGCCACCGGCGACAGCGTCTGTCCCCCCAACCACCCCCACGCCAACGACTCGATCCCGCACCCCACGACCAAAAGAGCAACACTGACCCCGGTCGCCGTCAACCACCCCAGCGTCTGGGCACCACTGACGAACGAATAATCCTGTTCCCCCTGGAGGACGGCGACAAACACCCGGCTCGGAGCCAGAACGATGGAGCCTGCCAGGGTGATGGCAAGGGCCGGTCGCAGGGCCACCCACGCTTCCGGAAGGTGTGCCCAGACGACCGCTCCGATGAGAGCAGCCCCCAGACCCTGAGCGAATGACAGCCAGACGGCGGCCCGGATTAGGTCGCGCCTTTCGTCGTCGGCGTTGCTCCCGCACCCCCGAAGTCGGCCGAGGTCTCGCGGAAGGAGGGCCACAACCCCGAAATCGACCAGACCGAGATAGGTCAAAAGTTGCTGGCCGATCAACCACAGGCCGTAGTTCGTGATCCCGAGCAACATCAGGACCAAAGGCGTGATCCACAGCCCCAGAATCAGGATGACCAGTTGACCGCCGTAGTGGACACCAGCGCCCGAAATCAACCGGCCTCTGACGCTCATTGGGCACCCGCCCCGGCATACGCCTCCAGGCACCGCCGAACGACGACCGGCCAGGTGAACAAGTCCAGCACCCGCCGGCGACCGGCCTGCCCCATCCGATCGGCTTCGGCCGGGTGATCGCGGAACCAGCAGAGCCGGTCCCGGATGGTCTTCGGGTCGTTCGGGGGAACCACGAACCCGGTCTCCCCATCGGCGACCACTTCCGGCATGCTGGCCACCCGGGTGCAAATGACCGGAGTCCCGCACGCCATCGCTTCGAGCAGCGTCTGGCCCAAGAGTTCCGGGACGTCCGTCGTCCGGCCGTAGTTGTCCCGGTACACGCTCGGAAGAACCAGGCACAACGCCCGGCGGTAGGCCCGAACCAGTCCCGTGTCATCAACGTCGTGCCGGAAGGTCACCGGTTTCCCTTGTGACCGGGCCTCGAGATCGCGGAAGAAGGCCGCATCGTAGGGGCGGCCGACGAGTTCAACGGGGGTGTCCGGGCCGGCCGCGTCGACGAGGTCCATCACCCCTTTGTGGGCGAGCAGGCGGCCGACGAACAAAGCCGTCCCCGTCCGTCGCACGCCGGGGTCCGGAGAGAACTTGTCGGTATCCACGCCCCCGAAAATCACTCGCGCCCGGGGCAGCGTCGTGTGCCTGAACACGTGGCGACTGTACTCGCTCAGGTGTAGATGGCCGTGGTACCAGGAGTCCGTTGAGACGTAATTCGATACGTCCCGCCCGCCCCCGCCGAGGTCGGTCACGAACACCCGCTTGCGGGTCATTCGGGCGACGAGCGCGGCAAGGCTACTCGCGATGACGTGCTGCTGGTGACAGTGGATCACATCGGCCCACAACAGGTGCGCGATGAAACGGACCGAAAAAGGGTTGGTCCGCTGACCGTCGATGTACCACGGCCGCCCGGTGGCCCGAACCGCGAGTCCCCCCTCGCGGTAGGCCAACGACCGGTCAGCGAAGCTCACGAGCCGGGTCGGCACCACCTCGGCCATGTGCCGGGCCAACTCAAAGGCGTACCGCTCCCCACCCCCGACGATACCGGCCGTCCCGAACAGAGCGGGCACAAGGTGGACGACACGGGGCCGCGTCACATTCGGTGATGAAGAGTCAGCGGTCATAATTGTCAAGTCGTTTCGACGAGAAGAACGGCACCCGAACCGCTCGCCGACTGGGGGAACCCCTCGGCAAGCGGGGCGTCGCCCGCGGAAACGTACCGCCAGCCGAGAGCGTCCTTCCCGAACACACGCGTTCGCAATTGCCGACCAACCTCTCCGGCGGCGATGTGAAGGCGGCTCACATCGGCGGGGCCGAACTCGTAAAACCCGTTGACCCACTTGCCCGACCCGAACGGCATGGTGACGAGAAGAAGCCCTCGCGGCTTGATCAGCCTCAGGAGCGTGCCAAACGCAGGCTCCCATGCCGCCATGCCACCCTTCTCGGGCGGTAACTCGGGGGTCCCGTTGGGCGAACTGTTGTACCCGTTGTCGCCTCCGACGTGTTCGATCGTCGAGATGCATGTCACCGCATCGAACGAACTCGGGGCGAGCGCACTTGCGCGAATGTCCTCGCAGTGGTACGAAATCCGGCCGTGCAACGCGAGCGGCTCACTGACGAGATTCAACAAGTGGATGTCTTCGAACTTTGCAGTCAGTTTCCGTAAACAGTAACTCGTGTTCATGACACAGCCGACGTCGAGCAACCGCCCCTGAACCCGGTCGGTCGCAATTCGAGCTAGGGCCCATGAGTACTCAACGACTCGCTCGTCGTAATGTCCAAAGCGGCGGTCGCGAATCAGTTCTTCCCACGAAGCCGGCTCCGCCAGTGTCTTCTCGCAGATTTCGGTAACCAACCGCTCGCGCGTCCACCAGTAGCGGGCGCTGAACGGAACCACCTTGTGCCCGCGGGCGGCGTTCAGCAGAGACCAATACGCTCGATGGGCGCGGCTCGCGAACGTGGCTGGTGCGGCGAGAACGTCGTGTATTCGGCTCATCGTAAAGTTGCGGATTCTCGTTGCCCCGTCTCAGGTCAGAACAGGTTATCGGCCGTCGCCCAAGATGCGGGCGGTCGCGATTTCGGTCACGGCGTCTTTGAAACAGCAGTGCCGCCTAGATACCAGAAAACCGTCTCCTCGAGCTTGTCCCGTTGGCGGCAGAAGAGGCAATCGACGCTCCGGCCGAAGCGAATGTGGTCGTACGTCCGAGGTTCCAAGACGGGGATTACGCGCCAATCGTGAAGCTCGTAGCCGACGAATCCGTAATCTCGGAATGAAGCGATCAACTCAGAAGCCGAGCGTCCCTGCCGGGCCAGTCCGTCGGGCCAGATTTCGACCAAGACCATCAGGTCCGGGTTCTTACGAACGGTCTCGGCCATGCCGCTGAGAACGAACGGCTCGTAGCCCTGAACGTCGATTTTTGCGAAGGCGATGTTGTCGATCACCCTCTTGGCGCAAAAGGCATCGATCGTTTCAACCGGTACCTCCTCGGCCCAATTGCTCTCCCGGTCGACGACGTGATGGTCACCGAAATTATCCGGGTGCCGCGCCAAGCAAACCTGGCCGTTCCGGTCACCGACGACAGTCTTGACGGCCTCAACGTTGGTGGCGCCGTTGAGACGTAAATTGGTGGTCAACAGTTCGTGGTTGTGCCGTTCCGGTTCAAATGCAAACACCCGCCCCGACGGACCAACGGCGCCGCTCAGTTCGAGCGAATACAGACCAATGTTCGCGCCGATGTCCAGGCAATTTGCGCCCGTCAGCATGAGCTGATGGACCATATCAAGTAAGTAGCCCTCGTAATTCCCTTCGAGGTAGAGGAGGCGAGAAATGATCCCGTCCCGGAGATCGATCCTCATCGTCCTGCCGCGGACGGGCACGAGCACTTCGGGGCGAAATCGGCGCCAGAATGGAAGGCTCACCCTCCGCTTCCAAGCCGAAGTAGTTTGAATTAACATAAATACATTCTGGCGATCGAGGCCTGGGGGTCGCCAGCCGGTTGCCGGGGTGTCGTCACTTGTTACGGCCACCGCTGCAACTTCGTTGAACGACTTCTGGCGACCGGTGAGCCGTCACCGGTCGCCCTCGCAAGAGCCGCACATCAGCGCCGGCTCGCGGAATTCGTCTTCCGGTCGGGAGTCAGGGCACTCCTGTCGAGCCGGCAGCGGGCACCGATTAGTGAACAAGGCCTGTTTTTGAGTGACCGCAAGTGGCGCCGGCGTCTCCCGAGCGAGGGAGGGACGCGTCCGTGAAGCCCGCGGGGCGCCACGCCACGGCCGTCAACGCGGCGGCCCGGAGTTCGGTCGCTTCGACGATCCGGGCCAGACGCTGGAGCGTGTCCCCTATCGGCCGGTCGTCGCGCCAGCCCGTGATGGCCAGTCGGCCGAGGAGATGCCCCTGCGTGAAGAGCGGAATCTCAACCCGCCACCAGTGGGCATCGGAGATTGCCCGGACGGGCCGGTCCCATTGGGCGTGGTAGTTTTCGTGCAAGGACGGGGCGTTCACGTCCAGCGCCAAGGACTGGAGGTCCGCGTCCATCGCGGCCCCGGACAGTTCCGACCACACTTGATCCCAGTCGATGCTCCCCTGAAGGCGGATTGCCAGTTCAGCGCCGGCCGGAGTACCTCGCCCCAGCGCGACACGGAGTACCAAGCCAACTCGCTTACAAACCAAGTGGAACTCGGCGTGCCCGAAGAGTCGCGTTGACAAGAGCGTAATGACCACGCCGAAAGCACCAACCAGCGCGTAGAGGTCGTTGTGGAGGGCGGTACTCGCGAGGGCACCAGCCGACGCAACCAACCCGAGTGCGGCGACCAGCACCAAGACGCGGGGAACCGTCAGGCCGTGCCGCAGCAGAACGTGGTGAAGGTGCCCGCGATCCGCGATCGCGAGCCCGCGCCCGGTCAACTTCCGTCGAATGATTGCTGCGCTCGTGTCGAGCACCGGCAGGATCAGGATTGCGACAGGACAGATGAGGGCAACGGTCGCCGGGCCCTTCAGGAACGCGGGAATGGCAAGCGCCCCGATCACGAGCCCAACGAGCATGCTCCCAGCATCGCCCATGTAGATGGTGGCCGGTGGTAGGTTAAACCAGAGGAACCCAACGACCGCCCCGCACAGAGCGAGGGCCACAACTCCTGCGAACACTTGACCGGCCAGGAGTGCGATGACGGCCAGCGTTCCCAAACCGGTCACCGCGACCGTTCCGAGCAGTCCATCCATCCCGTCGATCAAATTCAGCGCGTTGACACAGGCGAGGAGCCAGAACACGGTGGCGAGACCAGCCAGCGGACCGAACTCGACAATCATGCCGAATACGCTGATACGCTCGATCAAATACCCACCACCCAGTACGAGAATCAACGCGGCGGCGACCTGGCCGACGAGTTTGTGGCGCGCTCGCAGGTTGTACCGATCGTCGACGAAGCCAACGGCGGTGATCGTGACGGCGGCGGCGAGGAGTGCGCCCGCGCGACGAGCGTCATTACTCACCATGGCAGCCAGTTCGGGGTCAGCACCGACAGCAACCACCACCGCAATGACCGTGGCCAGAAGTACGGCCACCCCGCCGACCGCCGGCACCGGCCGAACGTGAATCTTGCGCCAACCATCGGGAGTATCGACAAGTCCAACGCGAACGGCCAGATTCCGCGCGGCGCGGGTCAGGACCAGTCCGGCACCCGCACCCACGCCGAGTGCCAACCACCAAGGAGAGTTTAGTGTGTGATCGATCAAGGCGAACCTTCGATGTTCTCGTCGCGTGACAAAAATGAGGAGGGAAGAGAAAGAGGTTTGATCGCGTCTATGAGGAAGTAACAGGCGCGTTGTTGGTAACCCGCCGTGAGAAATAACAATGAGGATGTAGAGGGGCAATTAGCAAGCATGGCTGTCTGACAACCTGTGGTGCATAGCGGGCGGGAAACGCTGCGCGAGCCTAACAGCGGATCGACCTCATGGTCGAAGGGCTGTCTGGGGTATCATTTTCCTTGATGCTTCCGTGCTAAGTTCTTATTCGGTGAGCTTTTGACACCGAAATAATGAATGCTCCCGCGACCAGGAATCACCCTCCTGGCTCAGATCTGTTCGCAGATTGGACAAGGTATTCTCGCTTGTCCGGTCCATGGGATCAGTTGCGGTCTTTTCTTCGGGTTTCCACTATGTAACCGCATTCATCCCGGAATGAATCGTAACTCTACAGAAGTTCGCGTGCTGTAAACTCGAACGCTTTCCCGTTTTTTTTGCACGCGTTGTCGGCCGTGCTGTTTCGATTGATCTTGTTTGAGACGGTAGCGTACATTTGAGATCTGCCGAAAATGTTCCCCCGTTTATCCGAATCGAATTATCAACCTCTCTATATATAGTAGAGTACATTTTTATCTGTCGGAACCCTTCTCCACTCGGGCCAATCCGGTTGCAAACGGAGAGTGGTCACCGAAACGTGGCAGGCGAACCGAGTGCGTCAGCGGAGGGAAGAAAATGAATCGCACTGGAATCGAGGGAGTAGGCTGTTGGGCCGCGCTGCGGACCGCCGCTCGTTGGGAAAAAGCGGTTTCTGAACAGTTGGGATCTGTGGGCGTGCCCACTTTTCTCCCGCTGATGACGCGGATCAACCGATCCGCGACCAAGCGTCAGACCTCGCAAGTTCCGCTGTTCCCTGGGTACGTATTTTGCGGCGAGGTGGAGTACCGCGAGCACAAGCAGGTGCCGGCAACCTGCCGACGTTTAATCGCCCAGTTCCTACGGAGCCAAGACCCAGAACGGCTGAAGGACGAGTTACGAAGTGTCGCGGACTTGCTCGCGAACCACCAACTGGTTCAGGAACGGGTGTACGGGGTCATCGGTGACACGGTTCGGATCACCGGCGGGCCGCTCGCCGGCTCGCTCGGGGAGATCATTCAGCTGAAGCCCGGAACATTCCGGGTCATCCTCAAGGTGTCCTTTCTCGGAGCCCGGATCGAGGCGACGGTTGAGGAGCGGTTTCTCGAAAAAGCAGCTCCTGACTCGCCAGCAAAACGCGCACACCGAATGAGACCGGTTCCGAACAGGGCCGTTTGGTAACCACGGGCGTATTGGGGGGCCAGTTGGCGAACGCGAATACACGAGCACCACCCTCCCCAACTGAACCGCGCCGCCCCACGCGATTCAATCCTCATTCGCTACTCCGCGCCAAAGATGCCGTCTGGAGTCGCGTCCTGCCCCACGAGTCCTCCCGTGGCCGATGCTCATCACCTTCCCGACGCCGAAGCCCTGGGTGGCGGTCTCAACCCGCTTCACGTCCTCGCTCGCCGCTGGCCGTTCTTGGTCGTTGGCCTGGTAATCGGCGCGGTCGTGGGCGTCCTGCTCTACGTGACCGCCGTGCCCCAATACCAGTCACGCGCCCAGGTGCTGGTGATCAAAAAGGGGAGCGACTTGACCAAGGAAGGCGACGGGCGAATGGTGGAGGATCACGTCGCTACACAGGTGACCTTAATCAAGTCGGAAAAGATCAGGATGGCCGCGGCGCGCAATGCCCGCGCGGTGGACGGGGCGGGACTGCCGGGGGATGACCGGGGCGTCGCGGACATGATCGGCGCCGGGCTTACGGTCGCCCGGGACAAGGATTCGGCCACTGCCTCGGTCGGCAGCGGGGTGTTAAACCTCACCCTGCGGGGCGACGACGCGGAGGTCTGCCGGCGGCTGTTGGGGGCGGTGATTCTGGCACACAAAGGCGAACTGTTCGCCATCTACGAGCAATCCGCCAAGGATCGCAGCGAAACCCTTGATCGGCTGCTCGACGTGGTCAAAAAACAGCGTACGACAGCGGGCGACAACCGGATCTCGCACCTCAGCGAGTTGCGCAAGATTACGACGGAAGAGGTGGCGAACGTACGCCTCCGGGTGAGCGCCCAGCGGGACCAGGTGCGCGCCCTCAACGCCGACATCAGCAACCTGACGGCCCAGCTCGAGTTCGTCGCCAAGTCCGGCCAGTCCCCCGAAGAGCGGCACCTCACCCTCGCTCAACTCACGGCCCGCCCGCCCGGTACCCCGGCTTCAGCCGCCGATCAGTTCGGGTTAGCGGGTCTGAGGGCGCTGGAGTTCCAGCGGCGAGAGCTAACCGGGACCCGCAGCCTCGGCAAAGACCACCCACAGGTACTCGCGCTCGACGTGCGCATTGCGGCGTTCAAGGAGCAGATGAGTCGCCCGACCCCGGAGGTCACGCCCGCCCTCGACGAACTGGGCGCGTACACGAAGTGGATCGAGCAGAAGAAGACGACCGCGAACGGCCTGTTGAAGGTGGTCGAAGGGCGGTTGAAAGACGACGAGAGGACACTGAAGGACGCTGGCGGGTTGCAGGACCAGGCCGACGCCATGGCCACCCAGATGCAGCACGCCGACGCGGAAATCTTGCGGCTCGAGACGGAAAAACTGGCCCGACAGGCGGCACAGGGCGGAGGCGGATACTCGTCCGAACAGATCACCCCGCCGGCAACAGGTGCCAAGGTCGCGCCGGTGCTGGCCCGCTCGCTGATGACGGGGGTGGCTCTCGGGGCGCTGCTGGGCGTCGGACTGATGCTCCTGGCCGAGACGCGGGACAAGAGCTTCCGCTCCCCGGCCGAAATCCGCCAGCGGCTCGGGCTGCCGGTGGTCGGGCACATTCCGCGGATCCAAACCGCACCCGCGACGGTCGCCAGCGCGCCTGCGCAGTTCGACCCCTCGCTCGTCGCCGCCCTGCGACCGCAGTCGCCTGAGGCTGAGTCGTACCGGGGGCTGCGGACGCAACTGTACTTCAGCACTCAGGGGCGTGGGCACCAGGTCATCCAGGTGACCAGCCCGACCCCCGACGGCGGCAAATCGACGCTCGCGGCCAACCTCGCTCTCTCGGTTGCCCAGTCGGGCAAGCGGACGGTGCTCGTCGATTGCGACCTTCGGAAGCCACGGGTCCACAAACTCTTCGGCGTCGCGACCAAAACCGGGCTGACGGAGGTGATTGCGGGCCTCCGACCGCTTTCGGACGGACTCTTGGCCAGCGGGACCGCTGGCCTCGATCTACTCCCCTGCGGGCCGCGGCCGCTGAACCCCGCCGAGTTGCTCGGCAGCCCGCAGTTCCAGCAGGTGTTAGCCGAACTGAAGGAGCGATACGACTTTGTCATCATCGACAGCCCGCCACTACTGGCCGTCGCCGACCCGGCGATTGTGGCTCCCCAAGTGGACGGTGTGCTGCTGGTGTTCCGAATGACGAAGACGTCGCGTCCGACGGCGGAGCGGGCCCGGGAAGTGCTGGCCGGAGTTGGGGCCAACGCCCTCGGGGTGATTGTGAACGCGGCGAGCTACGCAACAAAGGGATACGGCTCGAATTACGAGTACAGGTACAACTATGGGAACTATGACTACTCGGACCACTCCCATAACGTCACGGACGAGGACGAAAAGTAGCCGGCAGCGGCGACCCCCGGCACGTCATTACTTTCCAAGGTGACTTGTGCGTGACCCCGCTCGCTGACACCCACATGCATCTGCTGGCCGATCTCGACGACGAAGCGGTTGCGATGTGCCGGTTGCTGGCGGGCGACACACTGTTGTTGCTCGGCATACGCCGCGAACAGGAGCGGGTACGCGAGTTGATGTGTACTCGCTCGGGCAGGACGATTAGCGTCTCCGCCGCGGCATTGTGACGGCCGACTTCACCGCGCTGCTTCAACCGTAACTGGGTGAATCCATTCCGCGTGCTATTCACGCTTTGAGTCGGCGGCCGCACCGAGTCGCTCCTGTCGGTCGCGGAGCGTTGCGACCGCGGCGTGATGCCTGGATTCGACCCCCGGTTGCGGGTACAGTCCGCCACCCAGAATCAGCGCCGCGAGCACCAGCACCGCGAACCGCTCGCGACCGGTGATTCCCAGTGGAACGCTCGTCTGGTGGCGCCCACCGGTGAAGAGCAGGAAGTACACGCGAACCACCGCGATCCCGTTCAAAGCGGCCGCGACGATCATCACCACGCCCACCAGCGGGTTCGCGCCGACGGCCCCGCCCGCGAGCATTTCCGCCGCGATGAATCCGAGCGTGCCCGGGAAGCCCACACTTCCCAGACCGGTCAACAGGAAGCAGATCGCGAGCGGCGGCGAGCGATCGTACAGCCCGCGGAAGCCGGTCATCGTGATTCGGCCGAACCGCGATTCGAGCGCCCGCAGCACCAACCCCTGACCCGCGAGCGACAGCGCGACCGAGAACCACAGGCACAGCGCCCCGGTCAGGCTGATCGGCGTGTTCAGTTGCAACCCCACCATCACCATCGCGGCGTGACTGATGAACTGGTACGCGAAGAACCGGCGCGCGTCGGTCTGCACCACCGACAACCCGGCGCCGAGGATCGCGGAGAACAGCGACACAAACCCAAGCGTCTGAAGAATCCACTCTGGGCACACCGGCAGCACCAACCGGACGGCCATGTACACGCCGATGATCGGCGTCACGAACAGCAACGCCACCGCGAACGACGCCTTCTCGAACAGGTCCGGCACCCACAAGTGAAACGGCGCGGTGCCGCTCCGCACGAACACGGCCAAGAGTAGCGGCACGCATCCGACGGCCGGCGACGCACCCGCACCGAGCAATACTGCGCCGGCCGCGAGAAGCGCGACGAACAGCCCCGCGTGGACCGCGTAGACACGCGTCGCCATCCCGCGAACGCGGAGGTCGAGGTACGCGGGCAACACTCCCAGCGCGAGGAACAGCGTCAGCGGCCACGGGTCGCGCACCCCGAGCGCCGCGAGCTGAACCGCTTCGCCCGCGAGGAGCAGCGGAACGGACCAGTGCGTGTGGTTCGAGCCGGTGGTCGCAAGCACGGTCAAGAAGTGCAGGAGCGCGACGAGCGGAAGCAACGGCGCGCTCAGACCGTCGAGCGCGAAGAGCCGGAAGCCGAACGCGCGCGGAAACAGTTCCCACGCGGGATTCGCTCCGGTCTCGTGGCCGAGCCATGCGAACAGGGAGCATCCCAAAATCGCGCCGGTAATCGTGCTTCCCCACAGTCGGCGTGTGGCGTCGGTGCGGCAGAGCGCGACCGCGACCGCGCCGACGAGCGGCACGAGGATCGTGAGTTCGAGCCACGACACGGAGTAGATGTTCATTCGTCGTTCGGGGTATGCGAGGGGTTGGGTCCGTGACCGTGTCCGAGCGCCGCGTGGTGCCCGGTGCCGTTCTCCGACGGCGGCGGAACGTGGTCCAACGCCGGCGGTTCGTCGCGATTCTGCCCGGCGAGCGTGTCCGTCGCCCGGCGGTCGAGTCGGTCCAGCCAGGTGAACAGTTTCACGAACGGCTGCACGACAAGAACCGCGAGCAGCGCGTCGAGGTGGCCGCGCTCGATCGCCAGCCGGTACAGGAACACGCGCCACCGTGCGGGCGTGATCCGCACCCACAGCGCGGGCCGACGCGGGAGCCGCCCGCCGATCGCGTTCTCCAGATGCCGGTAGTCTTGCAGCAGCGTCGGCGCGCGGATGAACTGGAGCGTTCGCAAGCACGCGTGCCCGATCAGGTGAACGAGCGGAATGTACCGCCAACCCAGACCGATCTCCGCGACGATGATTCCCACCTGCGCGAGTGACGCGAACGACAACGCGCTCTTGATGTCGGTTTGCACGCTCGCGGTGAAGAACCCGAACAGCGCGGTCAGCAGTCCGAACACGACCACCGCGACCGCGAGCGCCGGAGACGCATCGAGGAGCGGCCCCGCACGCAACAGCAAGAACGCGCCGAGGTGAACCGACAGCGCGCCGTAGAGAACGGCGCTCGATGGGGTCGGTCCTTCCATCGCGCGCGGAAGCCACCCGGACAACGGCACCAGCGCCGACTTCCCGGCCGCGGCCACGAGCAACAGTAACCCCAGAAGCAGCGCTTGCGATTCGGACACGCTCGCGGCTCCGTCCGGCCACGCGCCACCACCGAGCAACTTGTCGAAGTCGCCGGCTCCGATCATCCGGTGCATCAAGACGGCTGCGAGCAGTAGCGCCGCGTCGGACACGCGGTACACGACCCACACGCGCAACCCGTTCCGCACCGGGGCCGGGCGTTCTTGGAAGAACGCGACCAGGAACACGCTCGACATCCCAACGAGTTCCCACCCGACGAAGAGCGTCTCGATGGTGCCGGCCACGGAGGTCAGCACCATGCCGAGCACGAACGACGCGTACAGCACAAAGAACCGGTTGAAACCCGGTTCGCGGTGCAGGTAGCGCGTGGCGAAAGCTCCGATCGTTCCGCACAGCACGAGCGACAGGAGCAGGAACGGGATCGAGAGTTGATCGAAGACGAGCTTCACCTGAAAGTGGTAGCCGGGGTGATCGGTCCCCGCGTCGTGCGGGTGAATCTCGACCCAATTGCCGAGGTCGAGAATGACGCGCGGCGCGCCGGTCGCGAGCATCCCCGCGACGAGGCCAAGCGCGCTGAGGAGCGCCACCGCGATCGCCCACCGGGTCAACCGGCTGGTCGCGGGTTCGGACCATCGGCGGTCGAGTAACGACGCCACGCCGAGCGCGGCGAGCAACAGCGCGGGGGCCGCGACGACGAGGAACGCGAGGCTCTCGGTGTAGTGATTCATGCGCCCTCCGGGTCGCAGCCGATCTCGGCGAACTCCAGGTGATCGCGCCACCCGCGGTACCAATCGACGGAGGTTGTCGCCTGCGGCAAGTGTTCCGCGATCGGCACGCGCGGACGGAACGCACCGTCGCGGAACATGAGCAGCCCGGTGCCGGTCGGGTTCAGCGTCGCGATCTGCACCCAACCGTTGCGAATCGGAACGCCGATCGCGCGGTTCTGATCCATGATCTTGATCAGCACATCGGGCGTCGTTTCGCACACGATGAGCAACCGCATCGGTTCGTGGATCTCGACCATCTGCCACGGCAGCCCGGTGCGCAGGTCGCTCGCGGCACCGTCCATCACGCCGAGCAGCGACGTGATGTTGTGCGGCAGTTTCGTGCCGCACCCGTAGCCTGGCGAGTCCACGTGTGAGAAGTAGTATTCGAGGCTGATCCCGCCGCACACCGGGACGACCGCGGAGAGCAACCGCGTGAGCACGGTCGCGTCGGCGTTGTCCTGCGTGGCGTCGTAGGACACGAGGAACGGCCGCCGGTCGAGGAACAGCCCCCGCGTGCGTTCGCGGCGCCCGACGATGCACAGGGCGTTCGTCGCGTGTCCCCACTCCGGCCGCACTTGCGAAAGGTCTTCGGCGCGCGCGTCGAGGTGCTGTCGCGCGCCTTCTGGTGTGAGCGTCAGCGGCGCCGACTCGAACCGGCGGCACCGCTCGTGTGCGTTCAGCCCCAGCGCAGCCTCGATCGCTCGTTCCGCGTCCGCGAACAGCGCTTTGTGCGATTCGGGGAACAGGTCGAGATCGAAATACTTCACGTACTCGTTGCAGGTGTTGTGCAGCCCACCGACGAAAACCGTTCCTTCGGGCACCGCGATGCCGCGTTCCACGAGCTTCGTCCGCACGCGCACATCGTTCAGTATTTGCGCGACGGCACGGCCGTTGGGACCGCCGACGGCTCCACCGCACGCCCCGCAGTCGTGCGCCGATTCGTGCGGGTTGTTCATGCTGTGCGAGCCGTGCCCGAGCACGATCACCAGCGGCGACAGCCCGCGAACCAGCCCCAGGTCGCGCAGCGTGCGCTCGGCAATGTCGGTCATCTCATCGACGGTGAAGCCGACGCGTCCGCACTCGGGTCCAGGCTCGGGCTCGGTGCGCTCGATCTGAAGGCGCGTGCGCTTCGGCGCGCCGAACACGCCCGACGCGCGGTGTTTGAGGCGTGCCGCGAGTCCCGGAAACAGGATTCGCCCCACCAGCGGCACCGCCGAGAGTACGCCGATCCCCGCCGACAACACGGTCCCGAGCGCGAACGTTCGCGTGCCCAGATGAAGCTGATGCGAGGCGCTGCCGAACAGCCGCCGGAACCACCGGTTCCGACGGTCCTCGACCGCGTAGCCCTCGACTACCCGCTCCTCGACAAAGTGGCGCGGCGTAACCACGACCGGGCACAGCGGAACGTGGTGCGCGTCGGCCACGCCCTTGTAGTACATCACGACCCCGAAGAACCCCGCCGCGCCGAACGTCTCGCAGTCCGGCGCGACTTCTTCCAGGTGCCGGCGGAACGATTCCTCGCGCTCGTCGATGCACGTCACCACCTGGAACCGGACCGCGACCGGCTTGCGGCGGTCGTGGAGCGAGAGCGCGTCGAAGCACTGGTCGCGAAACCGGCGTTCGTAGGCCAGGTGGAAGACGCGCCGCCGTTCGACTTCCGGGAAGCTCTCGATCTCGCGGAGCAACAGCCCCCATTCGCCAGGCGTGAGCCGGTGGAGTTCGTCCGGTGTCCACCCCAACACCTGCGCGAGTTGGAACACCTTAAACGCGCGTTCTTCGACTGTGGGCGGCGCCCGGTGCGGGAGCCGGTGCCGCAGGTCGTCGCGCA
>SXGT01810040.1_pt1 | contig 77250 bp, 67 predicted proteins | sample 3176221 | NCBI WGS metagenome assembly SXGT01 (sample SAMN11356862, study PRJNA531348) | freshwater metagenome | isolation source: freshwater sample F1-120 | place: China: Fuxian Lake, Yuxi | collected 2017-12-25
CCGGTACCGCCCCTGCAGCGGGCCCGCGTGGCGCAGGGGGCGGCGGAGGCAGGGCCGAAGGCGGCGGCTGCGACGGTGCTGCCGCAGCCGGACTCGGAACGGGCGCCGGCATGGGCGCCTGCACCGCCTGCGTGGTCGCGGTCAACCGCTGCTCGAGTTCCGCGAAGCGCTGCATCGTGCGCGCTTCGAAGGCCTGGCGGTCCTTGTTCAGCCGGCCCTGCTCCTCGCGCTCGCTCTCGTACTGCGCGAGCTTGCTGCCGGCGGTGCCGACCCACTGGTCCACCGGGTTGACCTGCTGGCCTGGTGGCATGACGCCGATGTTGGTGACCGGCCCGGGCGTGGCGCCACGGGCCTTGCCCGCTTGGCCCGAAGGCGCGCTCTCGGCGAAGGCGAAGACCAGCCACAGCAGGCCCACGCCGCCCAGCAGGATCGCGCCGAGCATGGCGTACTGGCGCTGCCGGGGCGTCAGGCGCTCGACAAGCGAGCGCATCGGGGCGGGCAGGTTCATCGTTCGCCTCCGCGGCGGATGACGTAGACGCTGGTGCTCTCGCCAGGGCGCAGCTGGTGGTGCTCGACCGCGACGCCCAGCACCTGGCCGCCGGCCTTGCTGTCGGGGCGGTCGAACTCCTGTTCGGCGAGCACCATCACGGCCCCGCTGACGTTCTGCAGCAGGTACTTCTCGCCGGTCAGGCCGCGGCCTTCGTAGCGGCGCATCAGCGCAAAGCGCGCCTCGGCCCACAGTTGCACCGGCTGGTTGAGTTCGTCCACGCGCACGTCCGGTGGCACGCGGTCCGACGCCATCGCGACCAGCAACGCCTTCATGGCGCGCACGTGGTGGGCAGAAGGGCCCGACGGGCTTGACGGGGCGCGGCCATCGGCCGGCGCTGGAGGGACGCTCCGATCGCGGATCAGGATGGTGTCGGCCGGCGTGTCGGCCCGGCGCAGGATCAGCGTGTAGGTGGCGTGCGCCGACGAGATGAACAGGTTCACCGGCTTGCCCGCGGCGGCACTGCCATCACTGGTGGTGGCGACCGGCCGCACGTAGATCTCACCCTTGTCGCGGTCGCACTCGACGACGATCTCGCCGGCGGAGTTGACCACCGGTGAAAGTGGCGCCACCGGTGAGCTAGGCGAGCCGGTCGCGCCAGCGGCCATGCCGCCGCAAGAGCTGGAGTGGATGTTGCCGAAGACATCGGTGATCGCCGCACCCTCGATGCGGATGCGCGTCGGCTCCTTGATCGACAGGATGGCTTCCACCGCCACGCCATCGCGTGCGTCGACGATCTGCAGCGCGTGGCACAACGGAGTCCAGGCGAGCGCGATCAGCGCAGCGGCGCCTGTGAGGCTACGAGGCCGCATGGGGCAGCTCCTTGAAGGTCTTGAGATGCACGCGGCCACCGGCGTAGCTGAACTCCACCAGGTAGGCCTTCAGGTCGTTCGCGGTCTCGACGCCGTTGACGAGCGTGCGCAGCCGGCCGCGCACCACCACCGACTGGCCTTCCTCGCTGGGCACCAGCTGCTGCGGTGCGAACGCAGTGCTGGCGTTGATGCGCTTGAGCCGCGCCGCCTCGAGCTCTTGGCGGGTCTTCAGGCCGCCGTGCTGCTCGGGCTCGACGTAGCCGAGCAGGATGTCTTTCTTCCAGTCGATGGACGCGGGTGTCACGTCGAGCACCAGCCAGGCGACGAAGCTGCCCATCTGTTCCAGGTACTCGCCGCTGGCCTTGTCGCGCGTGACCCAGAACGACTTGTTGATCGACGGCGGTACGACCACCGTGCGCACGGCACCCAGCAGGTTCAGCACCACGGCCAGCGCCAGCAGATGGCCGGCCGCCAGCAGGCCGACGGCCGCGCCGAGCGTGCGGTTGCGGCGCCGCAGTTCCTTCAGGTCGCCGCTGAGCCGTTCGAAGTCCATGGTGGGCGCGCTCTGGCTGTCAGCCGACCATGCGGCGGATGTGCGAGGGCGGGGTCGCGCGCATCGCGGTCAGCGGGCTGGTCGGCAGGTGCCAGTAGAGCCAGTGGATCGCGAAGGCCGGGTGCTTGTCGGCCTTGATGCGGGCGATCCAACGCGAGGTGAACAGCCCGGCGGCTAAGCACAGCGCGAACGAGAGCTTCGAGCCCGCCATGTAGCCCATGAACAGGCCCAACAGCGCAGGCGCCGCGACATCGACGTCCCAGAAACCGATCTTCCATTGGTCGTCGAGGCGCCGCGGGATGTAGGTGTCGGCGTTCATGGAGCCTCCGGGCGGTGCGTGAAGGGCGGGCCGCGGTGGCTCAGACAACCGCGCCCATGATCGCGCCGGCGATCACCAGGCCGACGGCGGCGAAGATCGCCAGGCCGACGTAGAACAGCACCGGCCCGAAGTTGCGCAGTGCCGCCAGCGAGATCAGCGCGACGACGAAGCCCACGAAGCCGACCAGCGCCTTGATGCCGGGGCCGAGGCTCGCGATGGCGGTGAGCGCGGAAGTCAGCGGGCCGGTGATGCCGGTGAAGGCGACCAGGTCCAGCGCATGGCCGGGGAATGCGATGCCCAGGCCGAGCGCGATCAGGCAGAGCAGGGCGGCAACGGTCCACGGCCGGCGTGCAGCGCGGCGGGTGAGCGGGGGAGCGGCAAGGGTGTTGGTGGTCATGGAAACCTCATCGGTTGGGCGTGGAGAGAGGAATGCGGGTTTGCGGAGGACGTGGTGGCTTGGGCGTGCGAGGCCGACGGGGCGGTGCTCGGCAGCTGGACCAGCGCCATGCGCGCCGGACTGCGCCGACGGGGCGCACCCGCGGGATCACAACGCGCCTCCGTCACGTTCGAAGATGACCTCGACACGCCGGTTGGCTGCCCGGCCCGACGCGCTGTCGTTGGCGGCGGCGTAGCAGCATGCCCCTTGCGACTGCACGCGCACTTCGGCGCCGGCCAGCACACGCGAGTGGTGCGCCGCCAGGTAGCGCTGCACCGCCTCGGCGCGGGCCTGCGCCAGAGCCTGATTCGCTGCAGCCGGCCCGATGCTGTCGGTGCGGCCGGCGATGAGCACGCGGCGAACCGACAGCGGCTGCGCGGCCGCGAGGTCGAGTGCATCGCGGCCGGGGGCGTCGAACTCCGACCGACCGAAGCCGAAGTGCACGACGACCTTCAGCGACGACGGGTCTTCGATCACCTTGGACGCCGAAGCTGGCGGTGACATGCGCAAGACCGTCGGCGTCACCGCCAATGCGTCTTGCGCGAGGGGCGTTCGCGCAGGCGACGGTTCCACGGCGACGGGGGTCGAAGCAGGCGCGGGTAGCGACTTGGCGCTGGCTCGGGGACAGGCCGGCGGCTGGCAGAGCGCGAAGCGAGCGTCGCGACCGAAGCCGGACTGCGCGATGCGCGCTGCTCCGATGCCAGCTACCGCAGGTGCCGGTGACGGCGACGGTTCGGGCCCGGCCAGTTCGATCGATCCGCAGGACGCCACGCCGAACGCAATCCACGCCAGCAGCGAGCGGGTGACGGGGCGCTTCACGGCCTGACTCCCGCCGCAATCGGCAGCTTGCGAAAGACCTGCCACGCGTAGCGCGACCGCGCTTCGGTGCATCGTGCGCCCTTCAGCTGCGAGCAGGCGGCGTTGTAGGCTCCAACCCCGTTCCACGTCGCGCCATGACGCGAGAACGTGTCCGCGAGCAGCCAGGCGCCGACCTGGATGTTGGTGCAGGGGTCGAACAGGTGCGCTTCGGCGATGCCGTGGCGGGCCAGCCGCGGCAGGTGCGAGCTGTTGATCTGCATGAGACCGATGTCGTAGGAGCCCGTGCGGGCGACGTGGAACCGGTTGACCGCACGCGGATTGAGGTTCGACTCGACGCGGGCGATCGCATAGAGCAGTTCCGCGGCGACGCCGTAGCGCTGCGCCGCCCGTTCCCAGCAGGCCTGCGCCGGCAGGGCTCCGAGCGCCACGAGCCCGAGCGCAGCCCACTGCACGACGCGCGCCAAAGCCGACCGCGAGGCGGACGAGGCGCAAGTCAGCGGGGTGGGCAGAGTGGCGGACATCACAGCTCCGAAGACAGGTCGGCACGCTCGCTGGCCAGCAGGCCGCGAGGCAAGGCTGGCGATGCCAGCGAGGGTCGGGTTCGGGTGGGCCGGCGTCGGGGCCGGCAGGGTGCTCAGCGGGTCGGCGCGCTCGCGAGCGAGGGCCGCATCACCCGGGGCGTGGCAGTCGCCATCGGGACGAGCGATCGGCCATGTTCAGCCGGGCCTGGCGCAGCACGCGCGTGTCGGCGTCGTCGATCTGGCGGGCGAGGGCGACGCAGGCGGTGGTCAGCTGGTCGAGCTGGAACTTGGGGTTCGGGTGCCGGTTGGCCGGCGAGCGCTGCACGGCCTGCAGCAGCTCGTACTGCGGACGCCACATCGACTCGCGTCGGCACGGCGTGTTCGGCGCGCGCAGCACGAGCTGGGTACCGAGGAAGCCGAAGATGCGCCCGGGCGCATCGTCCGCCTCGAAGACCAGCGACACGCAGGCGCTGATCAGGTCCGGGAAACGGAAGGTGGGCGACGTGTTGTCGTCACTGCGCAGCAGGCCGTACAGCCACTCGTGCTCGTCGAGGAAGAGCCGCGTCTCGACAGTGTCTGCGTGCTCGCCGGGCGAGCTGCCGTGGGCACCGGCGTCGGGGGCGTTGTGTGAAGCGGAGATCATGGGCGCATCCCTGGGTCATCGGCTGCGGGCGGTGCTCTTTGGAGCGGGTGACCGGAAGGTTAGGAGGCACGTCCGCGCCGAGCCGCCCGGAATGCGGCCAATGAGAGGGGGTTTTTGGGGCCAGCTGCCGTGCGCGCCGCCCACCGTGGACAACGTTGCTTGGCCACGAGCTGACGATGCGGTCAACGCTTGCGGCCCCTCCCATTGGAGCGTCCGGCGTGATGGCCAGTTGTGGTTGCTCAGACGTCAACTCGCGCTCGTTTAAGCAGCGCGAGCCCATCTTGCTCCGCAAGCGTCCGGCGAACCCGTCTCAATGTGGGAGCCGAGGCCAGTGCGCTGTGCGCAGCTCTCAGCGACGAGGCAGCAAGTCTCCGATCCGCCTGACCGCTTGCGCGGGCAGCCGCTCGAGGACGTCCCGCACATAGGCGTCCGGATCGCGACCGTTGAGCTTGGCCGAGAGGATCAGGCTCATGACGGATTCGCCGGGCGCTTACGAAACGCGCACGACCTTGCTCTTCAGCCCGATGCCGCACCAGTTGGACGTTCGCCCGACGATCAGGAAGACCATCGGTCTGGACGAAGTTTTGGCGATCTCGCGCCAGTGCTTGAGGTCGATGCCGGACGGCGCAGGATCGTCTGCCGGATGGGTATGCCACTCCCCGACGTAATCCAGCGTCTCCCCGCTTTCCCTCCACCGGCGCACCGCGACCCTCTGATGATGCGAAGCATGCCTGTAGAAGCCGAATCGCCTTCGAACATCGCGCGCTGCCGGAACGGTGGCCTCTGTCACCTGCGTATGGGGTCCGCGACGAAACCCCATGAGAATGCTGCCCGCCTCGGGCGCGGATGCCTCCAGTTGCCTGAAGGCCACGAGGCGATCTAGCACTCGCGCCTCAACAAGCAGCATCGCGCCGCTATGCAGGAACGGCAGTGACGTGAGCATCGCGGAGTCCGCAGGCGGGGCACGCCGCCAACCGCGGCACGTCCTGATCTCTGACGCGGTACACATTCGCACTGGCTGTTGCGTTTGTCCTGAACCTTGGGCTTGGTCGACCGGTCTGGAGCCAATCGACCACAACCTCCATGCACAGCGCCGCCGCAGCCATCGGGGCGCTGACAGCGTAGGGGGTGAAGCCAGTGCAGCCCAGTTGCTTGCGCTTGGGTTGCTCCTTCAGGAGCGGATAACGCTCTTGGCGATAGTTCTTGTGATCGGCCTGTAGCAGGCACCTGAAGCATGCGAGTTGGCGCGCCTGAGCCCAAAAGGTCTGAACGCTCTCCCCGTTACCGCGGATGCGGACGTGAAGCACTGGCGTGTCGGCGCGATGGCCCAGGCGCATTGCGTTGACCACTTCGCTGACGGACTCCTCTCCGGTCGCGTCGATCACGAGGTCGGCGTCGAACAGGTCAGTCAGCCCACGAACGTTGCGCACGCGAGCCCGAACTTTGGAGAATGGAAACTGCCGTTTCAGCTCATCGGCAAGTGCTTCTGCCTTGTGCTTGAAAAGCGCTGGATAGCCAAGTCCATGTCGCCCAAGGTTCTCCGGCTTCATGTTGTCCTGGTCGACTAGCTCCAAGCGTCCGTTGCCGGTACCAGCGCCAAGCCGAACCAGGCCAGGGGCGACGTGCGAGCCGATGGCGCCGCAGCCGATCACGGTGATCCGCTTTCCCTTCAAGTCCGGGAACGTGAGGTTGCGGCTGTGGACAAAGTCGGGCCCGAACTCGGTGATTGCCAATCGACTGATTTTGCGGGTTCCCCCACGGCCGTGCAGGAACTGGCGGTAGAGCTTGGGCTTCTTCAGCGCGCCGAGTCGCTGAACAGGATCGAGTTCGAACCCGAATCCAAGCCACCCCAACGGGGTGTGGACGGCGAAGGTCGCGATGGTGTACTTGAGGTACTGAGTCTCGCGTTCGAGCACTCGCTGAAGCTGCTGGTAGAGCAGACGATCCCATGCCTGGAGCCAGGCAAAGAGTTCCTTGACGTTCGAGGGCATGGTCGAAGGCACCGCTGGAAGCGCCTCTGTTGCGAACAGCCAGCACGGGCATCTTGTTGCCGTCGGCGGCTTCGCGCCCACGGCGACTGCCAGGGCGCCAACTTCCTCCTTGGTGTCGGCCACGACCGCGTATGACACGTCGCCGACATGCATGAGCCAGTAGTTCGAAGACTTGGTTGTCCGGTCGACGGAGCCGATCAGCACCGAGTAGATCGCACTCGATTCCCCGTGGGACCAGTGCTGCAGGAACTCGTCCTGGATATCGTCGTGCCGGAATTCGGGGTCGTCCCGAATTCGCTCCAAGACGAGCTGCGCTTGATCGAGACACTGCGCAATCGACTCGGCGGGATCGTATCGGTCCAGCACGACGGCGCCCGACGCGAAGTAGCACAGGCCGCCCGAGGCGTAGACGTGGGGCGATAGCGCAGGAAGTACCTCAAGGTGATCCAGAACGCTGATCGACGGGTAGGACAGGAAATCCCAGTCGGCGATGGCGAACCTGACCTTGATCGATCCACCCTTGCAAGGAAGCACACCGTCGAACGATCGAACGCCGCCGCGGTGACCACTGGGCCGGAACCCACGCGAGCGCAGCAGCCGAAGCGCCTCAGCAAGCGGTGATGCCGAGGCCTCCGGCATGGGTCACCCTGCGCTGGTCGAACTCACCACCGGGCGTGGGACGCGATCGGCGCCAACTGCGCGCACGGCGTCTTCACCGCCATCTGGCTCGACCAGTTCGGGCCGGTACGGAACGCGGCCACCCAACTGCACGCGGAGGATCTCGATCGCGTCTCCCGCGAGGTGCGAGGCCTTCAGTCGGGCAGCCTGAATCCGTGAGGCAAGTGTCTCGGCGCGAGACGAGGCTACGTGGCGGCCCTCTGTGTCCAAACGCTTGTTGAAGTCTTCAGTGCCATCCCCAATGGAGGGCTCGTTCACATCGCCCTTGAGTGCGGCGGCCAGCGCCCGCGCAGCGTTCTCCAGGGCCAGGTCGTCACGACCGCGGTGCGGTTCGAAGGATTGCGCTACAGCGATCATGATGCATACCGAGGTCGGCCCGTCACCGGCCTTCCAGTGCAGGTCGCGCCAGGCTTTGAGGTAGCGGCACACGCGCCGCAGTTGTTCGGTGTGCTCCAGAACCCGGTCGCGGAACCACCGTGAGACTTCCTCCGGGTCTGATGCCTTCCACTCGCCGGCGCGCGTCGCCATCATGATGTCGACCATCTCTTCCCACTGCTGCTGCGGGAAGTCTTCCTCGGCAAAGTTGGCGGCCAATGCTTCGGTGGCATCCAAGGTCCTGGCAGCGTCGAACGCGCCCTTCTCGACGATCTGGAGAAACTGCTGCTCGGGAGCCGCGTAAAGCGGGATGTCGATGTGCGACCAGGCGTTGATCTGCACGCGGATGCAGGTGCCCTTGCCGCTGTCGAGACGCCAGCCCTTTGCCCGGCAGAGTTCTTTCAGCAGACCTTCGACCACCTCGAAGTAGAGCTTGGCCATTTCGCGGGGCGGGCCTCTGTCCTCCCACACAGACACGGGCAGGTACACGCCGTAGTCCCAGTCGATCTCTTGTGGCGGGCGCCAGGCCGGCTGCACGCAGGTCTGGTACGACCAAGAGCCTTGGGTGCGGAAACGCGGCGTCACCGCCTTGTCCATGCCCAGCACCTTGATCGTCGCCTCGCGGATTCGCGGGCGAAGGTGATCTCGGATCTCGTTCTTGGCGCTGAAAAGCGCCTCGCGCTGGTCCTTGGTAGGTTCGATGCAATCTATGAACACGTCCTCACCAGTGGCGAAGAGCAGTCGGTTGAGCTTGAGCATGGTGTACGCCCTCAGATGCGCGCGTTCTCGCCATAGAAGAAGACCGGCTTGGACGGCGAGTGCTCCAAGAAGGTTTGGAACTCGGGCTTGCTGCTGCAGACCTTGGATCGCTGCGTGGCGGTGCCCAGCAGGACTTCGCGCGCGCTGCGGTCAGCGATGTCAAGGCCTATTGCGAGGGCTCGCTCGTCGCTAGGTTCGTCGTCCACATGAAGGTAGCGATCGCCCAGGCGGTGGCTGAGCATGAAGTCGCTCATCGCTTCCTGCGCCGAGATGGAGAGCCCGAAGAGACGAAGGGACATCTTGACCGGCGACCAGTCTCCCCAGTCGCGAACACCACCGTCGCGGTTTTGCCGCGGATCAACAGTGAACCGCGACGACATCGTGCCTACAGCCATCAGGCGGACGTTTTCGGCATCCTGATTGAAGAACCTGTGCGCCTCATGCAAGCCCAACAGCCCCGGGGCGTTGGCATACAGGCCGCCGTCGACGTACTGACCGTTGTTGAAGCAGTGCCTTGGAAAGTAGGCCGGGGCTGCGCTCGTGGCCATCGCAACATCCACGATGCGGTGTTCGTGGTCGCGCTTGAGGTCGGCATGGTGTGGCGTCTTGAACATGACCGGTTCGCCGGTTGAGTAGTTCAGGCTCGGGATGACCACCGGGTGTCTGCACGCACCCAGCGCCCGATCGCCGAACAGTTGGGAGCCTGACAGCAGCCGCATCAGCGGCATCGGTGAATAGGGCGCCCGTACCAATCCGAGCAGGGACCAACGCTTGTCGAAGATCTCCTCGCCGTGGTCGATGAAGAGATCAACGATGTCCTGAGCCGGGATCTCCAGTGCCAGTGCCAGCGCCAGGATTCCGCCGATCGAGGTGCCCGTGATCAGGTCGAATCGGGAAGCGATCGGGGCGCCGATGTCGCGCTCTACATCCGCGATGACCTTGGCGGTGTACAAGCCGCGGAACCCTCCGCCTGACAGCGCGAGGATCTGAAAGGGCCTTGGCACGTCGACCGCAGCATTGACCTGACTGACCCCCGCGCTCATACCAGCGGAAGGCTCTTCGCGGTGAAGGCGTCGCGCGCAAGGTGACCGAGATAGGCCGCCCCTCCAACGAGCAACGCAGCCCGAACAAGCCGATCCCAATCGGTCCACGTCTCCCACAGGTAGACCCGTCGCACTCCGTAGCCGACCGCCAGACCAAACGCAACGCTGTGAAAGAACCGTCGATGATTCGGATGCAGGGCGGGCTCCAGAACATCTGGGAGCGAAGGCAGGCAAGCGGCCGCGGCTCCCATCGCAACAGCCGCCCCGTCGACCGGGCGACCTTCGCGGGCCTGGACCGCGGCGCAAGCCGCGGTGACCGCAACAAAGTTGAAGGTGGCGTGTTCGGCGGCGCAGGCCATGGTGCAGTCCTCGTATCGTTGGTTGATGTGGTCAGAGGCCGAGAAGACGGCGTCGGTCTTTGCGGTAGGTCTTGATCGCAACGAGCAAGAAGCCGCCCAACGCCATCCATGCCGCCTTGTCGTAGCGATGCATCAGCGCGTCACGGATCACGTCTGCCACTGGCGCGATGGGGCCGCTCAACTCAAGGCCGTCGACCAACAGGTGGCCTATGAGCAGCGTGCCGGCGAAGAAGGTGATGCCCAGAGCAACCGCGAACTGCGTCTTGGGGGAATGGGCGAACACGACCAGGCCATCTGCGAGCCACTCACGCATGGTGCTGCCCCATCGGAGTCCGGACGTCGAGCGTGTTCACTTGCGATCCCGCGGCGGGCAAGGGTCACTGCCGTGGGAATCGCGAGCGCGGATACGGCCGTCCTGGCCGTGGACGAGGAGTTCGCCCTGGCCAACGCGCGCCATCTGCCGCGCCGCTTGGATCGCTTGCGCCTGTGTGGCAAACACCTGAGTTGCACGCTGCCCGCCTTCGCGCAGCGTGCCCCAGCCGTTGTTGCGCTGAACGACGTGAACATTGTTCCGGTTGGCCATCACGAACCTCCACTTCGATGAAGTTGACGCTGGCAAGTTTACAAACGACAATCAAGACAGTCAATCTGTAAACCACAACAACACGGAGAGCGCCATGATCGGAAGCCGACTCAAGAGGGCGCGAGGCGCCCTCGGCTTGTCCTTGCGGGAACTTGAGGCTGCCATCCATGGGCAGGTATCGGCTCAGGCCATCGGCAAGTACGAGCGCGACGAGATGATGCCAAGCTCCACGATCCTGCTGGCACTGGCCAAGGCGCTCGGGGTCTCTCCGGAGTACCTGCTCAGCGAGCGCGAGATCGAACTTGCGGGCGTGGACTTCCGCAAGGCGCCGCAGGCTGGCGCCAAGGAAGAGCGCGCCGTGGAGGCGTCGGTGCTCGACCAAGTCGAGCGCTACCTCGAGCTTGAGGAGCTTCTACCTGGTGCGGAGCAGCTGTGGGAGTCGCCTTCGAGCAAATCGTTCGACATCGACAGCATCGAGGACGCCGAGCAGGCTGCGGACGCCTTGCGGCGTCTTTGGAAACTGGGCATCGACCCGATCCCTTCGGTCGCTGAGTTGCTGGAGGACAAAGGCGTGAAGGTGATCGCGCTCGACTTGCCGGAGAACGTCTCGGGCTCCAAGGCCTTCGTGCAGCGACCGAAGTGCAGAGACGTACCGGTCATCGTCGTGAACCAAGGGCACAACGGCGAGCGCCAGCGATTCACGCTGGCTCACGAGTTGGCGCATCTGGTCTTGCGCTTCAGTGGGTTGAGCGACCCGGAACAGGAGAAGGCAGCCGATCGCTTTGCTGGCGCATTCCTGATGGCCAAGGACATGGTCTTGCGGTTGCTGGGACCATACCGAACGTCGATATCCATCGGCGAACTGGCGGAGCTGAAGAAGATCTTCAAGGTCAGCATTGCTTCTCTGGTGGTGCGCTGCGCCCAGATCGGCATCCTCACGAAGGCGGCCTACGGACGACTGTGGGCTCAGATCAAGAACCTGGGCTGGAACAGCCAGGCGTCCAACGAGCCGGGCCTACTTCCGCCCGAGGTTCCGCTGCGCATGGAACGCCTGTGCCTGCGCGCGGTTGCCGAAGGCGCGATCTCGGAGGCGCGTGCTGCAGAGCTGCTGAAGATCAGCGTTCGCGAACTGGATCGCCGCCTGATGGGGCAGGCTGCCTGACCGGTCATGATCATCCTGGTCTCGGACACCTCCGTCCTGATCGACCTGGAGCGAGGCGGACTCCTGGAGCCGGCGTTTTCTTGCGGGCTCACGATGGTCGTGCCTGACTTGCTGTACGCGCGTGAGCTTGAAGCAGACAACGGGCCGTTGCTGAGGCGGCTCGGCCTGGGTGTTGTGGCCCTGGCGCCGGACGAGGTGGCCTTTGCCCAGCTGCTTCGCAAGGAGCAGCCCGGGTTGTCCCTCGCCGATTGCTTCGCACTGAGTTGCGCGCGGCGGCCCGATCACGCGCTGGTAACTGGCGACAAACTGCTGCGCGCGGAGGCTCAACTCAGACAGTGTGCGGTGTATGGCTTGCTGTGGATCCTCGACCAGATGGAGTCATCCGGAAGCGTTGGCACAACACTGTTGCAAGAAGGTTTGACACGCATATCGAATCACCCGCGCAGCCGACTCCCTCAAGGTGACGTCCGCACCCGCTTGCAGCGCTGGTCGCCCACTTGATCCTTGGGGGCAGCCTCCGAGATTGACCGCCCGCCCGGGGTGCCGGGCGCGCGATGCGTTGCTGCCGCTGTCCGCGACGTCGCCGTTATCGACGGGAGAGGCGCGCGTGCTCACGATTCCCACCAAACTCGCCCGACGCGGTCCCTGGCTTCGGGGTGCCTAGTGTGTGGTGTCTAGGGCAACAGTCCTCACGTACGGAGGTGGAAGCAAGCCAATGCACGGCCCGCGAGCAGCGCGACGGTCAAGGGTGCCGCGGCCCAGACGATGACCGGAACCTCGGCGGGCGCCAGCAAGGCTACGAACGATACGCTTGACAGTGCGATAGCCGCCGCGATCGCGAGCGCGAAAACCTCGGGGTCGTGCTGCCCGAACTCGCGAGCCTTCAGCAGCCGCGACACCTGTCCGTCGGCAAGGGCCGCGACGACGAACGGCAGGCACCATGGAAGCGCGTGGGCCATCGTGCCGAACCTGAACATCGCGAGGAGGAACATCGCCTCGATGGCACGGAAGTAGGCGTTACCGAACAGGCGCTGGTTCACCGACGCCATCTCCGCCGCAACGGCGGTGTCCAACGCTGCCGCGGGCGCGGCGGCTGGAGCTGCGTGGGGGGAGGGTGCGACGCGCCGCGCCGAGTCCTGCAAACCGAGTGCGATGTCGAGGATGCTTGTCGCGACGGCGTCACCCCAAATCTGCGCAACTGCCGCATGCTCGTGGCGCAACTGATCCAAGAAGCGCTCAGGCGGATATGCAGATGGCACATACAAGACTACCGCCAGCAGGGCGGTGAGGCACACGATGGAGGTGATGCGGATCATGGCGACCGCGACTTCGCAGTGGCCGCCGATGCCAGCGCAGTGTCCGGGTCCAGGATCGGAAACCGCCCCTTGATGATCCTTCCGCCCGACACCGACGCGAAGTACTGCAGGTTCGGCAGCTTGCCCAGCACGTCGGCCGGCACCATCTCCTCGAAGCTCTCGGCGAGCTGCGTCGAGTAGCTCGACGAGAAGTCCCCCACGTGCGCGTCGGCGCCGCTGCTCAGGCCCACGCGAACGGTGTGGATAGCGGTCTTGCCGAAGGTCTCGACCACGAAGTCCTGCGTCGGCCGGTCCTTCGAGCGCAGCGCGATCAGGTTGTTGAGGTTGCCCAGCGCCATGCGCGCCGCGTCCTCGCTGCCCAGGCGCTTGGACAGATCGGCCAGGGTCTGCATGGCGCAGGTGGTCTGGATACCGCCTTCTGCACCCTTGTTGAGGATCTCGATCAGCGGTTGGTTGATGACGTTCGAGACCTCGTCGACGAACAAGGAGATGCGCCGGTAGCCGCCGAGGTTGTAGTGCATGCCCGCACGCGCGGCCAGGTCGGCCAGTGCGAGCGCACCGATGGCGGTGGCCACTGAAGGATCGGGCAGCGAGTCCAGGCACATGTAGAGCACGTGGCCGGCGCGCTCGATCTTCTCGAAGTTCATGATCGGGCGGCGGTCGTCGGCGTCGAAGGGGTCGGGCGACAGGCTGGGCCCAAGGTCACCCGAGGTGAGCATCGACAGCGCGGGCAGCAGGTTGGCGGTGATCTTCTGGTAGTGCTCGCGGTTGTGGCGGAACGTACGCACCTGAGCGTCGAGTACCTTGGTGCGCTGCGCCTGCGGGACGTGGTGTTCGTAGTAGCCGACGAAGGCCAACAAGTCGCTGCTCGCGGCCTCCGACGGGCGCTTCAGGTTGCCCCGGTGCGCGTCGTGAAGCAGCTTCTTCATCTCCGGCAGGTCGCGCCACTGCGGGCCCAATAGGCGCTCGTAGAAACGGCGCAGCGTGCCTTCGAGAACAGGCTCGATGCCGCCTTCGATGTACTTCGTGAGCTTGACGAGGTTCGGCCGTTCTTCAAGTTCGATGAGGCCCTGCACGACAACGTTGACCGCGTCCCAGCCGAAGGCCGAGAAAGCGCCGGCCGTGTCGGGCGGCATGATCGACTGGATGCGCGAAGCGATCTCGGTGGGCTTCTGCCAGTTGAAGGTGAAGTCCAGCCGCACACCGGTCTCGGGAAAGGCCGGGTGGAACTCGAGGAAGGTGCCGGGCGAACGCCAGTCCTCGCAGGCGCGCTGCGTCACCCGTTTCAGGCGGCGGCTGTTTTTCGGATCGATGATGATCACCACGTCACCACGCCGCACTGCCTGGGTGATGAGGTTCGCGAGTGCGACGCCCTTCCCCGATTGCGTGGTACCGACCAGCAGCGTACCGCCCTCGAAGTTCTGCAGCGGCCGGTAGAGTGGGCGCTCGTGTGGCTCGACGCCGTGGATGTAGGACAGGCCGATCTCCGCATCAGGCTGCGGCTGCGGGGCGTAACCCAGCCATGCCAGCAGCCGTGGCGATACCGCGTACTGGCGGAAATCCACCTTGGCGAGCTCGTACAGGCGCTGCGCATGGACCGGTTGCCACTCGAAGCCGAAGCCGAGGAAGACTTGGTCGGAGCGCGTGCACCAGTGGGCGAGTTCGCCTGTGCTGATCACCTGCACGGCCCGCCCACCCAGGGAGGCGCGCAGCACCAGCGTGCGCAGGCCCTGCGCGAGCCGCCAGACGGCCCAGGCCAGGCACAGCATCGCCAGCGGGAGAGCCAGCTGGCGCGGCACGGTGCCGGCCGCGCCAACCACCGCGAAGTACACAGCAGCCAGCAACCAGGCGGCGGCCGCGTAGCCCTCGTAGGCTCGGCGCCATGGCATTTCGTAGCGGCGAATGAGCATCAGGATGGCTCCGTGGGTGGCGGGACAAAGGCAGCCAGGTCGAGGCCCGACACGCAGCGCGGGTCGAGTACCAGGCCGATCTGCGGGCTGCCCCCGAAGTCGCGGCTGGTCGTTGGCGGAGCGTTGGCTTTGCCGCGGATCAGCAGGTGCAGGTCGCCGAGCGCGCGCAGGGCCAGGGCAGGCTGAACGCCTCGGCGCTCCAGTTCCGCCAGCGGAACGAAGATGCCGTTGGCGACAGTGCAGGCCGCGGCGGCACGGGCGTCGCCGTTGAGGGTTTCGACGATGGCTGCCAGGCCGTCTCGCACGACTGGATTGAGCCGCATCGGGACTCGAAGCGCGAGGTGGGGCGGCGCAGGGGCCGCTGCATCACCGTCGCTCGACGGTGTCGGCTGGCGCTCTGAATCGGGCTCGGCCGCCAGCAAGGAAAGCTGGGTGCCGGGCTCGGGTGCCGGCTGCTCGGGTGGCGGTGAAGCGGACCTGCTGGTGCCCGATCCAGCGTCGGCGTGCAGAGGGCGGTCCAGCATCTCTGGCTCGGTGGCGCCGCTGGGCCACAGCAGTGCAGGCGATGCGAGCTTGATCGCGACCACCGGGCTCTTGGCGCCCGGGGGAACCAGCGACCAGGTGGGCTCTGAAGAGCCGCGTGCCTCCGCGATGCCGGCCGCCAGCAGCACGTCGAGCACGGTGTCGTGGGATTTCGGGATCCCCGGGAGCCGGTCGCCCTCCAGCAGGGCCTGCACGTCGGCCGCGCACTGCGGCCACGCGAGGAAGACGCCATCGGGGCCATGCCAGACCCGGGACTTTTCACGATTGGGTTGCCAGGACGGTTCGGAAGCGGCCAGGCGACGCAAAGCGTCGACGAAGTAGCGTTCCAGGTGCGAGCCGAGCCGTGGCGTCCCATAGCGATCGGCGTTCGCCCGGAGGTCACGGTCGACCACCAGCGCGAGCGAACGCCTGACAAGGCTGTCGAGCCCGTTGAGCTCGCCGTAGGCCGGCAGGCCACCGATGCTGGCCAGCAGGTGCGGCACGATGGTCGAGTTCCCTTCGTCGAGGTACTGCAGCGTGGCCGGCGCCAGGATGTACGGCAGCGCGAACAGCGCGAGCGCCCGCGCTTCGCTTGCCTTCGGGCGCCAGCGAATGAAGTAGCGTTCCGCGTCACCGTCGGTGAGCCATGCGGCCAGCGGCTGCCGGTAAGCGGGCCATTCGTTGCCGCGATCGTCGGTGACAACGAGCGTCGCCAACGCACGATGCAGCTCGCAGCAGAGCCCGCCGAGGAACGTGGCGTGGCGCCAGCGCGGCTCAAGCAGGCGGCGCGTGGAGATGGTCGACTGGCCAGAGAAGATGTGGGCGTCGGTACCTTGCAGCGCAAAGAAGCCGACTTCAAGGCCCAGGGCGAGCAGGCCGCCCGGGCGGCCGAAGTAGTCCGAGGCCGTGGCAGGCAGGAGATGAACATAGCCTGCATACGCCGCGATGGCGGGGCGGATGTCCTCGGCAAAGCTGGCGGCGTCGAGCCCGAAGTTCAGCTGGATGCGGTCGAGCAACTCTGTTTGCTCGAGCAGAAGCTCATCGACCGGGCATGGATCGAAGCCGGCGTCGCTGGGCGGGTAGCGGCGCAGTTCCAGTGGCGTGGGTGACATGGGCCGGACCTGACAAGCCTGAAGAGTCTTTGCTGACAGGCATTGCTGGACGCTTGGAAATGGCTCGCCCTTGCAGTGCTTATTGGCACCAGGGTCGCGCGAGGGCGCCTTGCCCCTGGGCATCGTGCAGCTGCCGACACCCGCGGCGCGGCTCAAGCGGGCGGGAGCCCCCTTGGTGCCCAACATGCGCAAGCGCTCAGCCCGTCTCTCGCTTGGCTTCGGCGGTGGGTGAGGCCGCTGACGCGTGTGCAGTTGCCTGAGCCGGAGCCGAGGACCTCGATGGAGATCGACGCGGCGGACGGAACCGGACGAGTGCGACCTCGGGGCTGCTTTCGATAGCGTGGGGATCTGATCGAGGGCTCCAGGCTGAGGCACGCCAAAGTGGCAGTTGTCCATCAACGGGATGACGATCCGCTTCGGGGGCAGACCTAGGGGCTGGTGGCCCGTTCATGCTCGGCGGACACTCCACACGCGTCGGCTTTCGGAGTCATGGCGATGGCAGTGCGTTCACGCGGTGCTTGGCTGGCCCTCTGGTTCCCGGTTCTCAGTTGCGCGGCCGGTCTGCCCTCGGGCACGGCATGGGTGGCCGCCGCCGGAGACGAAGTCCCATCAGGCTCGGTCAACGTGTCGGAGGGTGTAGCAGGCCCAGCCCAGTACGTGTGCCGGGCACGTGTCGGCAGCGCTTTGCTGCTGGGGCGACTTTCGGCTGGCATGTCCGGCTGCAGCGTCGGGGTTTCCGGACGCGAGTTTCGAAGCGCTCGCTACGAGGTGCTGGTTGTGTCGGCGCCGAAGAAGCCGGGGTTCGCCAAGGCGCTCCAAACGCCGGCCGCGGCGATCCAGGGCGGAGCGGCAGTGGTACTTCCGCCGCCAGTCGGTCCAGCGCCCCGCATGGACCCGAACGTGCCTGTGCGGAAAGGCCTTGCGGAGGACGGGCGACCGTACGTCGAACAGGCGCGGCCCGATGGCAGTCTCATCCGGCAGTACCCGAACGGTTCCGAAGTCACGGATCCGACGGGAAACAAGCGCTGGTTCCCGAACATGGCGGTCGCAGCGAGCGCCCAGCCTCCGACACCGCCCGAGCTTCCGGCCGATCCCGCGAGGGGCCGGCTGTGGTTCGAGGAACACAACAAGCACTTGCTGGAACTCATCGCGGTGCTCGTCCGCGACGACGCGGCGTCGCTCGATGTCCTCAGGCGCGAGGAGGCCAAGGATGCCGGTGCCGACCTGTTCAAGCAGGTGCGCTACCGGACGAGGATCGCCGTGTTCTTTGCAAGGGAAGGATCCCGGTGAGGGCGGCTGGATTGAGGGCGCTTGCCCTGCTCGGGGCCGCGGCCTTGTTCCTGTTGATGGCAGGCGCTACTGCGGCTCAGGCTCAGGACCAGGCGGCGTCCAGCCCCCTGATGGAGAAGGCCGCAGCGAGCGCGAGGGCCGCGCTCGAGGGGCAGGGGGCCGTGGCACTTGCCACCGACGGAAAGCCGAAGCCCGACCCGTCGACGGTGCTGCCGGAAGCACCGTCCGGTGTCGTGCTCGGCGATCCGGCGACGAAGCAGGCCTACCTGGAGGCGATGAAGAAGTACTACGCCTACCGGGCCGACGGGTACGCATACAGGAGCCGGGTGTTCGAGTGGCAGCTGTTCTCGTCCAGACTGATCTTCGCGGTGGTCCTGCTGCTGGTGCTGGCCGGGGTGTACTTCGCGGCGGTCCAGTTCCATGTCGCGCTGCGGGCCATTCGGCGGCCAGTGCGGCAGCCGGGCGGCGAAGGCACCGCGCAAGGTGAGGCGGGCAATGTGTTGGCCTCGGAGTTCGAGGTGAGCGCGAAAGGCATCGCCGTCAAGTCTTCAGTGCTTGGCGTGGTCGTGCTCGCCCTGTCGCTGGCTTTCTACTACCTGTACCTGGTGTACGTGTACCCAATCAGCAACGTGATCTAGCGGCGGCGCGTCGGGTCGAACCCGGCCGGTGCCGCGAAGGAGACGGGCGATGACGCGCTTCTCGTTCGATGAAGGAGTGGACTGGCTGTCGGGCGCCGGCTTCGGCGCGCTGCAGGCCCGCGAGATTGCACTGGCGTTCTCCGGCAAGGGCCGCCCGGACCGCATCGACCTTCTCGATGGTGCGGTGGACGCTGCCGCGGGCGGCTTGAACTACATGGTCGATGTCGGGATCGACGGCAGCAAGGAGATCGCTTTCAGCCCGACCCGGGTTGCGGCACTCTGCCACTGGATGGCCGGTGCGGCCGATTTCGACACGCGTCTCTGGCTCGTGGACAAGCTGGGGTCGAGCCGCATGCCCAGGCGGGTCTCGCTGCTCAGCCTGTTCCTGGAAGATCCGGAGCCGACCATCCAGGACCATGCCAGCGGCTACCTCGCGAAGTCCAAAGTCCCGATTCACCAGTTGCTGCGCGCCATGCGCTCCGGCGTTGTCATGCCGCGATCCGACCAGGATGTCGTGGGCTGGGCCGACGACCGTGATCCAGTGGGGGTCGCGGGTGTCGAGGGTGGGCTCGTCGTGCCTTCGGTTGGTCGTGATGCCTTGAGTGGAGTGCTCGCCGCCGGTCCCATCGCGAGAAGGTCGGGATCGAACCCGCAAGACGTCGAGATGCCTGGCAGCGGCAAAGCGGTCGGAGTGGTGCCGCGGTTCACGCAGGTCGAGTTTCGGGGGGCGGCGGACACACCGCAAGGACAGCTGAGCTTCGCGCTGCGCGTGAGGCCAGGCTCGCAGCATGCGCACGCCGTCGACGTCCGCATGCGCGATGAGCAGAACGAGGCGAATGTGCTCGTCTTCGCGTCTTCGCTGCAGTTCGCGGTGACGCCGGCCATGAAGGCCATCAAGGTCTACCGGAACGACAACAGCGAGGAGGCGAGTTTCCTTGTCGATGCGACCAGGTCGGGTGGCGATGGCGCGGTCTCGCTGCTCGTCTACGACGAAGTCGGACTGCTGGGCAGCCTGCTGGTCCCGATCAAAGGGGTCGGCGCCAGTCAACAGCTCAGATTGACGATGGCCGATGGCGGCCCGCAGTTCCACCGCGATCCGGCCACGAACTCGCCGGCCGGCTCCAGGGCCTGGACCATCCAGGCGTCCTTCAGGCACCCCGACCAGAGGATCTCGTTCCACGTTCATCGACCCGCCGGTCGCGTCGGCGAGGCGCCCAGTCTCCTGCCGCTTGGAGCGTCGCCCGAGCGGTTCGACTCCACGACCGTGCAGCAGGCCCTCGAAGGTTTGCGCACCGTCGTCGATCAACTCGAAAAGGAACTCGGCAACCCCGAGATGCTTCGTTCAGGGACCACGCCGCCCGCAGTCGAGTATCTGGCGATGACGCTCAGCGGATACGGGCTGAAAATCGGCGATGACCTTCTGTCGGACGAGGTTCTCGCCTTGCTTGCGGCGACGCCCGAGGGCACGCCGGTCCAATGGGTGGTGGCCGACCAGGCACTGGATGCCATTCCCTGGGAACTGGCCCGCCACCCGATCACCAGGCGGGCTCTCAACGAGCACGTCGTGCTTGTCCGCACGCCTGCCATTCGCCCGCAGCAGGCCGACGGGCCGCTCCAGGCGGCTGGCGCCGTGGCGCAGACCAGTTCCAGTCGCAAGCTCGTCTACGTGCTCGGTGACGGCGTCTACAAGGGGGCCGACTTCGACCCCGTGCGGCAGACCGTCAAGGCCGTCAAGGGTCACGAGATCGAAACGAACTTCGACGCAGGAGTGCGCATGCCGGTGACGGCGGTCGACTTCAAGGCCAAGGCCGCGGACGCCGACGTTGTCTACATCCTCAGCCACGGCAATGTCGACGGAGCGGCAGGCCTGTACCTGGAGCTTGAGCAGAGCCTGGTGGGGCGCTTGTCGCCCGTCGTGGTCCGAGACGTTGCGTTCACGCGGCATCCCCTGGTCTTCGTCAATGCCTGCTCTTCTTCGACCGCAACCTTCAGCGTCGGAGGGTTCACCACCTTCGGCTGGACCTTCCTGCAGGCGGGCGCCGGCATCTTCATCGGCGCGCTGGCACCGGTGCCGACGTCGCTGGCGCTGCGTTTCGCGGAGTCGTTCTTCGAAGCCCACCTCGGGCGCGGCGTGACGGTTCCGCAGGCGATCTGCGAGACCCGACGCGAGCTGGCCAAGGGCAACGATCCGACCTGGATTCTCTACACCGTTTACGGTGATCTGTCGCGCATGGGCGCAATCAACTGAAGGAGTGAACCGATGGCAATCGACAAAGTGGCGGGTGCAGTGGCGCCGGAGGATCCAGTCAGGAAGTGGATCGTCGTCATCCTCACGATCATCTTCATTGGCTTCTACATCTGCGCGATTGCCGACATCTGGAAAGGCGACACGCCGGCCACGAACAAGATCATCACGCTCCTGCAGCCGATCGTCTACGTGATCATCGGCTACTACTTCGGACGGGTGCCGGCCGAGAAAGCCGAGAAGCAGTTGAAGGACGAGGCCAAGGAGAAGGGCAAGCAGGCCGACGAAGCGACGAAGAAGGCGGAAGGGGCCGAGGCCAAGCTGGATGCCCTGGACGCGATGCTGTCGGCAGCCAGCGGCGCCGGCGGTTCGGCGCAGAAGGACGGGTTCGTGACCAACCTCTCCCGGTCCGGCGCGGGCGACATCGAGCGGATGAAGGTCACGATCGCCCAGGCCCTGAACGTCATCAACTCCAGTCGCTGACTCGCGCCGCAACGTCAGCGTTGACCATAGCCGGCACGTTACCGACTTCGCGTAGCTCGAGGAAAGACCCCCCGAGGCCGAGGCCTCGGGGGCGCTCCAAGGCGGAGCAAAGGACGGCGTCAGGGAGGTTCACGCCATCCGAAAACTGACCCCTCCAGCGCCGGGCGCGACCCCGGCGTTCGCTGGCGACAAGCATAGAAGCCGCGGCGAGTAGGCCCGTTGCGACGGGACGCCTGTTTCAGCCTGAACGGCGAGGTTCGCGTTCAGCGCACCAGCGACTGCCACAGATGGGAACAGGCGTTGGGGCGCCCGGTGGCCGCCTAGATCAGCCTGCACACGATGAGGAAGTCTGGGACGAAGACCCCACAATCCACGTGGGGTCAACCCCAAGCTGTGCGCCTTAGGACTCCGCCGACGATCAGTGGTAGTCGTCTTCGCGCTGATGCCGCATCGCGCTGATCACGACCTCGTGCTCGCTGATGATCTCGAACAGCGCCACGTAGCCCGAACTGCCAAACGGGATCACCAACTCCCGCTCCTGCGCGGTGTCGCCGACCCTGCGACACGTGTATGGGTTGGTCTGCAGGATGCGCATCTCCCGCTGTATTGCGTCCATGGCCCGCAAGGGCAGGTCAAAGTCCCGGTGTCGAAAGGCGAGTTCCACGAGGAATGCCTCGAGCCGCTCCAAGTCTTCCAGCGCCTCGCGGGTGAGGCTTACCTTGAAGCTCACCGCTTGATGCTCGGGGCGCGTTTGTCCTTGCGCAGCGGCTGCATCTTCGTGTCGAGGCGTCTGCGCATCCCCTGGAGCGCCTCCTCGGCTGAGAAGAACTCCCCCGTGCGCTTGGCCTCTGCCAGGGAGGCCCGGCCGCGCGCCAGGAACTCGGCCTGTGCACGGCGGCGCCTTGCGGCTTCGAGCGCCGAGGACTCGACGAATTCCGAGAGGCTTTCGCCATCGCGGAGCGCGGCCTCGATCTCCTCGCGAACCGAGGGCTCGACGCGGACGGGTGGCAGTTGGGCAGTCTTCACCTCCAAAGTGTAGCGCATTTGCTATGCAACAAGCGATGGCTGCGCTGGTAACCCATGTTTGCCCGCGCCCAGCCGTTCGGCGCGGTGAGAGGGAGTTTCGCCACGTCCCCGCGGCGAAAGGCTTCCGCCTGGCGCGCAAAGACCGATTTCGGGCCTTCGGCCTGAGCGCGCCAGCGATGGCTCACGGAGCAAGCAGTCGTTGACGGCGCTCTCCGAACCCGCGGCGGACTCTGGGCAAGGATCAGCCACACGTCAGTAGCCAATGGAATGGCCTCGCGCTGCAGCAAGCCATCACCGCACTGCCGCTGCCGGGACACCGACATGAGCAGATGCTCCCCTCAGATGCCGAGCGCATTCCCGATGAAGCACGCGACGTTTCGCGGCGGCGCCTTCCTCATCTATGCTTGCCGTCAAGCTACCTCTTCGGCTCCGGAGGCAATGCACCTTACGCTGCCAGACGATCTGGCCCAGTTGGGCAAGGGCGCACTTGATGCAGCTTCGGCGCCGCGTGGTCCGGTGGAAGTGCGGGTGCCGGACGGCTATCTATCGTCCTTCGATGCGCTGGCAGGCTTCTCTGAGGTGCTGGCGATTCAGCGTCTGCTGACGCTCGCAAGCCAGGCCGATGCTGTTGAGGTCCGCTGGGGCGCTCACGTCAGCGGAATCGTTCTGAAGTCGCCAACGCTGTTCCCGCTGCTGGCCGTGCTTCTTTGCTTGAGCAATGCACGCCACAGTCTGATGGGTGAGCCGGACAAGGTCGTGGGCATCGCTGCCGCCCGCAAGGCGATTTCTTCCTACCGACTGGCGCGGGATCTGTTCTCGGACCATGAGATTGTGGTGTGTGCTGACACCCTCGGGCGAGGCACGCCGGAGGACTTCTACAGGCCGCGCACGGGTGAACTTCGCGGCAGAGAAGACATTGAGACCGTGCTGCAAGATGCGCTGGTCGCCCACGGTGTTCCGATCCAGGATAGTGAGCGAGGCTTGGGCATGGCGCGTGCCGTAGGTGTCGTCGTCACAGAGCTGTTCGAGAACACGAATGAACATGCGCGCCTGGATCTGGAGCGCAGACCCGTCCTGCCGAACGGCCTGCGCGGCTTCATCCTGAAGCGGCTCAAGCTCACCCTTCCGACGCCCAAGGTGAAGGGCCGGCCGCACCGGGAGGCGCCGCGTGACTGCCTGGAGTTGTCGGTTTTCGACTCGGGTCCTGGCTACTTCAGCGCCTACACGCAACGGGTGCTCGATGCGAGCGTCTCCATAAAGGACGAGTGGAAGGTGCTCCACAACTGCCTGGAGCGCCACTATCACGCCGACCTTCCAGACTTCAGGCCTGGCCATCGCGGCATGGGCTTGAACGAGGTGTTGCGCGCAATTCAGTCGGCAAAGGGAATCATCGAGATTCGTACCGGTCGGTTGTACGGGTCCCGTACGTTCGTAGAAGGCACTCTGCAGGCACAGATGCAGACCGTCCCCGACACAAGCGTACGTGCCGTCCACACTTGGCCCAAACCAACGCTGCTGGATCACAGCAGGCGCTATGTCGCGCAACCTCAGGCCCATGAGCCGCTGATCGGTTCGTCGATCAGGGTGGTGCTGCCCTTGGACGAGCCATGACGACGCTGACGCTGTGTACGCGGCACCGGGAAGGCCAGTTCGAAACAGATGCTGTGCTGCTGGTTTTCGACCAGCCCGCGCTGACTGGCGCCGACATTGGTGGCGACATCCGTGCGGTGCTGGATCAGCGGCCGAATACGTCGCGCATCTTCGTTCTCGCACCCTTCCACCCAGACGACACCGTTGTCACGGCGGTCGCGGCGGGTGCCGCGTTGCACCGAGCCGGGCCTCTGACGTCGGTTGCGACGCTGGAGTTCGACGCCGACGCCGCACACGGCCTGCGAGTTGTGTACAAGCAGCTTGCAGGCTGCGAAGCCAACTCGCAGCGTTCGGTCGAGGCTCTCTCGTCGGAGCTAAGGGAGGGGTGGCTTTTCGATCTCTTCAGTCGCCACAAGGGGCGCGTTGACGCGCCCCCGGGCGTGCACTTCGGCAAGGGCTCGCAGCGACACTCTGACAAGTTCCTTCGCGCCAGCAGTGTGCTGCTTTCGTCCGGGGCCTGCGCTCTCCTGGCCTACTTCGCGCTCGCCGAATCGACGCTGAAGACACCTCGCCGAGTCCTTGTCGACACAGCCCCCTTGCTGGCGGTGTCGTTTGCGATGCAGCGAATCGCGGCGCTTCGCAAAGTCTGGGCACAGACTCCCACTTCGGACTCATTCAGCTCCTATGGCGGGCTCGAGGCTTTGCCGGTCTTGTCGAAGTCCGATCTTCTTCTCGTGTCGGCATCAACTTCCGGAGGGCTCGCCGAGAAACTGAAGGGTCTAGGCGCCGACGCCAACAACATCGTGACGCTGTTCCACCTTGAATCGGATACCCCGCAACGAGCGATCGGGCGCGTGGTCTGTGACCTCACCCACCGACCAGGTCGCCCTTTCGGATACCCGAGAGTCAAGAACTACGCAGCAGGGGCTTGTGCTCTGTGCGACCAGGGGAACTTGCTAGCGGCGCTCGAGGGTGATCAGTTTCTGCTCCAGCGTAGAGCTGTCAAGCGGCTGCAGATCCTCCAGGTCTCACAGAGCCGGCAATCTCGGGAACACTTCGAACAGCTGTCGCGAAACGCTGCACTGTCAGTCCGCCTGCATCAGGGAAGCCCCCGGACGCCGCTCGTGCAGGTTGACCTGCGTGCGCTGCTGAGAGCCAAGGCTCAGATCGGCAAAGACTTTGCGCGGCTCTTGCAGCGGTTTACGCCCCACAAGCCAGCGTTCGTGATACTCGTTGGACTCGAGCCAAACGAGTTGGAGTTGATGCTGGTCGCCGCTGACATGTCGGACAGACTGGCCGGTGTTCCGATAGTCCCGGCTGCTGGCCTGGGCACGCAGCCGGCGGTGCCGGATGGCGCTGCGTTGGTTTGCGTAGGCGTGCTTGGCGACCACGCAGAGTTGCGCCAAGTGAACGCGCAACTTCGCTCGAAGCTACCAGGCGGACGCGTAGCCTATTTGATGGCGCTGGTGCTTGCTGAATCCGCACGGGACCTCCGCGATCTCCGCGTCTTCCTTGGCTACGGAGAACACGGCTCCGATACCTTCACATCGAGGCACGCAATGGCGCTGCAGCTGCCCAGAGCTGGCGACGTGCAGTCTGCGTGGGAGGCGGAGCTTGCGTTGCTGAGGAAACTCAGCGACGAACATGGACTCGTGGGGTCCCTCGTGGCTCGAAGGACCTGGCTCGAGCAGTCTCCGCGCGCCTGCGACCACCTGTTCCTCCCGGGAAATGCGGGCGAACTGGCATTGGCCCGCGACTTTGTTTTCCTCAGCACAACGAGTGGGCCGGAGCAGGTCAATCAGGGCGATGTGTTCGCTATCGTGTCAAGCCTTCTCGCGGTAGCACGAAATGACGGCAGGGGGCTGGAAGAGGGGCCCGCCACCGCTTCGAATGCCGAGCTGAACTGGGGGCAGAGCGTCTATGGGCAGACAGTGCTGTGCCCACGGAACTTCCAGCGCTACAACGATGCGGTGCTCAGGGCCGCGTTGCTGCGCGCCGCAACCCCGGCCGAACTCGACTACTCAGTGGATGACGAGTGCAGCGCGGAGGTGCTCGCGTTGGTTCAGGCCGAGATTGATGCCTGGACCGTTGGAAAAGGCCACGCCTTGCCGGAGTTCCTCATGTCTCTCGCGTCCGGGCGGTTGCGCCTTATCGCTGCACACGCTGCGGCGCTGGCTACAACGTGCAGGGACGCTGGCCTTACTGACGAACTTCGCGCACTCGCCGCCGAAGCGTTCGGCGGCACTCGGTCGGCCGCCTTGGCTGGCGGCCAACAGACGGCGGGAGCTTGATCGGTCGGACATTGCCGCCGCGCGGGCGCAGAGTGAGCCTTGTTCGGCCGTCCCGAGTCGCGTGTCATCCATCTTCGCTTGCCGACTGAGTGCTGTCGCTCGCGGTTGGGATTAGGCGACCGCTCAAGCTGGAACCAGTCGTCCGAAGCGTAGCGTCAGCGCTCTCGCGGCAACACCGTTCGCCGCCGGCGCCTTGCGCGGCCCGTGGGTACGCCCCAGAATCCCAGCGAGACAAGATTCGAGCGAGGGGCTCTGTGCGCGTGTTTGCTCACCTGGTTGCAGTGCTCGCGATCTCGGCAGTTTCAGCCGCCGTAAATGCGGCAGGCAAGACATGCGCACAGTCTGCGGACCCGTGCAAGTGCATCGGCAACGCCGGGTCAGACGCTCAGGTCGTCCAGGCGAACCGAGTCCTCCAATGCCTCCGTGAGGGCAAGCGCGTCGAACTGCAGCACGTCACGGTGACCGGTGACCTGGACCTCGCGACACTTCCGGTGATTCCCATCGAGGATGGGACACGCCTGCCCGGGCTCGGTCCGGCGCGATCAGGCTTGGATCTTGAGGGACTGGAAAGAGATCTTGGTGTCGAGGTCGCGACAGCCACGCTTGTCCGCGCGCCCATCGCGATTAGCGACGCCACCCTGACGGGTCGACTTTCCGCTGGTGTCGACAAGAGCGGGAAGTTCCACGCCGTCGTCGTGTTCCTTCACCCGGTTCACCTGCAGCGCGTGGAGTTCCAGGGCGAGGTTAACTTGTCCCGTGCGACGTTCCGCAATCCTGTCGACTTCGAAGGCAGTCTCTTCAAGGGTCGCGCTAACTTCCGCCACACCCGCTTCGACGCGAACGCATTCTTCACCGACTCGACCGCCTCGAAGGGGGCCAACTTCGCGGACAGCCGGTTCCTGCGGCATGCCCTTTTTGAAGGGTTCCAGACGAGGGACGGGACGCAAACTACGTTCGCCCGCGCTCGACTGCACCGCGGCGCGGCGTTTCACAAGAGCGGCAAGCGAGTGGCCGTGATACCCAACTTGACGTTCAGCGAAGCGGAGTCGTCCGGCGACACCGTCAGCTTCCAGGACGCCGAGCTTGCGTCGCCAAACTTCGACAAGTTCCACGCCGCGGCGGGTTCGCGCTTTGACAGGACAGCCTTCACGGGAGAGGTCGCGTCGTTTCGCTCGGCTAGGCTTGCGGACGGTGTGGTGTTCGACGATGCCAAGTTCGCGAACCGTGCCAGCTTCCGGCAGGCTGAGTTCATCGGGCGGCGCCCAGCCTCGTTCGATCGCGCCAGTTTGTCCAAGGGTGCTGACTTCGATCAGGCTCGATTCGAGTCTCCTCTGGCGATGGTAGGGGCGACAGCCTCTGGCCGGTTGAGTTTCCTCGACGCCCAGTTCCAGTCGACGTTCGACGTGAGGAGATCGAGGCTCTCCGCGCTATTGCTGGGGCACCAGCAATCACGTTCGCGAGTCGCGGGCGATGCGCTTTTCGACGGCGCGGACGTTGAGCACGCGATTTTCGACAACACTGACTTTGCAGGCCGTGCCAGCTTCGTCGGGGCGATGTTCGGCCCGCGAGAGCAGTGCTCGAGGCCGTCCGCAGTCGGCATCAGCCTTGCAAATGCGAGGTTCTCAGGCCCTGTGCAGTTCACCGATACCGTGTTCCGGGGGGTTGCGAACATATATCACTTGGCGGCAGATCCTGGTCAGATTGGCTGGAGGTGGAACCAGGTTGCTGAGCGCTGGACGGTGCGGCCTGGGACCACCGTGGGCGCCCAGTCTTCGGCCGGCTGCCTGGAACTCTCGTCAAGTACGCCGGGTGGCGGCTGGGAAGCCGCCGCGCGCGGCGATGCCCTTCGCCTGATGGAAAGGAACTTTCGCGTTCGCGAGCTTGCTGACGACGCGATCGAGGCAAGGCTGGCGTTGGAGCACGAGGAAAGCATGAGCGCCATCGGCGACACGGGGCTTGCTTCGGCCGCTCGCATGCTTGCGTGGGCGCGTCACTGGACCTACGGCGTGTTGCTTGGATACGGACTGCGACCGTGGCGGTTGATCGCGGAGCTCGCAATGTTGTTGGCACTGGGTGCGCTCGTCTATTGGTGGTCAGGCCTCCAGCTCGGCCTTGAATCATCTGGCACAGTGACGAGCTCGTGGCGCTCGTTCAGCCTGCCGTTCCAGGAAGATGCTCCCGCCTTTCCGGTCCCGACGAAACCAGCGGTAGCTGCTTTAGCGGTCAGCCTTGCGGTTCTGGCACCGGTTCGCGTGAGAGGTGCGTTCGCAGTGGTACCGGTGGGTCATCCGCTCCGGTGGTTCGGCTACGTGCAACGGTTCCTGGGCTGTGTTCTTGCTGCCTTTCTCGCGCTGAGCGTCGCCAATACGATGCCGGTGCTACAGAAGCTGCTTGGCTCGTGGGCCATCGTGTAGGCCCGCAGCGCTAACTTGGAGGAGCGCAATGAAGAGATGGTTTGCCGCGCTACTGCTGTTTATTTCGTCGGCATCGGTCTGTGCGCAGGGCGAGAAACCTAAGCTGGGCATTGTCATGTCGCTCTCGGGCACGATGGCTCTCACGGAGGCGGCCAAGCTTAGCGAGCTGCAATCCCAGTTCGCAGGGTTCGAACTGGTTGTCCTGGACGCGGCAAGCGTTCCGGGGAATGCTGTCAAGCTTGTCGAAAGGCTCCGGGCGGACCCAAAGATTGTCGGAATCCTGCTCGGCGCGATTCCGATAAATGAGGTACGTATGATCGGCGAGTTACGGCCGAAGATCCCCATTATCAGCCTCGCTCCAACCGCAAATCCAGCGCTCGCTAAGGAGGCGTCTCAGTATCAGATAACGACATTCGTCCAGCCCTCAAGACAGGTTCGCGAGTTGCAGGCCGCGATTCCGAAGAACGAGAGCTTCTTCGTCACGACGACACCACTGTATAGCGCGGCGCCGAACGTTTACGGCGAAGTCCTGAAGTCGAAGACGATCGGTGGCGAAACGATCGACTTTGGGTTCGATGCGAGCAGTGTTCTTGGCGAGTCGAAGCGCAAAGGGGCAGTGTTTGTCGCAATGAGTGACCTTCAGTCGAGCAAGCAGTTGCTCAATGACATGAAGGCAGCGGATGCGAAGGGGTTCGTCATTTCGGCGCCTAGCCCGGAGCGGATCACAAACATCGCCTCTGATCTGTCGAAGCTGTGGCTCGAGTCCGGGGATCTGTCGCAAGCGGGCTGGAACCGGGTAAAGGGGCGTTCTGCCTACTTCGAAGGCTCAACCGGCGCGCTGGCTGTCGGCTGGGAGGTGACCACGAGTTCGTTTCAGTTCGCCGGTGCATTCGAAAGCACCTGTAGGTGCAAGTCGAAGGATGGCCGCGTCACCAAGAGCATCCCCTGCACCACACCGCCCGAGCGATGTGTGACCACCGTCTACGATGACGATTGCAACTGCGGGTGCGCGGCAAGGTAGTGGCGCTTGTCAGGGTACTACCCGCTCCTTCGAGACAGAAATAGCCTCGAACTGTACTGAACGCGAGCATGTGCCATGGCAGCAACTCGGCTAGGGGACGTGTATAGGGTTGTTCTCTGCGCCCTGGGGCGCGTTGAGCCGTTGATCCTTGAGGTTTGGCTCGGTAGCGGGTGCGGGTCCATCCGCTGCCTATTGCCAGTCAGCGTCAGTACGCAGGCCCATGGCGGCCAACGATCGTACCCGCTGCGAAGCTACCTGCCACGGCTTGGAACGGGGCTGAACGTGGTCTCTGTGGCTCACCACACTAGGGTGCAAACCAGCGCACTCACCGGCTGCCGATACGCCAGGGACGCGACCGCCTACGCGATGCTCCGGGCCGCGGGTAGCAACGGCGCCACGAACGCTCGGGCCACCTCTCGATTGGCTGCCGCAAGCTCCCGAAAGGGCCTGGAGATCGGCGCAGCGAGCACGGCCTTCTGTACTGCGGTCCAGAAGGCCTCGGCCGCCGTGGCCGCAGCGTCCCACACCTGCGGCTGAGCGCCGATGGTCCCTACCATTGGGTTGATCGGCGTGAGCTCGGGATCCACGCCACCACCCAGCGTCGCGTAACGCATGGGCAAGATGTCGTAGGCCGGTGCCACACCCGCGTACTCCCCATCGTCGCCGATGAGCAGCGAGATGTTCTCGTAGTGCCGGTCGTTGTTGCCGATGAGCTCGCTGAATGCGGCCATGATGTCGATACAGCGGGCATCCCCGGCGCTGATGTAGCGCTCCTGCACGCAGCGCGCCGCAAACTGAGGCCATGACTCACGCTGCCCGAAGAACTCGTCGTCCACCGATCCGGCCGAGAGCATGCCGACGCGGCCTGCGGCCCCGATCCGGTCAAAGCGCTGGACCTCGAGGAAAACATGGGCCGCAGAGGCTAGAAGCTTTGTCCGGGATGCGGGCACGCCTACGCTGCCGAGCGCCTCCAGCGCCAAGTGCTCCATCGGCAGCAGCTCGGCCATGCGGCTGCCGCGCTTGGCGAACTTGACGATGACGTGCCCGACATCTTCGACCGCTGCAAGGAACTTGGGTTGCTCGCCACCCGCACTGGAGCCGTAAGCGGTCTCACGCAGCGCGGACGCGAGAGCCTCGTAGTGATGGAGCCGGTCTGCGGCGGATGTGGGACGGAGTTGTCGAAGGTCGAGCTCGCGCTGCAGCGGGCCTTCCCCAAAGACCAAGTTACCGGGCAGGTTGAGCCCGCGTGTGAAGAGAAACGCAACGCGGTGGTCTTCGCTCCAGTCACGCAGGTTCTCGGGGAAACCGGGCTCGGACTGTGCGGCGCCCTGGGCAACCTGCCGGCCGAGAAAACCGGACGGTGCGGCGAAGGCCATGTAGGGCGGCAGACCCGCGTATAGGCGATTCGCCCAGCGGATCCGCTCCAGCGTCCCGCCGCCTGCCAGGAACTCGACTTCGGCAAAGGGTTCGATGGATCCCGCGCTTAAGACCCTGGAGATGCGCTGTCGTGAGTGCAGTCCCAGGGGCAACCGCCGCAGCAAGGCATAACGTGGTGCGCGCTCGCCGCGGATCCTGAAGGAGGTCGCTGCCGGCCCGAGGCCACGAAGTGCTCGCGACAACGTGGGCTGGCTGACACGCAGCGCGGCGAGCAACTGCGCCGCCGTCTGCGGTCCGCGGCGCAGCGCGCGCTCGAGCGCTTCGGTGGTTTCACCTGCCATGCTCTTCAGATTGGCTGAATAATTGGTGAATAGTTAAGAGAATTGTACAGCCGCTGAAGAAGCTGTGCCGGCGTGATCGCTGAGGCCGTGGTGCGAGACCGCACTTTGTTGCGCCTGACAGCGCTCCGTTCCTGGAAGGACCGGCAGCCAGGGCCCTGTCGAACTCTTGCGGAAGGAGGTAGGTCGCGGCCGCGCAGAGTGGCCGGTTCGAAATTTGGATGAATGGCCTGATTCGCCAGAGGTAGCTTCAAGCCCACAGTCGGCGTAGGCAATTGGCAAGGGCCCTATGGGCCAAGACCGGCGGGTTCACCTGAACACCGAGCGACGATCATTTGGGGTCGCCGCTGCCGGCGTGTCAAAGTGTATGGAGACCAGAGGCTGCCGAAGACTGAGAGCGGGCGTTCGTTCGGGACTCGTGTGTGACTGCTGCAAGCGCAAGCAGCCGGTCAAAGCGGTTGGTCAGTTGAAGGTGAACTCTCGATCAATTGGAGTCAGCCGCGAGGGCCAAGGCAAACCAACCACCGAGCCCGCCTCGTAGCAGCCATTGAAGCTCGTCGCATGGCGATCAGGGGCTAGCAGCGCGTTCCGTTGGCGACTCTGCAAGAACGGTAGCTCAGGGCAACCAGGGATCGGCGGCATGTTCGTGGCGGCGCCTCCCAAACAGTAGGGTGTCCAGATCCTTTGCCCACGGCGAGCGTCGGTTGCTATCGGCCTGAAGGCGAATGCGCCAGGCGCGGGATCGCTGCTCCGGCGGTCGCGTGGTGTCCGCTCGAACCTCGGCCAGTATGTCGGCCGCTCGGTGATCCTCGATCGAGAGTGCCAGCTTCATCGCGGCCACGCGTTCGACGGCGTCCTCGGCCTCGATAGCGCGCAGCAGCCAGTACCTCAAGTCGACGCCGCGCGCGCGATAGCGCCCGGCGAACCGCATCAACTCCGATGGCCATGACGCGATCGGAACGTCGATCTCTCGCAGGGCCTGGTGGACCGCCTCCTCGTCCAGGCTCGCCGACATCATGATGCCCAGCGCGAGACCATGCGGAGTGTCGGACCGGAGCTGCGCCAGGCAGTGATCGCGCACCCAGCCGCCGTGACCGTGGCGCACCAGCGCGTAAAGCACCGTCCACAGATCGTGGTCGTTGGGTGCCCGCTGCAACAGCGCAATCCAGCGGGCTTCGACATCGGGGTGGCGCGGTGCCGCGAGTAGCGCGACTTTGCGCAGCAACATGCTGAAGCGGCGGTCGATATGGCGGACAGTCAAGTCTGCCGCCTCCAAGAGGTCGTACCACGCCAGACCGCGCGCGTGCCCCGTGCGCAGCGCCCATGCGGTTGCTGCTTCGAGCACCGGCTGCGCCCGGGCAAGATGACCGCGCGCCTGCATCTCGCGTACCAGGTCGTCGAGCCGATCGGGGAACCGATTGTCGGCAGCCACAATGGTGTCGATCGACCGCCAAGGAAGGCAGGACGCGAACAGCCAGTCGCCGGAGGCCACAGCCGCCGAGAGTGCGGCGTCCAGTGCCTTGGCACGGCGCTCGTGCGACGCGCTCGCGTCGTCCAGCGAACGGAACGTGTCACCGAGGTCGCCGCGCCGAAGGCCGCCCCAGGTAGAAAGTTCAGCAACGTGGGCCACCGAGTCGGATGGCGGTCGCGTCAGCGACACGCACTGCCAACGGCGCCGCGCACCCGCCATGTCGAGGTCGATGCCAGGATGAGGCGCTGCCGCACCAGTTCTACTGGTGAGTTGACCGAGCGCTTCCAGAAGCGCAGCGCTGAAGAGGCCAGTCCAGGCGTCGCGCTTCTCGCCTTGCAAGGTCAGCAGGCCGGCTGGGACGGCAGCGAGGTAGCAACGGCTCAAGGCCTCGGCCGAAGGCCGCTCCGCGCGCATCAATGCAAGGGTGGCGTAGTAGCGCTCGATGGCCCACCGTTGCCCGGGCTGGGTCGACAGGTCGATTGCAGGTAGTGTGGGCCAGTCGGCTCTCGGCAACCGATGCAGGATGAGGAAGGCCAAACCTCGAGCGCCGGAGTCGTCGCCGGACAGCGCCGCTGTGACGAGGCGTTGTGCCGTTTCGGCATGCAAGGCCGGCTGCGCAGAGAGGAACCACAGCGCCAGTCGCAGCGCGCGGCCTTCGAGAGGGCCCGAGGCGAAGAGACGAGCCTGTTCTTCCGGCGGCAAGCTCTTGAAGTCGTCGGCCATCGACAAGAGCTCGCCGCCATCGACGGGTCGGTTCAACAGCCACTCCCACTGCGCTGTTGCCGACTCCCGATGCAGCATGATCACCTTCGACAAGTTGGTCTCGATGAAATCGGACTCATTCCCTTCGGCCGGGCCGGAGGTGACGCGCTGCCAGGCTTCGACCAGCGCTGTCACCTCATCGCCCGTCAATAGATCGGCAATGTCCGCCACGCTCCAGGACAGCTGGCGCAGCGCGGTAGCACCTCGCCCGCGCGCTGTGCGCACGAACCCGCGCATCAGCTCGGCGAACACCTCGGGTGCGCCACGGCACAACAATGCCTCGAGCTCTGACCAGCTGTGGTCAGTCTCGTCCTGGCCCATGTGCTGGTGCAGCCGTTCGATGTCGAGCGCACGCGCCGCTTCCACCACGCGGTTGACGAAGGCCGGGGGGAAGGTGAAGTCGCGGTCAGCGACGACGGCGTTGGCGCGCGTGGAGTTGAAGCGAAGCGGCACATCGGCGCGTTCAAGACAGGATGGCAGCAGTTCGCGCGGCGGGGCGCGGAAGAAGCAGTTGCAAGGGTCCGCGTCGTACTCGTCCTGGAACGGCGGCCTGGGCAGCGCGGCGGCGGCCGGCAAGGTGGACAGCTGTCGCAACAGCAATGGCCTGCCACTCCAGCTGACAAGGCGGTTGGCGGCGCGCAGGCAGACAGGATCCCCATCGGCCAGGAGCACATCGACGGCTGACCGCAGCAGATCGTCCAGATGTTGACGGGACGATACGCAGATCCAGGCGATCAGGTTGCTTCGCGGTCCTCCCATCGCCTGGTCGGCCACAGTGGCGGTCAGAAGCACGCCCCAGCACAAGCGCCGATCAGACGCGGAGACCGCGGCGAGTGCCAGTCGGCCGAGCCGAAGCGCCCGCTGGCTCGCCACCGGGTACAGGTGCACAGCGCCGCCCGCGAGCGTCGCGATGCCGCTAGCGGGGCAGAGGCGAGCCACATCGGCCGCCCGGTACCTGTCCGGATCGTCGGCACGATGCAGGCTCTCTGCCAGCTCGTGGACGGAGCCGGCCCAGCGCGTCAGCGCCGCGAGCAGCGGGCTCGGCGTGCTGGCGACCCGCAGCCCTGCGACAAGGCCGTGCAGTACGGCAGTCTCGATGGCCGCATCGATGTCCTCGCGCCTCCAGATCGCTTCGGCGAACTCGACCAGCAGCCCGGGGTGCAACTGACCCAACCGCTCGATTGCGCCCGTCGCTGAGTCCAGGGCGTTGAGGCACTCGCTCCAGACGATCAGCAACGCGACTCGGGTTGCGGTGTTGAAGCGCGTTGGCTCGCTCAGCGCGTGCTGAAACGCATGCGCCATGACATCGGCGGTCAGATCCCAGCTGGAGGTGTCGCCCAGGATGGACCACGCCACCTCGACCTTGGCATCGACGCCGCCGCCGCTTTCCTGCAGGGCCCCTGCGAGGTACAAACCGCAACCCAGCGCCAGGAAGGGAGGCTCGACGCGCCACGAGCCCGTCACAGCGCGTCTCAGCACGCCACCGGAGGCCAACTCCTCGATGACTTCACGGGAGTCGTGCGGGGATGCGACAAAGGTTGCATTGGCGCCCGCGATCGGCAGGGACTGGTCCCGGAGCCGGGCCGCAAGCGCCATCAGGCCGGCCTCGAAGTCATCGACCGTCGGACTCAACGCGGGGCGAAGAGAGTGCCGATGTCGCCAATCGAGGTAGTACAGCAGGTGCACGGTCATCTCGTGCGGCTCGGCCAATCTGGTCGCATGTGTGACCGCACAGTGGAGGTACCGTGGCTTGCGTACCAGCGGGCCCAGGCGGCGGATTGCGTCTGCGTGTACCGCGGGCAGCGGGCGCAGCGCGAGCGAGAACTCGCTGTCGTCGAACGGGCCGATATCGATCTCGTCGACCTTGGCCACGATCGACGACTGGTAGTGCGCGTTCCAGGTGTGCCGACGGCATGTCAGCAAGATGTGCAACGCTTCGCCATGGTTGTCGATGAGGGCGTGTACGAGGCCGGACCAAAGGGGCACGTCCAGCCGCTCGTTGATGCCGTCCAGGACCACGATGCCGCGGCGGCCGGCACCGGCGCCGAACCACCGGGCAAAGCGCAGACGAGCCAGGTCCTCGCTCGGAAGTCCGCTGAAGTGCACGCCATGCTGAGCCAGCACGTTGGAGACAGGTCCAGACGGCTCGCGGGCGGGAATGAACAGGACGGCCGGCGCGGCTGGCCTTGCGAGCAGCGAACGTATCCAGTCGGCCACCACCCACGACTTCCCGTCGCCTTCGTCGCCAAGCAGGGCAACGACGCTGGGCTGCGAGGTGGCTGTGGCGATGTCCCAGGCCTGCTGAAGTCTTGCAGTCAGCTGGGAACGGGGTACGGTGGGCACCGCCGGCGCGCTCCCATCCGAAGCCAGCGCGCAATGGAAGCGGCGAAGGCACCGCTGCGGATCACCAAGGTCCGTCAGCAGCCGGGTGTTGATCTGATCGCGAAAGCTGCCGAATCCGACGCTCTTGGCGTCCAGCTGCGATCGGAGTTGCGACAGTCTGTCGGCCACGTGGGCATGGGCATCCAGGGAGGCGACTGCGGCCCGGAACCGCTGCTGGTCATCGTGCGCAACACCTGCGGCCGCGAGAAACTCGAGTGCGGTGCGCGCCTGATTCACACACAGCGCGTCGAGCATGCCGATGTTCGGCGCCGCAGCGCTGTCCAGGGTCAGGTAGTCGATGCCGCGACGGCGGCAGGCTTCGAACAGAACACGGTCCTCCTGCACGCTGACCGGCCGGGTGGTCGCCAGCACCCACAGGTCCATGTGCGGGTTTGTCGCAGCGGCGACCTCGATCTCGCTGAGCAGTTCGCGCTCGCTCAATGGCGAGGTGACGCCGTAGCGCTTGCACTCAATGGCGATGTGCAGTGGGTCGCGCTGCGCGCTGCGCGCGTCGAGCCCGGACTGCAGGCCGGCCGATGAGAGCAGCAGGCGTTGCCGGCAGATGGACTGCAGCAGCGTGGCGACCAGTCCCTCGAAGCCCTTCCATCCGCTCGCGTTAAGCAAGTGGAGGACCTGGGCGATGTGGGACAGCGTGGCGGGTGGTTCTGTGCTGGAAGCCATTTGGCATGCTAGCGGCATGCTCGAACGGCATGGCGTGCCAAGGGGTTGCGTGGGTGAACCTGGGCGCGGGGGTGAACCGCGACGCCTGGTAGGCGTGGCCTACGCCGAGGTGGCAGAATGAGTGCCGTCTACCAAGTTGGTGTACATGTCAACCAAGCGATCCCAAGATGCGTCGCGCGGCGCCGTTACAGGGCAATACGTGACGAGCGTGCCTGGCTTCGTGCTGGTGAAAGATGGTACGACGACGAACGGCACGCCAGTCAAGGCCGCCGCCAGCGAAAGCGCATCGAGCCTCGTTCCCAAAGTTGCCCGCGCCCTCAGCAAGTCGGGGGTGAGCAAGGACATGGTGTTCCGGGGTAGGACGAAGAACGTCTACTCCTACTCCGTCGACGTGACGGACACGACGCGGGTCGTCCGCGTAGCCGCGGATGGCAAGAGGTCCGTTGGACGCCTGGTCAACGGCAAGTTCGTAGCCGTCAAGGCGTGATCGTCGCCCCGCCGACGATCGGGCAACTGCTGCAGCAGGAACTCGGCGGTGAGCTGAGACCTGCTGCCGTCGTGCTTGCCGGGCACAACGGATCGGGTAAGTCGACGCTCTGGTATGGGCGTTTGGCCGACCAACTGCAGATTCCTCTCGTCAATGCCGACAGGCTGACGATGTCGATTCTTCCCGAACCCAAGGGCAAACCTGCGCGCGTACCAGCCTGGGCTCAGGCGCTGCGGGACCAGAACGAAACCTGGCAGCGCCTGTCTCAAGAGGGCGTCCGACTGTTTCGCGAACTGATCATGGCGCGACGCCAGGCTTTCGCGTTCGAGACGGTGTTCTCGCACTGGAAGCAGTTGCCCGACGGCAGCGTGGAGTCCAAGATCGACGACATCAGATCCATGCAGCGCAGCGGCTACGCAGTGGTGCTGATCTTCGTCGGCTTGACGTCCGAACAGATCTCCGTGCTCAGGGTCCAGAACCGCGCGCAGGGCGGAGGCCATGATGTCCCGCTCAACAAGCTCCTGGAGCGGTTTCCGAAGACGCAAGCCGCAATCGGCCAAGCGGCAAGCGTGGCCGACTTCACGCTGATGGTCGACAACAGCCTGGACGGCAGGCGCGCGTTCCAGTTTGTTCGAGCGCAACGGAAGCGCCGGGTTCTCTTCGATGCCAGAGACCCTCGCTATGCGGTGTCGGCCAAGGTACTCGCCGTAGCAACGCCTTGGTTGGATCAGGTGGTCGGACCATTCCGTCGTCCCCTCGCCGGCAAGAGCAAGGCTTAGCGAGCCATCCAAGGGCTTCCCCGGTCGTCAGATCAGCAAGTCCGTCGATCGCAAGGGTGGGCGGGTTGGTGACGGGCGCGGAGGCGGTTCAAGACTGTTCTGAGACGTTCCTGTCCCTGGCTCGATCGTCCCCTTGCGCCGAAACCGGCCGCTGGAGCCCGGCGTCAGGAGCGGCCGCCCTTCCAACATGGCGGTCGTCCGCCGGTCTATGGCTGCTTGTTCGTTCATCGACGGCGCAACCTCTTCCCAAAGCGCAAGTCCCAATGGCGAGCTTCGAAGTATGGCGTCCGGCTGGTTGCTGGCCTAGCGATCCATGGTGTTTCAGCCCATGTACGATCATGCGCCGGGGTCGGCAACAATCTGTCGACGGCTCTGCTTAGTGGATTGCGACCAGCTGGGACACGCCGGTGTATTCGATCCTGCACATATCTGACCTTCACCGGTCTCCCGAAGACCCCATCTCGAATGCAGAGTTGGTCTCTGCTCTCGTCAGCGATAGGCGGCGATACGAGAATGAGCCGACGCGAATCAAGGCGCCTGACGCGATCGTCGTCAGTGGGGACATCATCCAAGGCGTCAAGATGGATGCCGCAGATGCTGACGTTGCGCTAGCTGCACAGTACGCGACGGCTCTCGAGTTCCTCGTCGAACTCGCCGACAGGTTTGTAGACGGCGACCGATCGAGAGTCGTGTTGGTGCCTGGCAATCACGATATCAACTGGGCCAGAGCAAGAAGCTCAATGGGGGTCGTTGCTCCTAGTGATCCAACTTTCCCAAAGGATGTTCGCGGGGCACTCGCGAATTCCGACTCAGTGCATCGATGGGACTGGAAGACGCGCGAGCTTCTTGAGATCAAGAACGAGGCCGTGTACCAGAGCCGCATGGAGGCGTTTTGGGGCTTTTTCGATTCCTTCTATGCGGGCACAGGAGGTCTGCTGAAGGTGGGTCGAGGGCAAGCAGCCAACCTGTATTCGTTGTGGAATGGGCGCATCGGAGTCGCAGCGTTCGACTCCTGTCAGGGAAACGATTGCTTCGCATTCCACGGCCGCATCCCCAGAGATGCGATCGGTCGTGCTCAGCTAGATCTTGTGGACAAGGGTGGCTTTGGACTCTTGCTCGCTGTTTGGCATCACAACATCGAAGGGCCGCCGCAACGTAGCGACTACATGGACATTGAAATCGTGAGAGGGATGATCGGCCGTGGATTCCGGCTGGGGCTGTACGGCCATCAACACCGGCCAGACGCGACGCCTATCCAAATCAACCTGGCGACTCTGGAAACGATGGCGTTGGTCAGTGCAGGATCACTTTGTGCCGGTTCCAGAGAACTTCCTACTGGAGCGGTGAGGGGCTACAACGTCATCGAAATCAACGACGACCTTGCGGGTGCACGAGTACATTTTCGCGAGATGAGTGTCGCGAACTTGTTCACGCCTGCTCGTCGAGCATCGCTGGGAGGCGCAAGTTTCGTCGACCTGAAATGGGATCCTCCGCCGGACCTGCTTGGTCGCCCCGCGGGCGGACCAAGTAAGCAGATCGCCGCAGCACTTGAATCGGGAGAGCGCGAGCTAAAGTCTGGACGCCCTGACGAGTGCAAGCGCCTCTTGCTCCCACTGGCAGCAACCTTGCCTGAGTTCGGCCGGCAACTGCTACTAGAGGCCGCGCGCGAGACAGATGATCGCCCGCTGTTACTCAATCTGCTAGAGGAGCCAAGAAGCGTTGGCGAACTCATAGAGCTTGCCGATGTTTACATGAAAGTTCGAGAATTTGCGAAAGCGCGGACTGCGCTCGTCACACACGGCGGGCGTCTGGGCATTGAAGAGCCGACATCCCGCGAGCTCCGGGCTCGGATTTCTGTTTCGGAGGCGATCGCGAAATGACAGGCACTGGCAAGATCCCGTTCTCCGTAGAGATCGGCAGAATGATTGAGGTGCTGGCCGCGCAGATCTATCCTTCGCCATTCGCACTATTGCGCGAAAACGTCCAGAACTCCTTCGACGCAATCCTGATGCGTCGTCACCTCGGACACGACTTCGCTCCATCAGTCAACGTCACGATCGAGCCTAGTCGGATTACGGTTTCCGATAACGGCATCGGTATGTCGGACGGCGACCTCCGGACGCACTTCTGGCGTGCAGGCTCGAGCAGCAAGAATACGGCCGACGCGCGTGCCGCCGGTGTGGTGGGAACGTTTGGAATTGGTGCGATGGCCAACTTTGGCATCGCGGAAGAACTCACTGTCGAGTCCGAGAGCGCTGTGGCTGGAGGACGTACGCGCTGCAGGGCTCAGCGGTCGACACTGTCAGTGACAGAGGACTGCATCACCTTCGATGTCATCCCAAGCACTGGCACTCCCGGAACACAAGTGTCTGCAACCATGCAGGCAGGAAAGTCGATCGACGTTGACCAAGCGGTTGCGTACCTTAAGGCCTTTGTCGAGTACCTGGACATCGAGGTTCTGATCAACGGGGCGCTTGTCAGCAAACAGCCTATGGAAGACGCCGTCCCTCGGATCCAAGCCTCTTGGCAGTACGCCGACACGAACGTCTCGGTGGGGCCTCACCTCGTCGCCGATGTCGATCTGGCCGGCGCGCCGGCGGGCGAAATGCGGATTGACCTGAGCAACATCAAGTTCGAGGGGGTTCCGATTTACGGCAGGATGATTCTCAGGCAAGGGCTTGGGAGTCTCAGGACCTTCCGCAGTCGGTTCGGCCTTGCTACCGCGGCGCTTTCGTCGACCTACGGGTTCGGTGGAATCGCGGACTTCCTGTTCTTGCAGCCAACAGCAGGGCGAGAGGCGCTGACAAACGACAGTCTTCAGATGCTGCAACGTCTTGCCGGTCCTCTCGACGACTTCGTCTCCATCAAGATTGCGGAGCGGCAAGAGAGCAATGTGAACGCGGCCTTTGTGAACTGGGCTGGGAAAAGGGGAAGATGGGACCTGTGCGGCCTCCTTCGTACACGAATCGAGCCTGGAGACAATGCAACGCTCGCTGAGATCTGCCTCAAGTCGCAGACCACTCCGGTAATCATCTACCCGGGGAACGATCCGTCGATCCAGGCGCTTGCGTCCATAGAGAAGCCGATGGTTTTGCCAAGCCGCGGGTCGCCAAGACGCGAGATCGAGCTGAGTTACCTGCGAAACCGTGGACGAGTGTCGGAGATGACCGATCACCCTACGGTTCTTAGCCAGAGGCCGGTTGCGGAGTACAGCCTTAGTGAATCAGCATTGGCGTTCAGACTGGCATCGATCCTAGCGACGGACTACTTCTTGAACGCCGAAGTTCAGTTTGGGAAGATTAGTCACGGACTACCCATCTTGGCAGACAAAGGGGCTAAGCCAGTAAAGATTGTGTTGGACCCCGCTGGAGATTCGGTTCGTCTGATGCTGGATGTCTACGACAAGGAGTACGTTGCCTTCGGGCACATGGCCAAGGATTTCGTGCGCAATGTGATCTTCCCGAAGATCGCTGACCTGGTACCGAGTGCCACGCGGCAAGGAGCAGAGGCATTTCTGAAGTCGGTCCACAGGACTCGCGAACTCTTTGAGTACGAAACGGCCGACTTGGAGAATCTCGCTTCGCTGTGGCAGGACTACTTGAATGGCAAGATTTCGATGGCTCAGGCGTCGACGAGATCCGGCGCTGTGCAACGAAGCTACCAAGTTCTCGACTCGACAGTGTCAGCTGCAGTGCGCGACGTTGTTCCTGACGTAATTGATAACGAGAAGGTCATACGAGGCGATGAGGCCGTCGCCTTTAGCGCTGCGCCTTCGATCCAGCGGCTGGACATGGAAACTCCCAGCAAGCTGCTGACGATCCCAGATAACGAAGAGCCGCTGAATGGCTACCGCTGCTTCTTGGCGCTGACGGACAGGGTTCGGGAGGAGCGGGGTGAGTTTTTCTTGCAACCTCATCGCACTTCGGTCGTATGGGGCGGGCAGAAGGCGCTCTTCATCTTCGAGCATCATTCGGGCAACTTTGGCCTCTACTACGACATCCAAACCAGCGATCTCATATCGAGTCAGTCTGGTGGCGGATCGTTCGAGACTTCGACGATCGTCATGAAGAATCGCATCTTCATCCCAGTGCCGGAGGGACTTCGAGCCAGCTTGCTTCCCTCCGTTGGCGAGCGGAAGAAGCTCGAGGTCCGTTGCGACATCCTGTATACCGATCGGGCCACGTAGTCTTCATTCGAGGTTATGCATTTGATACGTTGGTTCTCGTCGACTACGTTTCGCTCGACTGGCTTCTGGGGGGGCACGATGGTCGGAACCTCGAGTCTGCTACAGGTCCCCCGGTTGATCTCCCTCAGATTGGACTTTGCTTCCCACCTCTGGGCAGCGCCAATACGGTAGGAGAGGCGGCGGTAGGGAACGCGACCCTCACGCTCTTCCGCGAGCCCTACGGTCGCTGTCCCTTGAAACAACTGAACTTCGTGCCACCAGCCGGCGCCGCGATCAGCGGCAGCTTGGTGGCTGTCAACGCGAGTTCGTCCCGCGGTAGCGACCGGAGGCAACCGCTGCCAAGCCGTCGTTGCTAGGTTAGGCAGATGTATTGCCAGAGCAAGTGGATCCACGCTGCTGGCGGCCCGGCGGCCAAGCGTGAGCGCGATTGCCTGGACGGTGAATTCTAGTCAGGAGAGAGCAACTCGCGAATGTCCACGCCCAGGGCGTTGGCCAACCGTTCAACGTTGTCGAGGGAGACGTTGCGTTCTCGCCGCTCGATCGAGCCGACGTAGGTACGGTGAAGGTCTGCCCTGGCGGCCAACTCTTCCTGAGAAATGGCTTGGGCAGTGCGTAGCGCGCGGAGGTGACGAGCGAGTCTCTCCCGAGCTGACTCCGTGTGCGCGCGCCGTCCTGCCATGAGGCCGACAAGGCTCGGCGCTCGATGACTTTGGGTCTACAGCCGTAGAGTAGCAATCGGCGGTCCGTCGCACCTTCCGCTCGATGCTCGTTGCCCTCGCTGAGCGTCGCTGGCTACGACGGCGCCAGCAGATCACAGATATCGACACCAAGGGCGCAGGCAAGTCGCTCAACATTGTCGAGCGACACGTTGCGCTCTCGACGCTCGATTGACCCGACATAGGTGCGATGAAGGCTCGCGCGTGCGGCCAGTTCTTCCTGGGAGATCCCACAAGCTGCGCGCAAGGCGCGGAGCCGATTGGCAAGCCTCTCCCGAGCTGAGTTCCGATCCCCCTGACGCCTAGACATGTACTTCGTAGCGTCAAGGCTTGATGACTTTGGGTCTACAGACTTAAAGTAGCAACTTGATGTGTGCGACTCTCCGATCTCCCGACGAAGGCCTGCGTCAGCCAGTCGTTCGTCGCCCCCCGGTTTGCGCCGGGTACGCATCCGTACATGCCTACACGCTTGAGGCTGCGGACTGTGTCGCGTTCGTGCCAACGCAAGGTGCGCTGAGCTGGGCACTTGGGGTGACCAGCCATGGCGACTCCGAGGTCCTCGGCGTTTGGGCGTCACCAGTTGCGGACGGACAAGTCGGATTGATGATGGCTGCAGAGCTCGGGCGCAGAGGGATGCAGAGCCTAGATGTGCTCGTCGACGGCGTCTCTGGGGGGTTTCGGTGGGCGGTCTTGCGTAGCTTCCCATTGGCCAGCCCGGTCGAGTCGTGCCTGCGCCTCCAGGCGACCTGTCTCAGCCATGTTCAGCCACGGCATCACGCATCGGTGGTTGGATCCCTGGCCGCGGTCTGGAGGGCGCCTTCCCATCAGGCAGCCGTTTCGGCGCTGAGAGGACTGGAGGCCGGGATCTGGCAGCGATTTCCGGCGTTGGTACGGCGGTGCCACGAGGCACTGGATCAGCTGCGGCCCTTCTGGAGATTGGCTCCGCAGTCGAGGCTTGCGGTACTCCGTGGCGAGGCACTTGCAGGGCGGTTGCAGGCGCGTGCCTCGGCTGCATTGCGACGGCACGGGCCCTTCGAGAGCGGCCCGGCGGCAACAGAGTTTGCCGAGACCTGGCTTCGGGCAGCTCAGCGTCGGTCCGCGTGCGAGGCTGTTGCAGCACCGAGACGGCCACGCCGTAGCCCTGCAGCAGCTTCGAGCGCCATGTCGGCCTGACGCGCACCGGGCTGCTTCGCCATGCTCGACTTCAAGGCTGTGTCCTCACGAGTGAAGCGGGCGCTGATGCGGCGCGGGCGGACCGTGCACGAGGCCGAAGACCTGGTGCAGGAGGCCTGGGTGCGCATGGCTGCCCATGAGGGCGGCGGCGCGCCGGCCAACCCGGAGGCGTACCTGATGCGCACGGCCATCAACCTCTCGATCGATGCCCACCGGGCGCGCAGCCTGCAGGGCGACGAAGTGACCTTGGACGACGTGGTGCTGGTCGATGTGGCACCGGGCGTCGAGGCCTACCTGCTCGGCAAGGAGCGGCTCGCGCGCATGTCGGTCTGCCTGGGCCGGCTGCCGGAGCGCACGCGCGGCATCTTCCTGGCGCACCGGCTCGATGGCCGCTCGTACACCGACATCGCTCGTGAGCTGGACATCAGCGTCAAGGCGGTGGAGCGGCACGTGACCAAGGCGACGCTTCTGCTCACCTGCTGCATGGAAGGCTGGTAGCACCGGCCCATGCGCGCGGATCGTGTGCCCGCGGCCGATTGCGTCAGGCTCGGCACTGGCGGCCGAACGAAACGCCCGTCGTATGGGCGGGCCTGCGCGCGGCGATGCAGGCCGCCTCAGCCTGGGCCATGTGATCCCTGCGTTGAGCAGGGCGCGGTGTTCGGCCGGTCCGTTGGCTCCCCGCGGTTCCCTGGCGCCGGTAGGCGCACTACATTGCGCGTCAGGATCTTCGACATCGGCAGGCTGGGGAGGCACACCCGATGGTCAGGAACTGGGGGGACGTGCTGAAGCGGGTCAGGGCCATGCTGCTGCGCCGCGGGCGCACGTCCGAGGATGCCGATGACCTGGTGCAGGAGGCCTGGGTGCGACTTGCGGTCTATGCGCGTGAGACGCCGGTGGTGGAGCCAGGGGCGTTCATGTACCGGACGGCGCTGAACCTCGCCGTGACGGCCGACCGCAGCCGCGCCGCGCGCGGCGAGGTGCTTCTCGAGGAAGGCGTGGCGCTCATGCAGGCAGTACCGAGCACGGAGACCGCCGTGCTGGCGCGCGAGCGGGTGGCACGGCTGGACGTGTGCCTTCGCCGCCTGAGTGGCCGCACGCGCATGATCTTCCTCGACGTGCGCTTCGCTGGGCTGAGCTACCCGGAGACGGCACGGCGCCACCACATCACCACCAGCGCTGTGGAGAAGCATGTGGCCAAGGCGACGATGCTCATCACGCGCTGGATGGAGGGCTGGTAAGCATGGGTCTCGCTGGCGACGCCCCCGCCGATACGCCGCGAGTCACGCCCGAGATCGCGGCCGAAGCCGCGATGTGGGTGGCGCGGCTGCATGGGCCCAGCCGCTCGCGCGAGATGGAGCTGCAGTGCCTGAAGTGGCAGACACGTTCCGCCGCGCACCGGCACGCGTTCGAGCGCTGCACGGACACCTGGTTGGAGGTGCCGAACGCGGCCCTGGCGGGCGGCTTCACAGCCGATGGCGCAGGGCGCCTTGCACCAGCAGAAAAGTGGGAGAGATGGGGGGGGGGGGCGGCCAAGCGCGCCAACAGGGGGATGCTGCGGGTGGCCGCGGGCGCTGCCGGGGGGGTGGCGACGGGTGCGCTGGTCTGGCGTGCCGGGGGTGAAGGGGCCGAGTACCGCACCGCCGTGGGCGAGGCGCAGACCGTTGTCCTCGCAGACGGCACGCGCCTGTCGCTGAACACGGACACGCGTGTGCAAGTGGGTTTCGGCAAGGCGCAGCGCACCGTGAACCTTCGGGCCGGGGAGGCCGCCTTCCAGGTGGCCAAGGATCCGGCACGGCCCTTCGTCGTGCGCGCCGCCGGCAGCGAGGTGGTGGCGCTGGGCACCGTGTTCTCGGTGCGCCTCGTGCCGCAGGCACAGGGCCCTGCCGAGTCGCTGGCTGTCACGCTGGTGGAAGGCAAGGTCGAGGTCCGTGCCGCGGCCGATGCAGGCACGGGTGGCGTTGCGCCTGGGCAGCCGCTCGTGATGAACGCAGGCGAGCGCGTGCGACTCGTGAAGGGCATCGCCGGCGGCACTCAGGCTGCGCAGCAGCTGGACCGTCCGCGAATGGAACAGGTTCTTGCCTGGCAGCGCAACGAGGCCGTGTTCGACAAGGCGACCCTGGCCGAGGCGGTGGCGGAGATGAACCGCTACAGCCGCACGCCGGTGGTGCTCGGGCCCGAGCTCGCGCAAGCCGACTGGCTGGTGAGCGGCCAGTTCCGCACCGGCGACAACCTGGCTTTCGCGCGCGCCTTGGCGATCTTGCACGGGCTCGCCGTGCGCGAAGGCGACGGGCGCTTGGAGCTGTCGCGGAGCCCGTAGCCGGGGCGCCATCCAGATTGGTCGTTAGGGCAAGCCCTAGTTCAGGGTCTGGCCGCTGCCTCGTCATCTCGTTGTCAATCACTGACAACGGAGAAGCAGCGGATGCGCAGCACGATCTTGATCGGTCTCAGAGCGGGCAACCGGTGCCTGCAGGGCTGTGCGCTGGCGACCTTGATCGCCTGCGGCGGCGCTGCCTGCGCCGCGGGCGCCGAGCCCCAGGCGCGGCATGCGATCCACCAGCCAGCGCAGCCGCTGGCGGACTCGCTGCGTGCCATTGCCCGGCAGACCGGCGCCTCGCTGGTCTTTGATCCGCGCGCCGTGCAGGGTCTCGCTGCGGCATCGATCTCGGGGCAGTACTCGGCGGCCGAGGCGATCGGCAGGTTGCTGCAGGGCACCCGGCTCGTGCTTGTGGTGCAGCCCGACGGAGCCCTGGTGGTGCGGTTGGCGCAGCCGGGCGCGCGCTCGCTGGCGGCCCCTGCGCTTGCAGTTGCGTCGAACGGGCCGATCGACGCTTCTACCGACGCCGACATGCCAGCCGGCGGGGCACAGAAGGTCGAGATCACCGGCTCGCGGCTCAGACGCATCGACGGCGACACGGCGCTGCCGGTCAACGTGTACAGCGCCCAGGAGATCGAAAGGAGCGGGCAGCCGTCGCTCGGGCGTTTCCTGTCGAGCCTGAACGAGGTCTCGATGGGGCAGGGCGAAGGTTCGTTCAGCTCCAACACGCAGGGGCAGGGGAACGTGCAGTTGCGCGGGCTGCCGCTCGGCTCGACGCTGGTGCTCATCAACGGCCGGCGCATCCAGGCTGTGGGCTCTTCGGCCGGTAACTTCTTCAACCTCAACCTGGTTCCGCTGGCGGCGGTGGAGCGTGTCGAGGTCGTGCCGGTGGGCTCTTCGGCGGTCTATGGCGGCGACGCCCTGGCCGGCGTGGTCAACGTGATCCTCAAGAAGGCGATCGACGGCCAGACATTCAACCTGCGCCTCACCTCGGGCACGGGGTTCGGGGACGGGGGCTTTTCGGTGGGCACCGGTGGGCGTGGCGACAGCGGCGCGTGGATGGTGATCGGCTCGCTCAACACCGCCACGCCACTGGCCATGGAAGAGCGCGGGTTCTTCCGCGATGCCGACTATCGCCGCTACGGCGGGCCTGACGCCCGGGTCAGGAACTGCTCGCCCGGCACGGTCACGAGCACGACGGGCGCGAACCTGCCGGGGCTGAACGCGAGCTTTGCGGCGATCCCGGTCACGCCCGCGGGGCAGCCGCTGACGATCCAGAGCTTCGTGGCCACGGCGGGCCAGGCCAACCTGTGCGCCGGGCTGGCGGCCAACGGGGCCACGGCGCTGGTGCACGGCAACGACACGCTCTCGCTGCACGCCTCGGGCCAGCGCCACTGGGCCGGTGGCCTGGAGACCTTTGGCGAGCTGACCCATGTGAGGGATCAGGTGCGTGCCGAAGGCCTGGGCCTGAATATCAACAACATCGTCGTGCCGGCCAGCAACCCGAACAACCCCTTCGGCGTGGCGGTGCGTGTCACGGCACGCCTGGGCTCTGAGAACGGCCGCGAGGCCTACACGCGGGACACCCACTTCACGCGGCTGCTGCTGGGGCTGCGGGGCGGCGCCGGGAGCTGGGACTACGAAGCCTCGGCCTCGGTGTCGCGCGACGCGGGGGACCGCGTGTTGGTGAACAACACGGTCAACACGACGGCACGCACGGCAGCGCTCGCAAGCACCAGTGCCAACGCTTCGCTCAACCCCTTTGCGACGGGGCGTGCGGCCTCCGACGATGTGCTCCGGGGCATCTGGTCGGACACCGTGCGCGAGAACTTCGGGCGCAAGGAGCTCGTTGGCGGCTTTGCCCGCGGGCCGGTGCTGGATCTGCCGGCCGGCACCGTGGACACCATCGTCGGCGCCGAGGCAGCGCGCGATGGCTACGACACGATCCAGAGGCCATCGGTGTACGAGACCACACGTCGCACGGAGGCCGCCTACGCCGAACTCCGCCTGCCGCTGCTGCGTGGCAGGGCCGAGGGCCAGCGCGACTGGACGCTGGCAGCGCTGACACTCGCAGGTCGCGGTGACCGCTACAGCGACTTCGGATCGGCGACCACCTACCAGGCGGGGCTGGAACTGCGGCCCACCCGTTCCCTGCTGGTCAGGGGCTCGGCGGCCACGTCGTTCAAGCCGCCCACGCTGCTGCAGAGCAACGTGAACGAGTCGATCTTCACGATCGACCCGGCCAACGTGACCGATCCCCGGCGAGGCAATGAACGTGTCACCGGCGGCGAGTGGGTCCGCACGACGAACCGGGACCTCCAGCCGGAGACCGGCAAGGCCTACGCGCTGGGTGCGACCTGGGAGCCGAGTGCCGCGGGCGGAACACGCCTGGGCGTGACGGCCTGGCGGGTGCGGATCGACGAGTTGATCGGCATCCTGCTGCCGCAGGTGGTGATCGACAACGAGGCGCTGTTTCCTCAGTTCGTGGTGCGGGGTCCGGATGTCAATGGCCAGCCCGGGCGCATCACCCGGCTCATCTGGGCCGAGTCGAACTTCGGCTACGTCCAGACCAGTGGCATCGACTTCGAGCTGAACCACACGGTGAGCACCTCTGTGGGCCGCTGGGCGCTGGGCGCCAGCGCGACACGGACGACGGACTACGCGGTCTCGATCGCGCCCGGCGTGGCGGCCTCGGACCGCGTCGGGCAGCGCTTCGCGGACTTCTGGGCGCCGACCTGGAAGGGCCGCTTGTCGCTGGCGTGGGATCGTGGCGCCTGGGGCGCGGGCTTCACCAGCCGCTACGTGGCCGCGTACAAGGACAACGGCACGCCTGCCCGGACGCTGGGCGGCGGCTGGGTCCACGATCTCTCGGGGCGCATCGACCTGAAGCGCCTGGGCTTCGATCTGGGCCCAGCGAAGGCCGCGGCCTTGTCGCTGTCGGTCGTCAACGCGGGCAACAGGCTCCCGGAGTTCGCCAACGACTCGCCGTACTACGACCCCACGCAGGCCGACTGGCGCGGGCGCTACGCCAGCGTCCGCTTCTCGCTGGACTGGTAGGCCGGTCGCCACCGCGCCCGCCTTCGTGGCGGGACTCACGCACCACCCGCGCCACGGCGCGAAACCGGCGATGCAGCCGGAACCACAGGATCACATCCATGCTTTGGGCACTGCCAGGGCGTCGCTTCGTCGCGGCGTTCCACACCTTCGTGCGCGCCACCGTCGCCGCCACGGCCTGTGTCGCCTTCACCGCACCCGGTTGCCGTGCCGATGCCGCGGGCACCGGCCCGAGCGTCAGGGACGTCGTGGAGTTCACGCGCATCGTCTATCCAGAGGCGGGGGATGTCGAGCGCATTCAGGCGCAGGTCTCGCCCGACGGGACGAGGGCCTTCATCGTCACCCGCAAGGCCAACACACGTGCTGACAGGAATCGCTACCAGATCCTGATGCTCGATATGCGGCCCTCCGAGCTGGCGCAAGGCCGGGTGCGCTCGCCCGATGTCCTGCTGTCGCTGGAGCCGGAACTGGACAACAACGCCGCCTATCCTTCGCTGCAGGATCTGCAGTGGGCAGGGCCGCGGACCATCCTGTTCCGGGCGCGGCTGGGCGGGCGCGTGTTCCAGGGGTTCAAGGTCGACACGGTGAGCCGGCGCATGACGCAGCTGACGCACTCGCCGACCGACGTGGTGTCCTTTGCCATCTCGGCGGACCTGCGCCAGGTGGTCTACACGGCGCAGCAGGACAACCCGCCGATGGCCGCCGGCAGGCGCAGCGTCGTGGTCGGTAACCAGTCGTTCTGGAGCGTCAAGTTCGGCCAGACCGACATGCGCTCGCAGCGGCGGCTGTACCAGCACTTCGTGGCCGAGGCTGGCTCGCGCGCACCGGCGCGCAGGCTCGGCGATCCCTTCACCGACGGCACCACCGCGAAGCCGCCCGTGAGCATCTCTCCCGACGGGCGCTGGGCATTGCTGCCGCGCTACGAACCCGGCCGCCAGCTGGAGTGGAGCCAGTCCTACCCGCTGGTGGCGGACGCCACGGCCAGGCTGGGGCCGGCCGTCAGCATGGATCCGCTGGCCTACTACTCGCGGCCCTCACGCTACGTGCCGCGGCGCCTCGTGGCTTTCCGGGTGGCTGACGCAGCGCAGCGGCCCCTGCTGGACGCGCCGGACGACACCGCCGGCGCGCCGCGCCCCGACGTGGTCTGGCAGGACGGTGGCCGTTCGGTCATCGTGGCCGGCACGCACCTGCCGCTGGACGGTGTCGCAGGGCAGGGGCGCGACGCGGCTTCGCACGCCATCGAGTACTGGCCGGACACCGGCCGCTGGAAGGTGGTCGCGGAGCTCAAGGGCCGGCTGCGCCATGCACATGCCGCCCGCGCGCTGGCCGATGGCTTCGTGCTCGTTGACGACAGCGGGCAGCGTGTCTTCCGGCGCGGCGAGGGTGGTGCCTGGCAGGAGCTCAGCGGGGAAGCGGCGCTGTCAGCGGCGCAGCGGGCGTGGTCGCTGCGACTGCAGGAAGACCTTGATGTCCCACCCGACGCCGTGGCGCAGGGGCCCGAAGGCCAGGTCGTGCGGCTGACCGAACTGAACCCGCAGGTCACGCGCGACTGGGGCAGCATGCAGCCCTACGCGTGGAAGGATGCCAAGGGCCGCGAGTGGAGTGGCGGCCTCATGCTGCCGGCTGGCCACCAGGCCGGCGCCCGGCTCCCGCTCGTGATCCAGACCTACGGTTTTGCGCGCAACCGTTTCTACCTCGACGGCGCCAACACGGCGATCGGCTACACCAGCGGTTTTGCGGGCAGGGCCTTCCTGCGCGAGCACATCGCGGTGCTGGCCGTGCCGGTGCGACCGGGCACCGACGTGCCGCGCACCGAGGCGGCCGCGATCGGCGCGTTCAACGAGGGCGTGCGCGGGGCGATCGAAGCGCTCGTCGCCGAGGGCGTGGTCGATCGGGACCGCATCGGCATCATGGGCTGGAGCATGACGGGCGAGCGCGTGCTCAACCTGGTGACCTTCTCCGACGCGCCGATCCGGGCCGCGACGATCCTGGACGGCGATGCGAACACCTTGTTCTCGCTGGCCGTGACCTACGGGCACAGCGACGACATCGTGGCGCGCAAGTCCAAGACCAACGAAGGGCTGCCCTTCGGCGAGGGGCATGCGAACTGGATGCGCAACGACCCGGCGCTGCACACCGAGTGCGTGCGGGCCGCGCTGCGGATCGAGACCTATGGCCCCTGGGTGCTGAACAACTGGGACATCCATGCGCTGATGCGCCAGCAGTACAAGCCCGTCGAGATGGTGGTGATCCCCGGTGGGAGCCACGGCCTCATGACGCCCAGCGAAAGGATGATCTCGCTGCAGGGCAACGTCGACTGGTTCCGCTTCTGGCTGCGCGGCGAAGAACGGACCGAACCCCTGCTGTGGGGCGAGGATGGGGTGGCGTTGAAGGAGCAGTACCGGCAGTGGCACCAGATGGTCGGGCTCAAGAAGGCCGACGACGCACGGCCAGCCTGCGCGCGAAAGCGTGGCTAGGAGGGGCCTGGGTGCCCTCGGCAGCCGCTTCTCTGCGCTGCCGGGATCGGGCCAGCGTTCCTTGCCCCTGGGCCTGCCACTGACGCCGGTACGGGCCGTCACGCGACAGCAACTCCGAGTGCGTGCCCTGTTCTGCGACCCTGCCGTCGCGCAGCACCACGATCTGGTCGGCTTCCCGGGCCGCGGCCAGGCGGTGGGTGACGAGGAGGGTGGTGCAGCCGGCGCAGATCTCGCGAAGGTTGCCGAGCAGTGCGGCTTCCGTCGGGCCGTCGAGCATCGACGAGACTTCGTCGAAGACGTAGACCTGGGGCCGCCTGAGAACGGCACGGGCGATGGCGATGCGCTGTCGCTCGCCGCCGGACAGCTTCAGCCCCCGCTCGCCGACCGGGGTGTCGTAACCGGCGGGAAGAGAAGCGATGAAGGTGTGCAGCTGCGCGCGGCGGGCGGCTTCCTCGATGTCCTCGCGCGACGCGTCCGGCCGGCCGATGGCGATGTTGGCGGCGATGGTGTCGCAGAAGAGGGTGGTGTCCTGCGGGACGATGGCGATGCTGCGCCTCAGCGTCTCGAGGTCCATCTGCTCGATGGGGTGCCGGTTCCAGAGGATCCGGCCCGACGGCATGCCTTGCAGCCGGAGCAGGAGGCGCAGGATCGATGACTTGCCTGCGCCGCTGGCGCCGAGGATGGCCACCGTGCTGCCCGCTGCCACTTGCAGGCTGAACCCGTTGAGGATCGGGTGGCTGCGCTGATAGGCCAGGTGCACGTCGTCGAACACGATCTCGGGTGGGTGCTCGCAGGCTTCGGTGGCCTGGCGTCCTCCGTCGGTCCGGGGCACCGCACGCGGTGGCGACGCCGCCGCCACCTCGGGTGGCGTGCGCATCACGTCGAGCAGGGGGCGGGCGAACTCGATCGCCTGTGCGAGATCACGGACCGCGGCGCCCAGCTGCTCGAGCGGGCGCACCATCTGCAGCATGCAGACCGTCGCGAGCACGAAACCGCCGATGGTGAGCGTGCCCGCCGCCACGGCCTGGCCAGCGACGAACAGCGATGCAGCGACGGAGGCAGCGAACAGCAGCGCCGCCAGGAGTCCCGTGCGTGCCCTTTGCCGGTACAGGCCGGCCCAGCGGCGCTCGAGCGCGTGGGCAGTGCGCTCGAAACGATCGAGCATCGCGCCGGAGGCGTTGAAGCACTTGATGGCCTCGATGTTGAGCAGGCTGTCCGCCAGCGTGGCGTGAAGCTGCAGCCCGGCCTGCGCAACCGTTCTTCCGTACGCACGGACACGGCTCGCACCGTGCGCGAAGACGAGCCCGTAGGCCACGGCGCTGGCGGCGAAGATCGCGGCCAGCGCGGGTTCCCCGAGGTGGGTGAGAACGAACAGGACCGTCGCCAGCTCGATGACGATGGGCAGGCACTGCATGATGCTGTTGAGCCCCAGCTGGCAACCGGCTGCGGCGTGGCTGAGGCTGTTCGTGAGCGCGCCGGTCGGGCGTTCGATGTGGAAGCCGAGCGGCAGCGAGAGCAGGTGGGCGAAGTAGCGGCTGCTGAGCCTGGCATGCAGGTGCTGCTCGGCCTGGCCCGCGAGCATCAGCCTGAGTTCTGCCAGGACGCGGCCGGCGGCCAGCGCCAGCAGGTAGGCCGCGCCGAACAGGAGCGTTGCCAGCGCACCGCTGGCGGTGGCGCTCGTGCTTGCCGCCTGCATCGCGTCGATCAGGTGCTGGAGTGCCAGCGGTGCGAGGCCGGTCAGGACGCTGCCTGCGGCCGCGAGGGCCAGGGCCACGGCGAGCCGCAGCCGGATGGGGCCGTCCGCCTCGCGCGCCACCAGGTGGGCGAGGTCCCGGAAGGCGCCGAGGCGGGACCCGTCGGCCCCCACGGGTTCAGTGGCGCCGGGCCCGCAGCGCGGCATGGCGTCGCAACCAGGCTTCGACGCCGAAGAACAGATGGATCTCGCTGGCGCGCGCCTGCCCGGTGCCCCGGTGGCTGGAGAGCGCGGCCTCGGCCCGGGCGCGGTCGATGAGCCCCCGCCTGACCAGTTCACCGTCCAGCAGGACCTGCCGCGCCAGGTCGAGGTGGCTGTCGAGGATGGTCTGGTGGAAGGCCTGCAGGCCGCCCTTGGACCGGCGAGCGACGATCTCCGGTGGCAGGTCGTTCGCGAACGCCTCGCGGGCCAGTGCCCGTGGTCGGCCGTCGAGTGTCAGCACGTAGGTGGGGATACGCAGGCAGAGTTCGACCAGCGGCTGCGACAGCAGGGGATGGAGCAGTTCCGGCGCCGCCTCGCGGTGCCAGGGGTCGTAGTAGTTCCCGGCCTGTGTGAGCTGCAGTACCTGCATCAGCTTGCCGATCGGGAGCGCCGCGGCCTCGGTGGATGCAGGGTGGGCGAAGCGCTGCGGATGTTTCAGCGGCGCCCAGAGGGCTTCCGTGGCCAGGGTCCAGGGCCTGTCGACCGGCGGCGGCGGCATGCCTTTGCGAAACAGATCGGCGATGGCCAGGCGTGCCGTGTGCCAGAACGACATCTTGCCGAGGCGGGCCGCGCTCATCAGCGCGGCCGGGAGGCCGCGATCGACACCGCGCAGCCGCAGGTAGTCGGCCGCCGGCCACCAGCGCTGGAACTCGAAGAAGAGCTGGTCGCCACCGGCGCCCGTGAACATGGCGGGTGAGTCGGTCAGGCGCGCCAGTTCGATGTCCATGCGGGCTCCGAAGCGGCCCATGTAGTTGACGGGGCGTGGCGTGAGGGCGAGCTCGAAGACCTGCGCCAGCGGGAAGTCGGGGTTGCGCTCGAACTCCACCAGCTCACGCCCGGCGCGCGCCGCCGCGAGGCGCGCGTAGTGGCGCTCGTCGCTGTCAGCACCTGGCGAGTGGTAGTTGAGGCAGGTGACCCGGGTCCGCGTCCGATCGGCGGCGAGGCACGAGGCCAGGATCGAGGAGTCGATGCCGCCGGACAGGCGGAGCACGATCGACGGGTAGCAGTCGGCCCAGCGCTGGACACAGTGGCGGGCCGTCTCGCGCAGCGTTTCTCGTGCGTTTGCGACATCGTCGATGACATCGGAACGGGCGTGCTCGGACAGGTTCCAAAGGAGCTGTGGAGGCTCGTGGTTCGCGCCGATCGACACACTCTCGCCGGGCAGGACCTGGGTGACGCCTTCCAGCGCAGTCACCCGGCCGGCCAGTTCGCCGAAAGCCAGGCACGCAGCCAGGCACTCGCCGTCCACGGCCGGCAACGGCAGCAAAGGGAGACACGCCAGCGCGCCTTCCAGCCACGAGAAGGCGATGTCGACCTCGTCGTGTCGCACGAGGAAGCAAGGAAGACCGCCAGACGGGTCGCGCAGCAGGTGGAAGCCACCACCGGTCGCCGGCAGGAAAGCGACGTAGCGTCCCCAGTACCGCTCGATCAGCCTCCGGCCCGATGAGTGCAGGATCGCGTCGGTCTCTTCGGGCCGGCTTGCGAAGTGCTCGGCGGCAATGTCGTCGTCGTCGTGGCTGAAGAGCTTTCCGAGGATCTGGCCTCGCCCGCCGGCCAGCGCATGGCTCTCGTTGACGCCGGCCCGTTCGCCGGCGGTGAACACGTGAAGGCCAGGGCAGGCGAGTACCACGTGCCATGTGGCGTCGTTGGTGAGGCCTGACAGCATGGCGAGGGCAGCCGCGGAGGCCGGCTCGGAGCGAAGGTCCCAGCTCAGCGCGAGGTAGCGGAACATGAACTCGAAGCCGGTGCCGCTAGACCACGAGGATGGGCTCGTAGTGGCGGACGTTCTCGTGCAGGTCGTTGAGAACCAGGCCGTCGACCTGGACCCAGGCGTGCGCCCCGAACGGCTGCACGCGGACACCGATGACCCAGCGCGAAGCGATCCCTTCCCGGGCCAGGAAGGCCACCAGCGCGAGCGAGTCGTTGAGACAGCGGTCGCGGGCTGTGAAGAGCAAGGGCCGCAGTGCATGGAACGCAGCGACGGTGTCGTCCAGACGAGGACGGTTGCCTGACCGAAGGTCCTGCAGCCGCGCCGCTGAGCGCGCGACCTGGTCGGTGATGTGTTCGAGCGTGCGCATGCGGAGCGCCGTCGCGGCCCAGGCTGTTGCGCGGAGCAGGTGCCACGTGCGCAGGGCACCAATGGGCCTGTGATGGGCCGCGCCCCGTGGATCCCAGGAATGGGTGGCAGGCCGCAATGGCCTGCTGGTGACCTGGTGTCGAGGCAGGCTGGTGAGCAAGCCCTGTCGGAGGAGCGGGTTGGCAGAACCGGGGTCGCTGCGATCGGTGACGATCTGGTCGGCGCCTTGCTTACAGGATGGCGAAGCGAAGTCGCCGGTCGCCTGGCTCCACCGGTCCCGGTGCACGGCGAGGTACTTGCCGCGGCGAAGATCCAGCAGCACGACCTGATCGCCGAGACAGCAGGCGCGGACGTGGTCGGCAAGCCGTAGCGTCGGGCTTGGCAGCGATGGCGGGGCTGTCATCAGACGTGTGACCTTCGACGTGAGGGTGTCGATAGAAGAAGGGCCACCGGCTGCTCGTGGCTGCCGATGGCCCTCGGCGACAGGGCAGGCCGCGGACGCGACCTGCCGCCCACGGCTCACTCGCGGTAGATGAAGTCGGGGTTGTCCTCCACGAGCTGCGGGGCGTTCAGCCCCTGGGTCAGCACCTTGGCGTCGCCCAGTTCGGCGACTTCCAGGGTTTCGCGATCGTTTTCCATGACGGGCTCCTTGGGTTGGCGGGAACAAGAATGCCGTTGGCGTGGTTGCCACCGGCGAGCGCAGGTTAGGTGTGCGTACCGGGAGCGGAGAAGAACGCGCTGCCACTGACTTGCAGCGTTCGGTCATGAAAGGCTTGCGGTTTCAGAGCGCAAAGGGCGGAATGGGTTGGCCGCCGAGAACGGGATACAGCGTTACAAGCATTCGGCGCGCTGGATGCGCTGTGGCGTCAAGCCCTTCGGCTGCGTCGCACGCTGGAAGCGCCGGCTCCAGGCCTCGCACCACCCCGCTGGGCGGGCGCATCGCATCGCCAGATACCGGTTCGACCGGAGGCAGACCGCTGCTCACCTTGACCTGCGCGCCCGGCAGGCATTGACGTCCTTGAAGCGGAATGCGGTTCCCAAGACGCGGCCCGGTACCGGCTGCGGAAAGGTGCTCCTGACTGCTGGGCGGACAGCGGCTCAGGGAGGAGCCCGCCTGGCGAGTGATCGCCCTGCTGAAGTGGTCAGTGAAACTCGCAGAGTGGCCCTGTTTGGTCACTTTGATGACCAAATGAGCGCTTCGGAACTGCTTGCCGGCCCGACTCGGCCGCGCCCGGCGGCGCGCGGAGGAGCATCGCCAGGCCCCGCGGCTTGCCACCGCCCCGCCGGAGTGCGTGCGCCAGAGCATCCTGGCCCAGGTGCATGCGCTGAAGAGGGGCGTGGCCTTGGACGACACCGGCATGCGGATGCGCCATGGCGCGCAAGGAATTCGAACCCACCATCCGCGCCAGCGCTGATCTGACCGGCCGGTGCGGGTTCATCATCGTCGGCAGCCGGTCGATCCTCGACGCAGTGCCCCATCCGGCGTGCGCTTTCGCTGTGTCGTCCGGCAGTGCTGCGCGCAGCGTCAGAGCGTCAGCTCCACGGTGGTGCTGAGCACACCCGCGCCAAGCGTGTGCGTCGAGTGCAGCTCGCTCTTGGCGTCGAGCTCGGCGAGCAGGGTGCGCCGGGGCACCTCGGTGTTCGAGTGCTCGTGTCCGTGCCGATCGGGCAGCGTCGACAGCACGCTTTTCATCCGGTCGGGCGCACTTGCGCTGCCCTTCTTCTTGAACGCGTTCCACATCGACTTCGGCGTCGCGTTGAGGCTGCCATGGTGGCCCACCTTGTAGAGGTCGACGTCGGCCAGCAGGTTCACGATGGCCGGATCGGACAGCGCAAAGGACCAGTTCTCGATCTGCGCGTCACCCGGAAACAGCAGCTTCTTGCCCGAGGTCTCGAACAGCAGGATCAGGCTCGTGTTGTTCATCTGCTTGTCGAGCGTGCGCACGATCTGGAGCAGCTGCTCGCCCTGTGCCAGCTTCACCCGGTACGCGAGCCAGCGCGACCAGGCGGGCAGCTTGGAGCCACGCGCGGCGACGTGGTCCGGGAACATCGGGGTGCCCTGGCCGATCGACCCCGGGCCATCGGCAAGCCGCTTGCGCTGCAGGTGCCAGTACTCGGTCTCGTGCCGGGACCTCTGCTTCCGGATCGAGTCGGACTGCTTCAGGGTCGGCGGCCCCAGCACATGGACCTTGACACCGGGCAGCACGGATTCCAACCCCGATGGGCCCCCATGGAAGGCGTAGACATGTCGCTTGCCCATCGCCGCCAGGTTCTTGACGGCGGACGCGTTGGAGAGGTTGTCCTCCCCGATGAAGCGCAGTTGCCCGGCCACGTTCTTCGTGAACGCGCGCTCCCGCGTCTTGACCGCCTTGACGATCTGCGCCGCGACGGCTTGCATGTCCACGAGGCTCCTGGCGGCGGCCTTGGCCCCCCGCCTGGCAAAGGCCGGGCCCGTGGCGTCGACCGCGAGCTTCAGGTCTTCGGTCCAGGGCTGCACCACGACCGTTGGCTTCAGTGACTTGATGACGGCGCCGGGGCCGCCACCGCTCGGGCTGATCGCGAAGCCGCTGATGTGGTCCGCATGCCGGTGTGTCGCGACGACAGCGTCGAGCTTGCCGGCGCACTTGGCCTTGATGTCCTCGGCCACCTTCAGCAGGTGGGCGTTGGCCACGTGTTCGGGCAGTCCCGTGGTCCCGAAGTCGATCAGCACGTGCCGGGCAGGCTCGCTGGCATAGCTGAAGCGCAGCAGGAAGCAATCACCAAAGCCCACCTGGTAGGCGAATACCGTGGCTGAAATCGGTTGGGCTGACATGTCGGTGCCTTTCAGGCGACGCGCCGGCGGTGCATGTTGGCGAAGCGGTTCCTGGCGTCCTTGGGCTGGTCGAGCAGTTCGTGCTCCCACAGGTACGCCAGGCGCCTGGATTGCCGTTCGGCGTCGGCCACCGGCTGCACGATGTGGTACTTGATGCGCCCGTACTCGTCGAACACGAGCGTGCCGCCGCCATAGACGGTCACGGACTGCGTCGTCGGCATCCCTTCGGGCCGCGTGATGCCCAGTGCCTTCTCGACTTCCGCGCCGAAGACCCGCAGCACCTGCACGTACTCGCAGATCGTCTCCCTGAGGAAGAAGCCGTCCGGCGCCTGGCGCACGCTCGCGCGCACCGACTCGATCCGCGTGTAGCAGCGGTCGTCCAGCCCCAGCGCATGGCGGTTCTCCCAGACGAAGCGGAAGACCTCCTCCTTGTCGTGCAGCATCGACTCGAAGTGTGTGCGCCCGTAGGTGATGGACGCCTCGTCCTTGAACGCGGGCCACTGGCCGTGCCGGGTCGTCTTGCCCTTCGGGGGCGTGATCCCGTAGGACGCGAAACACGAGCGCACGACTTCGCGGTAGGCATAGCGCGAATCGTCGGGCACTGTTTCGGCGTCGGCGGTCAGCATGGCCGCGAGGTAGTCGCCGAAGCTCAGGTCCACGGGCGGGCAGTAGTCCAGCGCGCGGATGGCCATGGTCAGGAGGTTCTCGGCGGCCTTGGCCCCCTCCTCGACGACGGCGTCCAGGTTGTACTTGCCGGCGCCGAAGGTGCCCAGCGCCTGGATGCGATGGACCCACATGCTGAGGAAGGCATGCATCATGGCCGCCGCGAAGACCTCGCCGCGGTCGTGTTCCTCCTGGAACTCGGCCGACTGCAGGATCTGTGCGTCGGGCTTGAGCTTGACCGAGCGCCTCAGGGAATCCGCGCGTGCGCCTTCCATCTCCGAGCCGAACTGCTCACCAAGGCCCAGCAGCAGCGAGTTCTCCAGCGCCTTGCGCGTCACCGCTGCCTTGGGGATCAATCGGATCGACTTGCCGCGGGCCGGCAGCTTCCGCGGCCCGACGAGCGCAGCCGTGACGATCTCCTTGAGCGAGAACACCGAGAGCAGGGCGACAACGTCTGAGAAGCCCTCGTGGAACGCCGCCTGGTCCGGCGTCGAGGGGTTGGTGAACCCGTCTCGCAGCCCGTCTAGGATGGCGTGGGTCGCCTCGTGCGCAACGATGTCATGCGACAGGCAGGTGAAGACGGGTCTGCCAGTCTTCGCCGACGGGAAGTAGCCGAACATCAGTGCGCGGTCTTCTTCGGAGTAGAAGGCGTTGGCCTCGGAGAACGCGTGTGGCGCGATGTGGATCTGATGCCCCTCGAAGCCCCAGCTGACGCGCCGGCCGAGTGCGAACTCGAACCGTGCCAGCGTCCGCATGACCACCGCGTACACATGCTGCGCGTGGAACCGGGGGTCGGCGAGCGTCGCCTCCTCCCAGCGTCGCATAGCGGTGCCCGACAGCTTCGCGTCCGGCACATAGGGATCGTGCATCTGATCCTCGGCTGTCTTGCCGAACGTGCGCGGTGCGTAGAGGACATTGGCGCTCCCGTCGAAGTCGATGACCTTGACGCGGTAGCCGACCGGCCCGTCGGACAGGACCTCCGCGGGCACCTCCACCTGCGTGAACGCGATCCGGCCGCCGAGCTTGATCGCGGGGTCCTGGGCGAGGATGGTCAGTCGCCTGGTGTTCGAAGCGGTCGTCATCGTTCTCCCCGGTTCTTCTCGTTGTGCCGCCATCGTGGCAGGGTGCAGCGAGGAATCGTCGTCACTCAAACGCCGATCGGGAACGGAAACCCGCTCGGCGCCGCAAGGGACGGGTCGACCCAGCGACGCATGGCGGCGTCGCAGGCGGCGTAGCCCCAGTTGATCAGTCGTTCCTGAGTCGTGTCCCGCAGCCTGGCGAGGCGGGTCGGCTCGAGCGCCAACTCGGTGGTATGCGCAAGCGGGCATGGAAGCGCGTCCGGGACACCATAGTCATCGATGTTCGATCGCACGCTCCAGAACCCGCCCGTGCGGATGCCGGCCTTGTAGCTCGCGATCAGTTGCCGCTTGCGCAGTGCCCGGACCTGGTTGTCGATCAGGTCGAGAACGCGTTTGGCATGCGTCGCCCAGTCTGTCCCCGGATCTGCATCCATTCGCATGGCCTGACCCGCGTCGCTGACGAGAATGGTCTGGTAGCGCTTCCAGGCGGTCTCGAGCCCGAGGTTGTCGTACACGCCGCCGTCGGACAGGTAGACCTCGGACATGAACTCCGGCCGATGGTTGGGCTCGCCGGCTGGCGGACTGAATTGATCAGGGTCCAGTTCAAGCCGCGCGGGAGAGAGAACTGGCGGGAAAGCCGACGATGCGGCGACGGCCTGGGCGATCGAGATGTCCGGATTCTTGACCTCGCCAACGGTGTAGTCCCGCATGTAGGGCTTGGAGAAGCGCCAGAGCGCGCCCGTCTGGACATTGGTCGCGTTGATCACGAATCGCGGTGGGTCGTCTGGCAGATCCTGGAGCGTCGCACCATGAAAGAGATGCTTGTCGTAGGCCCGCGCGACCTTGTCGGAGATGGAGCCGGGAAGGAAGATGCCGCTGACGATGGCCGTCGAATCGATGGTCTTCCTGGCGAGCGCGCGCACGGGATCTATCACCTCCTCGAACAGGCGCGTCGCCTGGCCATCGACAAAGCCGAGGCTGCCCCAGCTCAAGCCAAGCTGAGCCGCCGTGATCTAGCCGCCGGAGACGCTGGAGATTCGATCCAGGCGGGCCAGGTAGCCGAGTTCGTTCAGGCGCAGCAGCGCGCCCAGGTGGAACAGCATCGCGCGGTACCCGCCCCCGGAAAGGCACAGCGCGATGCCGGCGGCCGGCTCATCGGCCGCCGCGTCTGCCACGGGCGAGAGCGACGCACCGAGTTCGTCACTGGCTATTGGCACGGCGTGGCTCCTCCCGACGTGGCACTTGTTCTGACGTGTACCCCCCATTAGACGCCGAACAGCGCTGCCGGTGAAGGCCGTCCGACAGCGTCGGCGTCGTCAACGCGATGGACGCTCTTCGATGCGACCTGCAGAGCCCTCGTTGGGCAGGTGCCGCGTCGTTGCACTGGAGCACTGCCAGATCCCGGCGAGCTCGACCAGGATGCACGGTGAGACCGACCGTGCATCGGTTGCTTCTGCGGGCGACGCAGCGCCTGCGACCGAATCTCCCGGTGGCGGGTCCCCGTGCTAACCGTTGAAATGCATGCTGCTTACAAATCAGTGCTGAGGGATTCGGCCCCCCAAAGCGTCAAGAGGGGATGCGCAACGCGCTTCACGACCGTGAGTCCCTCTCCGATGCCTCCTTGTGGCACCTCTGCTGGCAGGCCGCTGTCGGGCGCGACTTCCTCTCGCACCCGTCCCTGCCACCCAGAATCCGCAACAGGCTGATCGACGCCCACCACCAGCCAGGGCGCGTCCTGCTGGACTACCTGCTGGTGCCCACAGAAATCCACGTGGTCAGCGCCATCTCGCCGGGCGACTCTCCGGGCAGCGTGGCGCGGGCCGTCGGCAACGTGGTTGCGCGCTGGGTGCGTGACGTGCATCCTGTACGCAGCCCGGTGCTGGCGGGGCCGCATCGGTCGCGGTCCATTGATTCGGTGCAGGAACTGCGCGAACATGCCCGCCTGCTGGCCTGGCGACCCGTGCACCTGCAACTGTGCAGGACGCCGACGCACCATGCCCACGGATCGGCGCGCATCGCCCTGGGGCTCACCGCGGCGCAGGGTTTCGATTCATGGCCCTTGTTGAGTGCCTTCGGGGATTCGGTGCCCGGTGCGCGCGCCACGCTGCGGCGCTGGCTCTCGATCCGACCGTCCGACCAGGCGATGCGCTACTGGGAGCTCACCCGCGGTCTGGCACTGGCGACAGGCAGCGTGGGCCCGCAGCCGACGATGGCACGGGAGGTCCGGAGCGTGGAAGCTGCGGCCTTGGTGGCGGCTGCGGGATCGGCAGGAATCGACGGTGCCCTCCAGCTGGTCGAGGCCTGGGTGGCCGCGCGGCTCGACGCCCGCGGCGGCCTTGACCTGCAGGTGCAGACCGGTGCGCAGGCCTCCCGGGGGCGGGCCCTGGTGGCCTGCCTGGTGGTCGATTGCCGGCTGTGCTCCGCGGCCTCGGTCGCCAGGCACTTCCGCCGGGCCAAGGCCACCCTCAGCGAGCAGATGGCTGCGTGCAGGCGGCGACCCGCGGACCAGGCGATCCTGCGCGTGCCGATGCAGCGCATCATCGAGGAGGCATCGGCCCTGCAGGCGCGTGCAAGAGCCACCGAGCAGCTGCGGGTCGTCCGTGGCCCCTGCGGCGGCTCGTGAGATGGCTATCCCGTTTCCGAGTCGTTCCGCTGCGCAAGCAGGGTGAGCATCCCGGTATCGCCGAGCGATGGCAGGTTCATCGGTGCCGTCGGGAACGATGCCTGGATCCGAGGATCCGTTCGGTACCGGCGCAGCAGGCCGCAGAACGGGCACCGTTCGTTGCAGCTCGCCACAGCACCCACCGGCACCAGGAACTCGCAGTGACACTGGTCGCACACCAGCACCGAGAAGCTGGCATCCCGCGTGAGCCACAGGCCGTCGGTATGGGCTGCGAGGTCGAAGGCGCGGTCGAAGCTGATGCGGGGCGGAGGGTGGCACAGGGCCCGGTACTGTCGGTAGGCGCCCAGAAGCGCATCGCCTCCACCGAAGCCGCCCACGCGAAGGCGGCGGTACAGCGCCATCACGATGGACGCCTCGGCCCGGTGCAAGAGGTTCGCGCCGTGGTACCACTCGCGCGAGTCCGGGCAGCGGCCACGCGGGATCGCCCGGTGATCGGGGAAAAGCAGTCGAAGCACGGTGCGCGGCAGCAGCCCGCTGATGTGGCTGATGGTGCGCACGCGCGCGCCAAGTGCGGCGCAGCTGCGCGCGAGAGAGAGGGCGCGGATCTCGCGGTCGATGCCGTTGGCCATGGCCGTCAGCTCACGATGGGTGGGGCGCAGACCGCGGCGTGCGAACGCTGGCCAGCGGCCGGACCAGCGGCAGGGGTGTGTCGAGCAGCAGGAGCAGGTCACTGCGCGGCTGGAACAGCGTGCAGTGGCCGACGTTTGCGACGACGGCCATGATCTGCTGGACGCTCATCGAGCCGAGCCGATCGGCCTGGGTGGCATCCAGGGCAAAGCGGCAGCATGCAGCCGCCTTGTCTTCGACAACGCCGTCGCGGATGGTGAGGAGCAGCGTCAGGTTGGCGATCTGGACATCGGAGAGGGTCTGCGTGTTCATGAGTGATCACCGACGAGTGCACCGGTCGGGTGCAGGGTTGCAGGGCGAACGTCGTTTCGGTGACACGGGAGCCGTCTGCGGGCGGCGCTCCTCATGGAGGCGTGCCGCAGAGTAGGAGTGTGCGGCGATGTCAGCAACATTCGAGTGCTAGCACTGTGTAGCGCAGGGCCGGTCTTCTCTGCTGAGATCGACGGGGTACCGAACGAATGTGTCCTCGTATTCCGCCGGTTCCGTCGGGCTTGGGCCTCGCTTGCGGCGGACTCGGGCCCAGCTTGGCGGCTGCAGATGCCGACGATTCGCGGGCGGCAGAAGCGTCGGGCAGTGACGCGGCCAACATGACGAGGGCTGCTGGCGAAACCGGCCAGGAATGTCGGGCCATTCGTATGGCCGCCGGGGCCTGGGTGCCGTCGTGGCACGGCCGCTTCCTTGTGCTCGGCACCTGCGCCGCGACACTAGACGCGAGCGTCGCGACATGGAACCGGGCTCGAACTCCAACTCCGCGCGGGCGGACAGCGCTCGCGGTGCCTTGTGTGCACCCTCAGCCGCCGGCTCGGCGCCGAAGTTCATCGGGGCGCTCGCGCTTGGCGGCGCCCGGCTACTTCGTGCCCAGGTCAGGCACGAGCACGATGCCGAAGGCACCGTAGGTCACGGTCTTGTCGTTGACGGTGGAGTACGAGGCGATGCCCAGCGTGTGATACGTCGATGCGAACGCCGCGAGGTCGCCGATTCGAAACACGGCGGCGACCTGGCTCCGCGCCGCGACCTCCTTCTTGAGCTTGTCGCGGTGAGCCTCGGGACCTGGGTTCAAGAGGAGCGCAAGGGCGAGCGCGACGACGATACCGACAACGGCCTTGACCATGAACGGATGCTATCAAGCAGGCGCGCTGTGCTTTCCGCTCCGGCCATGGTCGACCTGGGTGAGAGGTCCGGCGTTGTCAGGGTGCGGCCAGCAACCACCTGAACGAAGCCGCCAGTCGATAGCTGCCGTCATGTTGTCGGAACGGTGCCAGCGCAGCCGCGTGAGCCTGGTTGACCGCGTCGAAGCTTGCATGTTCCGCAGCCTTCGCGGCGACACCCGACGAGCCCAAGCCGCGAAGGGCCGTGACCAGATCCTTGTAGTGCCAAGGGCAGGCGACATCGCAGACCTCCAGGGCGGAGAGCCCTGCGCTTGCCGCGAAGGCCCTCAGCGCGGTCTCGTCGGAGAGGGCGAACGGCCCCGGCGCTCCCGGGGGTGCCGGTGGCAGCAGTGGCCTGAGCGCGCCGACGATCGCCGCGGCTTCCATGCCCTGCGGATTGCCCCAGGTCAGGACCACGATGCGGCCCGAGGGCTTCGAGATCCGCCTGGCCTCGCGCAGGGCGGCCATCGGACTGGCCGCGAACTGGAATGCGTTGAAGCCGGTGACGACATCGAAAGTGCCATCAGGGAACGGCAGTTCTTCCAGGTCACCCAGGTGGAAGTCGGCGCCAGTGACGCGCTCGCGGGCGATCTCGAGGAGGCTCTCGGCTGCGTCGATGCCAGAGACTTCCGCGCCTCGACCTGCCGCAAGCATCGCGGCAAGGCCGGCGCCGCAGCCCAGGTCGCAGTACCGGGTTCCTGGACGAAGCGAGAGGCTGTCGAACACGGCCTCGTAGGCAGCGCTGCACTGAACTTCCTGGAAGTCGGCCCAGTCGCGGGCTCGCGAGCCCCAGAGGCGACCGTTTGCAGGCGACGTGCGGGGCGAAGCAGCTTGTTCCACGGCGGGCTCCTCTGGGAATCAGGACAGCGTTTCCGCTGGTGTGCCGAGCGGGCCGACGAACCCTTGCGCATCCGCATCGCGCCGGCGCTCCGAGGGCGCGCTTGATGGGCGTCTCATGTGCAGCCGTACCGCCCGCAGATCTCATTCATGGTCTCACGGCTCGGCCGCTGGTCGGTCGTGGCCGCGGAGATGTCGGCAAACATCCTGGAGGCCGCTTCGCGCGAGGTGATCGACAGCATCGAGCCGCCGCCTTCGCGCCAGCGGAACCAGTGCGTGCAGCCGGCAGGGACATGGACGAGCGTGCCGGGGGCCGCAATGCGGGTCTCCAGCGACTCGACGTTGAACTCGACTTCGCCGCGGAGGATGTAGAACGATTCGTCCCAGGGATGATGGTGGGGTTCCGGCCCGGAACCGAGCTCTCCGCTCTGGACAAAGAGCTCGTAGGACCCGGTGGCGGCTCCGGCGGCCAGGACAGTGATCTGCTCTCCGACCACATCCAGGGGGTCCGGGTACGCTGACGGCTCGACGATCAACGGCGCGTAGGGCATTTGACTCTCCCGGCATCGGATGCGAAGGAAACAGTGCCGACATGCTCTGTTCCCGACGCCCGATTCAGCCCCTCTTGTGAAGGCAATCACCATGCGCCTGGATCGTGGCAACGCCGCGGGAGCCTGGTTCCGCCGAAGGCTACATGGACTTTGCGGTTGCGGCCAGTGTTGTCGCCATGGGCAAGCTTTGTGCACCCCGACCATGTTCGGCGGCCGGATGAGGAGCCCACCGCGCGACTCTTCGCCGCCGGTCGCCTGCGCGACGGCCCATGGTGGTGAACTCGCATCCGGTGCAGCAGAGCGCTGGGCGCGGCGGCTGCCTGTGCAGCTCGCCGCGCCCCGTGATCCTGGGATGTACGGCTAAGCCGTGCGTCCCTGCGCGATCTTCATCGTGGCAGACCCGCCAGGCTCAGGCCTCGGCGAGGCCCTTCCACTCGTTCTGGGACTGATCGATCAGCCGCCCGCCGAGCACCTCGAACTCGGTCGCCCGGTCGTAGTCGTCGACCTCCTGCGAGAAGTGCGTCACCGCGTTGACCAGACCGTAGCCGGACAAGTCGCCGTCGGCGATGAGGTGGCGCAGCACGCCGGCACGTTCCTGGTCGTTGAGGCCGTGCCGGTGGGCCAGCACCTCGACCGTGCGCACCGGGTCGCCCGTGAGCGGGATGCGCAGCGTCCTCTGCAGCTTCTCCGCCGCCCGGTGGAATGTCGCCTCCGACACCGCCGCCTCGACCACGTCGCGCACCTTGAGGAAGAAGGCCTTGTCGTCGGCCTGCAGCGTGTCGTCCTTGAACACGGTGATCGCATCCGCGGCGTTCGCGATGCTGCGGCCCACGTGCGTCTTGTGCAGCGAGAAGTCGGGCACGATGAGGCCGTTCAGGCAACGCAGCCGGAAGAGCAGCGGCTGCACCGACAGCGTGCCCTGGCCCACCTCCGAGTTGCTCACCGCCACGCCGGCCTGCACGATGTCGCCAGGCGCCATCTCGTGCCTCAGCTGCGGCGTGACCACCTTCAGGTACATGCGCGTTTCGGTCAGCTCGACCGACTCGAAGCGCGCCTCGGGCAGCCGCTGCAGGATCGGCAGCACGCTTTCGGCGAGGTCATGGTTGTCGAGCCGGCGGTAGCGGTCCGACAGCACCGCCCGGACGCGGCCATCGAGCGTGCGCAGCATCCGGCGGTCGTCCTCGCTCTGCAGCCAGGTGTTGACGTTGCGGTCCAGCAGCACGGGCTGCTCGCTGCGCATGCGCTCGAAGTACACGTAAGGGATCTTCAGCTTCTCGGCCAGTTGGCGCCGCGCCAGCGGCGTGATGCCGTAGCGAGCCGGGCCGGTGGTCTCGTCGACCACGAGGCGCGTTTCGCCGGCATCGCCAGTCTCGTGGCGCATCAGCGCCGACGGGACCACGAGGTCCTTCTTGGAGGACAGCTGGCGCTCCAGTTCCTGCGCCAGGCTCACGAGGGTTCGTCCACTCTTCATCATCAGCTCCGATCGGTTGTGCGGGGCCGGACTGCCCCCAGCGGGGCGAGGCCCCATGGGGTCTGGGATGGACCGGCGAAGTGCCGGTCCGGGGATGCGCGACAGCGTCGCGCGAAGCGTTTCGATCTCGACAGGGCTGCCTTCGCCGAACCCCTTGAGGCTCGGCCCGGCATGGCAGCGGCCGGTTGGGAACATGGCGTCAGGCCGTGTGGGCCGCCGTCGGCAGGCGCGCAGGCGCGCGGTGACTCCAGACGTCGGCCCAGTCGTGCCCGGGCTGGCGCGGCAGGAACACGCGCACGGCGCGTGCGCCGTCGGACGGGCTGCCGCGGGTCAGGCGGCGTGCCAGCGCAAAGGCGCAGGCCTGGCCTTCGTATCCGCCGTCGGCATCGTTGTCGGCGTAGATGCACACGCGCCGCACGTGATCGGGCAGCCACAGCTTCTCGAGGTTGCCGGCGCTGATCGCCGCCCAGACCGGCTTCCCGGTGGCCAGGTGGACCGCGAGTGCGGTCTCCAGGCCTTCGGCCACGGCCAGTTCCTCGCCAGCGTCCACCAGGCGCACCGCGGCGCCTTGGATGCCCGATGACAGCACCTTGCGGGCATCGGGAACGGGCGCCTTGTCGCCGTCCTGCAGATAGGTCCGGTGCAGGGTCACGGCGTGCCCGCTGGCGTCCTGGACACAGGCCAACATCGCGGGGTACTCGGCCACCTTCGTCGCGCGACCGGCGGCGTTCTTCTCGTAGTAGCCGAGCGCCGGGTGGACGCGCAGCACGGCCGGAAACTCACGCAGGTGCAAGCCGCGCCGGCGCAGGTACTGGTCGACTTCGTCGCCAGCCCGCAATGGGCGAGCTTCCCGCCACAGGCGCTGCGCGAGCTTGCGCATGCGCTGGTCAGTCGGGGCTTGGCCAGACGAACCGGCGACGTGGTTGGGCGCCGTCGCCACACCGCCCACACAGGCCTCGACCCGAAGCAAAGCGGCCGGAAAATCGATGCCGAGCGCAGCCTGCAGCAGCTTGAAGCCGCCGCCGGCGCCGCAGTGCCTGCAGTGGTAGTTGCCTTCGCCGAACTTGTCGGTGTACTGGAAGCGGTCCTTGCCGCCACACAGCGGGCAGGGTCCGTTGCGCCTGGACAGGATGCGCTCGTCGACGCCCAGACCGCGCAGGATCTCGGTCCAGCGCCCGCGGGCGCGCTGGCGCGCCTCGTCGATGCGGCGCTGGAAGGCGGTGTCATGCATGGCGGCCTCCTGCGCTGGGGGGCCCGCTTTGGCGGCCCACCTTCCGGGGGCACACCCAGGGTTTGGTGTGGATGACGTTCATCGCGAACTCCTTGGCTGGTGAACCCCTGCGGCGGGCCCGAGCCCCATGCAAGGGGCCAGGCATCGGGGCCGTTCGGGGTCGTTCCGGGGGAATGGCGCGCTGTTGAGCAGGGCGCCGGTGGTTTCTCCTGGGTCGGGCTTCGGAGCGAGAGCTCCCGGTATGCCCGCAACCTTGGGGAAAGCTCTCCGCAGCACGCTGCCTTCGGCGGCATGCTGGGGAGAGGAGGCCGGGCTCGTGCCCTGGCCTCCTTCCCGCACACGGATCTCAGGCGAGCAGCGCGACCGCATGGCCGCGGGCTCCATTGCCCACCTGCAACTCGAAGCGGCGGCCGTGCAGCACGGGGTAGCGCTCGAGCCTGAGCTCACCGATCAAGGCGTCCAGCGTGGCGCGCGGATCGACCGAGCGCAGCCTGGACAGCAGATCGGCGAGTGCATCGCGGTCGGCGTCCAGGTCGGCATCCTGGAACTGGTCGTTCTCGTCGATGAAGTCCGACGCGTGCCGCACCGGTTCCCCGGTGGTTTCGCTATCGGGGATGTAGAGCGTGCCCTGGTGATGCACACCGGCATCGGCGATGTCGACGCATTCGTCGGCCCGGCCGCCGGGCCTGATGCGCACGGCGCGGCACAGCACGACATCAGGCCAGGACCAGCGGCCTTCGAGCGTGGAACGAGCGCCCACGTCGATCGGCTCGACCTCGAAGGCTTCTTCATCAAGCCAGCGCAGGTGGCGCCGCAGCCAGTGCTCGTGGTGCAGCGCGCTCGTATCGAACAGGGTCCAGCCGCGCGCGCGGGCGAACATCCAGCGCGCGGCGTTGTCGTCGTCCATCGGGTCGAGCACGGCCACGGTCACGCGGCCGCTTTCGATCGCATCGCGCGTCGGCGGCTCGGCCGGGTCGCGCAGGAATTCCCGCTTGCCAGCTTGCGCCCTGATCGGGTAGCCGACGATCTCGTCGAACGGCGATGCTGGCAGTTCGTCCAGGTCGTTCAGCAGCTCAAGCTGGCCCCAGCCTCGCAGGACGGGGTAGAAGGTATCGACGAATGCGCGCGGCGACAGCGATGCCTTGGCCGCCAGCAGGACGTCGCGCCAGGCCGCCTTGAGGGCGGCATCGATGGCGCGGCGCTGGAGGTCCTCGTCGATCAGCTTGTCGCGATCGGGCAGGCGCGCCATGAAGCGGCGCGGGTCCAGGTGCAGCACGTTGACCTCGTCGCGGCGCGCCCAGACCGGGCGCATCACCTCGAAGCCCTGCAGGAAGACGATCGTGTCGTGGCTGTGGCGCCCGTCAGTCGTTCCACACAGGTGCAGCGCGCCAACCGGGGTGGACACGAACGGCAGCTGTCCCTCGGCCCAGGGGCGCTCGACGGGTTCGCCGTTGAAGCAGACATCGACCGGAAAGCCGGCACACAGCGCTGCGATGCGCTCATCCAGCCCCGTCAGGTCGACGCCATGCAACTCGACCGTCGTGCCGCAGGTGGGCGCCCCGGGGTCGACAACGACGTCGATCGGCTGGCGCGCCAGCGCGGCGGCCGTCTCGAAGTCGATCTGCCTCCCGTGCGAGCGCACGATGCAGCGCCGGGTGGCGTACAGGACCTTCGAGAATCCGACGCCGAAGGCATGCTCGGCTTCGCGCAGCGGCTCGTCCCATCCGGACTCGTGCAGGGTCAGCAGGTGCTGGAAGTCGTCGAGGCCGCAGCCGTCGTCGGCGACGCGCAGCCGGCGCTGGGCCACGTCGTGCGTAACGTCGATGCGGGTCGCGCCGGCGCGGCGGGCGTTCTGCAGCAGCTCGGAGACGAGCTTGAAGCGGTCGGTGAAGGCATAGCGCTGGTTGCGCAGTGCGCCTTCCTCATGGATGCGGATCTGGATCTGCAAGATGGTTCTCCTCATAAGGGGTGCCGCCGGACAGGGGCACCCCTCGGTGGTGGTCACATGCGGGTCGCGCCTCGGCGGCGCTGGTGCCGCACCTCGACCGGGTGGGTGAACAGCTGGCCGGCATGCAGCGCCTCCAGCAGCGGGTGGTCCAGGAACTCGAACAGCAGCAACTGCTGCATGTGGATGCGGCGGCCGCCGTCGTCGAGCCGCTCGACCTGGAAGCCGAGCGGATGCCACTGAAGGCGATAGACGAGGCGGTCTGCACCGGCGATCACGAAGCTGCGGCCGGGGCGGCCAGTCGCGACCTCGCTCTCCTTGACGAGGTACTCGAGGTCCTCGGGTGCACGGACCGCAAACAGCGCTGCGGCCGTGGCCGGCGTGGGGCTTGGTGCCTGCATCTCGACACCTCAGCGGTTCGGGCCCGCGCCGCTGGCGCTTGACCCGTTGGTGACGGACCGTGCGTCGAGCTGCGCGGCGAGCGCATAGAGGGCGAGTACGGCGGCGACGCAGGCCGCGCGATGAAGGCGGGACATGACGATCCTTTCGGGGAAGGGCCGCCATCGCGACGATGGGCGGCGGGTGGTTGGCCCGTGAGGACGGGCAGCGGATGCGGGGCGCGCTCAGGCGAACAGGTCGCCCTGGCGTGCGACCACGCGCACCTGCTCGTTGAGCCACTGGGGGTTGCGGCTCAGCTGAGCCTCGACCCACTCGGGGTTGCGCGTGACGGCGGCTCGCACCCAGTCCGGGTAGCGCTCGAGCGTCGCGGACAGCCAGGCTGGCACGCCGTGACGGATCCGGTCGCGGACCTCCTCGGCATCGACCAGGCCGCAGTAGGCGATCGGCGACAAGGGGCTGCAGCCCACCACGCGCAGACAACTGACGAACGAAAACGGCAGCGGGTCCTTCTCGCGTTCGGTGAACACCCAGCGCAGGGTGTCGAACTTGGCTTCCAGCGGCGTCTCCGGGTCGGCGAGCGCCTCGACCTCCTGCAGCAGGCGCCAGTGCAGCAGCACCACGTCGTGCTCGCTCCACTCGACGGTTTCAGGCGCGTCACAAGACAGGAGCGGCGTGTCGTCGCGCCTGTCGCCGCCGGTGGCCCGTAGGGCCGGATGTGCTTGGGCGGTGACATACCCGCGCGTGGCAGCGGGCAGGGTGGCTCCAGGGTTGGGCATCGTGGTCTCCATGAGGACGCGGAGCCACGTGCACCCTCGGGGTGTGGGCCCCGCTGGGTGACATCGAACCTGCCGGCAGTTGAGCCGGCGGGCGTGGACTTCAGGAGCAGGGCTCCTGGGCTGGCTTGCCGCAGCGTTCGCTGCGGCCCGGTGCGCCAGCAACCGGTGGGAAACGCGCCTTGGAGGCGGCGACTGCCTTGCACGAGGGCAAGCAGAGTCCGCCTTCAAGCCGCGCTTGTGGACCGGCCGTGCCGTCGAGGACGGCTGACGCGGGATCAGGGTGGGGCTTGCCGGGAAAGCGCGGGGCCAGCTGCCGCGAGGACCTCAAAGTAGCCACGCGTCGATCGACGGTCAATGGCGCGCGCGGGCCTGATCCCGAAACCTCACCCATCCGGGCGGGACTTTCGCGTGGCGATTGCCGACCTGCGATCGAACACTGCCCGGGCCGCCACCGTGCAGGAGATGCCCATGGACGCCGCGAACGCTCAAGCCGTCACCCGCCTGCAGATCGTCCGTGTCGACGAGGGCCGCGTGAACGAGCGCATCCTCGCGAGCGAGGCCAAGGTGGACTACCGGCGCGTCGAGGCCGCGAGCGTGAAGATGCCAGCGCGGTTCGTGAGCGCCGAGGGCAAGCGCTTGTTCGTGCGCATGTTTGCCACGTTGCAGCTCAACGCGCACTTCATCTCGACCTTGGCGCGCACCCGTCTTGACCAGGAGGACGTCGTCCGGGTCGAGGGGCTGCTTCGTGAGCGCCTGGAAGCGACCTCGGCACTGCTGGACAAGGCCATCGATGGGGCGGAGGCGCTATTCAAGGCGCACGGCATCACGACCGCGGCCACGTACGACACGCAGCCGCTGGACATCGAGGTCTCGGTGCTGTCCTCGGCGGGGCGCCGCTACCTCGAGCTCATCGCCAAACTGGACCAGTTGATGCCGTTGCTGCAAACACTCGAGATCCACGAGATCATCACGACGCGTGAGGTTGACAAGCAGCGCGCTGCCGTCAAGCGGCAGGTCAGGGGCGTCGCCACCGTGGCGCGCAACCTGGCGGCGGGCCTGCGCAAGCGTATGAACGCGCCGGTACCGGAGGGCCCGGCGGTGCATGGCGTCACTTCTCAAGAGCTGCCGCTGGCCGAGCCTGTGCCGCCGCCGGAGCCTCCCGCGGAGGAGGGCGCGGTGAAGGTCGAAGGCCCCACCGACGCGCAGTCCGAGGTCGGCGCGGCCGTGGATTGAGGTCCACGACGGGCTGCCGCAAGCTGCCGGCAGCCGAGCGCGATCTGGGTCAACGGCCGCTACCCGGCATCGAGCGGTTTTCGGGTGCGCTGGTGGTGGCGGCGCGCTTTGCGGCCAGCATTCAGTGGACGGTCGCGCTAGCCTTGACAAACACCGTGAGCCCACCGGGCTTTGGTGATCGTCGCTCCGGCGGCGCGTTGCAGTCGTCACCTGCCTGGTGTCTTCGCGGGTCGGTTCCGATCCTTGGCCTGCATGCGAGATCGCCGGGCGCTCATGTGGCTGGCAGGTTCGACCTCGAGGTGTCGCGTTCCGGGATGCACGCGGCCCGGCCGGTGTTTGCATCCCCGCCGTCGTGCCAGCCCTGACCCAGGCGCGAACGGTTGAGCAGGTCAGGCCTTTCGGCGGCGCGTCGCGCCGCGGAGCGCCCACCATGCGTCCTTCACCATCCAGTCCTGGCGCGCGCGACAACGCCGTGCCCAACCTGGCAACGAACGGTTCATCCATCCTGCAGTTCCCTGAAACGGGATTCCTGCGTCAGGCTCAGGTCTTGGCGTTCGTGCCGGTGTCCAAATCCACGCTGTGGCGGCTCGTGCAGGCGCGCACGTTTCCGCCGCCTGTGAAGCTGTCGGCGCACGTGACCGCCTGGCGGGCGGAGGACGTGCGCCAGTGGATCCAGGAGCGGGGATGAACGACGGTCTCGATCGCCGTGCGTGGCTGCGCGGCGATCGAGCCACCCGCTTCAGCTCAGCCTCGGCTCGTCGAAGCGGGTGACCCGGTCCGCGACGATCGCGAAGCTGCCGACGAGGCACACACCGACCAGCGCAAGCGCGTCCTTGACGCGCCGCCTCAGTTGTTCGCCCGCTTCGCTCGGAGGGTGGTTGTGCGCGCACACGGCCGCGGTGGCGTTGCGATTCACGGCGGCTTTCACGAGCTCGCGCAGGTCCACCGAAGCCTGGTCTGGCATGCTGCGGGAAGTCTCGACGTCGCCGAGGATGCAATGCCGCGCGTCAAGCAACAAGACGACGAGCGCATCGTGTTCGATGCCGACGCAGTGCAGGCGCAGCAAGTCGTGCAGAAACGGGCGTGAGTGGGTCCCGGAGCCTCCGGACAACCGATCACGGAGGTCGCGCAGCAGCAGTTCGCGGGCAACTCCGAGCTTGCGAGCCAGCAGTGCGGCTTGAGAGTGGTTGGACACGGCAGCCGTTCCGAAGTGCGGTGAATCAAGATCGTTCACATGAACCGCCAGCGTGTCGTCGGCCGCGACCAGCGGTTCGAGCAGGGCCGTCACCAGTTCGGCGCGGGACAGCGAAGAAGGGTTCTGCATGGCGCTCTCCTGGAGCGTGAAAGCGATCGGGACGCGGGCAAGCCCCGAAAACCTGCCGAAGGACAGGGCGTTGGCGCAGGCGGGCGCGGACGAGGCAGTCTGATCGCTTGGCCTGGCGTCGGACGGTTCCTGGCCGATGCGCCACGTCAAAGCGCCTGCTCAGCACTTTGGCTGATCCGTGGCGCTGCGAGGGGGCGGAGTTGGTGCGCAGTACCGCTGCGCCATGACGGGCCTGGTCGGTTGCCGCTTCGCGCACGCCGTGGGAGCGCCGCGACTGGATGTTCTTCCCTTTGTCCAACGACGGCGATGGCCAGGAGTCGTCGAAGTGATGCCGCCCGTTCCTTGATTTGGGAAGGTCAGAGTCCGCGTCGAAACGGTGCGACCTCGTGCGGGGTTACGGCTTTTGCATCGCTGCCCATGCAGACACGATGTCCATCTTGGACACGGTTCAGGGGATGCTATGGACGGTCAGGAAGCGGGCTCCACGCCGTCAGGGACTGCGCTGGCAGTTGAGATGCTGCGGGCGGTCATCGATGGCCGTACCTACGAGTCGGTGGCTGCCGACCTGGGCATCACGCGCACGGCCGTCGAGCGACGTGTCAAGTCGGTTGCGATACGCCTGTGCAGGGAGGTTGGCATCGAAGGGATGAACGATGGCGCGACTGCCTTCGTGCGACGCCTGCGCGAGCGGCGAGAGGCCATTCTCAGCGCCCTGGAGCGTTTCGAGCCCGGTGCGAGGCCGGCTTCGAGTCGGGGGCGTGTAATGAGCACCGACGAGATCGCGCGAGCGGTCGCGCGCATCCGTGGCCGCAGCACCCAGCCCGCGCGTGACGTAGCCCTGTTCTACACGCTGTTCGTCACCAGCGCCCGTCCGCTGGAAATTGCGCGTCTGCGGGTCTGCGAGTACCTGAGTGCCGACGGCGATGTGCGTCGCGAGTCCGAGCTGCCGGCCGAAGTCAGCATCTCCGGCAGGTCAAGGCCGCTCTACTTCGCGAGCAGGAAGCTTGACGACGCGCTGGATGTCTACCTCGCGGAGCGAGCGGGGCTCGGCCATGGCGTGACAAGAGCCCGTGGCTACCGTGGTCTCGATCCGGCCAGCCCCTTGTTCCTGAGTGCCACCGGAGAGGGATTCCGCATCACACCGTACGGCACCGGGGGGCGTCGGCGGTGTCTTTGCCGTCAGATCCTGGAGACCTACCGCAAGCTCTTCCGCTATGCCGGGCTCGAGTGGGCGACAACGCTGTCGATCCGCCGAACGGTGGTTGCGCGCCTCTACGACCGTGGTGCCGACGAGGAGCAGGTCGCGCTGGTACTCGGTATCAGCGAACGAAGCGCGGTGCGCGAGCAGTTCCCGCGCGCCAGGCCGAGCATCGCGAGCCTGGTGAGGGAGCTGGTCTGAGTAGCGAGAACCGCGGATGCGACGGCTCGGTGGCAGGCGGCTTCGCTAGGTGACGAGGGGCTCAGCGGCAACGCCGGTAGTCGCGATCAGGTTCAATGGGACAGCCACCGAGCCCACGGAGATCGATGACAGCTGCCTACAGCACCACGCCAGGCGCGCGGATGCGGCCGTTTGCGACGGTGCCGTCGAGCGGAGTCAGGTCCGGACAGCGTGCTGTGGCGCCTGGTCTCGGTCGTCCGGCCGACCTTGCGTCCGGCCTTTGCAGCTGCCTCGTCCGTCGAAAGGCGGTCCCGGCACGCACTCAGGCGGCGCCGGCGGGCCCGCCGGCGCACGCTTGCATGTCGGAAAGGCGGTCCCGATCGTTGCCGCCAAGCCACGTCGTGCACCAACTTAAGCGCGAGTTAAGTCCGATGCCGAAAGCATCTGGTGTGCCGCTATCGGTCGCAAACCGCTCGCACGCCGGCGGCGTGCCGGTCCATGGACAACATCCACCTGTTCGAACTGCTCAACGCCGGGCCTGGTCTGGCGCCGACCAAGCTTCTGCTCGCCGTGCTGCTGGCAAAGTGGCTGGTCGTGGCCGTGCCCGTGGTCATGGCCTGGGCCTGGGTGTGCGGTTCGCTCTCGGCGCGCGCCGAATTGCTGGAGATGCTGCTCGCCGTCGTGCTCGCACTGGCCATCGCACAGATCGTTGCCTTGGTGTGGCCGCAGCCCAGGCCCTTCACGTTGCACCTGGGCACGCAGTACCTGGCGCACGCCGACGATCCGGGTCTGCCCAGCGACCATGTCACCGTCTTCTGGGGTCTGGCCCTGTCCGCGTTGTTGACGCGTCGCTTTGCACCGTGGGGATTCCCGTTGCTCGCCGTCGGGCTGACCGTGGGGTGGAGCCGGGTCTATCTGGGCGTTCACTTCCCCTACGACATTTTCGCGGCACTGCCGGTGGCGCTGGCTGGCGCGTTGGCGGCGCACGGGTTGCGGCGCCGGGCTGCGGCCGGGTTCACGAGGCTGCTCGACTACGATGACAGGTGGCGGTCGGCCGTCGGTGGCTGGTTTCGGCGTCCGCGCCGCCCTTGAAGTGTCTGAGACATGCGCATCCTCCTGATCGAAGACGACTCGATGATCGGCAAGGCCGTCCGGCAGGGCTTGAGTTCGGCCGGATTCGCCGTCGACTGGGTGACCGACGGACGCGCCGCCGAACTGGCCCTGGGCAACGGCGTGTACGACTTGGCGATCCTCGACCTGGGATTGCCCAAGAAGGACGGCATGGCCATCCTGGCCAGCCTGCGCGCGCTGGGCAACTCGATGCCGGTGCTGATCGCTTCGGCTCGCGACACGGTGAAGGACCGTATCGGTGGCTTGGACGCCGGTGCCGACGACTACCTGCTCAAG
>SXGT01093131.1_pt1 | contig 77162 bp, 73 predicted proteins | sample 3176221 | NCBI WGS metagenome assembly SXGT01 (sample SAMN11356862, study PRJNA531348) | freshwater metagenome | isolation source: freshwater sample F1-120 | place: China: Fuxian Lake, Yuxi | collected 2017-12-25
CTCTCCGAGTGGAACTGGCAGGACGGCGTGGTGGACTGGGAGGCCGCCGAGGGCGTCGGCACCACCACCTACACGTACGACCCTGTCTACCCGCGGGTGACGGGGCGCTCGCTGTCCGACGGGACCGGGGCCACGCGCGCCACGACCTACGCCTACGATCCCCTCGGGCGCCTTTCGGAGGCGACCGTCTCCGACGGATCGCAGGCGGTCGTCACGGCGTGGGACGACCGCGACGCCTACGGCCGGCCGCGACAGGTGACGCGCCGGGTGGACGGGGTGTTGGAGTCGTCGCGGGTGGTGTCCACTGACCTGCGCGGGCGGGTTTCCACGCTCCAGCTCGCGACGCCCACGCGCTCGGCGGGGGCGAGCTACCAGTACTACGACAACGGCCAGCTCTACGCCGTGGAGGCGGGGTGGAGCGGCGGCGGGTCGGCGGCCTTGCAGTACCTCCGCTCCGGCCCCGAGCTCGCGCTCGACTCGGTACGCGACGTGGCGACCGGCATCGACGTGGCGGTGATCGGCGCGCGCGACGACCTCGGCCGTCCCACCCAGGTGGACCTCGCGACGGGCGCCGAGATGCGCACGGCCTGGGACCTCCGGGGCCGCGTGGAGTGGCGCGAGGCCCGGACCGGCCTCGGCGACTACCGGGACTACACCTACGCCTACGACAGCCGGGGGCGGCTCTAGAACGTGGCGGCGGCCACCCCGAGCGCCACCTGGACGCGCCAGTACGACTACGCCGAGCCCGGCTTCCTCGAGCGCGAGGTGGTCACGACGGCCACCGGGGTGACGACCACGGAGTACGTGCCCGACGCCGCGTTCAACCGCGCCTCGCGCACCGTCACCACCGCGTCGGGGAGCGTGACCACCACCTACGCCTACGACCCCGGCAACCGGCTCTCGTCGGTCGACAGCCAGCCCGTGGACTGGAACGACTTCGGCGAGACCGTGACCGACCACCGGGGCTGGGACATCGACCGGGCCGCGGACGGCGCCGAGGTGGCGCTGGTCGATGCCGCCGGCATCCCCGCCTACGGCTTCACCCGGGGCCCCGGGGGCGAGGCGATCGAGGTGGAGGCGTCCGCCGCTGGCGACGTCCGCTCCTTCCTGTGGGGCCCGTCGGAGGCGGACTTCCCGGTGTCGATCCTCGACGAGGGTGGCGTCGATCACCTGTACGTCGCGGCTGGTATTGATCCGCCCCCGTGGACATGTCCGCAGAGGTACAAGTCCACATGCCCGAGCCAACCAGGCCTCCCCCCAAGCCGCGGGGCCATGCCTCCAGGCGGTACACGCCCGAGTTCAAGGCCAGCGCTCCGTGGGTCGTGCTCGAGGAGGGCCGCCCTCCTGCCGAGGTGGCCCGCGACCTCGGCATCAGACGCTCGGTCACCGGTCGCTAGGTGGAGGACGCGCGCGGCGCGCCGCGGACTTCCGCGTGCATCGTAATCGAATCATACGCGCGATGTGCCAGCAGGGCCTTCGGGGCAAGGCCCGCACGAGAGGGACGACGACGACCCGGTTGCGGTCAGTGCAGTCCCCCAGTCGACGCCCGGCGCTCGGCGAGTCGGGCCGAGGAGGGCCTCCATCGCGCGGCGACTGCATTCCAAAAAGATGGGTCGCGACGTAGCGATTGTTCGGCTGAGCGTCGCCCGACGCCTTCGCGTGCTTGGGGCACGCTTGCGGGCAAGCCCACCGGAATCCACGATGAACTACTCAGGACATACCCCATGTATGGTCCCTCCGCCGCACCCCCATCCTGATCCCGCTGCTACCCCGCCTGCCTCCCCGGAACCATGGTGGCCGTGTGCTCTCTGAAATAGACGGCGACGGTTCACAAGAGCGGATCACCCCCAGCATGCGTCGCCTCGCGTTCCGGCTCGTCTCCGCCGTGCTCTTCGCCGGTCTTTTCCTCGCGGTGATCGAGGGGGCTTGCCGCGTGGGCGAGCGCCTGGCCTACGGCGCGAGCTGGACGCAGGGCGGGCCCGAGGGCCTCTACCAGACCGGTCCCGACGGAAGTCCGAGGCTTGTCCCCGGCGCCCGGCTCGCGGGGTGGTTGTACGCGGTGCAGGTCAACAGCCTCGGCTTCCGCGGCGAGGAGCTGTCACAGCCCAAGCCCGAGAATGGTCTCCGCGTGTGGTGCCTCGGCGGGTCCACCACCTTCGACATCTACGCTCGCGACGACGCGAGCGCCTGGCCCGCGCGCGTGGCACCTCTGCTCGCGGCGGCGTCCCCGGGTCGCCCGGTCGTCGTCGTCAACGCAGGCGTCCCGGGCATGGTCTTGTCGAGCTCCACGGTCGACCTGCTGGCGCGCGACGAGGCACTCCGGCCCGATATCGTCCTGATCCATCACGGTCCCAACGACCTGCGCCTGGAGTCACGGGTGGGCCTGCCCGAGGCGCCTCCCGCACCTGAGGTGCACGTGGCGCTGGTGCGCGTGCTGGCGCGGGTCTTGCCCCCGGCGCCGCCGCTCCCCGAGTGGCGCGAGCGCCAGCTCCACGCTGGCGGCATTCCTGCCATCCGCGCCCGAACGTTGGCGCTCGTCGACGCGGCTGAAGAGCGCGGCATCGCGGTGGTGCTGGCCACCATGGCGCACCGCGCCAGTGACGACGCGCTCGGCGACGAGGCCCTGCAAGGCGTGGCCGAGGGTGTGCGCCTCTACCGGATGTCGCCCGAGGCGGTGATCGCGATGGTCGCGAACTACAACACCATGGTGCGCGAGCTCGCCGCCGAGCGGGGCCTCCCGCTGGCCGACCTGCGCGCCGCAGTGCCGACCGACGAGTCCTACTGGGGCGACGCCACCCACTTTGCCGCGCCGGGCGCCGAGATCGCCGCTAAGACGGTGGCCGACACCATCATCGCCGCCGGCCTGCTGGGACGACCGTCACGCTGACGGTCGAGTCGCACGGTTGGTGGGGGAACCCCAGGCCACGACGTTCGCACCTCACCGCGCATGGCCGGGCGCATATATGTGCACCTATACGTGGATGCTGCATGACCCAAATCACCATCTACATCGACGACGAGACGGGGGCGCGAACCCGGGCAGCCGCACAAGCGGCCGGCGTGTCGCTGAGCCGGTGGATAGGCACCGTCCTCCGCTCCCGGGTGGGCAGCGCCTGGCCCGCCGACGTGGCCGCCCTCGAAGGGAGTTGGAAGCGTCGGGACGACGCGCCGGAGCACGATGCGCCGGCAGGCACGGACCTGCCTCGCGAGCCCCTTTGATGTTCGCGCTCGACACCAACACTGTCGCCTGCTTCTTCAAGGGCATGGGCGGCCTCGGAAGTCGGCTCCCCGCCGTACCCCCCGCCGAGACGATGGTCTCCACCGTCCTGGCCTTCGGGTAGAAAGTTGGTACGACGAGGAGAAGTAGCGCGTGTTCGGTGAGAGGGGAAAGGCAAAGGGAGTTTGAAGGGCATGGCCGCCGGCACCCCCGCAGAGGATGCCGCCGCCGACTTGCTCCAGCCACCCTCACGCTGAAGGGCGCGCCGCCCGGTTCGTCGGCGCGTCGAGCGAGCGCGCGTAGTAGCGGAGGATGTGGAGGTCGGCCGGGTCGAATCGCACCACGCTGCCGTCGCGGTGGGCGAGCCCGCGCCGGGTGAGCAAGGCCAGGGCGAGGTCGACGGTGCGCTCGGCTTCCTCGGAGGCGTGAACGTCGCGGCCTAGGCGATCGGTCGCCTCGTCGTCGTCGCGCGCCGCGCTCGCCGCCTTCTGCACCAGCTCGAAGGCGCTGCCCTGCGCGAGAGGCGCCCCGGTCTCGCGTCGTGACGCAATCTGTTCGCGGACGCGACGAATCAGCTCCACGCGCTCGATCGACGGCTCGTCCACCACCCGCGCGAGCAGGGTGACCGGCGTCGCGGGAACCACGGCCGCCACGCGGTCCATGAGCGCGTCGGCCAGCGGCGCGAGCGCGGCGAGGCGCTCTCTGCGCGGCAGGCGTACGGTATCGAGGATGTTTGTATCGAGCGTCTGCGCCGACACCGCCTTGCCGAAGCTCACCGCGGCGTAGCCATACTTGCGATGTGCCCGCAGCCACTCGGGCCCAAACATTGCCAGGAGCACCCTCGGGGCCGCGCGGGCGATGCGCAAGAGCGAGCGGAGCTTGTCGAGCGGTCGCGGCGGCGGGGCGTCGGTGGCCTCGGCGGTGAGATTCCGGTCCTCAAGCACGCGGTCGAAGTTCAGGCCGACGGGGATGAACCAGATCTCGCGCGCTGGGTCGTCGCGCAGGATCCCGAGCAGGTAGTCGAGGAGGCCGAGCTTGGGCACGCGCAGGGCGCCGTCGCGACTGAGCCCGCCCTCGGGGAAGAAGGCGGTGGTGAGGCCGCGGCTCGCCACCAGCTGCAGGTAGCGCTGCAAGACCTGGTGGTACAAGGGGTCTTTCTCGCCGCGACGGATCAGGTAGCTGCCGAAGCTGCGAAACAAGGTGTCGAGCGGCCACACGCGCGCCCACTCGCCCACCGCGTACGACAGGGCGACTTGCTCCATCGCGCCCACGGACAGCACCACGTAGTCGGCGTTGCTCCGGTGGTTGGCCACGTAGACCGTCACCGCGCCCTGGGGGATCGCCTGCCTTGCCGCCCGCAGCGCCTCCTTGTCGAAAACCAGCTCGTAGGCGAGGTTGGTGGCCCAGTTTGCGATGCCCTTGCCGAGCTTGTAGTACGACAGGAGGTTGAAGTAGGGCACGATCTCGTCGAGCCAGACCTCCATCTTCGCCCGTACCTCGTCGGGGTTGACCCCGAGCTCGGCGGCGCGCTCGGCGATGGCGCGGTTGAGCACGGGGTCCTGGAGCAGGGCCTGCCGCACCCACACGCGGTCCACGAAACGGAACTGCTCGAGGTGCAGGCCCTGGCGCCGCATCCACTCGCCCACGCCTCGGTGCCAGCGCTCCCGCAGCGCCCGCCAGGCCGCGAAACGGATGATCTCCCACGCGACGATGGACAGGACGACGGTGGCGAGGCCCTCCATGAGGGTCATTCGCGTCGCAACCAGGGACCGATTTCTTCCCGGAAGCTCGCCGTCCATGGCAGGGGACGGAACGTGACGGGTTCCACGCGGACAATCGTGCGCGTGCCCTTGGAATGCGGCACGTCCTCGTCCATGGGGAGGATGTTCATCCCGAAGGTGAGGGAGCTCTGGCCGAGCTTCTCCACCCACACGCGGCAGCGCAGCTCGCCGGTGCCGTGGAAGGCGCGGAGGTACTCGATGGTGTTGGCCCGGACGACGTGAAACTGGTCGGGGTTGCGCTGCGCGTCGAGCACGCCACCCCAGCCAAGGCGATGCCAGAAGGAGCCGATGGTGCGCTCGAACATCAGGAGGTAGCGCGCGTTGTGGAGGATCTGGAAGGCGTCGAGGTCGTCGAAGTAGACCGCGTGCACCTGCTCGTGAAACCGCATCGGGCCGACCTATCCCCGTGAGGGGCTACCCACCGTTGAGCTGTCGCTCGGCCTCGACCCAGTTCTCGAAGGCGCTTCCGCCACGCGCCAGCCAGATCTCGTAGGCGCGCCGGGCCACTTCCTCGTGGGAGGCGCGCGGCTGGTGGTCGGCGGGGAGGACCACCTCGGGACGTGCTTCGACCTCGGGCGCAGCCGCAGCCACGGCGGGCGCGACCTTCTTGGCCTTCTTCGCCTTCGGTTCCGCCGCCTTCTTCGTTGTTTTCTTCGGCTCGGCGCTCGGGTCGGTCTTCTTGCTCGCCATTGTCAACCTTTGGTAAGGCCGGGCGGCTAACCTATACCTTTCCCGATCGCTAGGCGCTGAGCTCTTCGAGCTTCTTGCGCAGGCCCTTGCGCTCTTCCTTGAGATTGTTCGCGTCGGCCACGGCCAGCGCGTCCTGGAGCAGGCGCGTCGCGGCGCCTCGGTCGCGCGGCGCAACGACGCCGGCAAGGTGCTCGCTGGCTTCCACGAAGCGACGCCAGTCCTTGGCGGCGCGGCTGTGGTTCAGCGCCTCGCCGAAGGCGCTCTCGGCGCTGTTGCGCTCGCCGATGCGCGCGTAGGCCACGCCGCTGTTGAAGCTCAGGTCTTTCAGGAAGCGTGCATCCATGCCGCCCGAGCGCTCCTTCGCCTTGCCGAACAACGACGCCGCCTCGGTGGCCCGGCCGAGCGCCAGGTTGTAGAAACCGACGTTGTAGATATCGATCGGGAGGAAACGGTCGAACTTCAAGGACTGGGTGAGCTGCAGAGTGCGGTTGGCCATCTGCAAGGCGGCCTCGTAGTTCTTGAGCTGGCCGTGAGCCTGCGCGAGCAGGGCGGCGGCGCTGCGCTCGCGGACCGGGTTCTTCAGCTGGTTGGCGATCTGCGCGACGCGAGCGAGCACGTCGGCGGCCTTGCCGGCCTGCTTGCTGAGCAGGAGCGCCTCGCCGAAGTGGAAGCCGGCCTCGAGCGCGAGGGGGCCCATGTTCAGCTGCCCAGCGAGCTCGTTGGCCTTCTTGAAGTGCTCGGCCGCTTCCTCGTGGCGGTTCGCGCGTCGCGCGATGAGGCCCCGGATGTACTCGGCGTTGGCCTGGACCGGCGGCACGTTGGCGGCCTCCAGCGCCTTGCGGATGTGATCGAGCGCGGCGTTGGGGTTGCCATCTTGCAGCTCGATGCTGGCGAGGTGGTTCTCGATCTCGGCGATCTTCAACTTGTCGTCGACGGCGGTGTACAGCTTCGAGGCGTCGCGAGCGCGGTCGCGACTGCGGTACAGGTCGGAGCGACGGAAGTCGAGGCGGCTGCCCGCGAAGAGCAACCAGGCCTGGAGGGTGCGGTCTTCCCGCTCGGTGGCCCAGGCCAGCGCCTCGCCGATCACCTTCTCGGTCTCGTCCACGTTGCCCTGGTTGACCATGCGCTCAATCAGGTTGAGGTACACCGTGCGGCGAAGCGGGTCGGGCCAGGTGACGGCGCCGAAGTGCTTGGTGGCGTCGAGCGCCATGCCCCAGGCCTGGATCTCGTCCTGGCCGAGCGCCATGCTCCGCAGCAGGTTGGCGCGCTGGCCAGCGCCGTGCTCGGCGTACACCCGCGCCGTCTTCACCGCGAAGGCGTGGCCACGCGGCGCGAGCACCCGCTCCATGAACAGGCCCACGCGGCGGCCGATCTCCTTGTCCTCGTCGGACTGGTGGGCGGCGATGACCGCCTCGCGGAAGAGCGGCTTGTGGAACTGGTAGAGCCAGGTGCCGAAGCCCTGGTGGAACTGGTCTTCCTTCACGATACCCTTGGCAGCGTCGAGCAGGTCGTCGACGCTGTCGCGCTCGAAACCCGCCATGTCGGCCACGAGGCCCGAGGGGAACTGCACGCCGAGCAGGGCGCCGAGGTGGAAGACGCGGTCGGCATCGGCCGCGCCCGCGTGCTTGCGGCCACCTTCCTTGGGGGGGCCCGAAGGCGGGTCGAGCTCGTCTTCGTCGATCTGGGTGGGCACCAGCGAGAGGAGCGTGGCGCCTTCGAGGTCGTCGCCGAGCTTGCCGGCGCCCTCGAGGTAGTCGATGAGCTCGCCCACGTAGCCGGGACGGCCACCCGCTAGCTCGGCGATCCGCGCCGGCGCGGCCACCTTGAAGTCGCGACTCTGGGCGTAGGCCGCCACGTCGTCGCCCGTCCAGGGCTCGAGCGCCAGGCGCACCAGCTCGTCCTTCCGGCGGTCGATGAGGTCGAGCCAGGGGGCCGGCATGTAGGCACGGGCGGCGTCGTCAACCGTTTCCGTGCCGAGCACCGCGAGCAGGCGGTTCTGCTTGCGTCCCTCGATGAGGCCGTCGAGCGCCACGAAGGGCGACACCGTGTGCAGCACGTGGATGTTCTGCACATCGAGCACGGTCAGCATCTTCTTGGAGATGGCGCTGACGATCTCCACGAAGGCCGCGAGGGGGTTGTCGGCCGGCACCGCGAGCTGAATCTGCTGCGCGCCCGCCTGGGGCACGTTCTTCTTCAGCCCGTCGATGAACACGGTGAACCAGCTCTGCACGCGCTTCGGGTGCTGCGGGAGCTGAGCGTTGAGGATCACTTCCACCTTCCCGCGCAGGGTGGCGTCGCGGTAGAGCGGCGTGCACAACCCGGCGTACAAGGTCATGAGCGCGCGCATGCCGTCCATGTCTTCGGTCATGGGGGCGCGAATCACGAGCAGGTCGTTGTCGCTCTGCGTGGTGCGGAGCATCTCCTGCACGAGCACCCGCTTGCCGCCGCCGAGCGGCGCTTCGAGCACGACGAATCGGGAGGAGCCGTTGCGAGCGGCGTCGAGCTCGGCGCGAAGGCGGTTGAGGTCGGAGGGACGGGCAACGTAAGTGGAAGCGGCTTCGGCCACGGTGGGCTCCAGGTCAGGCTGAAAAAGGGGCCGGAAGCTATGTCCGGGTCGGGGCTTCGTCAACGATGCGATGGGCCTCGTCGCGATGCTTGCGCCAGGCCGCTCGCGCGGGCATGCTGCCGCACCGGATGATTTCCCTCCTGCTGGCCTGCACCTCGTCGCTCGCCGTGGTGGAGAAACACCCCCGCGACAGCGGCACAGCCGACACCGCCGACACGGCCGACACGGCCGATACCAGCGACACCGAGCCCGTGCCGGTCGACTACGATTGCGACGCGCTCCCCAGCGCCCCGGTGGAAGACAACGAGCTCACGGCGCCGCGCGGCTACCACGACGTGCTCATCTCCGGCGATGGCTACGCCTACGGCTTCGATGGCAACTCGATCGTGCGCTCCACCTACGAGGGCCCGCTCGAGGTCTTCTTGCCTCGGGCCGGCAACATCCAGCAGATGGACTGGCTCCCCGACGGCGACATGGTGGTGGGCGACGACTTCTCGCAGGACCTCAAGCGCATCGACAACACCGGCGTGTCCAGCGTGATCGCGTCGGGACTGGGTGCGGTGTACGGCGTCGTCACCGGCCCGGATGACCACGTGTGGGTGGCCAACGGCCCCTCGATCTACCGGGTCGACCCCTCCACGGGCGAGGCGAAGGAATGGTCCCGCCTCGGCCGCGGCGTGCAGGCCCACTCGCTTGCCTTCAAGCCCGGCGACCCTCGGTTGTTTATCGGCTCGGTGGGTACCGGGATCGTCTACACGGTCGCCTTCGACGAGAACTACGCGCGTGCCGGCGAGCCCGAGCAGTACCTGACGATCGACGGCACCGGCTGGCACGACGGCGTGGGCTTCGACGCCTGCGGCAACCTTTTCGTGGCCGACTACTACACCTCCGGCCTCTACCGAGTTGCCCCCGACCTGAGCGTCACCACCTTCTTCCGCGGCCGGCAACGTGCGTACGGTCACGGGCTGGAGTGGGGCAACGGCGTGGGCGGCTGGCGGGCCGACGCGCTCTACCTGCCCCAACCCTACGACCAGAACACCGTGCGCGAAGTGGTGATCGGGGTGCCCTCGGCCTGGTCGGTCGAGTGATCTTGCTTTTCGCGGCCCTCGCATGGGCCGACAACGCGCTCGCCGTGTTGCCCCTGGGCAAGGGCGCCGCCAGCGAGCAGTACGACGGCCTGGGCAAGGCGCTCAGCGGCATGATGGTGACCGACCTCGCGGGCGTGCCGGGGGTGCAGCTGGTGGAGCGAGGCGACCTCGACGCCCTGCTCGGCGAGATCAAGCTCTCGGAGACTGGATTCCTCGACCCGAAGTCGGCGCAGAAGCTCGGCAAGGGGGTTGGCGCCGAGTTCGTCGTGACCGGGAGCTACTCGGTGGTGGGCGACACTTTCGTGATGGACGCGCGCGTGGTTCGCGTGGAGACGGCGGAGATCGTCAAAGCCGCCGACGCGCAGGGGACGCTCACCGACTTCGTGTCGGTAGAGAAGGAGCTGGTGGAAGAGCTGGTGACGGGGCTCGACCTGAGCTTGTCTTCCGCCGACCGTCGTAAGCTCATGTTGCAGACGCCCACGGAACGCTTCAGCGCGCTCGCCGCGTGGGGGGAGGGCCTTGCGCGGCGTGACGAGGGGAAGCTCGAGGCGGCGAAGGCGGCCTTCGAGAAGGCGCTCGCCGAAGACCCTGCGTTCACCGAGGCCCGCGCGGCGCTCGACGACCTCTCCTCCCGAGTGGCCGCCACCAAGGCGGCGGCGGCCGAGGCCACGAAGCTCGCCGCGAACGAAGCCTACAGTAAGGTTCTCGCGGCCGTGCCCGACGAGCGCACCCGTCCCGACGGCTTCGTCGACTCGGCCGAGACTCTGGGGCCCTGGGTTTTGCGCCTCGGCGTGCTCGAAGACCTCGGCCGCGAGTGCGATCGCTACGCGGAGATGTGGCACTACCTGGAGCGAAATCGTTTCGTGGTGCAGGAGCCGAAGCGCGCCTCGACCGACCGTGGCGTGTCGTCTTACGTCGCGATGCTCTGGGCCCAGGAGTACGGGCTCGACAAGGCCAACCTGGAGCCGGGAACCCCCGAGTACCGTCGCCCGGCGCCCTACACGCGCGCGGCGGGGCTCGTACGCGATCTTGGCAGCTTCATCTTCAACGGTCACTCGCGCTTCAAGCGCACCAATGGGCTCTTGTCGTCGATGGGGGCCTGCCACGCGCCGGCGGCCCGGCTCGGCGAGATCGACAAGCTCCTCGACGGTGCCCGTCGAAACGGCGTCGCCGCCTCCCTGCAACGCCTGCCGCACGAGCCGCTCACTCTCGAGGACAAGCTCGATCTCTTCTGGGCGGAAACCCAGGCCGAGCACTTCGGCGCCAGCGCCGCGTTGTCGCGACGGGTCGACGCGGTGATCGCGCGCCACAAGGAGAGCGAGGAAGGCACGCGGGTGGTGCTCCGCGCCGTGGACGACATCCTGCGACTCGCGGCGGACTGGGAGAGCTACCGGGTGCGCACCCGCGGGCTCGGTGACGCCGAGATCGCACGGCGAATGGATCTTATCGCCAATGGCAAGCTCGCCAAGACCGAGGCCTGCGCGCGCGCGTTGCCGCTGCAACAGGGCGCGATCGCGTGGATCCCCATCTACGAGCGCTACAGCCAGGAGGAGTACTTCCGCGTGAAGCAGCACGTGGGCGGCGCGCTCATGACGTGGATCTACCCGGCCGACTTCGGCTGCTTCGAGGGGGTCAAGGGTCGATTCAAGTCGGGCGCCGAGGCCTGGGCCTACCTCGACGCGGCGCACGCTCGTGCCGACGACGCGCGCGCCAAGGCGCCCGAGTGCCTCCAGGCCTGGGCGAGCTTCGACCAGGTGCTCGCGGGGCAAAGGCAGTGGCGGGACGACCCCAGCATCTCGCCGGCGGCGCTCTTCGGGGTGTATGTCACCTGGAGCAACCTCGTGTACTACCGCTGCGCCGCGGAATAGGGCCGCCCGATGCTCCTGCTCCTCGCGATGATGGCCCTTGGCGAGCCGTCCCAGGGCGCACCCGCCATGGTCACCACCGTCAACGGGAGCGTCACGCTCGTCGATGGCGCGTCGCGCACCGCCGCGCCGCGGCCGCCGTTCCTGCTATCGACGTCCCAGCGCCTGGAGCTGGCGGCGGGCTCGCGCGTGGTGCTCTTGCGACAGGGCGGCGCCTTCGCGGTCGACGGGCCCAAGACGGTCGACCCCTCAGCCTTCACCCCCGGCCCGGCGGCCGACCCGGTGTCGAGCGCGCTCGCCAAGAAGACGAGCCTCGCCGTCGCAGGTGCTTCGCGGGCCTCGGGCTTCGCGCTCACTCGCCCCGTGGCCGGGGCCCCTGCGCTCGCGCTCCACGAGCTGCGATGGCGTTGCGAGGCCTGCGGCGAGCAGGCTGTCACACTCTCGGACCTGCGCGAGGGGGGCACGGTGTGGAGCGCCACGGCGAGCGACGGGCTCGCCTACACTGGTCCGGTTCTCCCGCCGGGCGCCTACTCGCTCAACGTGGGCGGCCGCGAGTTCCTCGTGCGCATTGTCGATGGTACCGAGGCGGCGGCGCTGGTGGAGGCGGCGCAGCTCGCGTCGCTCCCCGAGGCCGACCGCGCCGCAGCGCTCGCGAGCGCCTACCTGCTCGGGGGCTTGCCCTCCGACGCCCTCCACGAGGCCGACAAGAGCGGTGATGCCGGGCTGGTGGCCGGCCTCGAGGCGGCGGCGGGCATCCTCCCGTGAAACCCCTGCGCGAGGTGATCGCGCGCGTGGGGCGCGACGTGGCGCAGGAGGTCGTGGTCAACGTGTTCGCGGCGGCCGCCTTGGCCTCGCTGGCCTTCGTCGGTCTCGGTGGCCGCATGGAGGACGTCTACCTTCGGCTCGGCGGCGTGGAGTCGCCGTCGAGCGTCGTGAGCGTGCTCGCCATCGACGAGGAGGCCCTGTACCTCTGGGACCCGGCAAACCCCGCGCCGGCGACGACGCCGCGGGCGCTGCTCGCCGTGCTCGTGGCCTTCCTGCAGTCGGCGGGGGCGAAGGTGGTCGTGCTCGACGTGCTCACCGACACCCCGGCACCGGGTGACGACGCGCTCCTCGCCGCCGTGGTGGCGCACGGCCGGGTGGTGGCCGCCGAGCGCTTCACCGTGGGCGACGCCGTGCCCTTCGCGCCGGCCAGCGTGCTCGGCCACACCGTCGTGCCGGCCTACGCCAACCTCGGACAGGAAGAAACCACGCTTTTCTCGGGCGAGCTGCGGGTGCGCGCCGTGCCCCCCGTCATGTCGGTGGCGCGCTCGCGCCTGAGCGGGGCGTGGCCTGGCAACCTCGTGGGGGGCTTCGCCGACGACGAGGCGCCCATCCCGGCCCTGTCCCTCGCTGCGGCCTACCTGCACGCCGCCGACAAGACGGGCGCCCAGCTCGCGTCTGAGCTCGCGGCCGTATGCGGCGGTGTGCCCCTGAGCTGCACGGGCAATGCCGCCGCCCTTGGCCTCCCGGCGAGCACGCGCCTTTTGCACGAGTCTTTGCCCATTTATTTCCGAGGTGCCGAGGGGGCCGATGGAATCGCCACGGTACCGGCCGCGCGGGTGCTGCGGCTCATGGGCGAGAGCGCGCTCGCGCGTTCGCTGGGCATGGAGCTGCCGGTGAGCGTGCCGACGGATCTCGCCGGGGTGATCGCCGGTCGCGTGGTGCTGGTGGGACGCACCGACGCGGCGGCCGAAGACCGCTTTGTCACTCCGTTCTCGTTTCCCGCCTTCCAGGACGCGGACATGGCCGGGGTGCGTGTGCACGCGCAGGTGGTCGACCGGCTCCTCGCGGGGCGTCACCTGCACCGGGTGGACGGTCCCGTGGCCTGGGCGAGCGCGGCGGTGCTCGGCGCGCTGGTGCTCGCCACGGCGCGCCGGGCGGGTGCGTCCCACCTCGTGGGGTGGCTTGGCGCCCTCGGCCTCATCGGGGCCGGCGGCGCCTTCGCGTTCCGCGCCTTTCCTGGGGTGGTCATCGACACTGGCCCGGCGATGGCCACCGTCGCGGTGGCGATGATCGTGGTTCACCTCTACGCACGTGGAGCCGCAGAATGAGCTTCTTGCTGGCGTTGTTGAGCCTCGCCTGGGCCGGACCTGGCAGCGTGGCGGTGATGTACTTCCAGGACCAGGGCAACCCGGCGTTGGCGCCCTTGAAGGTGGGCCTCGCCCAGATGTTGACCAGCGACCTGGTTGGCGCGGGCTCAGCCAAGCTGGTTGAACGCCAGCAGTTGCAGGCGATCATGGACGAGCAGAAGCTCGGCCACTCAGCCATCGTCGACAAGGACACCGCGGCGAAGCTCGGGAAGTTGCTCGGCGCCGAGTACCTCGTGCTCGGCTCCTACTTCGAGTTCGCGGGCACCCTCAGGGTCGACGCGCGACTGGTTCGTGTCGAAACCGGGGAGATCGTGGCCAGCCACGGCGCCAACGGCACCGTCACGGGGTTCCTCGAGATCGAGAAGTCGGTCGCCACCCAGCTCCGCGCCAGCCTCGCGTCGGCCGTCCCGGGGGCGACCCCGCCCGCCGCGCTCGCGCCGCCCCCGGAGCCCACCGGCAAGGCGCTCGACGCCGCGATGGCCCTGTCCGACGGGCTCATCGCGCTCGACAGTCACGAGCTCCCCCGCGCGCGTGCCAGCTTCGAGGCAGCGATCGCCGCCGACCCGCGTCTCGACGAGGCGCGCGCGCAGCTCGCCTCGCTGGAGTTGTAGATGCGTCGTCGCGACTTCCTCGTACTGGTTCTCGGGGTGCCCGGATTCGCGTTGGCGGCCCCCACCGACGCGGGCGACGCGCTCTGGTCGCAGGGCGACATCGACGGCGCGATCGGCGCCTGGGAGCGTCTCCTCGCCTCCACGCCCAAGGGCGAGGAACGTGCCGCGATCTACCTGCGCATCGCCGCAGCCCAGCGTGAGGCCGGGCGACTCCGGGCCGCCGGGGGCTCGCTGGACGCGGCGGAGACGATGGGGGGCGTCACCGGCGCGCTCTTGAACGAGAGGGGGCTCCTCGCGCTGGCCAGCGGCGACGCCTCGGTCGCCGTGACGGTGCTGGGCGACGCCTTCCGCGTCGCCAAGTCGGCCACCGCCGCTTCGGCCGTGGGACTGGCCGCGTCGATCGCCAACAACATGGGGCTCGCGCGGACGGCCCTCGGCCAGCACACCGAGGCGATGCGCGCTTACGAGGCGGCACGGAGCGTCTTCGTGTCGCTCGGCGACAAGGGGGGCGAGGCCGACGCCCTGGCCAATATCGGTCTCGCTCATCGTCGCCAGGGACAACTTCGCGAGGCGCGCGGTGCGCTCGACGCCGCCTTGCTGCTCGTCGACCCGGCTCGCGACGTGGCGCGCGCGATCGACATCCACAACGACCTGGCCCTGGTGCTGCTCGATCTCGGGGCCGACGACGAGGCCGCCCGAGAGCTCGGCGTCGCGATGAACCGGGCGACCGGGGCAAGACGGGCGGCTCTCCTCGCCAATCTGGCTCAGGTGAGCGTCCGCCGGGGACAACTCGAGGAAGCTTCCCGTGGTTACCGCGAGGCCGAGGCGGAGTATCGTCGCGCCGGTCGCGACGACGAGGCGCTCTCGGTGAGCATGCAGCGTGCCCTCGTGGAGGCCCCCGACGCATCCGCCTACCGCTCGGTGTACGAGCGCGCGAAGTCGCCGAGCACCCGCGCCACCGCCGCCTTGAACCTCGCGGGGCTGCTCCTCGACAGTGACCGTCCCGAGGTCCTGCGCCTCGCCGCCGAGGCCCGCGCCCTCTCCGCGACGCGCGACGTGAGCTGGCGCGCCGACTACCTCGAGGGACGGGTCGCCCTCTCGGAGGGGCGTCGCGAGGCGGCCATGACCCTACTGCGCCGGGCCATCGACCAGCTGGAGCGCACTCGCGCCGGGCTGCGCGAGGCCGAGGCTCGAGGATTCCGCACCCGTCACGAGGGGGTGTACGCGGCGCTGCTCGACGCCACCTTGCTCGGCGGCGACACCCGGGGTGCAGCGGCGGTGGCCGAGCGCCTCGCCCTGTCCAGCCTCGACGCCCCACCCGTGCCCGAGGCCGAGGCCAGCGCGGTGAGGGCCGCCGAGGAGCGCCTGGCCTGGCTCGACCGTGAGCTCGAGGGCGCCACCGACGAGCGCGCCGCCGCCCTGCGTTTGCAGATGGGAAGGGCCGAGGCTGATTTCGCCGCGAAGGTCGACGAGATTCGACTCTCCACCCCGCACTTCGCCGAGCTGGTGCGCACCGACCCGGAAGACCTCGAGGCGGTGCGTCGCGAGCTGCCCGAGGGCGTCGTGGTGCTCCAGCCCGTGGCTCTGGCCGACCGCCTGGTTCTGCTCGTGTACCGTCGCGAGCGCCTCGTGGCCCGCGAGGTGCCGATCGCCGCCAACGCGCTCAACACCCAGGTGATGCGCGTGTCGCGCAGCCTCCGCGCCGCCGACACCTGGGACCCCGCGTGGACGGCGGCGGAGTGTGAGAAGCTCGGCGCCTTGCTCTGGCAGCCGATCGCCCAGGAGATCGCGACGGCCAAGACCGTGGTGATCTCCGCAACGGGCGCGTTCCGTTTCCTGCCCTTTGCGCTCTTGCGGCATGGCGGCAAGTGGCTCGTGGAGGTGGTGCCCGTCGCGAGCGTGACTCACGTGGGTTCGCTGCGGATCGGCGCGGGACGCTTCGCGATGCAGGGGCCGGCTGCCTTGCTCGTGGGCAACCCCGACGGCAGCCTGCCGGGCGCCGAAGACGAGGTGATCACCATCCAGAAGCTCCTGCCCGGCGCCACCACGCTGGTGCGCGACCAGGGCACCCGGGGCGCGGTGCTCGGCGCCTGCGGCGGAAAGGGCCTGGTGCACCTCGCCACCCACGGCGTGCTCGACCCCGACGTGCCGGATCGTTCCCACATCGTGCTCACCGGCTACCCCGACCTCGCGGGTCGCCTCGGCTACCAGGAGATCCCGGCGCTGGGCCCGTGGATCGACCAGGCGCGCCTCGTCGTTCTCTCCGCCTGCGAGTCGGGCCTGCCGGTCGACAAGCCGGGAGGCGACGGCGTGCCGCGGGTGGGCATCAACGGCCTCGCCGCGCAGTTCCGCCGGGCGGGCGTCGAGACGCTCATCGCCTCGTTGTGGAGCGTGTCCGACGCGGGGACGATGGCCTTGATGAGCGAGCTCTACCGTCGCCTCGCGGCGGGCGACGACATCGCGCGGGCGATGCAGAACGCCCAGCTCTCCATGCTGCGCGACCCGGGCCTGGCGCACCCCTACTTCTGGGCGCCCTTCGTGGTCTTCGGGGACTGGCGGTGATCTTCTTCCTCGGGTGCGGGGCGGAGGTGGACGACACGGCGCGTCGCAAGGAGGGCGACCCCGCCGACACCGCTGATACCGCATCCGCCGAGCCGCGCCTGCTCGACCCGGGGGCCGTCCGCATGACCGCCGAACCCATCGGCACCGCCCCCTCGGGCACGATCCCCGTCTGCGCCGAGGGCAGCGGGGTGATCGAGTTCACGCTCCAGGCCAGCGATCTCGCCCTCGACAGCACCGCTGGCCGTGTGCGTGGGGGCGAGTGTGTGACCGTGGGGGTGCGCTACGCCGGCCCAGTGGGCGAGCCCGCGCTCGTGGGCGAGATGGTCGCCCTCGACGGGGGAGGGGAGAGCTTCGAGTTCCCCGTTTCCGGCGCGATCCTTCATCGCGATCTCCCCGAGGCCGACTGGACCACCGATCTCTGGGGCACCTGGGCCCTCGTCGAGCTCCCGAGCGCGCCCTTTCCCGACGGCAACGCCAGTTACAGCGACAGCTCGGTGCTCGTCTGGCGGCCGCTCCACCCCGACAATGACGGCCCCGTCGACGTGGTGACCCACTTCCACGGCCACAACGCGCACCTGTCGGAAGTGCTCGAGACCATGCGGCTGCGCGAGCAGGTTTCGGCATCTGGTCGCGACGCCATCTTCATCGTCCCGCAGGGCCCCTACGAGGCCGCCGACAGCGACTTTGGTCGCCTCGACGAGCCCAGCGGCTTCGCCGCGCTGGTGACCGACGCCCTCGGCCTCGCCTTTCGCGACGAGCAAGTTGATGTCGCGATGTCGGGCCTGACGGTGCTCACCGCTCACTCCGGCGGCTACAACGTCGTCGCCAACGTCATCGAGGACGGCGGCCTCCCCATCGACGCCGTGCACCTCTTCGACGCGCTCTACGCCCGGGACGACACCTTCTTCGACTTCGCGATGTCGGGCGGCACCCTGCGCTCGGTCTACACCTCTGGCGGCGGCACCGACGACGAGAACCTCGCGCTTCGCGAGCGGCTGGAGGACGCCGGCGTCGAGGTGGGCCGCGAGTTTGAACCCGAGAAGATGGCGCGCGTGAGCGTCACCATCGGCGATTCCCCGGCGAGCCACGGCGGCTGCGTGGTGGAAGACCAGGCCTTCGCGCGCTGGTTGGAGGTGTCCGGCCTCCCCATGGGACGCTCCGCCGTGCCCCGGCTCGCGCAGGTCCTGGTGGGCGACGCCGTCGAGCCCGGCGTGCTGGCCTTCGGAGCCGACACGCTCCAGTTCGCGTTCGAGTTCTCCGGCGACGGCGAAACCTGGTCGGAAGAACAGCCATCGTCCGCCACCTTCGTCCGTGCCTTCGGTCCCGGCGTCGAGGCCGCGCCGAGCGACGTGTACGGCGCCACCGGCATCGACTGGCTCATCGTCGATGGCTTCGACCGCACCAGCGGCAGCTACGACCGGCCCACCCACGACTTCGCCGCCCAGGTGGGTATCGCGACCGGGGAGGGCTTCTCCGTCGTCAACCACGAGCGTGTCGACGACCTTGACCTGGGCGACTTCGGCGGCCTCATCTGGCTCCTCGGCGACGAGTCGACCGACGACATCACCTTCACCGCCGGCGAGCAGGACGCGATCCGCGACTACCTCGACCAGGGGGGCAGGATCGTCGTGAGTGGCAGCGAGGTGGGCTACGCCAGCGACGCCGCATTCCTCGACGCCGTGCTGCATGTCGCCTACGTGTCCGACGACGCGGGGAGCAGCGTGGCGGGCGGCTACCGCTTCGGCACCGAGTACGAGGAGGACTACCCCGACGTGCTCTCGGGCAAGACGACGATCTGGCGCTACGACACGGGCGGCGCGGCGGCGGTCGGCCACGACGCGCGCATCGTGGTGGTGGGCTTCGGCCTCGAGAACATCGATGCCGCCTCGCGCGCCGAAGCGGTGCAGGCGCTGACGGGCTGGCTCCGGTGATACACTCGGGCCCCTCGGAGTCGCTACCCGTGCTTGCTCTCCTGCTGCTCGCCTGCTCGGAATCCAAGATCCCGCCCGGATCGCAGCACTTCTCGGTGAAGGTCGAGGCCGACAGCGGCGGCTACACGGAAACCTTCGAGTACTACGTCAGCTTCGACGCCACCTCGGCCACCCTTTTCATCGACGAGTCCGCCTTCGCGCGGGGCACGCTCTCGGGGTGCGAGCTCACCTACCAGTCGGTGGTCTTCGGGCAGTCGCGCGCCGATGGCGACGTGAAGTGGCAGCTCTACGGGCAGGCCAGCATCGAGTCGGCCGAGGGCGACCCCTGCGTCGACGGCGAGGACGACTGGTCCGGCACCGAGTACGCCGAGATCGTCGCGAGTGACGACGAGTCCATCGAGATCGGCACCGAGTACAACATGCTCACCACCGGCAAGTACCTCGGCGACACCGAATGAACGACGGCGGAGGCGTGGCCGGCGCGATCGCCGCGCTCCGCGCCCGGGTGTCGCGACAGGTTCGAGGGAAAGCGGAGGTGGTCGACCTCGCGCTCACCTGCGTGATCGCGGGCGGGCACTTGCTCCTGGAAGACGTGCCCGGCGTGGGCAAGACCACCCTCGCCAACGCGATCGCGCTCGCCATCGGCGGCAGCTTCCGCCGGGTGCAGTTCACCAGCGACATGCTCCCCGCCGACATCCTTGGTTTCGCCGTGCTCGACCAGGGCACGATCAGCTTCCGGCCCGGGCCGATTTTCGCCAACGTCGTGCTCGCCGACGAGCTCAACCGCACCACCCCCCGCACGCAGTCGGCCTTGCTCGAGGCGATGAACGAGGGACAAGTGAGCGCCGACGGGGAAACCCGGCGCCTTCCTGATCCTTTCCTGGTTATCGCCACGCAGAACCCTCACGAGTACCACGGCACCTGGCCGCTCCCCGACAGCCAGCTGGATCGTTTCCTCGTGCGCACGGCGATGGGCTACCCCTCGCGCGAGGCTGAGCGCGACGTGCTCCGGGGGCTGTCGCGACAGGCCGCGTCGGAGGGCGCCGTGCTCGACCCGGCCGGCGTCCGCGCCCTGCGTGAAGCCAACGACCGCGTAGTCGTGCACGCCGAGCTCGAGGACTACGTGCTCGACATCGTGGCCGCCACGCGGGCGGCGCCCGCCTTGTCGCGCGGGGCGAGCACCCGGGGTGCCGAGGCCTTGATCCGCGCTTCTCGCGCCCGGGCGCTGCTCTCCGGTCGCGAGTTCGTCGTGCCGGAAGACGTGCGCAGCATGGTCGTCCCCGTGCTCGCCCACCGTGTCATCCCTCGCGCCGAGACCGGTCCCGACGCAGCCACCACCGCGCTCAGCGGGGTGCTCGCCTCGGTCAAGTCCCCGGTCTAGCCGTTGAAGAACTGGCGGGACTGGTTCGGGCACTACACCGTGGTCCGGCCGACTCGCGAGGGCGTGGCCTACCTCGCGCTGCTGGTGGGCGTGCTCTTCGGTGCCGTGAACACCGGGAACAACCTCGTGTACATCGTGCTCGGGGTCTTGCTGGGGATGTTGGTGGTGGCCAACGTGATCGCCGAGTGGAACTTGCGGGGACTCCAGGTGACACGACGGCTCCCTGGCGAGGCCTTCGCCGGCATCCCGGGGACGGGGGCGCTGGTCTTGCAGAATCCTCGCCGCCGCGGCGCTGCCTACGCCATCGACCTCGAGGCGCTCGACGGCGGGCAGGCCCGCGCTCACGTGGAGTTCTGCGCGCCGGGTGGTCGCGTCGAGATGCCCGCGGCCTTCACCTTCGCCCACCGGGGCGTCGTACCCATGTCGCGACTGCGCGTGGCGAGCGCCTTCCCTTTCGGCCTGGTCCGTCGCTGGCGGGTGGTGGAGGTGCCCGCCGAGGTGCTCGTCTACCCCTCGCCGTTGTCGCGACCGGTGCCCGCGGCCCCGAGCGGCGAGGGTGACGAGCACGCCAGCCGTGGCCGCCCGGGATGGACCGGCGAGTTTGCCGGCTTGCGACCCTGGCGCCCGGGTGATCCCCTCCGGCGAGTGCACTGGCCCTCATCGGCGCGCGCGGGACAGCCCCTGGTCGCCGTGCGCAGCGCTGAAGGCGTGGAGGAGCTGTACCTGCGTCTCGACCCGGCCCTCCGAGGTGAGGCTCGCGAAGACGCCATCCGTCGTCTCGCCGGGCGCGTGGAGGCCCACTTCGCGAGGGGCGACGCGGTGGGGCTCGAGGCCGACGGCGAAACCCTCGAGCCGCGCACCGGGTCGACCTGGCGACGACGGTGTCTCTCCCGGCTCGCCCTGCTGGAGGCGAGGTGACCCCCCTCGCCATCGCCACCCTCGCCGGCTCCATGTGCCTCGCGCTGTCGGGGCCCTTCGGCATCGCCGCCGCCGTCCTCACCGGGCTCGGTGGCATCTGGCGAAACCGCGGCCCTGATCGTCGCGACTTCACGCCCTTCCACCTCGCGGCGCTGGCTCTGTGCGTGGCCCTCGCGGTGGGCTTCGGCATCATTCCCGCGTTCTCGGTGCTCCTCGGCTGGCTGGCCGCCCACCGCCTCGCGGTCTTGCAGTCGCGTACCGATGCGCGCGTGCTCCTGATGCTCATCACCCTGATGGCCCTGGTGGGCTCGGTGGGCACGCTCTCCATCGGTCTCGCCCCGGCGCTCGTGGCCTACGCGCTGGCTACCCCAATCGCCCTGCTCCGCAGCTTCGGTGTGTCGCGACGTCAACTCGAATGGGGGACGGCGCTTGCGACGCTTGTGCTCGCGGCCATCTTCTTCGTGCTCGTGCCGCGGCTCCAGGGCAGCCTCATCTCTGGCTTCGGCGAGGAAGCCGCCGCCGAACGTTTCGCCGACTCGGTGCAACTCGGCGACGAGTTCGACGACCCCGACGCCGACGCGCTGGTGCTTCGCGCCACCCTCTCCACCCGCGACGGCGCCCCGCTCCGTGGTCCGGCCTACTTCCGCGGCCGCGTGCTCGACAGCTTCGATGGGCAAACTTGGCGCGCCTCGGGCAGGGTGGCTCGCGTGTCGTCCGGCGGCTGGGACACCCGCGCCGACATCGTCCTGGAGCCGCTCGCGGGGAGTCTGATCTTTGGTCCCACCGACCTGCTCTACGCCAAGGGCGACCGGGGACCCATCTTGCAGGGCGCCGATGGCAGCTTCGACCACGGCCAGGCCGGTCGGCGCGTGTCGTACTCGGCCTTCAGCCGGGGGCGTGACCTCGACGGCATCGAGTCGAACGTGCGCGGCTACCGGCAACTCCCGACTCTGGACCCCCGGGTGAAGGCCCTGGCCGAGAGCCTTGCGCCCGGGAGCGACGACCCCCGGCAAATCGTGGCGGAGGCCGCGCGCTTCCTGGCCACTGGCTTCCTCTACGACCGCAAGCCCGATGCGCCCACCGGCGACCCGCTCGCCTGGTTCCTCTTCGAGTCTAAGCGAGGACACTGCGAGTACTTCGCCTCGGCGCTCGCGGTCTTGCTCCGCGCGCGCGACGTGCCTGCGCGACTGGCGACGGGGTTCTACTCGGCCGAGTACAGCGAGGTGGGCGGCTACGTCGCGGTGCGCCGCGGCCACGCCCACGCCTGGGTCGAGGTGCCGGTGCCGGGAGGCTGGGCGGTGATCGACGCCACGCCCGTGGGCGACCTGCCCGAGGTGGCCGTGGCGCCCTGGGTTGAAGCACGGGAGGCGGTGCTCGCCGCCTGGCTCGACGTCGTGCTCGACTACGATCTCGGTCGGCAGTTCGAAGGACTCGCGCGCGTGGGTTCGGCCCTCATCGTGCCCAGCGCGGGCGATCCCCTCCGCAGCCAGTCGCGACAGGGTCTGGTTGGGGCCGCCATGGTCATCGTGACGCTCATGCTGTCGGGCACCTTCGCCCGTGGCATCATCTGGCTATTGTCGCGTCCCCCCGGGGCGGCGCACCGTCGCGACGCGGGGCTCCGGGCGCTGGCCGACGCGCGGCGACTGCTCGCGAAGCGGGGTCACCACGTCCCCGAGGCCTTGCCGCCCATCGATGCGGCGGTCTGGCTCCGGGCCCGCGATCCGGCCGCGGCCGAGCCCTTCGAGGCCCTGTCCTGGGCCGTCTACCGCTCACGCTACGGTGGCGATCCGCTCGATGCCCGCGTGATCGCCACGCGCCTCGGCGAGATTCGAGCGGCCCCGCGCTCAACTTCCGGTGGCGCCGTCCGATAGCGGCGGCATGCTTTCCTTGCTCGCGCTCCTCATCGCCGCCTCGCCGAGCGCCGAGGCTGCCCGCATCAAGGACATCGCGTCGGTCTACGGCATCCGCGAGAACGCCCTCACCGGCTTCGGGCTGGTCGTGGGCCTCAACCGCACCGGCGACAGCGCGCAGAACTCCGCCGCCATCCGCGCGCTGAGCAACCGGCTCCAGGGCCTCGGGATGACGCTCTCCGACGACGACATCAAGTCGCGCAACGTCGCGGTGGTGATGGTCACGGCGAAGCTCCCGCCCGGTGCTCGCCCCGGCCAGCGCATCGACGTGACGGTATCGAGCACGGGCGACGCCCGGTCCATCGAGGGCGGCGTGCTGCTGCTCACGACGCTCGTTGCCGCGAACCTAGAGGACTACGGCACCGCCCAGGGGCCCGTCATCGTGGGTGGCTACTCGGTGATGTCGGGCGGCAACCAGACGGTGAAGAACCACCCCACGGTGGGCATCGTCACTCGGGGTGGCATGGTGGAGCGCGAGGTGCCGAACCAGCTGAAACTCAGTGAGCAGGGCAGCTTCGAGTTCGTGCTCAATGAGCCCGACCTCACCAACGCCGCGCGCCTGGCCACCGTGGTCAACGCGCGCTTTGGTGACGACACCGCCATCGCCATCGACCAGGGCATGGTGCGCCTCTTGGTCCCCGACGCCTACCTCGGGCGCCAGGCCGAGTTCCTCGCCACCGCCGAGCTGCTCGACGTCGCCCTCGACCACGTGTCGCGGGTCGTCGTCAACGAGCGCACCGGCACGGTGGTGATGGGGGCGGACATCCTCCTGTCGCCGGTGGCCGTCGCCCACGGCAGCCTGTCCATCGAGGTGAGCCACCGGGTCGACGCGAGTCAGCCGAACATGCTCGCCGCCGGCCAGACCGCGCTCATCGAGAACACCAACGTCGCGGTCCGCGAAGAGTCGGGCGAGGTGACGCTGTTGCGCGGCGCCACGGTGGGCGACGTGGTGGGTGCGCTCAACGCGATGGGCGTGACACCGCGCGACCTCATCGTGATTCTCCAGTCCATGCGCGCGGCCGGCGGCCTGCACGCGGAGATCGAGGTGATGTGATGGGGGTCGACGCGCTCTCCAGCATCTCGCGCATCACCGGTCCCGACGGGCGCATCGCCGACAAGGGCGCCGAGGCCGCCGAGGAGTTCGAGGCCTACATGGTGACGATGCTCGCGCGCGAGCTGCGCTCCTCGGTCGAGAGCTTCTCCACCGGCGTGATGGGCACCTTCGGTGACTTGTTCGACCAGGAAATCGGGCGTCGCGTGGCGGAGACCGGGGGTTTCGGGCTCCAGGACGCCATCGCGGGGGCTCTGGAAGCACGCGGCCAGCCGCGTCCCTCGCTCCCCTCCGCCCTCCCGTCACCGGGTGACGCCCCCACGCTCGTCGAGGGCCTCGGCCGAGTGACCAGCCGCTTCGGCCTCCGCGCCGACCCCTTCACCGGCCAGCACCGCGAGCACCACGGGCTCGACATCGCGGCGCCCTCGGGCAGCCCCATTCACGCCGCCGCCGAGGGCGTGGTGCGCTACGCCGGGAAACGAGGTGGCTACGGCAACGTGGTGATCCTGCAGCACACCGACGGCACCGAGACCCGCTACGCCCATTGTCGCGACCTGAACGTGAAGGTGGGCGAGCGTGTGGAGCGAGGCGCCACCGTGGCCACCGTGGGATCCACGGGTCGTTCCACCGGCCCACACCTGCACTTCGAAGTGCGTCGCGACGGCGAGGTGGTCGACCCGGCGGAATGGTTGTCCCGCGAAAAAACCGCTCAAGTGATCGACACCCCGACCGAATCGGCACCCGAGAGGTGAGTCGTGAAGGTCCAGTCCCCGACAGTCGCCCCCGCCGCCCCGCTCACCTACGGTCGCATCGCGCGCCCTCCGGTGAGCACCGGGCCTGCCAGCGCGGTGAGCGTCGACTCGAGCCCCTTCCTCGCCCAGCTTGGCGCCGCCGCGCGCGCCAACCCGCACGGTGACATCCGGCCCGACGTGGTGGCCCAGGCCAAGGCCGACATCGCCAGCGGTCGGCTCGGCAGCCCAGAAGACATGGAGCGCACCATCGACCGTTTCCTGATGGAGCTCGGGTGAACCCCCTCGAGGCGCTGCTCGCGGCCGCCGAGGCGCAGGTCGCCGCCGCCCGCACCGCCAACGCCCCGGCGCTCGCCGCCGCCACCGAGGCCCGCGTGGCCGCGATGGCGGCGATCGACATTGATGCCATCCGTCGCGACCCGGCCGCTCGCCTGCTGGCCGGCGGCGTGGCCCGGAAGGTGCGCGCGCTCGACCTTCGCCTGCGCGCTTGCGGCGAGACGGTCCTCGCCGCGTTCGGCAGCGCCGACCGCAAGGCCGGGCCCGCGACCTACGGCCGCCGCGGCCAGTACCGGGGGGCCTAGGTGGGCCTGCTCGACGCCCTCAACACCGGCGCCCGGGGTCTCGCCGTCGCGAGCGCGGGTATTAATGTCACCACGCAGAACGTGACGGGCGCAGGCACAGAGGGCTATTCCCGCCGCACGCTCCGCACGACGCAGCTCGACCCGATCAACCAGCAGGGGCTGTGGATCGGGCAGGGCGCTACCGCCTCCTCCGTGGCCCGCAGCGCCGATCGTCTGCTCGGGGTCCGCCTGGTCGATGCCACCGGCGCCGAGGGCGCCGCCACCACGCTCAACGACAGCCTCAAGGTCGTGGAGAGCTGGTTCGGCACCGGCGCCACCACCGGCCTCGCCGAGGCCCTCGACGGCTGGTTCGACGCCCTGGGCCAGGCCACGGCCGACCCGTCTGACACCACGCTGCGCCGGTCGGTGGTCACCTCCGCCGAGGGGCTCGCGGCGGTGGTGTCTCGGATCGCCACCGGCCTCGACGACAGCATCAGCACCTTCGAGGAGCAGCTCTCGAGCGGCGTCGACGAGGTGAACAGCATGCTCGCCGAGGTGGCCTCGCTCAACGCCGCGATTGGCAAGTCCGGCGCCACGACTGGCCCGGCCGACCTGCTCGACCGTCGCGACCAGCTCCTGGTGGAGTTGGCCAACCGGTGTGGCGTCACCGCGGACTTGCGCGCCGACGGCCAGGCCGTGGTGATGGTCGGCGGACACGCCGTGGTGTCCGGCCCGGAAGCTCGAGCCCTGGTGGCATCGACCGACGACGAGGGCCGCGTGGCCGTACACGTGACGGTCGACGAGGGTGAGCTCGATGTCACCCCGGTCCTCGGCGGCCAGATGGGTGGGCTGGTGAGCGCCCGCGAGCTGGCCGAGGGCTGGGTTGACGATCTCGACGAGTTTGCCTACAGCTTCGCCACGGCCGTCAACACGCAGCACGCGGCCGGCTACGACACGAGCGGCGCGGCGGGAGGCGACCTGTTCATGGCGCCCAGCGCCACAGCCGGTGCCGCCATGGCGATGGCGGTGGACCCGAGCCTCGCCGAGGCCCCCGACTTGCTGGCGTTCGCCGGCGCGGCGACGGCCCTGGCCGGCGACGGCGACAACCTCGAAGCCATGCTCGAGTTCGAAGACGACACCACCACCTTTGCCGGCCGCACCTCGCGCGCTGTGCTGTCTGGCGTGGTGGCCGACGTGGGATCGGCGGTGGCCGCAGCGGAGGCCGAGGCCGAGGCGGAGTCCGCTCGCCTCAGTGACATCCAGACGATGCGCGACTCGATCTCCGGGGTCGATACCGACGAGGAGGCCACGCACCTGCTCGAGTACCAGGCCGCCTACCGCGCCGCCGCGCGCGTAGTGAGCGCCGCCGACGAGCTGCTCCGGCAGCTCCTGGCCATCGGAGGCTAACGATGCGCGTCACCCAGTCCGGCACGTGGACCATGGTTCGTGCGAACCTGAGCACGATCTTGTCCGACACGCGGAAGGTGGAAGAACAGGCGGTCACCGGTCTCTTGATGAACCGGGCCTCCGACTCGCCCGAGCTGCGGGCCCAGGTCGACGCGCTCTCCGCCGCCGTGGCCGACCAGTCGGTGTACGAGCGCAACGCCACGCAGGCGATGTCGGCCCTCGACACGATGGACAGCTCCCTTTCCCGCGCGCATGACGCGCTCGCGCGAGCGCGGGAGATCGCCATCCAGATGGCCGGCGACACGGTGTCGGCCGACGAGCGGGCACTGGCCGCCGAGGAGATCGGCGCTTTGCGTTCCACGCTGATCGACGCCGCCAACGCGGAGTACGGCGGCCGATACCTATTCGCTGGTACCGCCTACGACAGCCTGCCCTTCGACGACGACGGGAACTACGCCGGGAGCACGGAGGAGCCCTCCACCCGGGTGGGCGAGGACACCTGGGTGGCCACCGGCCGCGACGGCTCGGCCGTCTTCACCGGTGACATCGATGTCTTTGCCGCACTGGCCGACCTACAGGCCGCGCTCGAGAGCGACGACGACACCGGCGTGTCGGACGGGATCACCAACATCGACACCGGCCTCGACCAACTGGTGACGGCCCGCGCCGAGATCGGCAACACCACAAACGTGGCCGAGGATGCGCTCTCGCTCTCGGAGTCACTCAGCGCCGAGTTCCAGACGCGGCTCGACGACCTCGCGGCCGCCGACCCGGCGGAAACCTACACCAAGCTCAGCGAGCTTCGGAGCGCCTACAGCACGGCGCTCCAGGTGGCGGCGAGTGGCAAGAAGCAGGGCCTCTTCGACCTCATCTGAGCGTCTGCAACTCGACGCCCCGCGGCCCCCAAGCCACGGGGCGTCGGCCTTTTTGGCCCCTTCGCGGATCGATTTCAAAGAAAGATCGCCCTGACGCTAATGGCCCGCGAGCCTGGATCCGTCTGTAGGAGTGGGAACGCGAGAAGCGGCCCGAAACCAAAGCAGCAAAAGCTGCACTACCAAGTGGGAGAATCACCATGGCACTCACCGTCAACACGAATGTGGCCGCGAACCGCGCGATGACCCAGCTCGGCAAGGCCGGGCGCGCTCTCAACGGCTCCTTCAGCCGCATCTCGAGCGGTCTCCGCATCGGCAAGGCGGCGGACGACGCGGCCGGCCTCGGCGTGGCCGAGAACCTCAAGGTCGCGGCCAAGTCGGCCAAGGTTGCCCAGCGCAACATCGGCGACGGGGTGAGCATGATCGCCGTGGCGGAAGGTGCCACCAGCGAAGTCTCCAACATGCTTGGCCGTATGCGTGAGCTTGCGGTGCAGAGCGCCTCGGAAACCCTCGGCGACGACGAGCGTGCCTACATCCAGGACGAGTTCGTCGCGCTGGCCGAGGAAGTGGACCGCATCGCCGCCACCACCGAGTTCAACGGGCAAGCGCTCACCGACGGCTCCGCGACCACGTTCGGCGTGCAGGTGGGCATCCACAACACCGCGGACGACCAGGTCGACATCACGATGGGCGACCTCACGGCGGCCACCCTTGGCGTCGACAGCGGCACCCTCGACATGAGCACCTCGGCCGGTGCCTCGTCCGCCCTCACCGGCATCGACGCGGCGATCGAGATGGTCAGCGGTTACCGCTCCGACTACGGTGCCGCCGAGAACCGCCTGGGCAGCGCGCTGAACAACCTGGAGACCTTCGCCGAGAACACGGCGGCCGCCGAGAGCCAGATCCGCGACGCCGACTTCGGCTACGAGTCTGCGGAGCTCGCCAAGAACCAGGTGCTCCAGCAGGCCGGTGTGGCGGTGCTCGCCCAGGCCAAGAGCATGACGCAGAACGTCATCTCGCTCATCCAGTAGGTCGAAACTCCCCCGCCCGGCGGACCGTGAGGGCCGCCGGGTTGCCATTTTTGAAGCACACGCGGAAAAGTCCTCAACTCGCTCTCCGGGCTGCCGAACAGGAAACTGCCAGCCTTGGAGAGATCAAATGGCAATCACCGTCAACACGAACACGGCGGCCAACTCGGCGCTCACCAAGCTGAGCGAGACGTCCCGCCGCCTCAACAAGTCCTTCGAGCGCATCTCGTCCGGTCTCCGCATCGCCCGTGCTGCGGACGACGCCGCCGGACTCGGAGTCGCGGAGAACCTGAAAGTCGCCGCATCGTCCGCGAAGGTCGCCGCCCGCAACATCGGCGACGGCATCTCGATGATCGCGGTGGCGGAAGGGGCCTCCGCCGAGGTGACCAGCATCCTCGGACGCATGCGCGAACTCGCGGTGCAGAGCGCCTCGGAAACGCTCGGCGACGACGAGCGGGCCTACATCCAGGACGAGTACGTCGCCCTGGCCCAGGAGGTGGATCGCATCGCGAACACCACCGAGTTCAACGGCGCGCCGCTCGCGGACGGCACCACCACCACCATCGCGGTGCAGGTGGGCATCCACGCCACCGCCAACGACCAGGTGGATATCACCATGGGCGACCTGCGTGCCACGACGCTCGGCATCGACAGTGGCTCGCTCGACCTGAGCACCTCCGCGGGCGCGTCCGCCGCGCTCGACGTCCTCGACGCCGCCGTCGAGTCCGTCTCTTCCTACCGCTCTGACATGGGCGCGGGTGAAAACCGCCTCAACAGCGCGCTCAACAACCTCGAGGTCTACATCGAGAACACCAAGGCCGCCGAGAGCCAGATCCGCGACGCGGACTTCGGCGAAGAATCGGCCGAATTGTCCAAGATGCAGGTCCTCCAACAGGCGGGCGTGGCGGTCCTCGCCCAGGCGAAGCAGCTGCCGCAGTCGGTCACCCAGCTCCTCCAGAGCTAGTCCGACAATCGCTGACCCATCGTCCCGCCTCCACGGACCTCCGTGGGGGCGGGCGTATGTGTCTGACCACAGCTGAATAATATACGTAGTTAGTCTTCAGTTCTGCGGGTGCCCATCCGATCCTGTGTCCGAGGTAGCTCGCCGTGCCCATCACCGTTGGCGGCATCGTCTCCGGCATCGATACCGATTCGCTGATCGACAAGTTGGTCGCGGCGGCGAGCGTACCGATGACGGTGATGCAGGAAGATGTCGACGAGCTCGAGGAACTCGACGACAGCTACGACGAGATTGCCACGCTCATCGAGACTGCGAAGACCGCGCTCGAGGCCATCGACAGTACAGCGGACATGCGCGCCGCGACGGGGACCAGCTCCGACGAGGACGCGGTGGCGGTCACCACGGACGGCACGGCGGTGACGGGTCGCTACAGCATCGAGGTGAGCGCAATCGCCGCCTCGGAAACAGAGGTGTCACAGGCCTACGCCGACAAGTCGAGCACCGGGGTTGTGCCCGAGGGCACGCTGTCGATCACCTATGCGGGCACGACGACCGCGCTCACCATCGACAGCACCAACTCCTCCCTCGAAGACATCGCCGATCTCATCAACGAGAACATCAGCGGCGTGGCGGCGTACATCATGGACACCGGCGACGCGACCTCGCCCTACCGCCTCGTGATCGCCGGACTCGACACCGGGTCCGACAACACGATCACCGTCGACACCAGCGGACTCACCGGCACCACCGGGACGGTTCCGAGCTTCACCGAGACGAGCACCGCGACCGACGCCACGCTCACGGTCAATGGCATTACGGTCACTCATGCCGACAACGACGTGGACGGCGTGATCGAGGGCATCACCTTCAACATCAACGAGGTCACCACCTCGCCGGTGACGATCGACGTCGACACCGACATCGACACCACGGTGGCCAACATCCAGGGCTTCGTCGACGCCTACAACGCGGTGCGAAAGTACATCAACACGCACCGGGCCTACGACAGCGAGAATAGCATCAAGGGCGAGTTCGTGGGCGAGAGCCTCGTCGTCAACATGATGCGCTCGATGCAAACGGCGGTGTCGAGCGCGTACAGCACGGGCAGCACCTACACCTCGCTGGCGTCGATTGGCTTCGAGACGCAGCAGGACGGCACCATCGAGCTCGACACCGACGCGCTCGAGGCCGCGCTCGAGGCGGCCCCCGGCGAGGTTGGCCAGCTGTTCGAGACGGACAGCGACGGCTTCGGCGACGCCTTCAAGGCGGTGATCGAGATGTACGCCGACGAGGACGAGGGTTTCATCGCCACCCGGCAAGAGGCGATCAACGACCAGATCGACGTACTCGAGGAAGACATCGAGGACTTCGAGACTCGGATGGAGGCCTACGAGGCGCGCCTGCAGCAGCAATTTCTCGCCATGGAACTGGCGATGGCTGAGATGCAGGATGCCGCCGCGCAGCTGGAGGCATTGTTGCCTTCATCTAGCAGCAGCGATGACGATGAGTAGGGGAGGTCACGATGAAAGGAATCGCTCAATACCAGACCAACCGAGTCCACGGCGCCACGCCCGGCGAGCTGGTGGTCTTGCTCCTCGAGACGGCGGGAACGCGCCTCGGCGCGGCGCGCGAGCACATGGAGGTCGGCCGTCGCATGGCCTGGATCGCCGAGCTCGCGAAGGTGCGTCCGATCTACCTCGAGCTGATGCTCGCGCTCGATCACACCACTGCGCCGGAACTCACCCGGAACCTGCATGTCACTTACGCCTGGGCCATCCAGCGCCTCGGCGAGCTGGGCAAGACGGGTGACGTCGGTGGCACCGAGGCCCTGCTCCGGGTGAACAACACCTTGCTCGACGCCTTCCGCCAGGTCGTGATCGCCGGGGCCGACGCCGAGGCCGAACCCGTGGCCGCGCCGTGAGCGATCCGGTCGAGGCCCTGGTCGCCCGCGTCGATCACCTCGCGTGGTCGTGGACGCAAGGTGCCCGCGTCCGGCCGGCCGAGCTCAGGCGAGTGATGGACGAGGTCCACGCCCTCGCGGCGTCGTCGTCGCCCGACGTCGTGGAGCGGCTCATCGGCCGAGTGCGGCACCTGTCGGACGCCCTGGCCAAGGCACGCTTGCGCGCCGAGAGTGAGCTCACCGCGATCCCGGCCCGGCGCCGGGCCATCCGCGCGCAGCTCCAGCCCAAGTTCGTGGCGCCCGGCACCCGGATGCGGAAGCGGGCCTAGGGAGGAATCATGTTGCTTTTCACCTATGCCCTCGCTGCCGAGCCCGCTGTCACCGAGGTGGCTGTGGGCTTCGCCGCGAACGGGGAGGCGGTGTTTCAGGATGGCCTCAAGCGCGTGTACGAAGACATCGGGGGCAGCGTTGGCGGCGAAATCATGGTCTCGGCGCGCACCCGGTGGCCCGTCGAGATCTCACTCGAGGGTGGATTTCGCGAGCTGGCGGGCACCCGGGAGGGCGGCACGGCGGCCACGGCGCTGTGGTACGCCCCGGTGAGCGCGCTAGTGTCCGCACGTTACGACGCTGGGCGGATGGCGCTCCTGGCGGGCGCTGGACCCTCCTGGGTGATGTACGGCGAGAGCACAGGCGAAGTGCTCGACACCGAACGCTCCGACAGCGGCGCGCGTCCCGGGCTCTTGTTCGAGGCGAGCGGACGCTGGCACACGGACTGGATTCGTCCCACGCTGCACCACCCTGGGGAAGGTCCGCGGGGCCTGGACGTGTTCGTGGCGCTCGGCTACCGCTACAGCGATGTCAACGACGCGGCGCGCGAGGCCAACACCTGCATGGAAGCGCCCTGCGGCATCGACCTGTCGGCCGCCCGCGTGTCGGCCGGCCTGGCGTTGAGGCTCTAGTGAGCCTGGGCGGCGTCCTCCTCCTCGTCGCGGGCCTGGCCACGGCCGAAGGGGCGGAACCTGTGCGCCTGGTGGCCTCCCCGTCGGCGGTGGTGGAGGTCTTGCCTGCGCAACATGGCCGGGTGGACGTGCTGGTGCACGAGAACACCGAGGACCTTCGGGTACAGCTGCGGGCACTGAAGCACGCGGCCGTGCGCGATGCCCGGGCCATCGACACCGGCGGCGACTGGGTCCTGAGCTTCTACATGCGCGACGGCGCCACCACGTTGGAACTCGTCGGCACGCCGGGGACCGTGGTGCTGGTGCCGGTCCGGACGACGAACCCGACCACAACGATCGAGCCCCTCGACGCGGCAGCCGCCCTCGCCGAGGTCCCGCGGCCGCTGGTATGCCGGGCGGACGAGGTTGCGCTGTCGCCCTTGCCCACCGGGGAAACGCGGTGGGCCGACGCCGCTCTCCACCCGGCGCCGATGGTCCCCACCTGGGGAACGGCCGAGGTGCACGAGGCGAGCTGGGCGATGGTCGACGAGGCGCGAAGTGCACTCTCGCGGCCGGGGGCGCCTCGCGGAAAGCTGCTTTATCGGCTCGGCGCCTTGCATCGCGAGCTCGGCCATGCGCGCGAGGCGGCCTGGTACTTCGGCGAGGCGGCAGGTACTGAAGGCATCGCCGCACCCGACGCGGCGGCGGCGCTCATGCAGCGGGCTCGCTCGCTCCTGCTGGTGGGGGCGTACCCGGCGGCCGCCAATGTTGCTCGCCTCGCGATGAGGCGCGGTGCGCCCCCCGAGATGGTGCTCCACGCGGTCACCCTCGCGGCGTGGCTTGGCCGGGCGCCCGAGGCCCCGGGGCTGGGGCGCGCGCTCGCGGGGTCGGCCACCACCATCGAGTCGCGCGTGCTCGCCGCCGTTGTACTCGGGGGCGGCGGCTGCACCGCCGAGGCCCTCGAACTCCTTCGCCCGGTGGCCCGTCGGGTGGCCCCCGCGCGCCGAGACGAGGCGCAGCTCTTCCTCGCCGACCTGTTGTACCGGCACGGCGAGTTGGACGGCGCCGCGGCGCTGCTCGGCAACGTGGATAGTCGCAAGCTCGATGGCGAACGACTCGCCGTGTGGCGGCAACGCGGTCGCCTCGGGACCATGGCTCGCCTCGCGCCCACCGGGTGGGCCGCCTACCTGCCCGACCTCCGTCACGACGCCACCTTGGGTGGGGCTGCGTCGATGGACGCGCTGCACGTGCTGGCACAAGTGTACGTGGCCACGGGCGAGGATCGCGAGGCCATCGGCGCATGGACCGAGCTCCTACGTCGCGACGAGTCGCGGGTGGACGGCGTGGCGGGTGCTCGCCTCGCGACGGCATGGGCACGGCGCTCCGCCCAGTTGATCGACGCGGAGCGCGAGGGCGACGCGCTCCTGCTCCATCGAGGCGCGTGGAATGACGGGCTGGCGGTCCACCTCGACGATTTGTCGCCGCTCGCCGCCGTCGCCCGCGGCTACACATCCCTCGGGTTCACCGATCAGGCGCTCCACGCCTGGAAGACCATCGCCACCACCGAGGAGGCCCGAGGTCGCGACAGCGCTGCGGCCGTGCACGAGCTGGCGGCGCTCTACGTCACCACCGGAGCGCTCGGCGATGCCCGCGACAGCATCCGCTGGTTGCGTCGCCGCCCCTACGGCAAGGCTCACGCCCAGGAGCTCGACACGCTCGAGCTGGCGGCGCGAGGGGAGGCCCCAGGGCAGGTGAGCGCGGCCACGGGCTGCGCGGGGGTGGCGCCGGAGCGCTCCGCACTGTGCGCGGCGCTGGCGGGCGAAGCCGAGGCGCAGAAGGCCTTCGATGCCACGCTGGCGAAGAAAAGATTCGCGAGCCGCTAAACATCTCCCGGGCCTGACCGAAGAGTGAATTGGAGGTTCTCTCCATGTCACCAACCGGCGGACTCAAACTCTTCGACGGCCTCTACACGGGGCTCGAGAACGTGCTCGACCTGCGTCGTGCCCAGCACGCCGTGGGTGCTTCGAACCTCGCGAACGCCAACACCCCTGGCTACCTGGCGAAGGAAGTTCCTTTCGACGCCCTCTTGCTCGAGGTCATGGACCTTCCCATCGGCGGCGAGTCGGTGTCGCCCGAGGCACGCGTGATGGAGACGATGAGCGAGGTGGCCGCGCCCGAGGCCTCGCTCGACGGGAACTCGGTGAACGCGGAGACCGAGGCCACGCGGCTCATGGAAAACCGGGTGATGTACGAGGCGGTGGCTGGCGGGCTCTCCCGCAGGCTTGCCATGCTTCGCTTCGCCGCTTCCGACGGGAAGATGTAATGGCTGATATTCTCGATACCTTTTCCATCGCGTCGAGTGGCCTCGCCGCCGAGCGCGTCCGGTTGCAGTCCATCGCCTCGAACATGGCCAATGCGCGCACCACGCGCACACCCGAGGGCGGTCCCTACCAGCGGCAGGTGCCGGTCTTCCAGGCAGAGCTCATCGATCCCTTCGGCGAGTCACTCGACGCGGCCACGAGCCGCGTCCGGGTGGACGAGGTGAAGAGAGACGAGCGGCCGCCTGTGCTCGTGCACGACCCGACTCACCCCGACGCGGGGCCCGACGGCATGGTGGCCTACCCGGACATCAACGTGCTGGAGGAGATGGTCGACATGATGACCGCCCAGCGTGCCTACGAGGCCAACGCGAACGTGGTGGAGGCCACCCGCGACATGGCCATGACCGCCATCGGGATCGGGAGGTAGCGATGATCAAGGGCATCGGCAGCGGTGTTGGCGGGCTCGAAGAAGCGCTCGCCCAGGCCGCGAAGAAACAGAAGGCGCACGGCACCGAGGAGGCAGCTGGCGCCGACTTCGGGAGCAACCTCACCAGCGCTGTCCAGTCGGTGGAAAACCAGGCCGCCCAGGGCGACCAGTCCCTCTACCGCGTGGCGAGCGGACAGGATGCCGACCTCGCCGGGATGATGATCGCCCTCGAGGAAGCCAACATCGGCCTCCGCGCCATGGCGAGCGTGAGGGACAAGGTCGTCGAGGCGTACCAACAAATCTGGAATATGCCGATCTGATTGTTGGAGGGGGGAAACCCGCACGTTGTTGGTTTTGAGGTGGGAAACCCGCATGGGCGGGTTTCCCACCTACCGCGCCATGCCCTCCGGGCTCCGAGCTGCGCTCTCCGCCCTGCGGCGATGCCCGTGCAGATAGCACGGGCATCGTGGCGCTCTCCCCCCTTCCCTTGACACACCGTCCCTTGGGGGAGGTGGTTGTTGCGACTCGCCGGCTTGGGTGGGGGCTAGAGCCGACGGCGGCGGGCCCAGGGCAGCGCGGCGGCCGCGAGCCCCAGCCACGCGGGCGACAGGCCTGTGCTGCAGCCGCAGGCGGCGTCCGGGGCCTCGCCCAGGTCCAGGCCGCCGTCGTCGTCTTGCGTGGGGGTGCCGTCGCAGAAGCTGTCCACGCAGCCGTAGTTCATCTCGAGGTCGTCCGCGAAGACCGTCTGGGTGGGCTCGTAGATCTGCGTGTGGTAGAGAACCAGGTCCTCGGTGGCCTGGTCGGGGGTGTAGCGGAAGCGCAGGCGGCTCAGGTGGTGGTTCCAGTAGTCGCCGCGGAAGCCGAGCATCGCCACGTCTTCTTCGGTGAGGTTGTAGCCGGTGCAGGGGTTGCAGTCGTAGGGCTGGCCGGCGTACTCGACCGTCCAAGCGCCGGTTTTCTCCGCCTCCCAGCTCTCCACGAAGTGGTCCTCGTAGAAGGTGTCGAAGTCCTCGGACGCGGCATCGCCCCAGATGCACCGGTCGGGCACGTCGAACTCGGTGTAGTTCGCGAGGCCCACCTTGCCGTCCCCCACGTCGTTGAGCGCGTAGATGACCATGTCCTGCACGCCCGGCGAGTTGAGCGTGGCGAGGCGGATGGGAATGGCGAAGATGTCGCTCTCGTAGGAGATCTGCAGCGGCGACAACGGCAGGCCGTTGGCCTCTGCCGCCTCGTCGGCCACCTTGGCGGTGAGGAAGTAGCTGCCCGCGTCGATGTACTCGGCGAGGCGCTCGTCGGCGCCGGCCGGCAGGAAGAAGCCCTTCTGGTCGAGGTAGTCCTGGAGGCCAGACGACTCGGTGGAGGAGAGGATCGTCACCTCGTACTCGCCCACCAGGTAGTTCGCCTCCACCTCCACGTCGCTGTCGCTGTCACTGTCGGTGTCGCTGTCCGACTCCCCGGCGTCGAGGGCGTAGTTGCCGCTGTCCTGCGGGCAGCCGGCGTCGTTCACGTGCATGGGCGCCGAGTAGGCGTTCAGGCGCGCGAAGATGTCGGCGTCGAGCGTCTGGATCTCGTCTTGCTCCAGGATCGTCGACACGGGCAGCACCAGCGCAAAGGACTGCTTGTCGCCATAGGGATTGATCGACACCGAGAAGGTGGTGCGGTTGTCCTGGCGCACGATGGCCACCTGGGCCACGTCGAAGGACAACTGCGAGGGGGTCCCGGTCGCGACGGTGGGGCACGCGTCGGCGGGCGTGGCGAGGAAGAGGAGCGGAAGCATGGCGAAGCGTACACCGCCTTCGGCTCACTCGCCGAGATCAACCACTCTCCCCGGTCCGATGACCGACGCCACGCAGGACAGCTCGCCGGGCGCGAGCAGATCGTCGTGCACCACGACGTAGCGGATACCCCAGCTTTTCAGCTGCTCGATCCCCTCAGCGGGGCCTTGGACCGTGTCCTGGACCAGCCAGGCCTGCAAGGGCGGGTGGCCGTCGCGCGACACCGTGTGTGTCCGAGGGTCGTCGAGGCAGGCCATGAGCCCCTGGTAGGTGGCGTTCTCGCGCCAGGGGCGCGGCAAGAACACGTTGAGCGTGTAGGGCACCTCGCGACCGTGCACCGCCTGGAGCCCGAGCCACTGCCGGTTCCGGTCGCGGTACTCCGGCGGGAAATCCCAGCGTCCCCCGGGCTCTGGGAGCACGTCAGGATCCGCCACCGACGCGGTTGCCAGCGAGCCACTGGCCGGTGATACAAACCATGTATCAGCGAGTACCGCTGCCGACGCCGCCATCGCCAGCCGAGGCCGCTTCCCCAGCGCTGAGGCCGCTGCGGCCAGGACGAGGAGGGGGAGGATCGTGAGGCGATAGGGGTGGTGTACACCGCGGAAGGGTGAGCCCGGGATGTACAGCAAGGCCGCGGGCAAGGGCACGATCTGCCCGCCCACGCGCACCGGCTTGCTGTCGACGTGAAGCGTCGGCCCGAGAGCGAGGATCCCGGCGAGCAGCGCCGCCTTCCACCAGCGGCGCAGGCCTGGGAGGGCCGCGAGCATCGCCGCGACGCCGAGGTAGGCCACGTGCCGGATGCCGTGGTTCCCCCGGGCTCGGAGGTCTGGGTAGAAGTGATCGCCAGGCATGACGAAGCTCAACAGATCGTTGGCCGGGAGGTACACCCAGTCCCAGCCTGGGGCGCTCTCGGCGCGGATGAGACTGTCAGGTTGGTGCAGCGAGAACCAAGTTGCGAACAAGTTGGGTGCGGCGGCGATCGTCGTGATTGCGCCCACGCTGATACATCGTTGGAGTATCACTTGTATCGGCGCGCCGCACGACAGCGCCGCCATGAGCACCACCACCGCGCCGAAGAGTCCGTAGTAGCCGTTGGCCCAGCCGAGCCAGCCCCAGGCGAGCGCGGGCACCACCCAGCCGCCCCGCCCGTCGAGGTAGCGGAGCATCCCGAGGAAGAGGAGGGGGAAGGGGAAGAGATGGAAATACTCGCTCACCCCCGAGTGCACCAGGCCGAGGGCGAAGGGCGAGGCGCCGAAGATGACGGCGGCGAGCCAGCCTCCCGCGCGGCCACCGCCGAGCGACCGTCCCATCGCGTAGGCGGCCAGCATCGCCGCCCAGAGCTGGGCGATCACCCCGAGGGCGTAGGCCACGGGTGCCCCGGCCACGAGCTGCACAGGGAGTGACAAGATGGCGCCGAGGGTATCGGGAAACCAGAGGCTTCCCGACTCGGGAATGCCGAACTGGGTGGCATGCAGGGGGAGATCCCCGCGCCGCAGCTCGTCGAGCACCCACCAGTAGCCGTGAAGGTGCTCGTAGGCGTCGGACTGGGGGTGTCCCGGGATGGCCGTGCCGAGCTGGATGACCGCCGGCCAGGTGGAGATGAGCGCCACGAGGAGCATGCCGAGGGCCGCCGGGACGTGGGCGCGGAGGGGCGTCACGAGGCGGGGTTTAGCGCGGTGGGGTCACGGCGGGGCGCCTCCTGCCGTCAAGGTCATCCCCCCCAAAATCGGACACTCGGCCTAGTCATCCTACAAAAAATAGGACTCGGGCGACACCTTTTGGCACCGAACAGGGTCTCCGGTCGGGGTCGAATCGAAATTATCGGCGTTCGCTGGTTGGGGCGCCTGGCGACCCTGGGCTCCGAGTCCTATTTTTTCCCCCATGACTAGCGCTGGTGTCCTAGTTCGAAGGGCATGACCTCGCCGGCGGCGCCGATCGCCGCGCCGCGCGCCCGTCGCCGAGTTGCCCCGCCACGTTCCCACCGGTAAAATGCCCGAGGTGATGCTTCTTCTTGCCGCCCTCGCCGCCGCTGCCGAGCCGCGGGTGTTGCTGTACACAATGGGCGTGGGCGACGAGCTGCTCGGCCGCTGGGGGCACGCCGCCCTGTGCATCGTCCCTCGCGACTCGACCGTCGGTCCCTGCTACGACTATGGCTATACCGACTACTCCTCCACCTTCGGGGTGATCTGGGAGTTCTACCGCTCGGAAGGCAAGTACTGGGGGGAAACAGAGAACCTCCCGCTCCTCGTGAAGCGATTCCGCAATCGCGATCAGGACATCTGGTACCAGGAGCTGCGCCTCGCTCCGGGCGAGGCCGACAAGCTCGCGGTACGCCTGTCGGAGAGCGTCGAAGGCGACGACAAGTACTACATCTACCACCACTTTCACGACAACTGCTCCACGCGCGTTCGCGACTTCATCGACGAGGCCACGGATGGTGCCCTGCGTCGTGACAGCGATACACCGGAGGGCGCGACCTACCGATCCATGGCCGAGCTCGGCCTCTCTGGCTTCTGGCCCCTGCAGGTGGCGCTCGAGTTGGGACTCGGCCGCGAAGCCGATCGGCACACCACGCCGTGGCAGCGCATGCTCCACCCCGACGAGCTGCGTGCGCAAGTGGCGTCGCGCCTGGGCGCCGAGCCGCGAGTGATCTACACCCGCAAGGGACCGTCCCCCGTCGACCAGTCGCACCAGGGCCGCTGGATGGTGGGCGGGACGGGGCTGGTTCTCGGGGGCCTGGTGGCGGGGCTCAACCGGACAGATGCGCGCGCCGCCGCCTTCATCGCGGGGCTGGCTGCCGGTCTCCCCGGCCTTGTGTTCTGGCTGTCCGCTTGCATCACCGCCTTGAGCGAGCTGCGCTGGAACGAGGTGCTCCTGTGCCTGCTCCCCGTCGACCTCGCTCTGCCCTGGCTTCCGCGTGCCGACCGGTACGCGGAGCTGCGCCTCCTCGGGCTCGCGCTCGTGGCTGTCCTCTGGGCTACGGGGGTGCTCGTCCAGCCGCTCGGTCCCGTGCTACTTCTCGCGGCCGCCCCGCTCGCCGCGTGGCGTTGGTTCCGTCCTGCCCGGAGTCCCCAGTGAGCTTCTTTTTCCTCGCCTGCGCGGCCCCCGACACGGAGTCGGCGAGCTCGGTCAACGACACCGCCCACGACAGCGGCGAGGTTGAAGAAGGCCCCCAGCCAGCCCCGCTCGCAGCGCTCTCCTCGGGGGAGTGCCCGTCGCTCGAGGCTAGCGGCACGTCGAGCTTCCTCAGCAGCGGGGTGGAGCGCAGCGTCACGGTCATCGTCCCGAGCACGCCCGCCGCCGACATGCCGCTCTACTTCTTCTTTCACGGCCTCGACGACCCGAGCGCCACCGACCATCCCGGCGCCAGCTGGTCGAGCCAGCTCGACGTGCAGTCCCTCGCCGACGACACCGGCACGGTCTGGGTCTTCGCCGACTCCCCCATCCAGAACATGTACGGCTACGAGTTCTACCTGTGGAACCTGGAAACCACCGGCAACCTCGACCTTGTGCTCTACGACGACCTGCGCAGCTGCGTGGCTGAAAACCTCGATGTCGACCTGTCCCGCGCCTCGGCGATGGGCTTCTCGGGCGGCGCCCTGTTCACAACGCTCCTCCTCGCCCACCGTGCCGACACGCTCGCCACCGTGGTGCAACTCTCGGGGGGTGCCGACCTCACTGTACCCACCTTCGACGAGCTGCTCGCGCTCTACGCCGAGCCGGCCACCGACCTGCCGGTCTTGCTCACCACGGGCGGCGAAGCCGACGTGTGGCCGAACGAATCGCTCAAGATCGTCGACTTCTACGCCGCCTCCGACACGCTCCAGGGCTACCTCCTCGACGACGGTCACTACGTGGTGCGCTGCAACGACGAGAAGGGGCACTCCGTCAATCGCGCCGACTGGGACCTGGGCGTGAGCTGGCTCCTCGCCCACAGCTTCGGCGGGGCCTCGCCCTTCGCCTCCGCGGGCCTCGGCGACGACGCGGACTGGTGCGCCGAGGCCGAGCTTTCCACGGGCGAGGAGTAGGGGTCGACTTTTATTCGCCGGGGCGACTCAAGCGGCGGAGGCAGTGACCGATGCCAACGACGTAGCCGCCCCCCGCATGGACAACCTAAAGAACCAGCTCAGCGCCTTCTGGAACGGACTCGACGAGTCCCGCAAGCGCATCCTGATGCTGGCCGTTGTCGCGGCCCTGAGCGTGGTGGTGGGCGTCGGTGCCTGGGCGAGCCAGCCGAGCTTCGTGACGCTCTCCCGGGTGAACGACAGCGACGCTCGCGGGGTGGTGACCGACCAGCTCAGCCGCGCAGGGGTTCGCTGGCGTATCGCCGACGACGGGGCCACCATCGAGGTCCGCGAGGAAGACGAGGGGATGGCACGTCGCGAGGCCGCCGGTGAGCACGGGCTGGTGGGCATCGACGGGGTTGAGCAGCTCGACCCCTGGGTGACCCCCTTCCAGGAGCAGCTGCACAAGCAACGCATGCTCCAGAACGACCTCGTCAAGGCCATCAACGGCATCGAGGGCGTGGAGAAGAGCACCGTCCACTTGAATATTCGCGCCGCCAGCGACTTCCTGAGCGACCACCGCAGCTCCACCGCCGCCGTCACCGTGCGCAGCGACGAGGGCGTGACGCTCGGCAAGGAGATCGGTCGCTCGATCTCCCGGCTGGTGTCGCACTCCGTGGCGGGCATGACCGAGGCCGAGGTGTCGGTGATCGACCAGCGGACGGGTCGCGCGCTCTGGACCGGCGAGAACGTCGATGAGACCGACGCCGGCGCGTCCGACGCCGCCCAGCGTCGCGGCGAGCGCATCGCCGCGCAGGCCACCGACGCGCTGGTCGCGGTGCTTGGCAGTCCCGAGAAGGTCCGTGTGACGGTGTCGGTCGACCTCACCACCGCCAGCAGCCAGTCCACGGTCAACGCCATCGACCCCGACAGCGCCGCGGCGCTGAAGGAAAAGCTCGAGACGCAGGCGAACGGCAGCAGCAAGCCCGAGGGCGGCGCGGTGGGCGTGGCGTCGAACACGCCCGAGAGCGCGGCGGCGGCCTCGAACAGCTCCACCACGAGCAAGCGCGAGCACGTCGAGACGGCCTACCAGTACACCACCACGCAGACGACCACCGTGCAGCCGGCCGGCGAGGTGAAGCGCCTCAGCGCCGCCGTCTACATCGACCAGGCGGCCGTCGCGGCCCTGGCGACGGCGGGCGGCGTGGAGGAAGCGGCCATGAAGGCCACGCTCACCGAGTCGGTGCGCGCGGCGGTGGGCGCCGACGACAAGCGCGGTGACAGCGTGGTGGTGAGCTTCGTGCCCTTCGCGGAGGTGCCCATGAGCGACGCCGAGATTGGTGCCGCTGGCCTGCCCTGGGAGAGCCTCGCGCAGTCGGCGGTGGCGTTCGCGGCGGTGGTGCTGACCTTCCTCTTCGTGGTCCGCCCGCTGGTTCGGCAGGTGTCCGCGCCGAAGGTCGCGACGACCACCGAGTCCGGCCGGGTGCTCGCCGACATCGGCGACGAGCCGAGCGGCATCGGCCGCAGCGGCGCCGGCGTGGAAGGCGACGACGAGAACGTGATCGACCTCGCCTCCCGCTTGCGGGCCCAGGTCGACGGATTCAAGCACGTGAGCGCCGAGGACGTCAGCCGCCTCGTCAATCGCGAGACCGACAACAGTGCCGAAGTCCTGCGCCGCTGGATGCGCGGGTAGGGGGAGAAACATGGCCGCCGCTCTTGCCCAACGTATCGAAAAGAAGGCGCCGGAGGCACCCGCCCCGAGCCGCCGGACGGTCGCCAACCTGTCTGGTATGGAAAAGGCCGCGATCCTCGTGATGTACCTGCATCACGACACGGCGCGGGAGATCCTGCGGAAGCTCTCGGACGAGGAGGTCAAGAAGCTCGGTATGGCCATCGCCGGCATCTCCGACGTGGCCGACGAAGTGATCGAGTCGGTCGTGGGCGACTTCATCATGTCCTTGCAGTCCGTTTCCCTGGTGCCGTACACCGGACGCACCTACGCGCAGTCGGTTCTGCCGGGACTGGTGGACGAGGGCCGCCGTCACGTCGTGGCGGGCGCCATCCGTCGCCGCGTGGGCTCAGACTTCGCCGAGTTCATCAAGTCGCGGACGCCACAGGCGGTCGCCGCCGTGCTCCGGGACGAACACCCCCAGGTGCAGGCGGTCGCGCTCTTGCGGATGGGCCCCGAGAACGCCTCGCGCGTGCTCTCGAGCCTCGAGCCCGAGCAGCAGTTCGACCTGACCGTCCGGATGGCCAAGGCGGAGCGGGTGTCCGGCGAACTGGCGGACGACGTGGAAGACGCGATCCGCGCCGCCCTCGAAGACCAGGACGACCCGCTGCCCATTGGCGGCCCGCAGTCCACCGCGCGCATCCTCGGGCGCCTGCCCCGCGAGAAGAACCAGGTGGTGATCTCCCGCTTGCGCGACGAAGGAAGCGAGCTCGGCGAGCGACTCCAGCGGCTCATGGTGGTGTTCGAAGACCTGCTGAATCTCGACGACCGCGCCATCCAGGCCCTGCTCCGCGTGCTGGAGCGTCCCGACCTGGTGATGGCGCTCAAGGGCGCCTCGCCCGAACTGCGCGGACGTTTCCTCAAGAACCTCTCGAGCCGCGCCGCCGCCGACCTGGTCGACGAGATGGAAGTGCTCGGCAACCCTCGCAAGGCGCAGCTCCGGCAGGCGCAGGAGAACGTCACCGCTGCCGCCCAGCGCCTGCACGACGACGGTGTCATCGTGCTCGCCACCGGCAGCGACGAGGACAACTAGGTGTCGGCCTTCGTGGGCTTCGCCCGCCCCCGCAGCAGCTTCGCGCCCGCCGCAACGGCGCGGCCGCCCGGGTTCACGGCGGGAATCGGCGCCCGCGCGGTGTCGATGCCCATCGAGGCGCCGGCGGCGACGCGACAAACGACGGTCGAGCCAGCGGTCGCGGTACCGTCCCCCGAGCCCGTCGTGGTGTCAGCGGCCGAAGCCGAGTTCTCGGCCAATGAGGCCCTGCGCGCCCGCGAACACCAGATGCTCGTCGCCGAGCTCGAAGCCGAGCGCAAACGTCTCCGCGACGCTTCGGCGCGCCTCGGGCAACTCGCGGGCGAGCTCACCCGCGTTCGTGGCTCGCTGCTCGCCGAGATGCGAGCCCAGGCCGGCGATGTCTTGCTCGCCGGTGCGCAGGCCCTCGCGACGCGCGCGCTCGTGGCCGACCCCGCGCTCCTCCTGGCGATGGTCGACGAGGCGGTCGCGACCCTCGGTGGCTCGGGTGTCACCGTGCGGGTGAACCCGGTCGACGTGGAGCGGGTGAGCGGGGCCTTCGGTGGCGCGGCGACGGTGATTGCCGACGAGGGCGTGCACGCCGGTTGCATCTGCGAGGGCGCGACGGGGACGATCGACCGCCGATTCGACACGGCCAACGCCGCGCTCGTCGCCGAGACGACCGCGTGGAAGAAGACCGCTTAGTCGAGGGTCGAATGGCGGCGCCCGTCGCCGCGTTGGAAGGGAAGCGCCATGCATCCAGTCCACGCCCGCGCCCTCGCCCCCCTCGCCAGCGCCCTCGTTCACGTGGGTGTGCTCGTCTTCGCCTTCATGGGCGCGTCGCTCCCCGAGCTCGGCCAGGGCGAGGCCGCAGTGGATCTGGGCGGCGACAGCCTCGACGTGGCCTTCGCCGAGCCGGAGCCCGACTTCGGACCGGCGGCCGTGACCATCGTGGGTATTGGCATCGTGGGCGACGAGGCGGCTCCCGTGGTTGCGACGGTGGCCCCGAGCGCGGTGAGGCCGCTCGCCGCGAAGCCGGTGGAGCCCGTGCCGACGCCCGGACCCGCGACGGTCGCGGCCGACGTGCGCGAGTCCGAGCCGGAATCGCGCGCGGCCTTCGAACCAGCGGTGATCGCCCACGCGAAGAAGCAGGGCCAGAGCATCAGCAAGAAGGCGCGCAAACCCTCGGGCAAGGGCACCGTGGAAACCTGCCCGGTCAACGCCGACGACGGTATCGACAGCGTGGCCGAGGGCGAGTGGCGGGTGGAGCGTGACGTGGTGGACTACTACGCCAAGCACGTGAGGGAGCTGATGAAGCTCGGCTCGGTGCGCGTGAACAAGAACGCCGACGGCAAGCCGGACGGATTCCGCGTGGGCCTCGCGAAGTGCTCGCTCTTGCGGGAAGGTGGCCTGCGATCGGGCGACGTGGTGAAGAACGTGAACGGCGTCATGGTTCACGACCTTTTCTCGGCGGTGGGCGCCTACCTCAAGCTCCGTCGCGAGCCGGTGATCGAGGTGGAGGTGGAGCGCAAGGGCAAGCGCGTGACCATGCGCTACGAGATGGTGTAGTGTTGCCAGGGGGGGAATCGCTCGCCGCAGTTCCCCCTACCGGGCCATTCCCTCTTGCCTCCAACCTGCGCTTTCCGGCCTTCGGCGACGCGCGCGCCGTTAGCCCGCGCATCGTGGCCCTCGCCCCTTCCAAGGCCGTCGCCCCGCCGACGCGAGCGACGGGGCTCAACTCCTCGCGCGGCTGACCGAAGGGAGGGCGTGGTCCCTCCAGACACCCTCGGGCTCGAGTCACTCGCCGAGCGCTGGCGTCGCGCGCCGGTCGAGCGCCGCACCGGGCGCGTGGTTGCCGTGCACGGCACGCTGGTGACGGCCGACGTGCCCGGGGCGCGGCTCGGCGAGGTGGTGCAGATCGCCGGGGCCGGTGCCTCGGAGACGGTCGGCTTCAAGGAACGTCACGCCTTGCTCATGCCTTTTGGCGCGCTGGAGGGCGTGCATCACGGCGCGCGCGTGGAGTGCACGGGCGAGATGCCCGTGGCCTGGGTGGGCAACCTGCTCAAGGGGCGGGTGATCGACGGTTTCGGGCAGCCGCTCGACGGCAAGGGTCCGGTTCCCGGGCTCGTCTCGCGACCCCTGCACGCCGCCCCGCCGGACGCTCTGGCGCGGGCGCTCGTACGCGACGCCTTGCCCACGGGCGTCCGGGTGCTCGACGGTTTGCTCACGTTCGGACGCGGACAGCGCGTGGGACTCATGGCCGGCTCCGGCGTAGGTAAGAGCACGTTGATGGGGATGATCGCGCGTCGCTCGGCGGCGGCGGTCAACGTCATCGCGCTGATTGGCGAGCGAGGCCGCGAGGTGCGCGAGTTCCTCGAAGACGTGCTCGGGCCCGAGGGCCTCCGGCGGAGCGTGGTGGTGGTGGTGACCAGCGACAAGGCGCCGGTGTTGCAGCTTCGCGGTGCTTTCCTGGCGATGACCATCGCCGAGCACTTCCGCGACCAGGGCGCCGACGTGATGATGATGGTTGATTCCGTCACGCGCCTGGCGATGGCCCAGCGACAGATCGGCCTTGCCGTGGGGGAACCGCCGACCACGCGGGGCTACACGCCGTCGTGCTTCTCGCTCCTTCCTCGGCTGCTCGAGCGTGCCGGACCGTCCGACCGAGGGAGCATCACCGCGCTCTACACGGTGCTGGTGGACGGCGACGACGTGGAAGCCGACCCGGTGGGCGACGCGGTGCGCGGCATCGTGGACGGGCACGTGGTGCTGTCGCGTCGCATCGCCGCCGAGGGACGATTCCCTGCGGTCGACGTGCTCAGTTCCATCTCACGGGTGCAACAGGTGGTGGTCACCCCCCGGCACTATGAGCTGTCCCGCAAGATGCGGGCGGTGCTCGCGGCGTGGAAGCAGAACGAGGAGCTGGTGCGTCTCGGCGCCTACAAGGCCGGCAGTAGCGCCGTCGTCGACGACGCGATCGCTCGGATTCCCCGCATCCACACCTGGCTCACGCAGCCGGTCGAGGAGGCCACGGCGTACGAGGTGGTGCTGCAGGGGATGGAGGGGGCGCTCAAGTGAACAGCACCGCAGCCGATACCCACCTCGTGTCGGGCACGCTCCACACCCTGCTTCGCCTCCGTACCCTCGCCCGCGAGGAGACATCGGTGGCCGTGCGCAAGGCGGAAGACGAGCGCGAGGCCCAGCTCGCCCGGCTCGTGGCGGTGCGCGAGTCCGTGGCGCGGGCGCGCACCGAGACCGACCTCGAGGACGCCCTCGATCTCTCGGCTTACTACGCCTTCCGTTTGCGCTCCGAGATGGCCGAGCGTCGCGAGGCGGCGCGCCTGGCCCAGAAGGAGCGCGACGTGGAGCAGAAACGTGCGCTGCACGTGGTCCGCGTGCGCGACGAGATCGCGATGCAGAACGTGATCGACCACCGGGAGCGCGAGGCCTCCGCCGACGAGTCCCGTCGCGACGCCGCGCGCATGGACGAGATCGCCGCTCGCCGTTCGGAGCGGGCATGACCCGCCGCGGCTGGCTGGTGTTCGCCTGCCTCGGAGGCCTCTCCACGGCCGGTGGCGCCTTCGCCAACAACGCGCTTCGTCCCTCGGTCACCGACGTGGAGAAGTACTGCGACGTGGAGGCCCAGGGCGCCCACAAGCTGAGCGAAGACTTGCGTCACCGGGAGCGCGAGCTCGAGAAGCGCGAGTACGCCGTCGCCGCTGCCGAGGCCGAGCTCAAGGCCTCGGAGGCCACGCTCGCGGAGCGTTTGAAGGTGCTCCAGGCCACGCGGGACGAGATTGCCGCTCTACTCGGCCGGGCCGACGTTGCCCGCGACGAGAAGATCGCCGCGCTGGTGAAGATGATCGAGTCCGGTCGCGCCAGCAACGTGGCGCCGCTGTTCGGTGAGCTCGAGCCCGCGCTCGCTGTCGACGTGCTGGATCGTATGAATCGTACCAAGGCTGGCCGACTGCTCGTGGCCTTGCCCCCGTCGCAAGCGGCCGAGCTGGCCCAGCGGATGACCGCTCCCCTGGCACTGCCCGCGGAGACCCCGTGAGCCCACCCATCTTCCCCTTCGCCCTGGGCTTCGAGGCGGAGCCGCCGCCGACCCCGTCCGCGCGGACGGAGCAGGGCTTCGACGGTTTGCTCGCCATCGCGGTGAGCGATTTCCTGTCACTCGGTACCGAGCCCCCGCAGGCCAAGCCAGTGAAGCGAGGGAAGAAGGGCGATGACGCCACGCAAGGCGATGGCGGTAGGACCGCGCCAAACTCCGCCCCCGGCTTCATCGACGACTTCGCCGCAGCGCCCTCGCCCGCTGCCCCGTGCTCCCCCGCTTCGGGCGGTCGCGGAGGCTCGCGCCCTGACGATGGCAGCCACGTGCTCCTGGACGCGGCTCTGGGTTTCCACGCCGCCGGGCCCTCCCGCGAAGCTTCGGCCAAGGAAGGACCGACCGAGGACGACGAGTCGCTCCCCGAGCTGCCACTCGATGACGAGCCCCGCGACAGCTTCGAGCTCAGCGATAACGACGCGCTCGCCGTGCAACTCGACCGCATGGGCATCGACGTGGAGGTGAGGGGACTCGCCGTGCCCCACGAGCCCGTCCGCTTCTCGGACGCGCCGAGCACCAGCGAACCCGCGACGATGGACATCGGTGCCCCGGCGCCAGAGATCGTCGACAGCGCGGCAGCGATGGACCTCCGCGCCCTCGAGGTGCGCGACGGCGTCACCGTCCGGGTCAACGACCAGGGCCAGGCCTGGGAGATCGACGTCGTCCGTCGCGACAACACCCTCGACCTCGCCATCCGCGCCGACGCGCCGGTCCGCGAGATCATCTCCGCCGAGCAAGACAGCATCCGCGCCGCCGTGGCGCGCGAGGGCTACCAGCTCGGCTCCCTCGACATCGCCGACCGGCCAGTGGAAACGGCGCAAGCCGTCAAAGCGCCCGAGGCAAGTCAATCACTCGACAACACAAGCGGTCACATGTCACACGAGAACCCGAATTCGCAGGCCCGTCGCGAGGAGCTGCCGCCCTGGCCCGCCCCTCGTCCCAGCCGCAGCCTCAACGCCGCCAAGGACGAGCCGACCCGCCAGGGCCGCCTCGACCGCGACGCTTGATTCCCTCAAGTCCACTCACCTAGAGCCGAAGTCAATCCCATGGACCTCACCAGCATCGACGGCCTCGTTCCCGCGAGCACGCTCTCGACGGCCACGAGCACCAGTAGCGGCGACGAGCTGGGCAAGGACGCGTTCCTGAAGCTGCTCACCACGCAGCTCCAGTACCAGGACCCGCTCAACCCGATGTCCAACGAGGAGTTCGTCGCGCAGCTCGCGCAGTTCTCCTCGCTGGAGCAGCTCCAGACGCTCACGACGGGCATGGAGTCGCTCTACATGGTCAACATGTCGATGAACAACGCGGCGATGACCAACCTCATCGGCAAGGACGTCGTCGCGACAGGCAATGCTTTCAGCTACACGGGTGCGGGGGAGGAGACTCTGCACTACGACGCCGCAGCCGACACTGCGAGCACCACGCTCACCATCACCGATGCCGACGGCGTCGTGGTGTGGTCGGGCGACATCGGTGCCCTCGAGGAAGGCGACGGCACGTACGCGTGGGACGGCAAGGACCTCAACGGGGCGCAGTGCCCCGAGGGCGAGTACACGTTCAGCTTCGAGGCCACGGATGCCGATGGCAACGCCGTGACCGTCGATAGCCAGATCGTGGGCACCGTCGAGGCCATGGACCTGTCCACGGGCTCGCCGCTGTTGGAGGTCGATGGCGTCACCATCGAGCTCTCGCAGATCCTCTCGGTCGAGGAGACCGAGCCGTGATCAATCGCGTTGGCCAGGTTGGCTACGCCCCGCCGCGGGAGTTCCAGCGGATCGAGGGACTGCCCGGCTTCGGCGACCAACTCGACGCGCTCTTGCGTCCGCCCCAGCGGGCGCCCGAGGCGGCGCCGCAGGGTGTCAGTTTCAGCAAGCACGCGCAGGCGCGCTTGGCTTCGCGCGGCATCGAGCTCGACGAGTTCGACATGGCCGACCTCGAGAAGGCGGTCGACATGCTCGCCAAGAAGGGCGCGCGCGAGAGCCTCGTGCTCCTTGGCGACAATGCCTTCATCGTGGGCGTACCTGACCGTAAAGTTGTGACCGCCCTGAGCCGACAAGAGGCCATAGGCAACATCTTCACCAACATCGATTCGACGGTGGTTGCTCGATAAGCACCCAACGTTGTTACCCAGGCCGGACCACGGATTTTCCAAGGGGGCCTGGAAAAGGGAGAGGAGCCCGATGCGCTCCGAACCCGCTCAACCCTCGGAGGAAAACCACATGTCGCTCTTCTCTACCCTCAGCGTTGGTGCGTCCGGTCTTGGCGTGTCGTCCACGTGGATGAACGTGATCGGCGATAACATCGCCAACATGAACACCGTGGGCTACAAGCAGGGTCGCGCTTCCTTCGCCGACTTCCTGCCCCAGCACGTGTTCGGCGTGGGCGGCGGTGGCCAGGTGGGCGCCGGTGCGGTCACCAACCAGGTGGCCACGCTGATGGGTCAGGGAAGCTTCGAGACCAGCTCCAACGCCACTGACATGGCCATCTCCGGGGCCGGCTTCTTCATGGTCGAGGGCGACGATGGCGCCTACTTCACTCGCGCCGGGGAGTTCGGCGTGGACGACCAGGGCTACGTGGTCAACGCTCAGGGCTACCGGCTCCAGGGTTACTCGGGCGAGGGTGGCGCGGTGGGCGCGATGCTCGGCGACCTGCAGATCCCCACGGGCACGCTCGACCCGGTGGCCACCGGCAGTGTCACGCTCGAGGCCAACCTCAGCGCGGCCACCGAGGTGGGGACCGAGCTCGCCGCGCTCGACTTCTACGGCACCGGCACCGGCACGAGCACGCTCCTGGAGGCCGGCGAGGCCGCCGACTTCACCACCTCGGTGACCGTGTACGACAGCCGCGGCCAGTCGCACGACGTGACGGTGCTCTTCGAGCGCACCAGCAACGACCAGTGGACCTGGCGCGCGGTGAGCGACGCCTCGGAAGCCTACGACTCCACCGGCACCGCCTACGCCAGCGAGTCCGGCTACGCGTTCGAGATCGCCAGCGGCACCGTGGACTTCGACACCGACGGCAACGTGTCCGGTTTCACGCAGACCAGCACGGCGGACAGCACCACCTGGAGCTTCGCTGGCAGCGCCACCCCGACCATCGACTTCGACTTCGGCCTCGACGCCTCGGGGACGGAAACCGACGGCAGCCTCAGCATGACCGGCGACGAGTCGGCGGTGACGGCGGTCGAGCAAGACGGCAGCAAGGCCGGCGCGCTCACCGGCATCAGCATCGACGAGGACGGCGTGATCTCGGGCAGCTACGACAACGGCGAGACGATGGCGATCGGCCAGGTGGCGCTCGCCACCTTCGCCGCCCCCGACCAGCTCACCCGCGTGGGCTCGGCCCTCTTCGCGGCCACCCCGGGCGCCGGCGAGTACGCCATCGGCGCGGCGGGCACCGGCGGCCGCGGCAGCGTGTCGGGCTACGCGCTGGAAAAGTCCAATGTGAACCTCGAGGAGCAGTTCGTGCAGATGATCACCGCACAGCGCAGCTACCAGGCGAGCAGCAAGGTGATCACCACGGCGAACGAGACCCTGCAGCAGCTCCTCCAGCTGGTGTAGGGGCTCAAGTTCCCCAGGCGCTGACCGAAACGAGTGCAGGAGGCCCCCATGGACGACGACGCCGAGCTCCCGCCGCCCCCCAGCAAACTCAAGACGATCCTCCCCTTCGTGGGGGTCCTGGTCCTGGGCGCCGGTGGCGGCTACGGCGCCAGCCTCGCGCTCCCCTCGAGCGCGCAGGCGAGCGAGGGGGAGTCCACCGAGGCCCCCGCCGAAGGCGAGCATGGCGAGGCGGCCGAGGCCCCCGCCGAGGGCGGTCACGGTGCCCCGGCGCCTGCGGAGGGCGAGCACGGCGCCCCCGCCGCGCACGAGGGCAAGGCGGCGGTGAGCGCGGGGATGACCGGCGACAGCATCGTGACCAGCCTCGGCACCTTCACCGTCAACCTCCGCGGCAGCGGCGGCGGGCGTGTCCTGCGCATGGAAGTCCAGGTTGACAGTGACGCGGGCGACGCGAGCCTGGTCAGCGCCAAGTCGGCGCAGCTTCGCGACAGCATTATTACCGGCGTGTCGGACTACACCTGGTCGGAGCTCGAGGGGGTGGACGGCAAGACTCGCCTTCGCGACGAGCTGCACGCCCGCGTGAACGGGGTGCTCGGGCCCACCACGGCGGTTGACCGCATCTACTTCACTCAGTTCGTGGTGCAGTAATGTCCACCGCCGTGCTCGCGCAGGACCGGGAGATCGTCAGTGCCGTCCCCCTGGTGGAGGACTGCATCCGGCAGGCGTTGCGACGCCTGCGCACGCGCATGCTCACCCGCTCCGGCAGCGACACGCCGATCCGGCTCTTGCAGGTGGGCCTCCTCACCGTCGGCGAGCTGCTCGAGTGGCCCGAGGTCCGCGACGGCGCAGCCTTCACCGGCTTCTACGTGGAACGCGGCAACGTGTCGGGCTTCTGCGTGCTGGAGGGGCCCCTGCTCGAGCGACTGACTGCGCGTCTTTTCGGCGACGCCACGCCCTCGCAGGCCGCGTCCTTCGCGGGTCGTGGGGCCACCGACGTTGAACTTCGTGTCGCGACGCGGCTGAGCGAGGAGTTCTTCCAGGCCATCGAGGCCCACTGGCCGGTGCGTCCCGCGCCGAGGCTCGTGCTGCGGAGGGCAACCGCCAACCGCCATGGCGTGGCCGACACGCCGGTGGCGTCCACGGTGGTGGCCGCCGTCATCGAATTCGGGCCCCAGGAAGAGCCCGTTGGACGCCTGACGGTCGCCATGCCCGCGCACCTTTTGCGCGGCCTCGCCGGCGTAGTGGAGCTCCCGGCCTCGGCGAAGGGCCAGTCGCAGCGCGACGCGAACTTTGATCGGGTCGGCGCTTGCGAGGTGGAGCTCGTCGTGGAGCTGGCCCGCATTCGTTCCACGCTTGGCGCCCTCCGCGGGATCGGCGTCGGCGCGGAGATCCCCCTGGGCGGCATGACTGCGGCCAAGGGTGTCGTCAACGGGCGCCTGGCGCTCGTGGGCGAGCCGGGCGCCTGCGACGGACAGCGCTCGTTCCGCGTGGAAAAGCGCGTCGTGATCGCGAACGAATGAATCTTCGCGGTCGTCGCTAAAGTCCCGAGGGGGCTGACCGAAGCAGAGAGTGTCGGGAGACACCTCGATGTCCGAACGCCACCCTGTCAGCTTCCTGTCCGACCTGCCCGTCGATGTCGTCGTGGAGCTGGGCCGCACCAAGCTCACCGTCCGCCAGCTCGCCGAGCTCGACCGCGACGATGTCGTCGACCTCGGTCGAGACAGCGACACGCCGCTCGACCTCGTCGTGGGTGGGCGCGTCATCGCCCGCGGCGAGGTGGTGATGATCGGCGACAAGCTCGCGCTCCGCATCACCGAGATGGTGGGTGACGAGAGCGTCCGGAGCGCCTCGTGAGCCCGCTCCTGTTCCTCGCCAGCCTGGCGCTGGCGCAGGACGCCGACTACGACCGCCTCTTCGGCGGTGAGGCCGCCCCGGCGGCGGCCAACACGGCGGCCGAGCTGCCCGCAAACGGCTGGGCCTGGCCCGCCCTGCTCGCCGGGGCGGGCGTCGTGGCTGCCTGGCAGCTCCGCAAGAAGGTGCAGTCGACCGGCGCGCAGGCCGGGATGCGCGTGGTGCAGCGCCAAGTGGTGGGCGACAAGTCGAGCCTCATCCTCGTGGAAGTCGACGATGGCAAGGGCAATGCCCGTCGCCTCTTGCTCGGCAGCTCCCCCGGTGGCGTGGCGCTGGTGCAGGACCTCGGCGCGAATGAACTCGCCGAAGCGGTGGTCGAGCTGGCCCCGGTCCTCGCACCCGAGCCCGCATCCGCCGAGCCCGCTGTTGCACCGGCGGCGCGCGCCCGTGTCGATGCCTTCGCCCGCGTGCTCGACGAGGTGATGGAGGAGCGCGGCCTCGACACGCCACCGGCCGCGCCGGATTTCGACGAGAACGGCTTCTTCGCGAGCCGCCCGGCGCCGAGCACTGGTCGTTTCTTCACCGAAGAAGACCTCGCGCCCGCGGTGCCCGCCCAAGTGGAGGAACCGAAGCGTGCGCTCAGGCCAATCGCGCCGTCGGTACCGCCCCCGGTCGCCGTCGCACCGCGTCCTCTGCCCATGCCCGCCCCGCGTGTCACCCGCGCCGCCGTGCCAGCGCCTGCGCCTGCCGCCGAGGAGCCTCGCAAGAGCCTCGTGGCCCTGCTCGGCGGGAAGGCCGAGGCCGCGCCCAGGGGTCGGGTGTTCTCTGCCGCCGGCACCGTGGCTCCGGTCCCGACCGTGCCGGTTGCCGCCACGCTCCCGGGGGTGGCCCCCGTCGTCGCCGCGCCAACGGTCGCCGCAGCCGCCCCTGTCCTCGCGGCCGCCCCGGTCCGCGTGGGCCCGCCGCTCCAGGACCCGCGCCTGCTCGCGCCGCCGCAACCTCTCCGCCTCGCCCCTGCTCCGGGCACCCCCGAGCCACCGCTGCCTTCCACGCGTGACCTGCTCGCTCGCCTCTCGCAGCGCGAACAACACCGCGCGACCGGGACCGAGACCGCCCGCGCGCGCTCCGCGAGCCTCGACGACCGCGTGCGCCGCTTCGAGAAGGTCGTGGCCGAGGGCCGCCGGTGATCCTTCTCCTCGCCAGCCTCGCCGCCGCGCTGGAGCCGGTGGTGACCGTCGCCGAGCCGGGCGCACAGCTCGTCGGCGACATGGCCGAGGGCGTGGCCGCCACGCCGATGTCGAGCGCGGTTCGCCTCCTGCTCATGCTCACCGGGATGTCCTTCATCCCGGCCATGCTCGTGGTGATGACGCCCTTCGTGCGCTTCGTGGTGGTGTTCTCGATGCTTCGACAGGCCCTCGGCCTGCAACAGTCCCCGCCGAACCAGGTGATCGTGGGGCTCTCGCTCTTCCTCTCACTGATGGTGATGCAGCCCACGCTCGACACCGCCTGGGCGGCCGGCGTGGACCCGTACCTCTCGGGCACGATGCCCATCGAGAGCGCGCTGCCCGCAGCACTCGACCCGATGCGCGAGTTCATGCTGAACAACACCCGCCGCTCCGACATGGCGACGATCATCGAAGTGGCGCAGATTCCCATCCCGGGATCGCTGGACGAGCTGCCCACCTCCTGCATCGTCAGCGCCTACGTGCTGAGCGAGCTCAAGACGGCCTTCATCACCGTGGTGTACGTGTTCGTGCCCTTCCTGGTCATCGATCTGGTGGTGTCGAGCGTGCTCGTCGGCATGGGCATGATGATGCTCCCACCCGTGGTCATCTCCCTGCCCTTCAAGCTCATCATCTTCGTGCTGATGGATGGCTGGGCGCTCCTGGTCCGCGACCTCGCGGCGGGGGTGGTGCGATGAACGAGTCGGAGGTGATCCGCCTCGGCCAGGAGGCGCTGCGGATGACCTTGCTCATCACCGCGCCCTTGCTCGGGGTGTCGGTGATCATCGGCACCATCGTGTCGCTGGTGCAGGCCGTCACGCAGGTGCACGAGCAGACCCTCACCTTCCTGCCGAAGATGCTCGGTATCTGCGCGGTGCTCGCCTTCGCGGGCGGCTGGATGATCGAGCAGACGGTGTCCTACGCCCAACGCAGCTTCGACCGCATCCCGGCCGCCGCGCGAGGCGAGCCGTGAACGAGGGGATCGACCTCGAGCCGATCCTCATGGGTTTCCTCGTCTTCGCGCGCGTGGGTGGCTTGCTCATGGCGCTGCCGGTCACGGGCTCGGGCTCGGTGCCCGCGATCGCCCGGCTCGCGGCGGCCTTGCCGCTGGCGGCGGTGCTCTACCCCACGGTGGACGGCGCGCGCGCACCCAGCACGATCCCCGAACTGCTCGTCACCGGCACGCTCGAAGTGGGCGTCGGCGTGGCGATGGGCTTCGTGGTGGGCCTCGTCACCGGGGCGCTCTCGATGGCCAGCGAGGTGATCGGCATGAAGATTGGCCTGTCCCTCGGCGGCATGCTCGACCCGATCACCGGCACGCAGGGCAACCCGCTGGGTGCCTTGGCGCAGCTCCTGGCGAGCGGCCTCTTCTTTGGCATGGACATGCACCTGGCGTGCATCCGCACCCTCGGCGAGTCCCTCATCACCCTGCCCCCCGGTGCCATCGTCGCGCCGCTGGCGGGCGGGGAAATCTTGCTCAACGTGGCGAGCTCAGTGCTGGTGCTGGGCGTGCGCCTGGCAGGACCGGTGGTTGCCTTCGCGCTCCTGGTGAACCTCGCGCTGATGGTCGTCGGGCGCATGGCGCCGGGTCTCCAGGTGTTCTTCTCCATCGGCATGTCGCTCACGCTCATGGCCGGGATGGTGGTGCTTGGCGCGGCGATGCCGGCGATGATCATGATGGAACGCGACGCGCTCCTGGGCCTCCTGGCGCCGATCCGGGCGCTCTTGCAGGCGGTGGCGGGTGGCTGACACCGAAGAAGACAAGACCGAAGAGGCCAGCGACAGAAGAATACAGCAGGCCCGGGAGGAAGGTCGTGTCGCGACATCAAAGGAGCTGGTAGCCGCCGTTGGGGTGGTGGCGGGTGGTGGCACGCTCTTCGCGAGCTTGCCCTTCATGGGCAGCGCCTACCGCGATTTGTTCGACGCCATGCGCGCCCGCGCGGTCGAGGGGGAGCTTGGGATCACCGACGTGAACCTCATCGCCGTGACCGTGGCCACCACGATGGGTCCGCCCGTGCTCCTCACGCTCGCCGCCGCGGCGATCGCCATGGCCTTCACCGGCACTGCGATCACCGGCTTCAACGTGGCCCCGGCCGCACTCGAACCCAAGCCCGAGCGACTCGACCCTATCGCCGCCGCGCAGAACCAGTTCTTCAGCTGGCAGCCCTGGGTGCAGCTCATCAAGGGCCTCGCCGTCGCGAGCTTCATCAGCTGGGCAGCCTGGGCCTGCGTGCGCGATCACCTCGATGCGATCCCGGTGCTCGGCACCCTCGAACCGCGCGCCCAGTTCGCCTTCCTCGGCAACCTGGCCCTCGACTTTCTGCAGCGGGTGGCCCCCGTGGTCGTGGCGATCGGTGTGGCCGACTTCGGCTGGCAGAGGTACAACATGTCGCGACAGATGATGATGACCAAGGAAGAGGTCAAGCAGGAGCACAAGGAGCAGGAAGGCGACCCCAAGGTGAAGGCCAAGCGCCGCCAGCGCGCGCGACAGATCGCGATGCAGTCGCAGTTGCCCAAGGTGAAGGAAGCCGACGTGGTGATCGTGAACCCCACCCACTACGCCATCGCCCTGCGCTATCGGCGCGAGGAGAACGCGGCGCCGGTGGTGGTGGCCCGCGGTATCGATCACCTTGCACTCCAGATTCGTGCCGAGGCGAGCCGCCACGAGGTGCCGATCATCGAGGATCGTCCGCTCGCGCGGGCGCTCTACGCGCGCACCCAGTTCGGACTCCCGATCCCGGGGGAGTTCTTCGGGCCGGTGGCGCAGGTGCTGGCGATCGTCTACCGCCAGCGTGCGGCGCGCCAGCGCCCGGTCACCCAGCCGTCGCGCGGAGGCAGCTTGCCGCGGTAGACTGTACGCCCGATGCTCCTCCTCCTCGCCGCCTGCTCCGACGACTTTTCCACTGGAAAAGAGGGCGGCGTCTGGTTCGACGACGACCCAGTGGCGGCGCCCGATTCGGGCACGCACCTGCGCGAACCGCAGGTGGGCTTTCTCGACCCGCGCACCGAGGAGTACTTCGACCCCGACGACGCCGTCCGGGTGGAGGTCCTGGCCGGCGACCCCGACGGCGGCTCACTCACCGAGCTCTCCCTCGTCTGGTCGGGCGCCAGCGAGGGCTTCGCCGAGCTGCCGATGGCCCCGGGGGTAGACGGTCTCGCCGACTTCACGATGGAGCCCCTGCCGATCGGCGACTACACGGTGACCGTGGTGGTGACCGACGTCGACGCGCTGGCGGCCACCGCCACCCAGACCTTCCACGTGGTGGCTCGCGACGCCGACGCCGACGGTTTTGAGCACTGGGGCCTGGGCGGCGAGGACTGCGACGACGACGACCCCGCCGTGAACCCCGACATCGCGGAGACCTGCAACGGCGTTGACGACGACTGCAACGGCACCATCGACGACGGGGTGACGCTTGTCTTCTACGCCGACACCGACGGCGATGGCTTTGGCGACGCGGCGGTGGTCGCCGACTTCTGCGAGGCCCAGCCGGGCTGGGTGAACGACGCCACCGACTGCGACGACACCGACGCCACCGCCTTCCCCGGCAACCCCGAGACCTGCGACGGCGTGGACAACGACTGCAACGCGGAGGTGGACGAGGGGGTAAAGACGACCTTCTTCGCGGATACCGACGGGGACAGCTACGGCGACCCCGCGAGCACCTACGACGCCTGTTCCGTCCCTGGCGGCTACGTCGAGAACGCCGACGACTGCCTCGACACCGACGCCACGGTGAGCCCGGCGGGAACCGAGGTGTGCTTCGACGGGCTCGATAATGACTGCGACGGCACCTCCAACAGCTGCGGCATCGAGGGCGACATCGACCTGTCCACGGCCGACGCACAGTTCCGGGGCAGCAATGGCGACGACTACGCCGGCACCTCCGTGGGGGCGGCGGGCGACTGGAACGGCGACGGCTACGCTGACTTCATGATCGGCGCCTGGGGCAACGACGCCGGTGGCAGCGGCGCCGGCGCGATCTACGTCGTGACCGGCGGCACGGTGGGGGTCAACGACCTTGACACGGTGGCCGTGGCCCGCATCCTTGGCGGCGACGCGAGCGACGGCGCCGGCTGGTCGGTGGCGAGCGTGGGCGACTGGGATGCCGACGGCCAGGACGACGTGGCGGTGGCGGCTTGGTACGATGATGGCGGTGGCACCGATGCCGGGGCGGCCTACATCGTGGAGGGCGGCAAGACCGGCGACATCGACCTTTCGAGTGGTGCACGCACGATCCTCCTCGGCGAGGACGCGGGCGACTACGCGGGCTTTGCGCTGGCAGGGGGCGCTGACGTTGATGGTGACGGCTACGACGACTTGCTGGTGGGTGGGCCGGGGGCCGACGACGGGGGCTCGCTCTCCGGTGTGGCCTGGCTGGTGCCCGGTCCCACGGCAGGTGCCATCGACCTGTCGGGGGCCGAAGCGACGCTCATCGGCGAGTCGAGCTCCGACCAGGCGGGCACCTCGGTGGCCCTCGTCGGCGACAGCAACGGCGATGGTCTCGGCGACGCGCTGGTGGGCGCGGTGGGCGACGGCAGCGGCGGCGCGGGCGCGGGCGCGGCCTACCTGCTTCTCGGCCCGGTGACGGGCGACGTGGACCTTGGCGCCGCCGATCTGAGCTGCATCGGCGAAAATATCGGTGACCAGGCGGGCTACGCGGTGTCGACTGCGGGTGATACCAACAGCGACGGTTACGACGACTTCCTCGTCGGCGCGCCCTACTACGACTACGGCGCGGCCGACGCGGGCGCGGCCTACCTGGTGCTCGGCAACGCGCACAGTGGCAGCTTCGACCTCTCCGGGGCCGACGGCGCGGTCGCCGGCGAGGGCGGCGACGACGGTGCGGGCTGGGCGGTTGCCCCGGCCGGTGACATGGATGGGGACGGCGACGACGACATCCTCGTGGGCTCAGTGCTCGAAGACGCCGGCGGCAACAACGCCGGCGCCGCGTACCTCGTGTACGGGCCCCTCTCCGGTTTTGCGACGCTCGCCTCGGCGAGCGCGAAACTCATCGGCGAACGCGAGGGTGACTACGCCGGCAACACCATCGCGGGGGTGGGCGACACCAACGGCGACGGCAAGTCTGACATCCTGGTCGGTGCACCCTACGAGGACTACGGGGTGGGGAGTCGCTCGGGCAGCGCCTACCTCCTGCTCGGCCAGGGCATCTAGGGGTGCCGCCCGGCGACCCAGGCCGCCGGTGGAAGGTGGTCCTGGTGCGCCCCGGGCCCTCGGCGACGATCTCGCCCGTGTCGGGCTCCTCGATGCTGCCGGTCTGCCTGCTCGACACCGAGAGCACCGCGGAGGCTGCGGCTCTGGTGTCGCGACTCCGGGCGGAGGGCGCGAACGCGATCCTCATCGAGGAAGGGGCCGACCGATCTGCAACCTGCCCCGATCACCCACCGCAGTTGCTGGGACGAACGTGCCAGACATGTGGTCGCGACATCTGCGCGATGTGTCGACTCGAGGCGCGAAACCAGCGACTTTGCCCGGCCTGCGCGGCGGAAGCCGAAAAAGTGGCTCGGCTTCGACGACTACGCAAGTTGTTCGTGGCCTTCTGCTTCAGCGTCTTCCTCTACGAGGTCGCCGACTACTGGCGTCACGAGCAACGTCGCCTAGACCCCACGACCACCATCAACGTGGCGATTTTCCAGCTCGGCGAGGCGAGTATGCTGCAGAGCGCGATCGTCCGGCAACTCAACGATCCCGACGGTGAGTATGCCCTCCAGCACATCGGTCCGTGGTTCGCCCGCGAGCGGCAGCGCCTCACGGGGCAAGCGCAGGTGCCCGTGCAGATCAGTACCTTCGGGCCGTGGAACCACGAGGTGACGCCGCCCTCCCTCGGCGAGCCGGACGACCCCTGGTGGAGGCGAGCCTGGCTCGCCTTCCGGTACCCGACCTATTTCCACGACATCGCCCGCGAACATGGCGGCGATCCTGATCGGTGGGACGCCCGAGTCTACCTGATCTACGCTGATACATCGGACGATGTATCGGCGCACAGTCGCGGATCGAGCGTGGGGCGAGTGGCGGTGGCCTTCGTGTCGGCCTCTGAGCCAAACCCCGCCTACGCGCAGATCACGGTGGCGCACGAGCTGTCGCACATCCTCGGCGCGGAAGACCTCTACGACGTGAACACCGGGCTTCCCGTCATGCCCTATGGCCTAGCCGAACCCACGCTCCTCCCTCGCTTCCCGCAGCACTTTGCCGAGATCATGGCGGTCGACCGTGCCCTCTCGGCCACGAGCGAGGCAGAGGTGCGTTCGCTCGACGAGGTGCTGGTGGGCTACCGCACCGCCGCGCTCATGGGTTGGATCGCCCCGGAGCAGGCGGAGCTGATGTACCGGGGGCGCTAGCTCCAATGCCGCTTTCATGAGGCGGCCCTTCCGTCAAGGAAGAACGTCCCACGAAGGATGCTATTTTTCAGGGGGTGGGTGTCAAGACGAGGGATTTCCTCTCCCATCCAGCGCGGGGATCTTCGCGCGTGGGTGTATTGACCCGGTCGAACGAGGACATGGCGCAGCGGCTGGAGCTGCACGGGCTCAAGCTGGAGGGCCGGCGCAACGAGCGGCACGTGGACGACGCCGCGCTGCTCTTGCCGTTGATGGCCAAGCTCGACCCGCCGCCGCCGCCCCGGTCCCCGGTGCCGGAGGGGGCAGCGCCTGCCGAGGACGAGCCGCCCGCCAAGAAGCCGCGTGGAAGGCAGGTCCGCCGGGACCCGTCGGCGCGGCGGGCCGCTGAAGGCGTTCGGGACCTCCCACGGCCACCGGGTGGAGTGGGTGTCGGGCCACTTCGTGACGTTGGACGTGGAGCGCGAGCGGTGCGCGTGCCCGGCCTGCCCGTCGGAGGGCGTGCTGGTCGCCCCGGTGGACCTGGCCTTGCCCCGCGCCCGGTGCGGCAACGGGCTGTTGGCCCGCGTGCTGGTCGACAAGTTCGCCGACCGGATCCCGCTGAACCTCCAGGCGACGCGCATGGAGCGGGAGGGGGAGACGTTCTCGACGGCGACGCTGTCGGACTGGGTGCTGGCGGGCGCCGCGTTCCTGTTGCCGGTGGCGCTCGCGGTCGAGGCGAGGTTGCTGGCGGGGAAGTGGCTGGAGGCCGACGACACCGGCTACCCCGCGCAAGACGGGCTCGACGGCCACCTCCGCAAGGGCCGGCTGTGGGCGGTGACGGACCAGCGGGAGGTCCGCTACCACTTCACGGCGACCACGGAGGGGAAGAACCCGCCCGCTTTCCTGGAGACGTTCAAGGGGAAGTTGCTGCTCGTCGACGGCGGGAGCGAGTTCAACCTCGCCGTCCAGCAGCGCGGCTAGCTGCGCGCCGGGTGCTGGAGCCACCTGCGCCGGTACTTCTTCGACGCCCGGCACCACCACCCGGTGGAGGCGAACTTGGCGCTCGGCACGATCCGGGACTTGTTCGCGGTCGAGGACGGCCTGGCCGGCGCCGACCTCGACACCACGCGCCAGGTCCGCCAGCGCGACAGCCGGCCGCTGGTCGAGGGACTGTTCGACTGGATCCTCGGGGTCCGGCTCGCGACCCGGCCGGGCTCGCTCCTGGGCGAGGCGCTGACCTACGCGGCGAACGGCGGCGAGTTCTTCCGCCGCTTCCTGGACCACCCCGAGTTGCCGATGCACAACAACCGGTCGGAGCTGGCGCTCCCCGGGCCCGTCGTGGGCAGGAAGCAGCGGTTGTTCGCTGGCTCCGAGGGCGGGGCGATCGCCGGCGCGACGATGTTCACCCTCACTGGCAGCTGCATGATGCAGGGCATCGACCCCTGGACCTACCTCACCGACGTGCTGGGCAGGCTGGCCGACCACCCGGTGAACCGGCTCCACGAGTTGACCCCCCTCGGCTGGCGGCTCGCGCGGGATCGCGCGACAGCACCGTAGGACGCCCACTTACGCGTGAAACGCGAAGCCGACAGATGCATTGGGCGGGTGGATACACTTTGCTGACGTCCATGACGGACCCGGTGCGCTTCCCAGCCGCCGAGGTCGCCGCCCTCTACCACCAGCGGTGGGAGATCGAGATGGCGATCGACGACATGAAGGCCGAGCAGCGCGACCGCGCGCTGACCCTGCGCAGCAAGAACCCCGTGGGCGCGCGACAGGAGATCTACGGCTTGCTCGTCGCACACGACCTCGTCCGGGTGGAGATGGCACGCGCGGCCGTGCTGCTCCGCGTGCCGCCGGCCCGCGCCCGTTTCCATCGGGCGATGCTGGTCGCCTGTGACCAGTTGCGTGACACCGCCGAGGGCAGCCCCCCGTCGAGGTGGGCCGACCACATGGTGCTGCCACGCGGCCAGCTCCCGTCCTTGCTCCTGCCCGAGCGCAGGGAGGACAGGCACTTCCCGCGGGCGATGAAGATGCCGGTTGGCCGGTATGCCCGGAAGCGGCCGGGCAACCGGTAGACCCGCGCGCTACCCGCCGAGCCGCCGGAGGCGACCGCAGCTCGTCGACTGGAGATCGAGGCCGAGGTCGAGATCGAGATCGGAATCGAGATCGACGGCGACATCGATGTCGTCATCGAACCCGAGCCCAATGCCGCTTTCATGAGATTGGATGAGGCGGCCGGTGCTCCAGCGGCTGCGATAGCCGCATGGCAACAACGACCCGGAGTCACCGGCCATGAACGGTCATAACCCCACCGTAGTCGCCCTGGACGTCTCGGATCGTACCGCGGAGGTCTGCGTGCTGGATCGGTCGGGCGTGCTCGACCCGTTCAAGATCGTCCTGGACGAAGAGTCTCTTCGGACGAGGGTTCCCTTCGTCGCGCCGGACGCCGGGGTGGTCGTGATCGAAACCGGCACGCGTTCTGCCTGGTTGAAGCGCGTGCTCACCGGCATCGGGATGCGCGTCGTCGTCGCGGACGCGCGGAAGTCCAAGGCCGTGTCGGCGTCTCCGACGAAGATCGACCGCAACGACGCACGGGTCCTCGCGAAGCTTGGGCTGGCCGATGAGCAGGTGAACCAGACAGGGGCGTCGTCGGAGCGGCTGCTCTGCGACACCTGGACGTGCCCGCCGGAGCTCCAGCGGGTCTACGAGCGCCTTGCTGTACGCGACCAGCGGGTGCGACGCCGGGGCGACTTCATCCGCGAGGTGCGCTCGGCGGTGAAGGGGACCGGACGCTCCCTGCGACGGGGCACGACGACGGACTCGTTCCACACGTTGCGCGGCGACGTGGGCGAGGAACTGGGCGACGTGCTCGACCCGCTCTTCGACGTGATCGAGAGCTGCACGAAGGCCATCACGAGCATCGAGGCGAAGCTCGAGGATGTCGCGGCGGCGCACCCCGAGGTCGAGTGGCTTCGGCACGGTTCTCGAACATCCGCAACGTGGGCGCCTACCTCGGCCTGGTCGTGCGCCGCGACCAGTCGGGCCGAATGGACCCGGCGCTGGGGATCAGCAAGTGCGGCAACGGGCTGATGCGCCGGCTGCTGGTGCAATGTGCCGCCTACATCCTGGGCCCCTTCGGAAAGGACTGCCGACTGCGCCGGTGGGGCCTGAAGTACGTCGCCGAGAAGGGCGAGAAATCGAAGAAAAAGGGCCGGGTCGGTAGCGCGCAAGCTCGCTGTCCAGATGCTGGGTCTCTGGAAGAACAAGCGAACCTGGCAGGCCCTCCCGGGCGCTGCCGCCGATGCCGAGGTCCCCTCCGCTACGGTCGGATGCGATGACTGCGGAATGCCGCTGGTGCCACCCGAGCACGCGACGTCTGAGATTGCAGCATCGCCGACGGCCCCCATCCAACCATGTGCCCGTCCGCCGCGGACGAGGACGGATGAAAGCGCGGAAAGTCGGAAGGGCTCTCGCACGGCGGTCCTTGACAATCCCTCGTCTTGACACCCCCCCCCTGAAAAATAGCATCCTTCGTGGGACGTTCTTCCTTGACGGAAGGGCCGCCTCATGAAAGCGGCATTGGGGCTAGGGCCCTACCAGCGACTCACAACCCCGGCGCGCATCATCTCGCGCTGTTCCTGCTCCATCGCCCACCACTGGCTCGAGCCGCCGCGGTCGACCCCGGCCACACCGCTGAGCACGTCGGCGAGGCGCGCTGACAACTCCGTCTCGCGGTGCTGGGGGAAACGACCGACGAAGGCGCGCACAGCCTCGCCGGGCTCGGCCACGGCGATGCCGGCCACCACGAGCACGCCTTCCTCGGCCAGGCGCAACGCCGCCTCGGCATCTTCCAAGGAGGGCAGCTCGGCACAGAACACGGCGTCGGGGTCTTGCCACGCGCAGGACGACATGGCCTCGGCCACCGAGCGCACGTCGATGCCCACCTCTCGCTGCGACACCGCTGCGCGGCTGTCACGGTGGAGCCACTCCATCGGCGACTCGATCGACACGATGTGCCCGCCCACGTTCTCGTTCAGGTGGCGAACAGCGGCGGCAACCAGCGACCGCCGCGGCTTGGCCCCCGCCACGAGCACGAGCCCGCTACCCACCTCGAGTGCGCGGACGAGGCCGGCCATCTCGCCCATCTCGTCGAGCGCCGGCGGCGCGGTGCTGATGCGGTGGACGACGATCTCGTAGCTGCCGCGCTGCTTGCCCACGTGCGCGCGGAAGCGGCCGAGCCCCTCCATGCCGAAGGACACGCGCACCTCGCCATCGAGGCCGGGGAGCCCGGCGTGCTGGGCGATCATCTCGGCGTAGCCTTGCACGTCACGCGGCATGAGTCGCTCGTGACGCGAGGCGACGAGCTCCCGTCCCACGCGCAGCATGGGACGACCAGGAACCTTGAGGTGCAGGTCACTGGCGTCACCGTCCACCATCTCGGTGAGCAACGCGCGCAGATCGGGCAGGACGTGGGCGCGAGTTTCAGGTCGAATCGCGACGACAGGCGACAAGGCGCGCATGGTGTGGGTCTCCATGCCCGTGATCGGATCCGGCCCGCCCGGAGCTGAGCCTCAGCGCCGCTGTTTCTTACGGGCCTGCTTGGCTTCCTTGGCCTTCTTGCGACGGGCCTCGATCTGCGCCTTGGTGAGCTGCATCGCGTTGCCGCCTTGCATCGCGGGCATCCCCGGCATGCCGGCCATGCCTGCTTGCTGTGCGTACTGGGCCATCTTCTGCTGGAGTGCCCGCGGGTTCATCCCGCCGCCGAGCATCCCGGTCATCGAGCCGACTTCCTTCATCATGGTGCGCGTCATGTTGAAGCGCTGGTGGAGCTCCTGCACTTCCTTCAACGGGCGTCCCGAGCCCTTCGCGATGCGACGAAAGCGCGCCTCTGAGAGTATATCAGGGTTGCGACGTTCCTGGTTGGTCATCGACTGCATGACCGCCTCGACCTTCACCAGCTCGTAGTCGTCGAGTGCCTCCTCGGGCACTTGCGACATGACCTCGTCCATGAAGGGGAGCTTGCCCATCACTTCCTTGAGCGAGCCCATCTGCTTGATCATCTTGAGCTGGGCCTGGAAGTCGTCGTACGTGAAGTGCCCCTGGAGCATCTTCTCGGCGTCTTTCTCTGCCTTGTCCTTGTCGATGACCCTCTCGAAGTCCGACATCAGACCCACGACATCGCCGAACCCGAGGATGCGGCTGGCGAGGCCCTGCGGCCGGAAGTCCTCCAGCTTGTCGAGGCCCTCGCCCATGCCGAGGAACTTCACCGGCTTCCCGGTGACCGCCTTGATCGACACCGCCGCGCCACCGCGCGCGTCGCCGTCGAGCTTGGTGAGCACAAAGCCGCTGAAGGAGAGGCGACGGTCGAACTCGGCGGCCGTGCGAACGGCGTCCTGCCCGATCATCGCGTCGCAGACGAAGAGGATGTTGTCGGGCTGCGTCTTCTCGCGGATCTGCTCGAGCTCGCTCATGAGCGTCTCGTCGAGGGCCAGTCGGCCGGCCGTGTCGAAGATGATGACGTCGCGACCGACGTTGCGCGCTTGTGTGACCGCGAGCGAACACAGCTGCACCGGGTTCATGCCCTTGATCGAGAAGACCGGCACGTTGAGCTTGCGACCGAGGGTGACCAGCTGGTCGATCGCGGCGGGACGGTACACGTCGGCGGCCACCAGCATCGGCTTCTTGCCTTGCCCCTGCAGGCGCTTGGCGAGCTTGCCCGCCGTCGTGGTCTTGCCCGAGCCCTGGAGGCCTACCATCATGATGATCGCGGGCTTGCCGTCGAGCGCCAGCGAGTTGTCGACCGGGCCCATCAAGGCCTCGAGCTCGTCGTAGCAGGACTTGATGAAGTGGTCGGCCGGCGTGACCTGGAAGGGCGTGTTCTTCGCCTTGAGGGTGACCACCTGGCCGAGCGAGCGGGCCTTCACCCGGTCGAGGAAGTCCTTCGCCACGTCGAGGCTCACGTCGGCCTCGAGCAGCGACACGCGCACGTCGCGGAGCGCGTCGGTGATGTCGCTCTCGGAGAGCTCGGTCTTGCCCTGGAGCTTGAGGCGGGCGTTGCGGAAGCCGCGGGAGAGGGTGTCGAACATGGGCCGCGCGGGTAATCCGAAACGCGCCGTTCGGCGCTACCAGCGCCAACGGAGGGGGGTGGGACCGAGACCCGCGTTGGTCACGATGCAAACGGCCGTGTCGGCGATGCAGCCCTCGTGCTCGGCGGGTCCGCAGTCCAGCGCGAGCGCCAAGGTGTCGCCGCGGTCCCGGAGCCCGACGATTGCTCCGCGATCGACCACGAACGCGCGGCTCTCGCCCACCCGGACCTCCTCGAGGAGGCAGCGTCCGCCGGGGAGGCCGAGGCGGAAGGGGAACCAGGCGGCGGTGGAGCACCAGTCTCCCGAGGTGGGGAGCTGCGGACGGAGCCGCTCGGCCACGGCCAATTCCGCCTCGGCGCAGCGCCGGGCGCGAACCAGCTCCTCCCACTCCATCGACCAGGTGGCGTAGGCCAGCTGGGTGGCGACGAGCGCGACCGGCACCACCGCCTGCCACAGGGGGCGTCCCACCACCGCGATCGCGGCGCTCACCGCGAGGCCGAGCAAGGCCACGTCGACGTGACGGGGCTGGACCACCACCAGGACGCAGGGGACGAGCGCCAGGGCCTGGGCGAGGAAGATTCGACTCGGTGGGTCTCGCTTCGCAACGCCGGCCACTAGTGCGGTTGGCACGAGGAGAATCCAGCTCCCCATCGCGAGGGCGAGGCGCTTGAGCTGGACGCCGAGGAACAAGATGGCCCGTGATGCCCCGGAGCGGGCGGGCTCCGCGATCTGGCGGAGCGCCTCGCCGGTGCCCTGGCGCTCGGCGGCCCCGGCCTCGACCAGGGCGTGCGGGATCTCTCCGCTCGCCAACATTCGCCGCACGTCGTCGAGCGGCAGCTCGGCCTTGGTGACGGTGATGCCAGTCCACTCGCTGAACCCGGCGTCGAGAGCGCGTTGTGTCGCGACGCCGGGAATGAACCCAAGGACGAAGGCCAGGGTGACGGCAACGCTACGTTGGGTCGTCGCGAAGGGCAGGGCCACCGCGATGAGGCCGGAGGCCACGAGGCCGTTCTCCTTGGTGAGCACGGTTGCGCTCGCGACGAGGCCCGCGACGAGGGCATCGGCCGGCGCTCCCCGTCGGGCGGCCCGCGCGGCGAGCCACGACGCGAGGCCGATTCCGAGGGCGAGGAGCGCCGTCGGCTCGACGCGCATGGACGCGAAGGCAAGGGCCGGCAGGCACGCGGCCAGGAGCGCCGCCATGATGCCGGCGCGACGGCCGGCCAACTCGTTGGCGGCGAGGCCAAGTGCGGCGGGCGCGAGGCTTCCGGAGACGAGCGCCACCGCCTGGAGAGCAACGCCGGGGTCGAGACCGAGAACGCTGCCCAGCGCGAGCCCGACGAGGGGGTAGCCCGGTGGATGCGACCCGATCCACAGCCCTTCGCGCAGCTCGAGCGCGCGCTGGCCCCAGAAGGCGGCATCGCCGCCCACGGGCAATCCGATGTCGGCCGCCGCGAGCACGCCGACGCGGGCCGCCAGCCCGGCCACGACGATCGCGAGCAAGGCGCCCCACGGGGCCTGGGCTTTCACGCCCGCGAACTATTCCGAAACGAGGGGAGGGGCCTCGCCGGGCTCACTTGAAGCCTGGGCCGGGCTGCAGTAGGCGGCCGGATGCACTCGTGGCGACTGTCGCCCGCCTGGTGGGGGGTCGCCATCGCGATGCCGGTGGCGCTTGTCGTCGCGGGCTCGGCTGTCGCTCTGGGCGGTCTCGCCGCGCTGGACGCCGCCGCCCCGGTGCGACACGCCTGGTGGGCCCTTGCCACGCCGTGCAGCGCTGAGTTGGCCTGGCCGGTGGGCACCTGCGGGGTGGGGGAGTACCTCTCGCCGCTCGACTTCGTGATCGCGGCGTGTGGCCTCGGCACGCCGAGCGCGGCGGCGCTGGTGCTCGTCGCCAACGTCGTCGTGGGGGTGGTCGTGGCGTCTCGCCTCGGCGGGGGGCGGTGGGGCTCCGCGCTCCTCGGCGTGCTCGGTGGCGCAGGTCCCGTCGTGATTGCGATGCTGCAGGGTGGAACGGTCGGGCCTGCCACCGTCGCGCTCGTGGGCGTGGCGGCCCTGGCATGGCACGCGGCGCGGACCGGGGGCTTCGGCACGGTGCTCTTGGCGTCGGGGGCGACGGTGCTCGCGGCCCTCGGCGGCGTGCCCACGGCCGTAGGGGCGTCGGTCGTGGCGCTCGCCCTCGCGCTCGGAGGCGGCCCCGCGCGTGTCGGCGTGGCCCTCGTCGCCGGGGCCGCCGCGCTCGCGCTCGCCTGCGTGCCGTACACGATGGGTCCCGTCGCGCCGGCGCCGGAGTTGGCCCGACTCTATTCCTTGCCCGTCGATGCGCTGGCCCTCAGCGACCGGGGCGTTCCCGCGATCACGCTGGTCCTGGCTGCCTACGTCGCATGGCGGGGCGAGACGGGGCCCCGCGCCGTGGCGCGGGCGGGGTTGGCCTGCCTCGTCCTCGCTCTCGGCCCGGAGCTCGTCACCTCGTCGGGCGCCGTGGAGGGGAGCCATTTTCCACTCCTGGCACTCCACGCGATCCCCGGCGGCGCGGCCTTCGATCACGCCGGCTGGCTGGTCGGCCCGGCCGTGCTGCTCGTCGCCGTCGCCGTGGCGGCGTGGATCGGCCCGGGGCGTCCGTGGCCGCTTGCCGTGGTGAGCCTTGCGGTGGCCGGGCAACTCGCGTGGGAGCGTCCCCCGCTGCGCCTCGTCGGCGGCAGCCCGCAGGCCGCCCCCTGGGCCCTTGCCCTCGCGCAGCTCCCGCCAGGGGTCACGGCGGTCTTGCCGCTCGCCCCCGAGCTCCGCTCAGCTGACACGGGACTTGAGCAGCTGGGGTTCCATCGTCACGTACTGCTCGACGCGCCACGGGCCTGGGTGGGCGAGCGACGGCCCCGGGGGTGGGGCGCGGCCATTCACGAGTCGAGCTTTCTCGCGGAGTGGGTGCGCTTCGAGCGGGGCCGCGAGGTGCCGGGCGACCCCACGCGCGCCAACTTCTTCCGTAGCGACCCGGCCGACGTGTCGCGACTGCGAGCGGACGGCCTGCGGTACCTCGTGGTCGCGGCCGAGGACTACGCGCCGCGACTGTGGGGGCTCGCGCCCGCGAGCCGCGTGCTGGCGACACGCCTTCTCGGCGACGCGGTGGCCAGCGGGTCGGACTGGGCCATCTGGGCGCTCCCCGAGTCGCCCGTGCCTGCCGAGGTGACGGCTCCGGCCTGGCGCATGCCCAGCACCCTCAGGGACTCGTCTTGGCCGGGGAGCCCGGCTGATTGAGCGCGATCGACGGACTCGACACCGAGGCCCGTCCCCAGACGCCCGGGTAGATCCACCGGAAGCTCGCCTCGTCGATGCCGGCCCCGAACTCACGGAAGCGCGCCCGACGGATCCCGTCGATCCCCGTGTCTCGGTCGCGGGCGCTGACGTATGCCCAGTATCCCCAGCGCGTCGCAATGCCGGAAGGAACGCCACCGCCGCCCTGCCGGACCTGTGAACCGCGCGCCGTCCAGGGGCCGTCGGGCGACTCGGCGACGAAGGCGTCGAAGCTCATGCCCCGCGACACGAGCAGGCCGTAGCCACCCCCCCAGAGCGGAAAGATATCGGGGTCGGAGGCGGAGTCGTTCTGGCCCTTGATGGTCACCTCGAGGACGGGCTCGCTGCGCACACGGAAGCGGGTGCCGTCGCTTCCTGGCTCCTCCACCGCCATGCGAAACCGCCGGGTGCAGCTCTCGCTGCCCACGGGGCACCGCGCCGGGTCGCTGCCCACCTGTCCCTCGAGGAAGTACAGGACCAGGGCGCCGTCGACCACGATCGCGGAGAGGTCGACGCCCTGGACGCGATTGCCCTGCTCATCGACGAGCAGCAGGGCTTCGGGGGCGAGCCAGTGGTCGCCCACGCGGAGACCGCGGCGAACCTGAGTGGTCGTGTACACGTAGAGCGTGTCGCCCCGGCGGATGATGTCGGGCACCGAGCCGGCGTAGGGCTCCCAGCCGTCGACCACCTCGAAGCGCCGCCCCCCGCCCGAGGACGCGACGTAGACCTTATGCTGGCGCGGATCGTTGCAGGGCGCGACATCGCAGGCGTGGTAGGCGAGGAGCAGCCGCCCGGTGACAGGCGCCGCCTTCGCCGGGCCCGCGGCCATCATCGCGAGCGCGAGGAGGACAGCCCGCCACGCGCGACTTCGCGACGAGTTGTCTCTGCTCGTTGCGCGCTGGACGACCCCCACCGCTTCGCGAGTTAACGCCCCGCCCTTTGGAGTGCTCATGCCTGCTCGCATCCTTATCGTGCTTGCCCTCGCCGTTGCCTGCAACCAGGACGGGGCCTCCTCGGCCGGCGAGGAGAAGGCGGAAGAGCCCAAGAAGTCCGAGGAGCCCGCGCTCGTGGCCCAGTCGGTCCCCACCAGCACGGTGCAGGGCTCGACGGTGGACCCGTGGGTCGAGGGCGCCGCGCAACTCGAGGGGATCGTAGAAGACGCCGTCCTCGTCGACCTTCAAGCGCGCGCCGATGCACGGGTGCTGGCCCGTGTGCAGGAAGGCATCGAGATCCAGTCCACCCAGTACGCGCTGGCGGCGGTCATCGTCGACCGGGAGGATGCCGACCAGGCGAAGGCCCTGCTCGACCGCCTCGGCGAATTGGAGCGCGCCGCCCTCACCAACGAGGGCGCGTTCGTTCGCGACTTCATTGCCGCGGCCGGCACGGTGGGTGTGTCGCGACTGAAAGCTATCGACACTCTGGAGCGCGGTATCGTCGAGCCGATGAAGGCCAACGCCGTCGCGCTCGCGCAGGGCGTTCGTTCGCCGCCCACCACGTCGAAGTCGTCGGGCAAGGCCGCGCAGCCGTCGAAGGAAGATCTCGCCCGGTCGGAGGCTCTGGCGCCGGTCCTGATGAAGGCAAAGTACGCCCTCGCGGCCGACGGCGTGGCGGTGGACGGTTCACTCTCCGCGTTGTCGCGCACCGTCGCGGCGCTCGACGCCGAGGACAGCGCGAGCGTGGCGCGGATGAGCGAGGCTTTCGACCAGGTGTCCACGCACCTCGTGACCTTCCAGCAGCGCAAGTACCTCACCCTCGTCGAACTGCAGGGCAGCCTGACCCAGAAGGACTGGTACTCCCTCATCGAGGGCTGGTCGATCGCCGACTTCATCGGTGCCGTCGGCGTGCCCACGGCCGACGAGGACTCCGCGGGGCTCGCCTCGCGGATGTTGATGGGTGGCAAGGGCAGCACGAGCGGGCAGGCGGCGGTCGGCTCGGGCAGCCAGGGTGGCGCCCCCGGGATGGCTGGCGTGAAGTCGGCGATGAGCGCACAGAACGGCGGGATGGGCACAGGCGGCGGCATGGGCGGCATGCAGCAGGGCGGCATGCAGCAGGGCGGCATGGGGGCCACGGCGGGGGCGGGCGGCATGGGCGGCATGCAGCAAGGCGGCATGGGCGGCCAGCAGGCTGGTGGCACGGGCATGAAATCGGGCATGGGCGGCCAGACCGGCGGCATGGGCATGCAGGGCGGCGGCACGGGCATGCAGGGTGGCATGGGCGGCCAGTCGGGTGGCATGGGCATGCAGGGCGGCATGGGCGGCCAGTCCGGTGGCATGGGCATGCAGGGCGGCATGGGCGGCCAGGGCATGGGGGCGCAAGGCGCCATGGGCGCGCAGGGCGCCATGGGCGCGCAGGGAGCGATGGGGATGCAGGGTGCCCAGGGTGCTCAGGGCACGCAGCCGCCGCAGCAGGGCGGCCAGTAGCCCGCTTCGGCGGCTCGTCGTCCCCCCTGCGTCTAGCGGAAGGCGTCCGCCACCGTGTCGTGAGCCGAGCCGGGTGCGAGCGCAACGTCGCAGAGTCGCGCAACGACCAGGCCCACCAGGGCTCCGGTCGCGAGCGTGCTCCATTCGCCCTCGGGCGAGGTCGCGAGCCCGGCCGCGAGCGCGGCCGCGCCCGTGGTCTCGACGGCGAGGAAGGTCCAGCCCCTGACCGGCTGCTGCGCGTAGAAGTGCCCGGCGCCGAAGCCGACGGTGGACGAGAGCACGGCGGCCGCCCCGGGATCGGGGAGTTGGGACAGTCGGCGAAGGTGAGCGATGTCGAGCTGGCCCGTGGCTGGGGCCGGCAGGGGCGGGTTCGCGAGGACCATCGGGCCCGGGGCTAGGCCGGGCGTGGGTGCGGTCACGGTCGGAGGGGGAGCCTCGGCGTTCTCCACGCCGGCGGGTCCGCCCAGCCCACCCCGCCGAGCGTGCTCCACCAGTCGCAACCGTGCGTCGTCGTCGGCGGCAGCGTAGGCGCGGAGCCACTGGTCGACCGTCGCGTCGTCGAGCTGGAGCTTGTCGAGCGCCTCCATCAGGAGTCGCAGGTGGCCGAGGGCGGCTCGCTCGTCGGCCGTCGCGGCACGCCCCATCTCGCGGAAGAGCACCGCGTTGCGCGTGGCGGCGTCAGAGGCCTCCACCATCCGGGCGACCGTGGGGTCGACGTTGACGGCCTTCGCGGCGCCAACCCAGACGACCCACAAGGTCACCCAGGAGGTCACTGGGTGTAGCCGAGGGCGCGGAGGCGCTCCATCTCCGCGTCGTTCTCGTGGTGCGGCACCTCGGGAAGGGCTCGGGGCGAGGTCTCGTAGGTGGGCACGGTCTGCACGGGGGTGCCGGCAGCGAGCACCTCGGTGAGCACCCGCCCGTCCATGTCGCTGGGCACGGGCTGCCCGAGGAGGTGCAGGATGGTGGGCGTCACGTCGATCACCGAGGGCGAAGCGACGTGGCCTGCCTTCTTAAACGCCGGACCAGCGAGGATCAGCGTCGCGATGGGGTCGTGTTCGGGGCGGGGCACGCCCGCGTCGCCGTTCGGCGCGGTCTCCACTTGCTCGAGCAACATGCCGTGGTCGGAGACGATGATGACGTTGGTCTCCGGCCCTCGGAGGGCGAGGACCGGTGCCAGCGCGCCGTCGAGCCAGGCCGCGTAGTCATCGACGACCCTCGCGGCCAACTGCGACTGCTCCAGGGTGATGGTCTCGCCTTGCCAGGGCAGCGACACGCCGGGGATCGACGCGGTGCTGCGCGCGTACATCCGCGGGTCACGCTCGACGGCTGCCCGGAACGCGGCGTCGGTGAAGGGAAGGAAGACGTGCGAGAGCTCGTCGATGCCCTTCACGTAGAGGCTCACCACGTCGGCGGGCGCGCGCGCTTGCACCGCCACGGCGGCGCTGATGGTCCACTGGTCGCGGAGCATCGGGTGGTCTTCCAGTGGTGTGATCGGGAACTGGTAGCCGAGGGGCGAGTCGCGGCCGTCCTGGACGGGCAGACGTTGCGCCAGGAGCGGCTTGGCCAGGTCGACCGGGCTGATCGCGTACTTCAGCTCCTCGCCCGTGAGAATCGAGGTCGAATCTACGTCGTTGATGAGATTGCGGTCCCAGAGGTAGTCCGAGGCCACCGTGACCCCCTTGCCAGGAATCACCGGGAACAGCGACAGCCAAGCGAAGGTGTTGCACTTCACGCCCCGCTCGTCGAGGATCTCCCAGTAGCGGCGAACCTTGATGTCGCGGGCATCGACGATGCGCTGGGAACCATCCGTCTCGGAGTACCAGCCATCGACGCCGTGTTTCTTCGGCCGCTTGCCGGTGGCGATGGAGGCCCAGACCACCGGCGAGATGACAGGCTGGATGTTTTGCAGCTGCGTGAACACGCCTTCGCGCGCGAGCCCCGTGAGGTTCGGCGCACGGTTGTCCTTGGCGAGACGTTCGAGCATGCCGACGCCGAGACCGTCGATTCCCACCACGATGAGTTTTGGCGCCGGCGGCGACGCTCCCCACTGGCAGCCAGCCAGAGACAGCACGAGGACAGCCAGCATGGTCATCGTGTGTCGGTAATCCTTGTGACGGCTCGCCGCTATGTGGTGGGACCGTTGCTGACAGGTTCACGGCAAAGGTGCGCCACGTCCGACCCCGCAGGGCTCCGCGTGTCCCCAGGGTGCCCAGAGCGCGCTGTCGGGATCGACGTAGGCCGGACGACCGAGCAGTTCCACTAGGCGTCGAAACGCCGCCGGTCCACGGCCCTCGTTTCGCGTGTCGACCCGGGCCCCTGCGGCCCCGGGTGGCGCGTAGGCGGCGCGGTCGAAGACGACGTAGGCGTAGCCCAGTGCGCCGACAGCGATCCGATCGGCTTCGTCGACGGGGCCGGGCGCCTCGTCACGTGCGGCGGCCAGGAGCGCCCCGATGAAGCTATTCGACTCTCGAAAGGCCACCTGCCCGGCCGGCGTGAAGGTGAGGTTGTCCTCCACCATCCCGCCGAAGATCTTTCGCCCGTGGACGGCCTGGTAGAAGAGGTGGGCCTGGCTGGACGCGTAGGGAAGTTCGATCAAGGCCCCGGCGTCGCCACCGTGCCGGAGGCACTGGTACACCCGCGGGACCGCCGCCGACCAGGTGGGGAGGGGGGCGAGATCGGCGCCACGCAGCTCGAGCGCCCAGCTCAGCGTCGCAGGAAGGGCGACCACGATCAGCAGGGGACGCCAGCGCGCCTCCGCGCGGGACAAGAGGTGGGCAACCCCGAGCGCCAGACCGGCGCTAACGAGCACCATCGCGCGCTGCGGCCACCACAACCGGCGCAAGAGTGGCGCCGCCGAGATCATCGTGAGGTAGGGAACATTTGGCAACTCCAGCCCCCCGACCCGCAGCACCGGACCCGCGGCGACGACGAGCCCGGTGAGGAGGAGCGCGGCCACGACGAGGCGACCCCGCGCTCTGCCGAACGCGAGGCCGAGGAGTCCGAGCGCGGCCTCCGTCAGGAGGATGGCGCGATCCTCGGCCACGAAAACGAGTGTCCCTGGCTCGTCTTTCGACTCGATCAGGAAGCCCGCCACCCGTTCAACCAGGTTGACCACGTAGATGCCGACGCCCACGCCCTCGCGGGTGACGGGTGTCCACTTCACGAGGCTCGTGGTGGCGGTGTCCAAGAGCCCGGGCACGGCCGCGCTGGAGGCCACCATCGGCAGCGCGAAGGGCGCGGCGAGCAGGAGCCCGGCGAGGCCCGTCACCGCGAAGGGGAAGAGCGTCGTGACCCGTTTCCCAGGGCGCGCATGGTAAACCACCGCTAGGCCCACCACGAGGGCGGCGAGCCCGCCGAACAAGGCGTAGAACCAGTATCCTAGGCCGGTAACGGCGAGGAGCACGCCCGCGCGAAGGGCTACCAGAATGCCCGCGCCCCGCGCCAGCCGCGCGACGTCCGCGAGAAACAATAGGATGAAGGCTTGCATCGCCTGTGTCGGGCGACCGTCGACAATCTCGTTCAGCGTGAAAGGATTGAAGGCGAAGAGCGCCGCCGCGATGGCGGCTGAGGCAGGCCGAGCCCCGGTGACGCGAGCGAGCGTGGCGAAGGCCGCGGCGTTGCTCGCGAGGACGGCCACGACGAAGGTGTTGAACCCCCACACGGGCCCGAGGAGCCACCGGAAGGGGAGCGCCAACACACCGTCGAGCACGTTGCCGCCGGTGTGAAGGTAGACGTCTTTCCCCCAGGGGAAGAAGAGCACGTCGGTGTGGTCGAAACCCTCGCCGGCGAGCACCTGACGCCCAGTCCACCAGTAGAACCACTGCGTGCCCCAGGCATCGACGTACTCGCGCCCAATGAACTCGCCCGCCGCAGACACAAAGGGCTCGCCGAAGACGGCGAGCCCAAGCACCAGGGCAACCGCAATTCCAAGTAGCCGAGCGCGACGACTACTCGCCGCCCGGTCCACCCTTGCTGCCGATGTTGTTCGTGGAACCGTCGACGTCGTTGTAGGCGGCGGAGGGGTTGCCCGCGTCGATCATCGCCGAGCCAGCGGCCAGCGTGAGGTCGTCGTTGGTGTAGTCCCCGTCGTTCGACCAGGCGGTGTACATCGGGTCGGCGCTGATGTCGGTCACGTTCGCCGAGGCGCCCGACCAGTCGCCGGCGGCGTTGCCGTAGACGTTGCAGTAGTCGGTGGTGAGGGTCGAACCCGACTCGACGTAGATGCCCCAGCCCGTGGTCTCGTTGGTGACCGCAGTGCTGTAGAGGCTCAGCGAACCGGCCGCCGTGACGGCCACCGACCCACCGGAGGTGGTGGTGTTGCCGACGATGTCGTTGTTCCACCAGGAACCGGAGCCCGCATCGGCCCAGACCGCGCCGCCGGCGTAGGCGGAGTTGCCCGCCAGCACCGAGTTGCTCAGGTCGAGGATGCCACCGACCGCCGCGACACCGCCGCCCGCCTCGGCGCCGTTGCCGGCGAAGGTGATGTGCGAAGCCGCCATGCTGGAGGTACCGCCGGCGTAGAGACCGCCACCGTGCATCGCCCAGTTGCCCTCGAACCAGATGTCGTCGGGCGTCATGCCGGCCGAGTCGTTCACGAACATGCCGCCACCGTACGAGTAGACGTACACCCACTCGGTCGCGCTGATCTCGGTGGAGCTGGACGCGGGGAGCTCGTTGGACTCGACGATGAGGTCCCACAGGGTGGGGCTGGCGCCGTCGACGAAGATGCCGCCGCCGTAGTACCGCTGGTAGGTGGTGACGCAGTACACACCGCAGCCGCACTCGGTGGAATCGACCACCTCGTCCATGGTGCCGGTGCCGCTCATCAGGGTGAAGCCGGAGAGCTCGGCGCCCGAGGTCTCACCGCTGCTGAAGCTGACGACCGAGCCGCCGCTGCTGCCGTCGATGATGGTGGC
>SXGT01529719.1_pt1 | contig 76969 bp, 74 predicted proteins | sample 3176221 | NCBI WGS metagenome assembly SXGT01 (sample SAMN11356862, study PRJNA531348) | freshwater metagenome | isolation source: freshwater sample F1-120 | place: China: Fuxian Lake, Yuxi | collected 2017-12-25
CGAGCACCTTCACCACCCGCTTCACGCGGTCGAGGCTGCCCAGTTCGGCGCGCATCACCGCCAGCAGGTCGAGGCCGGTCGAGCGGGCGAAGGCGTAGCCCTGCTCGATGGTGTAGTCGCGCCCCACCCCGGCGGGCCTACCAGCAAGACCCCCTTGGGAATCTTTCCGCCCAGACGAGTGAAGCGGTCGGGCGTCTTGAGGAACTGCACCAGCTCGTTGAGCTCCTCCTCGGCCTCGTCGATGCCGGCCACGTCTTTGAAGGTGACGCCGGTGCCCTCCTCGGGCGCGAGCTTGGCCTGGCTGCGCGCGATGCGGGCCGCGTTGGGCTCGCCCCCGCCGCCGCGCCCGAGGCTGGTGAACATCATCACGCTCGCGATGACGGCCAGGAGCGCGAAGGGCATGTACGAAGCGCAGCCGTCGGGCTGGGTGGCGCCGTAGGGGACGCCCTTCGTCTTCAGCGCGTCGACCAGCGCGAGGTCGCCGGGGACGGAAACGGTGCGAACGAAACGGGGCGGGGCCGTCTCGTCCTCGGCGGGGCGTTTGCCCTGCACCTCGTTGCCGGTGAAGGTGACTTCAACCACCTCGCCCTTCTCCACCATCGCCACGAACTCGGTCTGCGAGACGGTGGGGACAGCGTACTTTTGCCACGCGTAAGCGCCAAGCAGAAGGATGCCGATGATCGAAATGATGATGACGACGTTTGCAACGGTCGAGCGCACGGGCAACGGCTATGCACCGCGCCGACGGCGGACAAGCAATGCTGCCGATGCCGTGACCCATGCCGACAAGCCTGCGCCCAGACCTGCCGCGTGGCACCCCCCCGCCTCGACGCCCGTGTCGCCCGCCGACGCGGAGGCGACGGCGTTTCGTGCCGGGCGAAAGGCGCAGGCCCCGTTCTTTGCGTCGAGACCGCCCGCGTCGCTCTCGTTGCCCTCGTCGACGAGGCCGTCGCAGTCGTTGTCGTAGTCGTCGCAGTACTCCCGCGCGCCCACGAAAACCCAGGGGTCGTTGTCGTCGCAGTCGTTCTGGGCGGGGTCGATCTCCACGTCGAGGAAACCGTCGCCGTCGTCGTCGACATCGGGACCGCCCTCGTCGATGGTGCCGTCGCAGTCATTGTCGACCCCGTCGACGATCTCTGCGGCGCCCGGAAGCACCAGGGGGTTCGCGTCGTCGCAGTCGCCGTCACGCTCCGAGAGCGCGTCGTTGTCGTCGTCGTAACGCTCGGTGTGATCGTCGGCCCAGCCATCGCAGTCATCATCGATGCCGTTCGCGGTTTCCGTGGCGCCTGGGTACACGTCGGCGTTCGCGTCGTTGCAGTCCTGGGCCCCGCACAGGGAGCCGCTCTCGTTGCATCCGTCGCCGTCGTCGTCGGTGTCGATGGGGTTGGCCGCCTCGTCGAAGGCGCCGTCGCAGTCGTCGTCGACGGGCTCGTCGAGCTCGGGATCGACGGCCTCCGACACCGAGGGGTTCACGTTGGGGTCGGTGTCGTCGCAATCGCCGCCGCAGGGCGTGAAGCCGTCGCCGTCGCCGTCCCAGCTCGTGCTCTCGCTCGAGAAACTCGTGCCGTCGAACGCCCAGGTGCTGTCGGCGCTCTGCGCGCAGTCGTTGCCGATGATCTCCACGGTTTCCGCGGCGAGCGCGTCCGAATTGCCCGTGAAGCTCAACACCCCCCGCTCGGGGTTGGGCTCGCCGTCGGTGTAGGCGGCCGGCGTCCAGCCCACGTCGACCTCCTCGGCCTGCCCGGGCAGGACGTAGAGCGGCGGCAGCGTGAGGCTCGACATCGACGTCGTTTCCGACAGCGTGATCGCCGATACCGTGAGGGTGACGATGCCGCAGTTCTGGATGTGGAACGTGCTCGGGAAGTCGCCACCCGCGGCACGTTTGCCGTAGTCGCGGAAGTCCGGCCACACAAAACCGCAGGCGTACCGGGACAGGCCACGCAACTGCACGCGCCAGACACCCCATTCTTCGCCGTCGGGGTCGCCGGGCAGCGGTAACGTTTCCTGCGTCTGCGTGTCGTTCGACCAGATGGTGAGGATGCCCTCGTAGTAGCCCTCGATGGTGGGCGCGAAGATGACGTTGAGCGGGAAAGTGTCGGCGTCGGAGCTCGGGTCGTAGCCCTCGAGGTCGAGGCAGTCGGCCACGCCGTCGCCGTCGCTGTCGCACAGCTCGTTGGCCCAGTAGCTGTCGTCGACGATGAAGGCGGGTTGCTCGGCGCCCGCCGGCACGCTGATGTCTTCCGCCACCACCTCGAAGATGCGCGCGGCGCCGTCGGCACGCGAGAATAACGGCACGGTGAACGGTTGCCGGTCGCCCGGCGGGAGGGCGCCGGCGTCGACGTAGGCGAAGCTGTCGACGACGCGCTCTTGCGGAATCGAGGTGTAGTCCGGGCCGCCGCAGGCCATGAGCGCGAGGGTCAACATGGGCGCGGAGCATACGCCCCCCAGACCCCCGTCATCAAGGTGGCGCTTCATCCTCGGCGCGCGACCTGATCGAGGGTGTCTTTGGTCTTTCGGTAGAGAAACCTAGCTTGTTGCCAGTTGTCGCCAATGCACACCACACCGAGCTTCCCGAACTCCGAGAGCGCGCCGATGAGATGGAAGACGACGCCCCGCTCGGAAGAGGAGTGGAAGTGCAGCTCGTGCTCCACCGCGATGTCGACGAGATCGCTCGGGCCGATGCCCCTGTAGGCGTCGGAGCGGAGCGAGTCGGAAGCGTAGTAGTACTTGGGACGGCCCGTCTGGCTGTAGAAAAGCCCATCCTCGGGGTTGTAGGCGCCGTCGGTGAGGAAGCGGAGCGTGAGGAAGGGATGCGTGGTGCCCCCCTTCCTCAGGTTGACCTCGATGGCGTAGTGTTTCCAGGCGCCGTCTTCTTTGACCGAGACGAAGTCGGTGGCGAAGCGGCCGATCACGCCCTTCTGGGCGAGCACGCGCGCGATCTGCAGCCCCGCGTCCTGCACCGGGAGACGGTACTCGTCGATGGCCGGAAAGGTGCATCCGAGGAAGACTTGCCCGCTGGGTCCACCGAGCACCTGGTCGTGCGTGCTGATGGGCATGGCGACGCCGGCCGCGTTGACCCGGTTCTGCGAGGACGGGGAACATTTCTCCGCGCCCTCGACGAAGGACTCCACCACGCCCTGCATCTCGCGGAACTTCGAGTGGTAGCGTTCCCAGTGTTCGCCGGGAGCCTCGAATCGCAGGTTGACGAGGTTGTCGCCGATCCAGCTTCGCAGGTCGCCGCCCGTCTTGCCCTCGGCGCCGTCGTAATAGAAGAGCGCGTTGCCCTCGCCGGAGAAGCCGTCGTTCAGCTTCACCACCGAGCGGCGAGCGGCGGGGTTTCGCTCTTTCAGCGTCGCGAGCGCCTCGGTGATGTCGTTGCCGTCTCGCAGGTCTTCGAAGCCGTCGGGGAAAAGCACCCCGGCCTCGCGAAACACCTTCCGACAACCAGACTTTGTGCCGAGGCTGTATAGCGCCGGGTCGTTGGCGTAGAGGGGAATGTCGAGCTGCACGGCGAGGGTGCGCTCGAGCGGGGAGGCGTTGAAACAGACCAGGTGGGCGCGCTCGAGGTCGGGAATCGCGCCCTTGATGCGGTCTACCAGTCGAGGACGCGCGAGGATCTTCGCGGTGAGCGGCAGCTTCGAGGCGTCGGAGCAGTGAAGCAAGAGCAGTCGCTCGCGCGCGTGCGAAGAGGGGACGCCGGTCAGAAGGTGGAGGAAGTAGTCCACCACGGTGGGATCGAGCTGCTGGCTGGTGACGAACACCACGCGCGTGCGTGGCCGTCGCAAGAGCATCAGCATGTAGAGCATGCGCTCTTCGTAGTGGTGAACGCCGGTGACCTTCGCGAGTTCCTCAGGATCGAGCGACAAGGAAGGGACCACCACGACCGTCTGCGGCTCCAGGCGACCCTTGGTCACCTGCGCGAAGAGCGGTGCCAGCTTCTTCTGGAGGCGGTGGAAGGCCGCGATTTCTTCGAGTGAGCCGGGGAGCATGCGCGCCGGAACGTAGCGCGCGGGCGAGAACCTAGCTGCGTGCTGGGGCGCGTCCCGCCGGAGCGGTGCGAACGGCCACGTCGACGAGGTAACGACGGAGCGAGTCAGCGCCCTCGCGCCGAGCCCGCTGGAAGTTGAGACGGTCCAGCCGCTCGCGAATCGCGGTGCTGATGGCCTCCTCCTCGTCTTCCCCGGTCAGCGATTGCAGCTCACGGATCATGCGGTCGATGGTGAGGTTCATCGCTGGCTCCTGTTGGTAAGGTACGGGACAGGTGATCGATGGGTGACTCGACGATCGCCAGGAGCGCGTGAAGCCTCCCTAGTCGAACAGGGCGGCCAGTTCGTCGCTGCTCAGAGCCTTGGCCAGGGCGTCCTCGTCCAGGGCCGCGCGCACGAGGTCGCGCTTGCGCTCCTGCAACGCCAGGATGCGCTCCTCCACGGTGTCTTCCGCGAGGAGACGCACGGAAACCACGGGGCGCGTCTGCCCGATGCGATGGGCACGATCGGTGGCCTGGTCTTCCACGGCGGGGTTCCACCAGGGGTCGAGGTGGAACACGTAGTCGGCGGCGGTGAGGTTGAGCCCGGTGCCGCCTGCCTTGAGTGACAAGAGGAAGATCGGCGGGCCATCATCGGCGTTGAAGGCGTTGACCACCGCGGCACGGTCGCGCGTGCTGCCATCGAGCCGCACGTGCGACCAGCCGCGCTGCGCGAGCGCCGGCTCCACGAGGTCGAGCATGCTCGTCCACTGCGAGAACACCAGCGCGCGGTGGCCCTCGGCCACCACCTCGTCCAGCGTTTCCAGGAGCAGCTCGAGCTTCGAGGAACTCGTGGCTTCGGAACCGGGAAGCAGGCCCGGGTGACACGCCGCCTGCCGCATGCGAAGCAAGACTTCGAGTACCTGGAGGTAGCCCTTGCCGCCCTGGAGGGCGCGGCGGGCATCGGCCGACGACAAGGTGCGCACCGACTCGTAGAGCCCACGCTCGTGCTCGCTGAGCGTGCAGCGCATCACCAGCGAGGTGCGCGGCGGCAGCTCGGGGGCCACCTGCTGCTTGGTGCGGCGCAGGACGAAGGGGCGGATGCGGCGGCGCAGGCCATCACGCGCGGCGCGTTGGCCGTTCTCGATGGGCGTGGCAAAACGGTCGCGGAAACTCCGGCGGCTGCCGAGGAGCCCGGGGTTGGCCACCTGCATCGCCGACCACAGCTCCTCGAGCCGGTTCTCGACCGGCGTGCCGCTCACGCAGAGTCGAAGCTCGGCGTCGACCTTGCGCGCGGCGATGGCGGTCTGCGACTCGGGGTTCTTGATGGCTTGTGCCTCGTCGAAGACGGCGGTGGTCCACCGGCGGCCCCCGAGGATCTCGGCGTCGACTCGGAGCGTGCCCCACGTGGTGAGCACGAGGTCGACGTCGTCGAGTCGCCGCCCCGGGCCGTGGTACACGAGCTGCGTTAGATCGGGACGGAATTTTGCCGCTTCAGAAGCCCAGTTATGAAGGACGCTGGTCGGTGCCACGACGAGGTGGCGCCCCGGCGGGAGCGAGGCGAGGCACTGCACTGTCTTGCCGAGCCCCATGTCGTCGGCGAGCAGGCCGCCCATGCCGATGCTTCGCAGCCACGCGATCCAGTCCACGCCCCGCTGCTGGTAGACGCGCAGCTCGCCGCAGAAACCCGTGGGCAGCGCCGCCGCCGGGATGGCGTCGAAGTCGCCAGCCAGCGCACGAAGACCGCGCAGCGCTGCGGGGGGCTCGACGCCGAGTTCCTCGAGGGCCTGCAAGGCGAGGGGGGCCTGGGCCCGCGTGATCCTGCCGCCGCCCTCGTCCTCCGCGTCGAGCAGCTCCGCGAGCACCGCGGCGTGCTCGTCGAGCCACTGCCGCGGCACGGGACGCCAGCCGCCGGAGAGCAGCGGAACCAGCGCGTCGCGATCGCGCCAAGCCGCGATGAGCGCGCGGGGATCGACGTCGCCGCTGAGCTGTACCCGGTAGTCGCCGTCGCCCGAGAGCGACACCTCGGGGTCGCCCGAGGCCTTCTGAATCCGGAACGCGGGCGCCCGATCGAGGATCGCCTGTCGCGCCGGAGCAGGCAGGCCGTTCACCCAGAGCGCCGCCTGCGCGCCGTCGTTCTCCACGGGCACGCCCACCGGCACGCCGCTCTCCAGGAGCCGCCGCTCGGCGTCGCGGTCGCGCGTGGGGATGACGCGCGCCTCGAGCCTACGCAGCTCGCCGTGTTCCACGCGGGCGTAGGCGGGGTCGCCGTACACCACGTGGGCGATCGCGCGGAGGTGGTGACCGTCAACGGTGACGTCCCACGCGAGGCGGGGCGGGTCGCGACGTGGCTCGGGTAGCCGGGCGGTCCGCACCTCCACGTCGACCAGCTTGCGGAGGTCGGGCAGGAACTCGGTGACCAGCCGCGAGGCCTCGCCGGGGGCAAAACTGACGCCGTTGACGAGGCGCTGTCGCTGGCCAAGCTCGAGCTTGGTCTCCCCGAGGGGACGCAGGGTCGAGCCCATGCGAACCACGCCGTTGACGAAGGCCTCGTCGATCCCGGGGCGACGCACGAGGCGCACCTTCCACCCGTCGCCGTCGTCGACCACGATCGCCACCGGGGTGACCGGAGCGCCGTCGCAAGTGAGCGGTTCGCCGTCGAGCAGCACCTGGCTCCCGCGGAGCGCGACGATGGCCTGCGCGGCGAGGCCCCGAGGGAGATTTGGGCGTCCCCACTGCCCGGCGAGAACGCGGTTCAGCTCCGTGTCCACCGGGCGTCGAGGCGCGCCGTCGGGGACCTCTCGGTCGAAAATCAGTCCCGATGTGTCGCGACGCAGCTTGTAGGCGATCCCCCGCGCACCCTCGCTGACGAGGCCCTCTGCGAGGGCAACCGCCACGGCGGCGACGTGCCCGCAAGTGGCGTCGGCGCCGCAGTTGCACTCGTAGTCCTCGCCGTTCACCCACACTTCAACTGCATCGGCGCGACCGGCGATGCGCACGACGAAGGTGTCGGGACCGGCGCGGGCCACACCCCCGGCGCGCGCGTAGCCCAGGCCTCGCTCGAAGAGCTGCGGGGGACAGTTTGCGCGGACGGCGGCGAGGAGCGACATGGCGGGGCGGCGGGCTAACTGGCGGGGCATGACGCGCACGCGGCTCCTGCTGGTCGGACTCCTCGTGGTGTTGGTCGCGCTCGGGGGCCCGGCGGTGGTGGACAGTTGGTGGACCATGCTCTACGACCTCGGCAAGGTCGGCCCGCGTCAGGCGCGCGGCACGGTGGTGCTGGTGGTCTTGGACAATGTCCGTGCGGATCACACGTCGCTCTGCGGCTATTCCCGCCCCACCACGCCGAACCTCGAAAAACTCGCCGAGGGTGGCGCGCACTCCTGCCGAGCCTACGCCCCGGGCACGTGGACCTTGCCGTCGCACGCCTCGTACTTCACGGGTGTTCCCATGTTGGAGCACGGGGCGCATGACATTCCCGTGCCGAGCGAGGTCGAGGGGACGGCGCCGAACGCGGGCGGTGCTGACATTCCCATCCGGGGACTCGACGGCACGCTGCCGACGCTCGCCGAACAGATGGCGGCCCGCGGGTACCAGGCAATCATCGTCAGCGCCAACCCGGTGCTCGGGGAGGGGAGCGGCCTGCTTCGTGGATTCAGCGCCGGAATTGTCGCGCCGCAATTCGGGGTGCTCGTCAACGACAACGCCCTGCGGGCGGTCGAGCAGGTCCTGCGCGAGAATCTCGACCCCATGGGAGGGCCGGCGTTCATCGTCGTCAATCTCGCCGAGGCCCATCAGCCGTGGGATGGCGTACCCGCTGGGCACCCTTGGCTCCCGGCGCGCGAACCCCTCAGCTTCATGGGCGCCGGGGCCGAAGAGCCCTTTGCACGGTTCTACAGCGGGGACATGGCGGAGGGAGAACGGGGGGCGTTCCTCGCACAGCTCGCCGACGTGTATGACTACGGCATCTGGCGCGCTGATCGCAGCCTCGGTGCTGTCCTCGAACTGCTCCGGACCCGGGGCTGGTGCGTGGACGATTGCCGTGTAGTGGTCACCTCCGACCATGGTGAGCTGCTCGGCGAGCACGGCCTTATCGAACACGGGTTTTTCGCCTGGGAGCCCAACGCGCGGGTGCCGGTCGTCGTGACTGGGATTGGCGACATCGCCATGCCCGAGCCCTTTCCCGGCGTGCTCGTGCACGCGCTGGCTCTTGATGGTCGCATACCTGATGTCGTCCCGGCGGCCACTCAGGCCGCATTCTGGCACCCGCACGCCGCGCTCAGCAGCCGTGGGGCCGACGGCGGTGATCGCATGGCCGTCTACTGGTCGGGGGCCGAGAAATGGGTCTGGCAGGGCGACCTGCTCGCTCGTTTCGACCTCGCGGCTGATCCGCTCGAGGGTGTGCCACTTCCGATTCACGGCGAGCCGCCGCCGTTCGGATCCTTGCGTGAGGTCGTGAAAAACTACGTCGCGACCGATTCCGCAGACGAGGACCTCAGGAAGCAACTCGAAGCTGCCGGCTACCTGGACGCGTACGAGTAAAGGGCTGGCGGGGCCGGCCCCGCGCACTGACGGGCGGCTTGTCTGTGGGCACACGGCTAGTGTACACTCCCCGCCGCTAGGAGCTGCAGGCATGGCCGTTTTCGCCTACGAGGGCAAGACTTCGAGCGGCGAGGTTCGCAAGGGCAAGGTCGATGCCGCCGACGCCAGCGCCGCGCGCAACAAGCTCCGCGAGATGCGCATCACGCCATCGAGCGTGGTCGAGAGCAAGAGCGCGCTCGACGTCAATCTCAACATTCCGCTTCCCGCTTTTCTAAAGCCGGGCGTCAAGCTCCGCGACCTCGTGATCTTCTCCCGTCAGTTCGCGACGATGATCGACTCGGGCCTGCCGCTGGTGCAGTGCCTCGAGATCCTCTCGGCGCAGTGCGAGAATCCTACGCTTCGCGACCAGCTCAAGGTGATCAAGGAAAAGGTCGAGAGCGGCAACACCTTCGCCGAGGCGCTCAAGACCTACCCCGCCACCTTCGACGACCTCTACGTCAACCTCGTGGCCGCCGGCGAGGTGGGCGGCATGCTCGACACGATCATGAACCGCCTCGCCGCCTACCTGGAAAAGAACCAGAAGTTGATCCGGCAGGTGAAGGGGGCGATGACCTACCCGATCATCGTGCTCTTCGTGGCGTTCGTCGTCATCGCCCTGTTGTTGACCAAGGTCGTACCCCAGTTTGAAGACATGTTCGCCGACTTCGGCGCTGCCCTCCCCGCGCCCACGCAGTTCGTCGTCGATCTATCAAAGTGGATGACCGCGAACATCGGGTACATCATCGTGGGGATGGTCGCCGCCGGCGTGGCTCTGCGGTTCGTGCTCAAGACAGAGCGAGGCACGTGGGTATTTCACGCGATGCTGCTCAAGCTCCCCGTTTTCGGTGACGTGGTGACGAAGGTGGCCGTGGCCCGGTTCTGTCGCACGCTCAGCACGATGCTCTCGTCCGGCGTGCCCATCCTCGAGGCGCTCGACATCTGCTCGCGAACGGCCGGCAACAAGGTGGTGGAGAAGGCCATCGTGGGGGCGGCCCGGAGCATCAGCGAGGGCAGGACGATCGCCGAGCCGCTCCTGGAGTCGGGCGTGTTTCCTCGGATGGTGTGCCAGATGGTGGGCGTGGGCGAGGCCACGGGCGCGCTCGACGTCATGCTCGGGAAGATCGCCGACTTCTACGACGAGGAAGTCGACCAGGCCGTTGAAGCGATGACCAGCGCGCTCGAGCCCATGATCATGGCCTTCCTCGGCATCGTGGTCGGCGGACTGGTGATCGCCATGTACATGCCGATCTTCGAGATGGCGGGCAACGTCGGCTAACGCCGAGGCCGCCCCGCTCCGATGACGCCTCGCCTCCAGCGCTACAGCGTGCTCCGCTTCTTGGTGGCGCTGGCGATTCTCGTGTCGGCGTTGGGACTGGTCGCCAGCGGCGGCTGGGACGTGCGGGGGAGCACGTCCACGTTTTTCCGCCTCGTGGCCGCACAGCTGTTGGTGTTGGTACTCACGACGCTCTGGGCTCGTCGTAACCGGGCATCGGTTGGTTTCATCTACTTGCAGCTGGCCGTCGATGTTGCCGGCGCATCCCTGCTGGCCGCATGGACGGGGGGCGCGAGCTCGCTGCTCACCTTCTTGTACTTTCCCACGATCGCTGCGGGCGCCTACCTTCTCGGGCGCAACGCCGCGCTAGCCGCCGCTGGCTTCTCCACGGTCGGCCTATTGTCCGTGGCGATCTGGGTGGGCGCCGGGGCCGACTCCAGCCTTGAGCTCCTGTACTGGGAGACGGGATTCCGGGTATTGTCGTACTTCCTCGTCGCTATCCTCGCGGGGCAGCTCGCCGCCTCGCTCGAAGTCGCGGGTGCCGAGCTGCGCGCGCAGCGCATCGCCAGCGAGACCGTCATCGAGCGGGTGCGTGCCGGCGTGCTGACCACCGACCAGAGCGACCGCATCGTTGACGTCAATCCCTCGGGCCGGTTGCTCCTCGGCGAGGTGACCGGAGGTCGGCTCGCCGACGTGTTCTCCGGGGCCATTCATCATCGGACATGGGAAGAATTGCGGCCCGAAGGCCGTCGCTGGGTGTGCAGCCAGGCCGCGATGCCCGACGGCGGCCGTGTCGTCGTCGTCGAAGACGTGACCGAGCTCTGGGCGATGCGCGAGCGCACTCAACAAGACGAACGTTTCGTGGCTGTCGGTAAGCTCGCTGCTGGCCTCGCCCACGAGATTCGGAACCCGCTAGCGGCACTGTCGGGGACGCTCCAACTCTTGCGGGAAGATCGTCCCGGTCGCGAGATCGACGTCGCGCTTGGCGAGGCGGAGCGCCTCAACCGCCTCGTCGAAGATTTCCTCGAGGCGGCGCGGGCGCCGTCGCTTCGACGGCAGAGCGGCGACTTGACGGCGCTGGTCCGCTCCTGTGCCGAGGCCTTCCGCACCGACACCCGCTACTCGGGCGCCGTGGTGGTGCGCGTCGAAGGCCCCGCCTTGCAGGCCGAGTTCGACGCCGACCGGTTGCGGCAGGTCGTGTGGAATCTGCTCCTGAACGCCGCGCAGGCGATGCCTCAGGGGGGGGAGATCGAGCTGAGGGTGGTGGCCCGCGACGATGGCGCAGCCGGTCTGGAGGTTTCCGACCAGGGCGTCGGCATTCCCGAGGAGGAACGCCACCGGATCTTCGACCCCTTCTACACGCGCCGGTCGGGTGGTACCGGCCTCGGTTTGGCGCTGGTCGATCAGGTCGTCCGGGCCCACGGCGGCTCGATCGAGGTGGCGCCCCGTGCCGGCGGGGGCACCCGATTCAGCCTGTGGTTGCCGAGGGAGGCGTAGATAATGAGTCGCGACAAGATATTGGTTATTGACGACGAGCCAGCCCTTCGGGAAGTGCTGGGGATGGTGCTCAGCCGCGCCGGCTATGAGGTGCGTGAGGCGGCCAGCGGAGAGGCCGGTCTCGCGGTTTTCGACCGCTGGGGCCCCGACCTGGTCGTGAGCGACCTCACCATGCCGGGCATCGACGGGCTCGAGGTGCTGCGCCAAGTGAAGGTTCGGGCCGCGCAGGCCGGTCGCGACGTGCCAGTGATCCTGGTGACCGCCTACGCTAGCACCGCGTCGGCGGTGGCGGCCGTGAAGGAAGGGGCCTTCGACTACGTGGCGAAGCCGTTTCAGAACGACGAGCTGCGCATGCTGGTGGCCAAGGCGTTGGCGATGCGTCGGCTCGAGGCCGACAACGCGCGATTGCGCGCCGAACTGGGCGACCGCTACGGCTTCGCCCAGCTCGTGGGCACCTCGCAGCGAATGCAGGAGGTCTACGCACTGGTGCGGCGGGTGATGGGCACCAAGATCAACTGCCTCGTTTGCGGCGAGTCGGGCACCGGCAAGGAGTTGATCGCTCGGAGCGTGCATCACGGCAGCGAGCGGCGCCACGGTCCCTTCGTCGCGATGAACTGCGGCGCGATCCCGGAGACGCTCTTCGAGAGCGAGCTGTTCTGCTACAAGAAGGGGGCGTTCACCGGGGCCGCTCGCGACAAGCTGGGCTTCTTCGCGGCGGCCGATGGCGGCACCCTGGTCCACGAGGAGATTGGCGAGATGCCGCTGCAGGCGCAGGTGAAGGTGTTGCGCGCTCTCGCCGAACGCAAAGTGACCCCGGTCGGCGGCACCGACGAGGTCGCGGTTGACGTGCGCGAGGTGGCCGCCACCAACCGCGATCTGGCCGCCGAGGTGAAGGCTGGGCGCTTCCGGGAAGACCTCTACTATCGGCTCAATGTCGTGCAGATCGACATGCCGCCCTTGCGCGAGCGCGGGGACGACGTGCTCACGCTCGCCAGTCACTTCGTGGAGAAGTTCGCCGAGGAGTACGGCAAGCCGGTGCGCGGTCTCACCCCCGAGGCCCAGCGACTCCTGCGTGCCTACGCCTACCCGGGCAACGTGCGCGAGTTGCAGAACATCGTGGAGCGCGCGGTGGCGCTCGAGGGCGGCACACTGGTGTCTGCCGGGGCGCTACCCGAGCGCTTGCACGGGGGGCTGGCTCCCGAGGGCGGCGAGGCCGACGACGAGCCCTTCCCCGAGACCGGCATCGACCTCGAGGCCCGGCTAGCCTCGGTGGAACGTCGCTACATGGAGCGCGCCCTCGTCGCTGCCGGTGGGAACCGCACCCAGGCCGCCCGGCTCCTCGGGGTGACCTTCCGCTCATTCCGCTACCGGCTGATCAAGTTCGGCCTCGCGCAGGAAGGTGACGCCGAGTGACACGTGACGAAAATTGTCAGCCACTGGGGTGACGAAAAACGGCACTCATCAACAAAAACGTAGGAAGAAACGTGTGGCACGGGGCTTGCTTCACCATTGTCCGACTGGCGAACAGGCCAGCATCTCCCCGAACCCACTGGAGTCTACACCATGCGTCAGAACAAGGGCTTCTCTCTCGTCGAACTCATGATCGTCGTCGCGATTATCGGCATCCTCGCCGCCATCGCCATCCCGAACTTCGTTGCCATGCAGTACAAGGCCAAGCGCGCCGAGGTCCCGGGCAACGTCGACGGCATCAAGACCGCCCAGCTCTCCTACGAAGCCAGCTTCGACGCGTTCGTCGATTCTCCCACGCAGCCGCGCGCCGACGCCTCGCTCGACAAGACCGCCATCGCGTGGGCCGGCTACTCGGGCTTCTCGACGGTCGCGTGGGCGCCGGACGGCGAAGTGCGCGGCAACTACGCGGTGGACGAGAGCGGTGCACCGAGCTTCCTCGTCACGGGCAAGTGCGACGTGGACAACGATGACGTCGTGATCACCTACACCGCCAACCACGACAGCAGCAACCTCGCCTTGGCCACCAACGCGACCCTGGTGGCCGGCCAAGAGAACGACTACTAGCCCCTGCGGGCTCGACCCACGGCGCTCACCCCTCGCGGGGTGGGCGCCGTCTGGTTTTTCGGGGCTGGGATAAGAACGCGCGAATGATTGCAATCCTGCTCATGGCCTGCGCGGACCGGGATGATCCCGTTGCGGCGCTTCCCCGCGAGGGCTTTATTTCGGCAGACTCGGCGACCGTTGCCAACCTGTCGGCCTGCCTCGCGGCGTTTACCGGCAGCGAGGCCGCTTCCCTTGGCGCCTCGTGGCGGTCGCTGGCGGCCGAGTGCCCAGCCGAGCTCAGCGGCGGGGGCTCGGCGGCCTGGCGCGAGCTCGCTTGCGTCGCGTCGTCGCCTGCGGTTCGCGACTTCCGCGGCGACGCAGGGTTGGCGTTCGGCTGGAGTGCAGATGGCGAACTCGCAGGTCGCGGCCGCCTGTGGTCCAACGAGAGTGGCCTGCGCGCGGAGGCTCTGGCCAAGATCGCTCCTCTCGGCGCCGTGGGCCGGTTGTTCGTCCCGGGGGACGAGCCGGCGGGTCGGTCCCGCCTCGTTCACGACGGCGCTGTTCTGCATGCGCGCGCCCGGCCGGCGGGGGGCATCGACGTGTCCGCGCTGGTGGAGGCTGGCTCACAGGCCGACACGCTGTTTGGGCTCAAGGGCGCGCTCCTCTCTCGTGCCGTTCTCGCCGGCGACTGGGAGCTCGTCGCCTACGGTCCCGCGGCGGGCGGCGAACTGCCCCTTCCCGTGCTGGCGCTGGGGCTGAACCAGCCGGCTGGCGCGGCGGCGGTCGAGAGCTTCGCTGTGGCGATGGCGGAGAAGTGGAATGTAGAACGCCGTCGCCAGCGGATAGGGGTACGCGAAGGCGAGTGCCTCGCGGGTCTGCGGGTGCTCCCCCAGTTGGAACCTTGCTTCGTGGCGACAGAGGAGGCCCTGGTGGTGGGCTGGAACGCCGACGCGGTGGCGCGCGCGTTGGGTGGGGGCGCGACTCGTGACGGCGGAGAGGCGGGCGGGTGGGCGACGATCGATTTTGCCTCCATGGCCGAGGCCGACGACGTGTTCGCGGCCTCGCGACCGCCGGAAAGCACGTTGCCCGCGTTCGCCTACCCGCTCCGGCGCGTGGAGTTCGAGGTGCGACGCGTCGACGCAGAAGTTCGCATCGACGCACGAAGTGCCGTCGGGTGCGGGGGATGAGGCGGCGTCGCCGCGAGGTGGCCGTTGTGCTCGTGGCGCTGGTGCTGCTTGCCGCGGCCGCGCGCTGGTCGCTGCTGGCGACGAGGCGTGCGACCGCCTGTGCGCAAACGGAGGAAGCGTTCGCGGCGGGTGACTGGGCAGGGGTAGTGTCGCTGTCGGGGCCCGTGCTCTCGGAGGCGGACCCGGGTGACGGCTCGGTCCTTCGAGCGATGGAGCTCAGGTGCGAGGCGCTGCTGAAGCTCGCGCGTGGCGACGAGTGTGCGGCGCTCCTGGGGGAACGCTTGGCGCGCCCGGACGCTGCCTCGTGGCTCCCTCGCGCGGGGCTCGCCGAGGCATGGGTGAACTACGCGCTCGCGCACGGCCAGGCCAGCGAGGCCGCGGTGGTGGCGGAGCGTCTCCGCGCGGAAGAGCCCAGGGATGTGGCTCGCGCTCGGCTCGCGTTCCGCGCGCTGCGCGCGAGCGAAGATCTCGACGCGAGCGCCTCGTTTGCGTTGGGTTGGATCGACTCGCTCCCGCCCGACCGACGCCTCGCCTTGTTGCTCGACGTGGCGGATGCGCAGGCGCGGGCGCGCCAACCCGGGCGTGTCCTCGCAACACTCGGCGCGGCGCCCACGACGGGAACTCTGGAGGAGCGCGACGCCTGGTGGTCGCTCCGGATCAGCGCCCTCGCCCAGCTGGGAGACGCCGTCGGCGCTGCAGCCGCCGCCGAGTCCTGGTCGGCGACGCCGGACGACGCCCCCACGGCAAGGGCGAACCTCGCCGTGGCCCTGAGCGAGGCTTCGGTCGCCCACCCGCGTGGGACCTGGTGGGACCATCTCGCCGCCAGCGAGGCCGAGATCGCGCGCGTGCGCGGCAAGGGTCTCAAAGCGCGAGTGTATCGGCGACTGGTGGGACACCTGACGGTGCAGGGGCGTTTGGACGACGCAGCGGTCGTCGCGTCGCGCGCACAGCTTCTCGACCCCTCGTGGGTGACAAATGCTGACGAATTACGACGGATGTCGGAGGGCGACGGAAACGCGGGCGGAGTGGGCGAGCTTGTTTTCCGGGTCGAGGGCGCTGCCCCTCCCGGCGCGGCGATCTGGGTTTCGCCGGAGGGGGTCGCGACGCCTCAGGGGGCCTGGACGCCGCTCGTGGCCGGGAACGAGACGCGGCTGTCGCGAGCGGTCGCGACCGTCGCGACCCGTTGGGTGCTGCGCTCCGAGACATCGACTTACGCCTCGGGGGTGGCATGGCCGCAGGCTCGGGAGACTACCGTCGTGAGCATCCGGCCTGGGGCGGGGAAGCCACGGGCTGAGCGCGCGCCTCTGGCTCCTGCGGCGCCGGGCGACGGTAGCCGTCGCGTGCTGGTGGTCATTCTGGATAGCGGCGATTGGCGCCTGTCGAGCTACCTCCGACAGCGCGGCGAGATGCCCGTTCTGGATGCGCTCCTCACGCAGGGATGGCGCGCCGCTCCGGTGCAATACCCCGCCTTCACGGCTGCAGCGATGGCCGCACTCACGTCCCCGGCGGCGCGCACGAGCGCGTCGTTCCCGGCCGCCGTGCACCAGCTTGGCGTGGAACTGGCCGGCCTTGCGTCCATCGGCAAGAACCCGTTCGCACCCGTCGGCTTCGTCCTTCCCGCCGCCCCTGACATCTTCTCGGCGCTCGGGGTAGGTGACCGTCGTGTTGCGAATCTGCTTTTCTCTCACGGCGCGGTGTCCGCCGGTCGACACGCTGAGGTGGTGGGTCCGGCGGGCGCCCGCACCACGGCACGCCTCGGTCCCGCCGAGCGGGAGCTCACCGCGTCGGAACTCCGCCTGTTCCCCGAGTGGTCCGGCAAGGGGCTCGAGACCAGCGGGATTAGCGCCCATGTCCGGAGCACCGCCGCGCAAGTCGATGGGGTCGCGGAGCTCGTGCGCTCGGGCGGCGCCGACGTCGTGCTCTACCGGCTGGAGGCGCTCGACCTCGTTACGCACGGTGGCTTCGCCGAGGTCAATCGTCCGCAGCAGGACGATGGCATGGGTAAGCTATACAGCTTCTACCGTTATGTTGATTTGCGATTGGGCGAACTGGCGGGGTCGCTCGACGGCGATGATCTGCTCGTGGTCATGTCCGACCACGGGGCGCTCACCTCGATGGAACACGACCCCATCGCGATGTTCGTGGCGTGGGGCAACGGTGTGCCCCGCGGGCGCACGGGCGGTCGAGTCAGGCTGATGTCGGTCGCTCGGTTCCTCGCTGCCCTGGAAGGCGTGCCGGTGGACTGGCCCGGTGAAGAGATCGCGCCGTGGACGGGCGCGTGGCGGGCGCGACGCACGCCCCCCGGCGTCGGTGTCCCCTGGGCCGGCGAGACCGAGGGCGGCTAGAGGGCGCGGATGTGGCGCAACCTGCTCGTCGCGCTCGTGGGCGCTGTCACCGCGGGGGTGGCCCAGCCAGCGCTCGATCACACCCGGCAAGCGCGGCTGGTCGACTCGGCCCTCCTGTTCCTGCCGCGGGGCGACACCCTCGCCGTCGCGGCGTCAGGATTCCACGAGCCCATGGCGAGCCTGCTCTGGGTCCGGGTGGTGCTCACCTTTGGCGAGCGCTACGGCAAAGACGACAGCGCGGAGTGGCGTGCGTGGTTTGCCGGTGGCGTTCTCGCGGTGAACACGCTGGACCCCCAGTGGCGCACCGCCTACTTTTACGGTGGCGGGATGCTTCGCAGCATGGGGGAGCTCGACGCGTCGTCGGTGGTGTTCGAGCGATGCACGGAGGCGCTCCCGGCGGATGGCTGGTGCCCGTTCTCGCGCGGCATGAACGCGTACCTATACGAGAAAGACCGCGCGCTGGCCGCCCGGTGGATGCGGATCGCCGCCGAGCGCCCGAACGCCGCGAAGTGGTGGTCGGCCGCCGCTGCCCGCATGGGCAGTGAGGAGGGGGCACGGGAGAGCGCCCTCGTGTACCTGGAATCCCAGCTCCGCGAAGCCCAGACGGAGAGTGAGATCCGGTATCTGGAGCTTCAGAAGCGCCGAATCGTGCACGATCAGGCCGTTGACCGGTGGGCCGCGGCTTGCCGGGCGAGGTTCCTCGAGACGGGCGCACTGCCTGCGTCGCCCGCGGTGCTGGGCGAGCTTGGTTTCGAACTCCCCGAGAACCCGCGGGGCGACGCCTGGGTGGTCGGCAACGACGGCATCGTGCGCTCCGAGGGCGCGGAGGCCGAGCGCCGTCGCAAGACGCTCCAGAAAGAGCGCCTTCTGGTGATGAAACGCCGGTGAACGCCCGCCGGGCCGCCCTCGGCCTTGGCGCATCTCTCGGCGATGCGCGGGCCACGATGGCTTTCGCCACGCGAGCGATCGAGTCCCTGCCAGACACGCAAGTTGTCGCGACCAGCCGAATGTACTGGTCCGCCCCCGCCGGCGGCGTGGCGCGCTGTCCCTTCATCAACGCGGTGGTTGTCGTCGAGACGACGCTGTCCCCGGGTGAACTCGTCCGCGCCTGCCGCGAGATCGAGGCCCGCGCGGGTCGCCGCCCGTCCCGTCGCTGGGCGGATCGTGTGCTCGACATCGACCTGCTCCTCGTCGAGGGTCTGGTCTCCCGCGACCCCGAGGCCACCGTGCCTCACCCGCGCCTGGTCGACCGTCCGTTCGCGCTCGTGCCCCTGGTCGAGGCCTGGCCGGAAGCCGCCAACCCCCGCACGCGTCGCCGCTACGCGCGCCTCGCGGCCGCCCAGGTGCCACTCGCCGTGGCTGGTGCCCTTCCGCGCCCGTTTCCCGAGATAAGCCGCGCGCGCGACGGAGCCACCGCCATGAAGTTCTTCCTCGATACCGCCAACCTCGACGAGATCCGCGAGGCCGCCAGCTGGGGCATCATCGACGGGGTGACCACCAACCCCTCCCTCATCGCCAAGGAGGGCCGCGATTTCGTCGACACCATCTACCAGATCTGCACGATCGTCGATGGCCCCGTGTCGGCGGAGACCGTCGCCGTCGACGCGCCGAAGATGATCGAGGAAGGGCGCCTCCTCGCGCGCGTGCACCGCAACGTGGTGGTGAAGGTGCCGCTCACCATCGAGGGCATCAAGTGCTGCAAGGCGCTCTCTTCGGAGGGCATCCGCGTCAACGTCACCCTCTGCTTCCAGCCGATGCAGGCCTTGATCGCGGCGAAGGCCGGTGCCACCTACATCAGCCCCTTCCTCGGTCGCCTCGACGACGTGAGCGAAGACGGGATGGACCTCATCCAGAAGATCGTCCAGATCTACGCGAACTATCCCGAGCTCAAGACGCAGGTGCTCTCCGCGAGCATTCGCCATCCCCTGCACATGGTGCAGGCGGCGATGGCCGGATCCGACGTCGCGACCGCGCCGTTCAAGGTCTACAAGGCCTTGTACAGTCACCCGCTCACCGACAAGGGCAACGCCGCGTTCCTGAAGGACTGGGAAACGGTGCCCGACCGCGACATCATCGGCCAGGTGAATCGCTGGTTGGCGAGCCGCGGCTAGGCAATGTCGTACTTCGGCCAGAAGCACGCTCTCGTCACGGGCGGCAGCAGTGGCATCGGCTTCGCCGTGGCCAAGGCAATCATCGCTCGCGGCGGCCGGGTGACGATCGTCGCCCGTCGCGAGAAGGAGCTCAACGAGGCCCGGGCCCAGCTGGGCGACCGTGCGCTGGCGCTCGCGGTCGACGTGGCCAACGAGGCTGAGGTCGCTGAGAAGCTCGGCGCGCACGATCGCGCCCACCCGGTGGACATGCTGATCAACAACGCCGGGGTGGTGATGCCCGGCCGTTTTCTAGAGCTGCAACCCGATCAGTTCCGCTGGATGATGGACATCAACTACTTCGGGACGGTGCACTGCTGCCGCGCGCTCCTGCCCGGCATGATTGCACGGAAGTCGGGGCACGTGCTCAACGTCTCGTCGATGGCGGGGGCCATCGGCATCTACGGCTACACCGCCTACTCGGCCTCGAAGTTCGCGCTGGTTGGTTTCTCACAGTGCCTCCGCGGCGAGATGTGGCCGCACGGCGTGCGCGTCAGCGTGTGCCTGCCACCCGACACCGACACGCCACAACTGGCCTTCGAGAACCAGTACAAGCCGGCGGAGACCAAGGCGATCGCGGGCAACGTCAAGACGATGAGCGCCGACGCCGTGGCCGCCGCGATGCTCGACGGGATGGCCGGTGGAAGCTTCGAGATCATCCCGGGTCTCGACGGCTGGTTCAGCGCCCTCGCCCAACGACTGATGCCCGGGGTCGTACGAATGGTCTGTGACAGCTCCCAGAAGAAAGCGGCTACCTTGAAGGCGTGATCACGCTCTTCTTGCTGGTGCTGGGCTGCGACGGGGGCGACACGGGCGAGTCAGGCGCGGCCTGCGAGCCCGGCTGCGCCTGTGACGCATCGGTCGACGTGGGCGGCACCGGCTACGACGACGAGGGCCGGCCGGTGTGGATCGAGATGCCCGGTGGCAGCGAGCAGACGATGGTGCACGGGCCGCAAGGCGGCTGGCACGTGCTCGCGGCCGCGCAGGTAAGCGGCACGGCCGAGGTGGTAAGCATCGAGTACACCATCGAGTACCCCGAGCGCGACGCCCAGCTGTCTTACGGGCTCTTCCGGGTGATGCTCGTGGCCACGGAGTGCGGCGGCTACTACCCGAGCATGTTCGGCATCCTCGACGTGTCGGCCATCGCGGACGGAGAGGCCGATACGCCACCGGAGCTGCTCGCCGGGAAGGAGCTCCTCCTCCGCATGGACGTGGACGACGGCGAGGGGGGCACGGCGAGCGACGAGGTGACGGTGATCGCCGCGCTCGACCCCCAGGACGTGGAGTAGGTCGCCGGGCGTCCACCCGAGAGGGTGTGACACGGGAGAGGGGGAGAGTCCGCCGGTGGGCGTGCTACCTGCACGCCCACCGCCGCAGGGCGGAGGCCAAAGGCCGGAGCCCGGAGGGCAGCGGACGGTAGGGGGAGAACCCGCCTACGCGGGTTCTCCCCCTCCAACAACTAGATCTGCTGCGAGTAGAACTCGACGATCTTCTGCGGCGCGCACTCGAAGGGCAGGTCTTCGCGCTGGGGCTCGGTGACGATCTTGCCGGTGGCGGTGGCCGGATCGAACTCGAGGTAGCCCGGGCGCACCCGCGTGGCGGCCAGCGCGAGCGCGGCCTGCACGAAGGGACGGGTCTTGCTCTTCTCGTGGATGGCCACGGCCACGCCGGGCTTCACCTGGAAGCTCGGGCGGTCGACGCGCTGGCCGTTCACGGTGATGTGACCGTGCACGACGAGCTGGCGGGCCGCGGGGATGGTGGCGGCGAGGCCAAGGCGCCAGATGATGTTGTCGAGACGGCTCTCGAGGAGCGTCACGAGGATGCGGTCAGTCGTGCCCTTGCGGCGGCTGGCCTCGGTGACGTAGCGACGGAACTGCTTCTCCAGAATGCCGTAGTGGAAGCGCATCTTCTGCTTCTCCACGAGGCGTTCCTTGTAGTCGCTCTGCTTGCCTTTGCGGCGGGTGCCGTGCTGGCCGGGGGGAAACGGGCGGTCGAGAGTAGCGACCGTCGTCAGGCCCGGAAGCACCACGCCCACCTGCCGGCAACGAGCGAGCCGGGGTCCACGATAGCGTGCCATGATTATGGCTCCTTGGGTGCGGGAAGTTCGCGAGGCCGGGGGATCGACGGAATGTCGTGGGCCGAGCTCGCCTGCCCCGGGATTGGGGCAGCCCGCGCGGCTAACCGTTAGGCGCGGCAACACGCAAGGAGGCGAGCCGTGAGTACGCTGCAAGACGCCCTGAAGAAGGCGATCCAGCCGGGTGCGACGGTGGAAGCGCGCGAGGTGCGCTCTGGCCCACCCGTGGGCGTGGCGACCCTGCCCGCGGCTGCGTCGAGCGAGTGGGCGCGCCTTCTCCGCGACCACGGCGTGAGCTTGCCAGGCGACGCCGTGGTTGCCACCTACCAGCAAAAGACGGCGGGCGTGGTGAAGGATCTCGAGCGCTCGGGACGGCCACGAGAGGCGCGGGCCCTCGCCTCGGCGCGCGACGAGTTCCTACGCCTGCGCGAGCGGAAGGCCTGGGAGGGCGTGAAGTCCCGGTTCGAGGAGCTGGGGCTCCCCGAGAAGGCCTACCGAGCCATCAAGCAGGAGGGCGCCGACGCGGAGAAGGTCTTGGCGCGGCTCTACACGCGGCGGGCCGAGGAGTGGCGCGGCGTGGCCGCCGCCAAGCTCCGCGACGCGCTGCTCGGCAAGTGAGGTACACTAGAGCCTCGGAGGTGTGCATGCGCAGCCGTCGCGGCGTCACGCTCATGGAAATCGCGCTGGTGGTCGCGATGATTGGCATCCTTGCCTCCATCGGGGCGAGCATGCTCACCAAGCAGATCCCAACGTGGCGTACTCGGCGTGCGGCCAAGGAGTTTCTCGCCCATGTCAACGCCGCCCGGGCCATGGCAATCGCGGATGGGGTGGAGTACCGGATCTTGATCGAGGCGACGGAGGACGACCCGACCGACAGCACCGACGCGGCAGGCGCCTACCGGGTGCAGCAGGGCAACGCGGCCAGCGAGTCGACGGAGTGGGACACCCTCCCCGTCGAAGTGGGCTCGGGGGATGACATCGGCGGCGAGGGCTACGTCAACATCGCCACCGGCATGGAGGATTCACTCCCGGGGGTCACCATCAAGACCCTCGATCCGCCACTCTTCGGCCCCTCGCACGGCGGTAGCGCGGACGCCATCCACTTCGGCCCCTCTGGGATGGTGCTCAACGACGGCGACGACTTTGGCGACGATGGTTTCATCTACGTGCGTTTCGTCAACAAGAAGCAGGCGCTGGAGGGTGTTGACGAGGTGCTCGTCGTGAGCATCGCGCGCGGGGGATTGGCCCGCATGGTCGGTGGAGACAACACCATCGGCTACTCCGCCGGCAGCGGCAGCACCACGGCGAACGCCGGCAGCGGCAGCGGCTACAGCGGCGGCTCCTCGGGCTCGGAAACGCCGATATAAGCCAGCTTCGGCGCCTGCCCTTCCGGGTCGGTCAGGGCGGCGCGCGCTCGCGCCAGGGTTCTCGCTAGGTCGATCGGCCCGGCGCGGTCGCCGACGAGCTTCGCGAGCGCCTTCGCCCACTGGCCGTCGCGCCCGCGGGGATTTCCGCGGCGATGGTGCTCCAGGCTCACCGCGAGCTGGATGAGTCCCTGCACCTGCAGCTTCTCCTCCCCCGGCGGCTGCGCTCGCCAGAGGTGCTCCCAGGCCTCGTGGGCCTCGAAGTAGCGACCGGCGTCGTAATGGGCGGCCCCCTCGGCGAAGCGAGGATCTAACCAGGGGTCCTGGTGCGTCATGCTGGCAGCCCCGCTAGCGCGCCGAGGAGGGCGCCGGCGTTCTTCCGTCCGCGCTCGCCGAGCCCCGGGAGGGCCCTCCGCACCGGCTCCGAGGCCGGGAGGCCGATGCGGAAGAGCGAGTCCATGGCGGGTAGATCGAGGCCGCCGAGCGCGGAGCTGCTCGAGTCGTCGAGGTGGGCGATCAGCAGCGGAATAGCACTGGAGTGACCAATCTCGCCGAGCGCGTAGAGGAGGTTGGCGCGCACCGGGTACTGGATGCCGAGTCCAGCGCCCGGACGCCCCTCGAAATCGTTCCTCTCGTCGCGCAGAGCGCCCGCGATGAGGCTCACGCCGGCACTCAGGCCCAGCGCGCCGAGCCCGTCGGCGGCGAGTCGCCGCTGGGTGAAGCCGCGCCCGGGGTCGACGTCGCGCGCGAGCAGCGCCTCTTTGAAGTCGGCGAAGGCGCGTGGATCGCCGTGGTCGGCCAGCGCGACGAGGAGGGCGTGGTCGCCCCGCCGACCCGCCGTTGCCCGGGCCGAGCGGAGGGCGTCGAGGTCGCTCGGGTCGCGGCGCCGAGCCCGGGCGAGAAGGTCGTCGCCTCCCACGCGGATCGCGTCGAAGCGCTCGACGAGCGGGCGCCGAGAGATTGCGAGCGCCGGTGCACGTTCCCCGCTGGCGGTCTGGAGGCGTCGGCCTGCCCACGCGGCGAGCTCGTCACGCGCCGAAAGGTCGCCGATGCGGGCCCGGGCGAGTGCGAGCAGGAGCCGGTCCTCATCGGCCCGCGCGTGGATCCCTTCCAACCAGGCGGGCCGCACGTCCACCAGCCCGGTGGCGAGCATGCCCAGCCATGCCCGGAGCACCGCGCCGGCTCGCTGCCGGGCGAGCAGAGCGAGGCGATTGAGTTCGGCCGGACCGGCGTTCCGAGCGGCGAGGCGCACGTGCTGTGTGACCCGCGCCTCGGGCAAGAGCGCGAGCGCGCGCTCAGCGAGGGGGACGGCGAGGCGGAAGGCCAAGTGAACACACACTTATCCACAATGTCGAGCCGGGCGAGACGCCCTTTGCCGTCGTCAGCGAGACTGCATGACTTGTTTTCCACAAGCCTCCGACACGAAAGGTCGTCGTTTTACGCCTAGTTATTGAGTTGTACATAGAGTCCTCCATAACTATTGACATGTCCAGATAAACGTGGAATAGTCCGCCTCTGAGGAAACTTTCTGATGGTTTTCCTCTTGCCTTTCTGAACGCCTCGCCATACCATCCAGGTGTCTGGGGGGCGGTGGTTGCCTGCCCTTCCCCGGCTCCCACCGATATCCCCCTCTTTCCCACCTTTCTTCCCTTCAACGCTTCGCCTGGGTGCGGACGCGTCGGGCACGTGGCACCATGCCTGTTCCCACGAGTCCTGTTCGACCTGTACCGTCCGCGGTCCGGCTCGTCCGCACCTGGCTTCCCAGGCAGGGCACGGTGTGGCTTCTGGTGGTGGTCTGCGCGTTGTTCGCAGGTGGGCTGTCCACGCCAGTGGGCGTTGCGCGTCTGGCCCCGATGTGGCTGGGCCTTCTCCCGGTGCCGTCTTCGACGGCTTGCGACACGCCGATACTGGCATGGGCCGCGCTGGCGCGAGGCGAGCTCCGCGCGGCCGACACCTGGGCTTGTCGCAGCGACATCGTCGGCGGTGAGCGTCGCCGCGCGGTGCTCGATGCCCGGTTGGCCGACCGTCACATTGATGTCGCGACGCGACGTGAGATCGCTCGGTTGTTGCTCGCCACGGGTGATGGTGCCACCCTTCTCGCCGACGCGCGGCTTGGCGTAGACCTGCGGCGCGGGTTGGTTGATGTGGACACGATCGCCCACGCAGACGACGACCTCGTGGCCTTGTCGCAGGCCTACCCGCTCGGGGGCGCGTGGGACGCGGCGCTGGTGGCCGAGGCGCTCTCGGCGGGTGACGCCACGATCACCACGCCGCTCGCCGGCGGTGGAGTGGGGATGGGCCCCGCCGGGCTACTGGCGGGCTTGCCCCGGGTGCCGGCGTCTACGCCGTCCTCACCCCAGCCGAGTAGCTACCTCGCGGAATATGCGCCCATCGGCGAGGCTTTTGCCGAGCACGTGTTCGAGGAGTGGGCGGCCGTTCGGGGCTGGGTCGCGGCCGGCCGCACCGAGCGAGACCGCGCCGACCGCGTGATGGCGGTGCTCGTGGCCGACTCGCCGGGCGAGCCCTGGGTTTCGGTCCACGCGCTCGTGCGTGGGGAGCGGGTGACGCCCGCGCTCGTGGTGGCGGCCGCGCTGGATCTCGGAGAGTCAGCCTCGCTCCCGGTGAGCGCGCGGGGCGACGCGGAGGCAGTCGTCATTGGCGTGGGGCATCGCGCGGTGTACGCCCCCGCTTGCGGCCCACGCCGTCCCGCCGCCCTCCCGGGGACACGGGTCGACCCCGACTGGGGCAGCACGCCGGTGGAGATCGCGCGGCGGGCACGTGTTCTCTCCGACACCTGGGGACTCGGGCCCTGCTCGCCAGGCACGGCCTCGCCGGACTAGAGGCCGAGCGCGCGTGCCATCGCGACGACTCGCGCCGGGTCGATGGGCGCGTCGAGCCGCCCACCGTCGTGGAGCGCCGTGCCCACGATGGCGCCGTCGGCGCGGGCTCGCCACGGGGGCGCCGAGCCCAGGGTGACGCCGCTCCCCACCCACAGCGGGGCACCACCGAGCGCCGGCCTGACCGCCTCCGCGTCGGCCGGATCGGCGCTCGCGCCCGTGGCCTTCCCCGTCACGATCACGGCGCTCGCCCCGGCGCGATGCACGAGGTCGGCCGCCTCGTCGACCAGCGGTCGGGCGCCGAGCGGCGCCGCGTGTTTCACCCGGACGTCGGCAGCGATGCTCACCCGCTCCGCCTCGATCTCGCGGCGGTATCGGAGCCAACGATGCGCGTCGCCCTCCACGATGCCCTGGTCGGCCACCACCGCGCCCACGAGCACGTTGACCCGCACGAAATCCGCCCCGGCGGCCGCTGCGACGGCGAGGGCAGCGATGGCGTCGTTACGCAGCACGTTGACGCCCAGGAGCATCGCCGGATGGCGCGAGCGGATCTCGGCGACCACGGCGGTCATCATGGCCACGACGTGAGGATCCACGGCGACACGCGCGAAGGGTGCGTCGCCCAGGTTTTCAACGATCATGCCGCTCGCCCCGCCCTCGGCGAGCGCGTCGGCGTCGTGAAGGGCTCGTCGCGTGACCTCGGCGAGACCGGGGCCGCGGCGAGGGGCGCCCGGGAGCGGCAAGAGGTGCACGACCCCGAGGAAGGTGAAGTTCTCGCCCTCGCGACGAATCATTGGGGCCGCCTATCGCGCGAGACGAGCCTCCTCGATGAGCCGCACCTGCTCCCCTGCGCGCGCCGCACGCGGGCGCCACTCCAGGACTGCGGCGCCATCGAGCCGCGGGCCGCGCGCGCGGAGGGCCTCTTCCACGTGCGCACCCACGGCCTTGCCCTCGGGGCAGCGGACCGTGTAGCGACCCGTGCTGCTGGACACGTGCAGGCTGCCCGGCGCGATCTTGCGTTCCACGAGAGCCCGGGCGAGGGCCACGACGCCCTCCACGTCAACCATCTCGGCACCCTCCCAGCGCACCGCGCCCCCCTCGCGCCTCACCGCGCGGCGCGCTCGCCGCCGCCACGCCCCCGCCGCGCCCAACGGCACGTAGGCCACCTGGTCGGCGTCGAGCAGGCCGGACACCTGCGCGGCCGTACGCCGTTCAGCGGCCACCGCCACGCGAAGGTGCAGGCCAATCGCCTGCCAGGCGCGCACGACCAGCGCCTCCGCCAGCGCCACGTGCTCGGCGGCCTTCCCGGCGGGCAGGGCGACGAGGAGCGCCCGACCCTGCCGCGAGACGTCGCCGATCTCGGCGCCGAGGAGGGTGCGGAGCTCCTCCACGACGTCGATCGAGGGAGCTTCTACCGCGCGTAGTGCCGGGCAGCGGCGCGTGGCGAGTCGAAGCGACATGCCGGGCACCACGCCGAGAGCGCGAGCCTCGGGCGACACGGAGGCCAGCCGCCGCGCCGCGCGGACGTTGTTCGCCACGACGGGGCGGAGCACGGCCACGGGGCCGCGCCCCACCGAGGCGTCGACCCGGCAGGCGGCGGCCCAACCCGGGGCGACCGGCCTCACCGCCAGCCAGGGCCCCTCGCGCATCACCGAGCCCCCGGGCTCCCGGCGCGCCATGCCGCTAACCGCCGCCGCTGGGCCGAGAGGGAGGCGAACCGTGCGCACGCGAGCCGCCAGCCCGCCGACGGTGACCCACCGGCGCGGCGAGCAGCTCTCGCCGCTGCCATCGACCGCCCAGCCTGTGGGCGTGGCTCGAGCGAGGAGCGGGCGTCCGAGCCCCCGGGGGACGATCAACTGCCGCGCGAGGCTGGCACCTCCGTTGGCCGCTGCGGCCTGCGGCACCGCAACCAGCAAGTCGCCATCGAGCGTGGCGCCGGCGTGGCGAACCGCGAAGCAGCGCCCGCCACGGTCGAGCACTTCAGCGCCGAGGCGGCCCGGGGGGAAGACGGGGACGAGGCGGAGGGGCGAGGCGACGTTCATGGTAGCTCCGTGGGTCACGCAGCTACTTTACTGAACTTGCCATTAGTCTGACGACCAAAAAATGGTCGTCAGCAATTTTCTCGTGCGCAGCTCCGCCTGAAGTTGCAGCGGCGACAGGCCTCTGCACCGGGGGGCAGCACCTGAAAATCATCTTTGTCAGCGATGTTATTCCCGACATCGCGGAGCTTCGCGCGCATGGCGGCAGCGCTCTCGGCCACCGCGCTCGCCGCCTTCGCCATCGCCGCAGAGTCGACCGCGTGACGCGTGGCCGTCCCATGGCGAAGGTTCACGTGCATCGCGGTGATCGCGTCCTCCGCGACGCCGAGCTCCCGCACGCTGTAGAGACCGTAGATACCGAGCTGCGCGGCGATATTGTCGTCGTCGTGGTTGTCTCCCGTCTTCCAGTCGATGATCACGAGCCCGCCGCGATCGTCTTCCACCGCCACGTCGATCACCACGTACACGTCGGTGTCGCCGACGCGGAAACGACGCAGGTCTTCGAGCTCGCGGATGCGCTGGGGTACCTGGAGGAGGCGTCGGAAATACTTGTTGTCGTAGAGGCTCCGCACCTGTCGCTCGATCTCGTCGATAGCGGCATCCCATCGGGAATTTTCCACGGCCTGCGAGTAGTAGTGCTCCGCGAAGCCGGTGCGCTTCGCGGGGCGGCGTAGCCAGCTGCCGTTCGCGCTCCCGGCGATGTCCCGGGATGCTCCCTCTCGCGCGCGACCCACCGCCTCGTCGACCCCGGGCACCCATGCCTCGGTCCGGGCGGCGCGGAGAACCGCCTCGGCCACGCCGTGCACCACGGTCCCGGTCCACATCGGAATCGTCGTGAGTTTTTTCTGCACGTAGGCGTCGCGGACCTCGGCTGCTGCGTCGTCGGACCACCCTCCCCAGCTCCCGTAGTAGGTGAACCAGTAGGCACGCGGACACTGCGAGAAGCAGCGCGCGCGCGAGTGCGACCAGGTGAACTCGTTCTGCAAGTCGGGCACGGCCTCAAGCTTCACACGGCGGAGGGAGTGGCGAGGTGCCGCCTGATTACTTGCCGTCCGTTGCACGTCGTCCTCGCCAACCTGCACTGGAGCCCTCGGCATTCCGCGAGCTGGTTCGACCCGTGGCTTGGCGACACGATGCACGCGCCGCTCGCGCTCGCCCTCACGCGCCTTGGCCTCCGGGTGACGGTCGTCCAGGAGGGTCCAGTGCCTTCTGTGTCGCGACACGAGGGGGTGGAACTGCATGTGGTGCGGCCGTCCCACCGCACTCGGCTGGCCCGGTGGTCGACTCGCTGGCGCCCCTTCCCCGCCGCGCACTCGGTGGCGTGGTCGCTCGTGGAGGCCGTCGCCGAGGCCCGCCCGGACCGCGTTCACAGCTTCGATCTCGTGGCCTACCCCACGCTCCGCGCGCTCGGTACCATCGCCCCGGTGATCGCCACCTTCCACGGGGGCGCGGCGGTGCAGGCGGCGCTGCGGCGACCGCTCGAGGCGACCGCGCTCCGCAGGGTGACAGCCTGCTTTACCGCCCGCGAACAAGCCGAGCCGTGGATTGAGAACGGTGCGCTTTCTCCCTCGCAAGTCGAGGAGGTGTTCGAGCTGTCGAGCCACCTCCCGTTCCGCCGCCGGCCCCGCCTACCCGGCACGCCGGCGCTTCTGCATCTCGGTCGATTCCACCCGGTGAAGGACTTCGACACTACGCTCCGCGGCGTGCGTGCCGTCCTGGCGCGCCACCCGGGCACGGTTCTACATCTGGGCTGGCGTGAGGGCACGCCGCCAGAGACCCCCGGCGTGCCCTCGGTGCGACACGGAGTCGCGTCGCCTCAGCGTGTGGCGGATCTGCTTGCCGGGGCTGATTGCCTCGTCCAGGCGAGCGTGCGCGAGGTGTGCGGTCGCGCGCCGATGGAGGCCATGGCCAGCGGCTGTGTGCCGGTGCTCAGCGACATCCCGCCCTGGCGCAGATTGCTCGGCCCGCTGCCGACACGTTTCCCGGTGGGGGACGCCGAGGCCCTGGCCGACGCGGTCGACCGGGCGCTGGGAGTATCGCCCGAGGTCGTGCGCGCCCGCTTCGATGCCGCGCTCTCGTGGGATCAGATCGCAGCGCGATACGCCGAGATCTACGCCAGGCCCTCGTAGGAGTAGAGCACGCCGCCGAACCGTGCCCAGGGGTCGCCCCGGAGCCATTCGAGCTCGTCGGCATACACCGGTTCGTCGCGACCGGGGTGGCACATCACCTCCACGGTGTCCACTCGCCAGCCGCTCTCGAGGGCCACCTTCACCCGCGCGGCGGGGCCGAACCCATCGCTGCTCCAGAGGCCGGCCAATCGCAAGCGAGTGCCCGTCGCGTGCGCCCTCGCCACGCGGCGCAGGCCCACCGGGGGAACGGCCCCGACTCCCCGGACCCAGCGGACGCCGTGTTGTTTGGCGACGGTGGCCACGGCATCGAGCACGACGGGCTGCCAGTGAAGATGCTGGTGGCTGTCGATATGGCTGATCCGGGCGCCTGTTTCCAAGAGCCGCTCCGCCTGCGCGTTCATCTCTGCGACCAGCGCGGCGCGCGCCCCGAAGGGCCAGTGCACCGGCCGGCCCGGCAGCCACTTGTCCAGCGCCCTGGTGAGGGGCGGGAACTCGGAGACATCGACGTGGAGCCCCACGGCAACACCGGCGAGCGCCGAACGGGCCGCGACGAAGCTCGGCCCGGTGACGATGGTGCTCATGTCGGAGATCCATCCCTGGTCGAGCCCTTGCAGGATGGCCCGATCGACCTCCGTTGAGAGGCCGAGGTCGTCGGCGTTGACAATGACGCGCACGACCCGGTTCTACCAAAGCCGAGCGCGGAGCGTGCGCGGATTATGTCGGCGTCGTGTCGATCTTCCTGAGCCTGGGGCGGCAACGACTAAAGGCCGCGCTGGCCTACCGCGGCGACCTTGCGGCGAGTGCCCTCTCCAACGTGCTCATCGTGTGCACCGGACTCGTGTTTCTGGTGGCCCTGATGGACAAGGTGCCGCGCATGGGCGACTGGTCACGCGCACAGATGGTCTTCACCTGGGGTTTCGCGGAGTGCGCGATCGGGGTGCTGTACCTGCTCTTCGGTGGCTTGTTCGTGGCTAACCACCGATACATCCTTGGGGGCGAGCTCGACCGTACGCTCCTGCGCCCGGCGAACCCGCTCGGGCAACTCCTCGCCGAGAACCTGGGTATCGACGACGTCTCCGTGATCCTCGTTGGCCTGGCGGTGATGGGCTGGGCGGCCCCTGGCATCGAGGGCGTCGAGTCCTGGCGCTGGCTACTACTCCCCTTCTTCCTGCTTTCCGCCACGTTTACCCTCGGCGGGCTCTTGATCGGCTTCGTGTCGGTGGGCCTCCGTCTGCACCATCGCGGCACGGCGGTGGGGCTGGTGTCGCACCTCGCAATCTTCAATCGCTACCCGATCGACCTTTTCGGCCCGCCGCTCCGATGGCTGCTTACCTTTGCCCTGCCGCTGGCCTTCGCCGGGTTCTACCCTGCGTCCTTCTTCCTCGGCGGCGACCGCTTCCTCGTCTACGCCGTCGCGACGCCTGCGGTGGCGCTCACCACGCTCTCGCTGGGCTACGCGGCGTGGCACCACGGCTTGCGCAGCTGGTCGTCGACGGGCACGTAGGCTCAGGGGTAGTAGGCCCCCGCCACCAGCAGGACGGCGAGGATCCAGCTCCACCACGTGGAGCCGACCACGAAGGTGAGCCCGAGGAGGACCACGCCGAGGACGATCTTGCGCGGCTCTTCGCGGCGTCGCCCGATTTGTAGGGTCGCGACGCCGATCGTGCCCGCGATCAGGCCGAAGGCGAGAGAGGCGGGAGACAGGTCCATGCCGAGCCGCTCCTAGAGCAGGTAGAAGGCCCCGGTGACAAGACCCCCGTAGGTGTATCCGGGGGCGCCCACGAGGCAGTCGTCAGCCCCGTCGCCGTCCACGTCGCCGAGCCGGAAGACGCCGGAGCCCGTGGCATAGTCGGCCCCCTCGGCCGGGTAGCTCGCGCTCGCGTCGACGGCGGGGATCGTCCCCGAGGGCACGCCGCTGTAGCGGAAGACCTCGCCGCCGTCGGCGTAGGCGCTGTCGCTGCCGGGGGCCCCCGCGAAGACGCTGCCTGTGCCGCTATTCTCGACGTCGACGATGGCCACAGCGGTCCCCAGCGCGTCGTCGGCAGCGGTGCCCGTCAGCACCGCGTCGGCACGCGAGAGCGAGATGTCGGCGGTGACGGGGCCCACGAGGAAGTAGGCCGCGCCCGCGTCGGTGGCCACGGCGTCGTAACCGGGTGCGCCCACTACCATGTCGAGCGTGCCGTCACCGTCGAGATCGTAGAGGTCGAGATCGGTGCCGGCCTTGTCCTTGTAGGTCTCCCCACCCAGGGTGGCATCCGCAGAGGCCACGGTGGTATCGCCGCGAATGGGGCCGAGAAACACGTACACCGCGCCGGACTCCGCCGCGTCACCCTCGCCGCCCCAGCCACCCACTACCAGGTCGTCGACGCCGTCACCGTCGATGTCGCCGGGCTCCGGGGGCAGGACCGAGAGACGAGACTGCGCGTCGCCGTCGATCACATGGTCGGCGGTGATCGCGCTGACGGTGCCGGTGAGGGCGCTGTCGAAGATGTAGACGGCGCCGGCTTCGCTGCCGCCGTCGTCGCGACCGGATGCGCTGGTGATCAACTCGGCTTTCCCGTCGTCATCGATGTCGCCGCCCAGCATCACCTCGGCGCCCACGTGGTCGTGCTCGTCGACGCCGTACACGAGCTTGGTGACGTCGGACAGGGCCTTCACGCCGGTTGACAGCTCAACGAGGTACGCCCGGCCTGTTCTTGTGCCGGACTCCTCGTTGTCCTCGGAACCCACGATGATCTCGTAGTCGCCATCGCCGTCGATGTCGTAGGCGTTGGACACCGCGCTGGCTGCGCCCTCCCCGGAGTCGGTGCCCCACCAGCTGCCGAGTTCTCCAGTGAGCACGGCGGCGCCGGCGAAGGGGCCATCGAACCAGTAGGCGGCACCCGCATTGCTCGCAACCCCGAAGGTGCGGTCGTCGCCCGGCACGCCGAGGATGATCTCGGCGTAGCCGTCGCCATCGGTGTCGGGCGCGGGGGCGGCAACCAGGCCCAGCTCGTCGTCGCCCTCCACCCCGATGAGCGTCGCATCCGCGTCGCCGAAAGTACAGTCGGGATCGGTGCTGTCGCAGTCCTGATCGATCGCGTCGCCGCAGGTCTCCGGCGCGCCCGGGTAGGTGCGCGGCGCGACGTCGTCGCAGTCGCCGCCGAGGGCCACGTTGAACTCGCCCAGGCCCTCGCAGGCGCACAGCGAGCCGTCGCCGTAACCATCGCCGTCCGCATCGCTGTACCAGTCCGTGCAGGCGATGGCGCCGATCTCGTTCGCGTCCTGGTCGCAGTCGTCGTCGGCCTCGGTGATGCAGGTCTCGGCGGCGCCCGGGTAGGTGGTGCGGGCGTCGTCGTCGCAATCGGTGTTGTCGGCCACGTGGCCGAGGGGGCGGTCGCAGGCCTCGGTGCTGCGCCAGCGATGGCCGAAGCCGTCGCCGTCGTTGTCCACGTGCCAGGTCAGCGCGTCGGCGGCATTCTCGTCGACCGTCCCCTCGCAGTCGTTGTCGATGCCGTCGCATACTTCGCTCGCGACGGGGCTGACCGCCGAGTCGCCGTCGTCGCACTCCTCGCAGGCGCGGTAGCCGTCGCCATCGTTATCGACCGTCCCTGCGAATCCGTCGCAGTTCATGTCGACGCTGCTCTCGCAGTCGGTCTCGGCTGCGCCGGGGTGGACGGTGTCGTTGTTGTCGTTGCAGTCAGTGGACAGGCGGGAGCTTCGACTGGGCTCCTCGCAGGATGTGGTCGCGACACCGGCGTCGCCGTAGCCATCGCCGTCGTCGTCGGCATACCAGGTGAAGGCGTCGGTGGCGTCGGTATCAACGCTGCCGTCGCAGTCGTCGTCGATGCCGTTACAAAGCTCCACGTTGCCCGGGTACACGAGACCGTCGGCATCGTCGCAGTCCTCGGAGAGCGACACGTGGTCGCGCGGGGCTTCGCAGCTCCAGGTAGGCTCGATCACCGCGTCGCCCCAGCCGTCGCCATCGAGGTCGGGGTACCATGGCTGTCCGCCCGCGACCCAGTCGTCGAGGTCGTCGGGGAGGCCGTCGCAGTCCTCGTCGGTGTCGGACGCGTCGCACACCTCGGGGGCGCGGGGGGACACGTCGTCGCGGGCGTCGTCGCAGTCCACGTCGTTGCCGACGAAGCCGACCGGGGCCTCGCAGGCCAGAGAGGGCTCGCCGGCCCCGTAGCCGTCGCCGTCGTCGTCGGCCCACCAGTCCACGAGGTCGGTGCTGTCGGCTTCCATGACCAGGCCGTCGCAGTCGTGGTCGTCGCCGTCGCACAGCTCGGGGGCGCCCGGGTAGATGGTGGGGTCGGAGGGGCCGCAGTCCGTGTTGTCGAGCGTCCAGCCGCGATCGATCGTGCACGAGGTGGTGGTCCACGCGGGGTCGCCGTAGCTGTCGACGTCCTGGTCGCGGTACAGCGTGATCTGTGGGCTGTCCTCGTCGAGGATGCCGTCACAGTCGTTGTCGGTGCCGTCGCAAGTGTCGACGCTGCCCTGGTAGACGTCGCCGTCGTTGGGCGCGCAGTCATCGTCGTCGACAACACCGTCGCCGTCGGCGTCGTCGGCGGTGGCGTCGTCGTCCTTGTCGCCCGGGTCGAGCAGGGGACAACCCGCGAGCACGACGAGGAGGAGGCGAATCACGACGCAGTGTAGCCGTTACTCGGCGTGGAGGAGCGGGGAAGTCTTGGCCCGCTCGGCCCGGGGACCGCTCGGCGCGAGCGCGAGGTAGTCCGTCCACGCGTTGCGAGTGCGGTCCTGTGCATCGTTCGCATCGGCGTAGAACCGGCCTTTTTCGTACAGCCCCAGCCCCAGCTCAGGCTCCAACTCGACGGCCCGGTCGAAGTGTTGGGCCGCGAGCAGGCGGTTGCCGCTGCGCTCCCAGTAGCGGGCGAGGAACACGTGGGCGGCGGCGTCGGCGATGCCGGTTCGTCGTAAGTCGGTCACGCGGGCGGCGGCGGCCGGGGCGTCGAGCAGGGTGACGCCGAGGGCCTGGGCTCGGGGCGCCAGTCGCGACACGAAGGGATCGATGGCGGTGGCGAGCGCGGCGGCGGCATCGCTCGCGAGGAGCGCGGCGTCGGCCCGGTGAGCGTTTGCGGCGAGCAAGGCGCGGGCATAGGCGCCGAGGGGGGTGGAGGCGTCCAGCGTGGCCGGGTCGGGGGCGTCGGGCGCGGTGGCCCAGGCCGCGACAATGCCGAGCAAGACTTCGCGCAGCGGCGGGTTCGCCTCGGTCGCGAGCGCCGCGGCCTCGTCGATCCGGTCGATCTCGAGCAAGGTGAGCACCAGCGCGGTGCGCACGTCGGGGTCGGCCCGGTAGAGCGAGTGCAGCGCCGTGAGCTTGCTCGCGGCGGTAACGAGCTCGCTCTGTCGCATGTCGTCGGTCGCGACGGCCAGCAAGAGGTCGCGGTGCGTGCCGTCGCGCGCCAGCCCACTCTCGGCGGCGGCACGGGCGCGGTCGTAGTCCTTCGCGTCGAGCCACGCGCTGGTTTCCACCCAGGCCGCCTCGCCGTGCTGGCGGGGAGAAAGGCCCACCGCATCGTAGGTACGCCGGAAGACGGCCGCAGCGGCGGCGAGGTCTTGCGGGGTGCCCTCGCGGAGCTTGAGCTCCCAGAGCCGGGCGGCCACGTGATTCGGGTGTCGCGACACGAGCAACGCAGTGATCGTGCGGGCCTCGGCGATCCGCCCGGCGGCGGCAAGCACGCCGACCCGACCCAGCCGGTAGCGCGGTTCCTCGGCGGCCACGATCTTGTCGATCTCGTCGAGGGCGGCGTCGTGGTTGCCGAGCGCGGCGTGGATGCGACCGCGAAGCAGCCGGTCCTCGTCGTCCCTCGCGGGCTCGCGGCCGAGGGCGGCCAGCGCGGAGGCCGGGTTGCGGAAGGCGAGCAACTCGGCGGCGCGCAGGTAAGCGAGCCGGTGAGCGTCGATCCCCGCGGGGTTGGCAAGCAGCGCGTCGACCGAGTCGAGGCGGGCGTGGTCGCCGTCGAACTCCGACCAGATCACCACCTGGGCGCGGGCGAGCTCGGCCCACTCGGCGGGGTCGTCGGCGTAGGAAACAAGTCGCTTCTCGTTGTCGACGAGCGCGGGGAAGTCCTCGGCGGCGAGCACGCGGTTGAGGTCGACCGAGGCGCGGGCGGCGTCGAGGAAGCCGGCCGCGCGGGCGAGGAGAGCCGCGAGGAGGAGGATCATCAGGCCGAACGCCGCCACGAGGGCCAGCCCCACCAGGGACTTGCCGAGGCCGATGCCGCGACGAGGCTCGGCGATGGGCTCCACGTTCACCATCGGCAGTGCCTGCGGCACCGGGTGTTTCTCGATCACCTCGATGGGGGCGTCGAACTTCGCGGGTGGGGGGGGCTCCACGACGGGCATGTTCGGCGCCACCTCGACGAGCGGCGTGGCGGCCTCGCGCGGGGCCACTTCGCTGTCCTCGTCGGGCTCGCCGAGACCGTCAAGGTCGGATCGGAATGGGTCCACGCCCATGCTGGCCTGCCAGTCGCGCAGGTTGAGCACGCCGCTGGTCTCGGGGTCGCGACGCTTGTGCATGGGGCGCGCGTCGCCGTCGCCGACCACCATGAGGATCTGCGTGTCGCCCGCGCCGCCGCCGGTGATGGACACGAGCTGGGGCGGCGGGGACTCCACCGCGCTGTTCATCGTCTTTTCTTCTTCCTCGGTCCCCGCTTCCGGCGGGGGGCCGCCCGGGAGCACGTCGTCGTCGGCCGGGATCGGCGTGGGCGCAGAGCCTGCGCGCTTGAAGAGGCTTGGGAACGCGGCTGGGCCAACTTCCGGCTCGAGCAGGAGCTCGCCGTCGGAACGAAGGCTCTCGGTGTGCTCGGACTCCTCGGGGACCGCCGCGAGATCGGTCATCAAGGGCAGCGCGCGCTTCACCTGGACGTCGAGCGACTCCTTGGTGGAGTAGTCGGCCGCAAGTGCCCACAAGAGCTCGTTGACCCTAGGATTATTTGGATCCGCCCGACGCAGCCTCTCCAAGATGCCGGTGCCGCGGAGCTGGCTCCCGGTGGCGAGGAAGAGCTCCGCGAGGCGAAGCAGCTCGCCGGTGTCGTTGCCCGCCTCGACTTCGCGCGCGATGGCCTCGGGACGCAGGGGCTCCTCGCCGATTCGCGCCAGCAGCGTGTCGACACTCTCGCCGGCGGTGCGGAGGGCCTCCAGCACCGGCCGCGCTCGGAGCGGCCAGCCGCGGTCGATGTACACCTCGGCCAGCAGGCGCTGAGCGGCGCGGTCGCCCGGCGCGTTCTCCACGGCGTCGCGTGCGCGAGACAGGGCTCGGTCGAGCAGTCGAAAGTGGTGGAACGCCCGGCCCTCGCCGACCTTCGCGTTGACCGTCGGTGCGCCGACCGCCGCCCAGGCGCTGACGAGGCGCAAGACACCGGCGTGATCGCCCTTCGCGGAGAGCGCCATCACAGCACGCTCGCGACGGCGATCCGCGTCGGCAGGGGCGGAAACGACGGGGGCGGGAGTCAAGGAGCAGATCGTATCAAAGCAAAGGGGCGGAGCAGCCCCTCGGCCGCCCCGCCCCCGTGGTTTTGCAAGCCTACTTCAGCTTGCCGAGCTCGGCCTGGACGGCGGGCGCCACCTCGAAGAGGTCGCCCACGATGCCGTAGGTGGCGTACTGGAAGATGGGGGCTTCCGGGTCCTTGTTGACGGCCACGATCACGCGGGAGGTGCGCATGCCCGCGAGGTGCTGGATCGCGCCCGAGATGCCGAGCGCAATGTAGAGCGAGGGGCTCACCACCTTGCCCGTCTGGCCCACCTGCTCGCTGTGTCCCGCGTAGCCGGCGTCGACGGCGGCGCGGCTGGCGCCGGCCGTGGCGCCGAGCGCCGCCGCGAGGGGACGCACCACGCTGTCGAAGCCGTCCTTGCTCTTGAGCGAGCGCCCACCGGACACGATGCGATCGGCCTCGGTGAGATCGACGCTCTTGTTGGCGGGCGCGAGCGTCTGGACCACCTTCACGTCGACGTCGGCGTCGGACAAGCCGGCATCGACATTGACGACGGCCCCGGCCGCTGCGGCGGGCTGGGCCAGCACGAAGCTGTTCGGGCGGACCGTGAAGAGGCCGACGGCGGAGCTGGTGCGCGCGTCGACGAGGGCCTTGCCGGCGTACACCGGGCGACGACCCACGAGCTGGCCGCCCTCGTTGCGCAGGTCGGTGCACTCCACCACGAGGCCGTGGCCGTTGCGGGCCGCGACCCGGGGCAGTGCATCGCGCCCGGCCGCGGAGGCGGCCGCGAGCACGTAGGCCGCGCCGCTGGCCGCGATGCCGGCGGAGATGGCCTTGGTGTAGGCGCCGGTGGAGTAGCTGCCGAGCACCGGGTGCTCGACGACGAACACCTGCGCCGCACCCCAGGCCGCGAGCGAGCTGGTATCGCCACCGCCGACGACCAGCGCCGACACCGGGCCGAGGCCGAGCTGTGCGGCCTTGCCGAGCAGCTCGTAGGCGGTCTTGCGGGGCTTGCCGCCTTCGAACTCACAGTAGACGAGAATTCCGTTTCCCATGGTATTTTCCCTCCCTTCTTAGATGACTTTGGCTTCTTCGCGGAGCAGGCGCACGAGCTCGGCGGCGACCGTGGTCGCGTCGCCTTGCAGCATGCGGCCCGGCGGGCGCGCGGGGGGAAGCCCCATGTTGTTTTGCTTCACGATGGCGGCACCAGCGCCGACGGTGCCCGCGTCGACCCCGAGGGCCGCGAGGTTCTTGACGTCGATCTTCTTGGCCTTGGCCTTCATGATGCCGGGGAGCGTGGCGGTGCGAGGCTCGTTCATGCCCTTGTCGCAGCTCACGACCACCGGCATCGCCCCGCTCACCACCTCGCGGACACCGCCGCCGGCGGCGCGCTGCGCCGTGAACGTGGCGCCTTCGAGCACGAGCTTGTCCGCGTAGCACACCTGGTTCCAGCCCAGGATCTCGGCGATCATCGCCGGCACGGCGCTACTGTCGCCATCGATGGCCTGGCGACCGCAGAGCACGAGGCCCACGCCTTGTTCCTTCGTCGCCGCGGCGAGCGCCCGGGCGATGCCCAGGGCGTCGGAGCCGGCGAGGCCCGCGTCGTCGATCCGCACCGCACGGTCGGCCCCACGGGCGAGCGCGTCGCGCACCCGGGGCTCACACTCGGCGCCGCCGATGGTGAACACGATCACCTCGCGGCTGGCGTCGGTGCCCTTGATGCGCAGGCCCTCTTCCAGGGCGTACTCGTCGTAGGGGTTGATCTCGAACTTCACGTCGTCGGTGACGATGCCCGTCCCATCCGCGTTGACACGGATGCGGGTGTCGGTCGCCGGCACCTGCTTCAAACAGACTCCGATCTTCATGTTTGCTCCCGGGGGTTGCTGCCGCCGGGCGGTGGGGCCGCCAGGCCGCGGATGAAGATGCCCACCACCGTGTCGGCGGCGGCATCAAGTGAAAACGTTCGGTGCTTCGCCAGCACCCACTGCATGGCCATCTCGTCCATCGCGCCGAAGAAGGCCCACATCGCCATGAAGGGGTCGATGTCTTTCCGGATGACGCCTTCGTCTTGTCCCTCGCGGACGAGCGCCGCGAAGATGCCGAGGTAGTCCCAGAGCTTCTCGGGACGGTACTCTTTGAGGAATTTGTTGGAGAGGCGCAGCTCGATCTGTAGCACCTCCGCCACCGCGCGATGGTCCTGGACCATGCGGAAGTGGTAGCGGGCGAAACGCTCGATCTTCTCGAGCGCGGTGTTTCCCTCCGCCAGGGCGTCTCTCAGGCCACCGGTGAGCTCCACCATCTTCTCTTCGAAGATGCTGAGCAAAAGGTCGTCTTTGTTCTTGAAGTACAGGTAGATCGTGCCGTCGGCCACGCCGGCGGCGTCGGCCACGTCGGAGATCCGTGCGCCGTGGAAGCCCTTCTCTGCGAAAACACGGATCGCCGCCTCGAGGATCAGCTCGTGTTTGTCGGCGCGATCGCGGGAGGGGTCGGCTGCGGCCAAGGGCTCACTGAATGGCGGTTCAGCGCCTAGCGCGGAGGTGCCGGGGCGGCAACAGGGCTGCGACCATTCGCCCGCGCGGATAGGTGGGCACGTTCTCCCCGGTGATCCTTGCCGCGTCACGCCGCCTCGTTCCTCTTCGCCCTCGCGCTGGTCGGTTGTCCGGAGGACACCGGAAGCTCCACCACCCCCGCGCCCCCGCCCGGTGGCGAGGGCGGTGCGGGCGGCGGCAGTAACCCTGGGTCTGCGGCGCCCCAGCCCGGCGCCGACGGCAGCCTCACGCTCGATCTCTCCGCTATGAAGCCAGAGAAGACGCAGGACGAGATGAAGGCGGGGACGCACGTGATCGCCAGCGGGACCATCGCCGGCGAGTGCGCGGGGACGATCTCGCTCCACGCGGTCGGCGTGAGCACGGGCCCGGCCAACGGGCCGCTCACCCTGCTCGACCTCGACGCGGTCGGCGCCTTCACCATGGCGCTCCCGAAGGCCACCGCGATGCGAATCATCCCGCATTGCGACGCCAACAAGGACGGCATCATCACGGTGGGCAAGGACGGCGACAACATCGCCGCCTCGGTCGACGTGGCGGCCACCGAGGCCGACCTCGCGGGCCTGGCCATCGACCTCGCCGCGCCGCCCTCGTTGCCTGGGGCGGGCCCCGGCGGGAGCACACCGGGTGGTGAGGCACCCCCCTCGGATGGGACGGCGCCCCCGGCTGAGGCGACTGCGCCGCCGGCCGACGCGACGGTGCCGCCGACCGATGGGGCCGCCGCGCCGCCGGCGGATGCGGCTGCGGCGCCTGCGACGCCCGGCTAGCGCTACTCCCCCCCGCCCTCGTCGTCGCCCGGCGCGGCCTTCACCGGCACGGCCACGCGCACCGGCTCTTGGCCGAGCGGTTGCAACGTGATCTTCTCGGCCCGGGGCACGCTGGTGCGCACCGGCGCGCCGACCGGCCGGAAGAACGGCATGTCCTGCAGCTCCAGGATGAGCTTCATCGCCTCGCTGGGCGCCGCCTTGGCGCTGGCCGGTAGGTTGGGGTCAGACTCGGCGGCGAGGAGCCACTGCCACATCGCCGACTGCGCGTGGTACACGTAGTCAATTCGAACCTTCGGCTCGTTCAAGGCGTACTTAATGCCGCCCGCCACTTCGTCGGCGCGCGAGAAGTAGTGCGTGTCGAGCGCGTCGTGCTGCGTCTGGAGGCCAAATCGCACGGTCTCGCGCGTGGCCTTCTCGAAGTAGGGGGCCTCTTCGGGCTTCGCGCGCAGTGCCATGCTGTAGGCAGCGGCCGTGCCCTCGCCGTAGCAGAAGGCCTGCATCGCGGGCAGCTCGCCCTCGAACTTGTAGTAGCCGCCGAGGTAGTCGGGGTAGGGCGTGCGCTCGGTGGTGTACTCGTAGGCGTCGACCATCCAGCGACCCACTTCCAGGCCGAAGTCGACGATCTCCTTTTCTTCCGGGCGCACGCGGGTGTAGGCGTTGGCTGCCATCACCGTCCACGGGCCGAACTGCACGAGCTCCAGGCGAGTGTCATTATCGTAGATGTAGGCCGGCCACGGCGCGTTGGGGTTCTTCTTGGCCGCGCGGTCGCGGAACCAGGGCTTGTAGTACTCGAAGAACTTGGGCAGGGCCTCGAGGTACTGCGGGTCGTTGAAGTACTCGTACAAGTACACCAGCGACAGCGCCGCCTCGCCGGGCACGATGTCGTTCACGGCGTTCTCGTAGGGGTGTCCCGGCTGCACGTGGTAGGGCCGGAACTTGCCCTCGGGCGTCTGCGAGAACATGACATAGCGGCCGAACTTGCGCATCAGCTCGTCTTTGCTGTGGTCGCCGGTACTGCGGGCCACGTCGATCATGCCGTACAGGCCAACCACCACGCTGCCGAGCTTGGTGTTGTTGTCATACGTGAGATAGGCCATGCCCTTCTCGAGGATCTCATCCTTCAGGGGCGACTTCTCTACGAGATCGCGCTCCCAGGGCTCGAGGTTGGTCTTGTCTTTCTCCACCAGTGACAGCAAGGTCCAGTCCTGCGCACGGATCGCGCCCTCGAGGAACTCGGGACGCGGGTCGAGCTTCCAAGCCTGCCACAGGTTCCACGTGGCCAGCTCGTGGCGCACGTGGTTGTACTCGTTGCTGTAGCGGTTCTCCTCGGGCCACATCTTGTAGGTGACCTGCCCGTTAGGTTGGAGATTGCGGAGGTACCACTCGCCCGAGTACACGATGGCCGACTTCACCGTGTCGATGTTGACCGACTCGAGCGGCACAGGCGTGCTCCCCCGGTACTGCGGGACGAGGCCCCGCCCGGCCACCTCGCGGTAGTCGATGGTGCGGATGAGCTCGAGCGACACGCCCTCGTCGCGCCAGGGGCGGAGGCTGTCCCAGCGGAAATCCTTGGCCACCCCCCGGAGGAACTCGTCGGCCTTGGTGATGCCCCGGCTCACCGCTACCGCGCCGGGCCAGACGCCGGCCTTCTTGTTGTCGCGGTCGAGCAGGATCGCGCCGTCGAGGCCGAGCTCCCAGAGCCCCTGGAGGAACTCCTCGTCGCGGGGCACGACCAGCGCGCGCTCCTTCACCCGACGGATCTCGATCACGAGTCCCGGCATGTGCCGTTGGAGCGGGGCGAACCCCCAGATCTCCCGCTGGCGACGATGCATCGTCTCCAGATCGTCCACCGTCTCGCGGAGCGCCACGTCGAGGGTGTCGCCCTCGGCCAGGGAGATCGCCAGCTCCTGGCCGGCCCCGCGGATCGACGTCACTAGCATCCAGGTGCTGCGCTCGGGCTTGAGCGGCGGGAAGGGCGCGGGCTTCTTGCCCTCGAGGCTGTCGCGAATCCAGCGGGTCGAGGCGTCGGCCACGGCCGCCTCGAATCGCAGGCCGGCATCCACCACGAGGTAGATGAAAAGACCGTTTTCCACGCGCGCCAGCTGGAACCGGTCGAGGAAGTCGTGGTGGTAGATGCGCGAGAGCACGTGGCGGTCGCGGTCGAACGACGGCGCCAGCGGCTGGTGGACCACCAGCACCTTCGCGCCCGCGTCGCGGATCGCGTCGGCCAGCTTGCTCTCCTCGGTGCCCATGAGCACGTCGTCGGGGAGCTTGGTGAGGTCGATGGTCTCGAGATCGGCGGGCAGGCCGCGCACCTCGCCGTCGAGCGCCACCTTGGTGCCCACCTTCTTGATGTACTCCACGGCGGCCGAGGAGATATCCGCCTTGGGCACCAGCTTCCACGCGGCGCGGGCGCGGTCGCCGTAGCTGGCGCCGTTCACCACCACCTCGCCGCCGGTGACAGTGTTGCCGCCGCCCGAGGGCGAACCACCGGGGGCGCAGGCGGAGAGGGCGAGAACGAGAACGGGGGCGAGCAGCCGCATGGGAGCGTCTCCGGGCGCGCCGGATAATCGGGCAAACCGATGCCGTCCTACATCACCCCCCAGGGTCACCAGAAGATCGTCACCGAGTACGACTTCCTCGTCAACCGCGAGCGGCCTCGCATCACCGCCGAGGTCGGCTGGGCCGCCTCGCTGGGCGACCGGAGCGAGAACAGCGAGTACATCTACGGCAAGCAGCGGCTGCGGGAGATCGACCGTCGCCTCCGCTTCCTCAAGTCGCGACTCGACGTGATCCAGGTGGTCGAGCCCGCGTTGTTTTCGGGCAACACGGTGATGTTCGGCGCGACGGTCGACATCGAGGACGAGGACGGTGCGCATCAAACCTGGACAATCCGGGGGGAGGACGAGGTCGACACCGGCAACGGCGTCATCTCCTACGTGTCGCCGCTGGGCCGGGCGCTCCTGGGCAAGTCGGTGGACGAGTCGGTGGCCTTCGACACCCCCGGGGGGCGTCGCGAGGTGACGATCCTCGCCGTGCGCTTCCCGCCCAGCGCCCCGGCGTGACGCCCGCCGATCTGCGCGCCGCCGTGCTCCTCGCGGTGGTCTTCGTCAACACCGTGGAAGCCCTCCCGCTGCCGCGCAGTGCCAAGCGCGAGAACTACGAGAAGGCCAGCGCGCAGGACGAGATCGCCCGCTGGCAGGTGGCGCTGGCCCGGGTGGGTCTCGACTACACCGAGGCCGAGCTCACCGACGCCGCCTTCGCGCTCGCCGAGGCCGGGGTGAGCGCGCGCAAGTGGCTCACGGGTCCGGCGCGGCCGATCTTCGAGCTCACGCAGACCGGTCAGAACTGGGGGCTCTTCACGCATCCCGACCGCTGGCCAGCGCGACTGGTGATCGAGGCACAAGCGGGCAGCGAGTGGCGTCGTCTCTATGCTTCTCTCGATCCTGAGCACGAGTTCCGTGCCGACGCGCTGGTGTACCGTCGCGTGCGCGCGGTGTACGACGGCCAGAGCGAGAAGGGTGGTCGAACCTGGGATCGCTTCGCCTCGTGGGCGGCGGCCGAGGTCTTCGCGGCCTACCCCGAGGTGAACACCGCGCGGGTGAAGTTCATCCGGGTGCACACGTTTGAGCCGGGGGAGTCGGCCGCGGTGTTGGAGGAGGTGGGCGACCGCTTCCCCGAGATCCGGCGTCGCCCATGAGGGCGCTCTGGTCGCGTTGGCGCGCGCTCTGGGAGGGCGAGGACGACCCGCTCCCACTGGTCCTGGTCCGGGTGATCCTGCCGCTGGTTTTCCTGTGGGACTTCTGGCAAGTGCACCAGTTGCACCTGGTGATCCCGCTCTGGGGCCCGGGCGACGCGGGGGGCATCGGCGATCCCGAGCACCGCACCAGCGTCCCTCTGCTCTACCAGTGGTTCGCACCCACGGTGGCCACGACCCGCGCCGCGTTCTGGGTCTTGTGTGCCTCCACGCTGGCGGTGTCGCTGGGGCTCTTCTTGCCCCTGTCGAGCCTCGTCACGGTGCTGGTGTACGCGCAGTTCGCGCAGGTCTTGTCGGCGGCTGATCGCGGCATCGACACCTTCTTTCGCGACGTGCTGCTCATCCTCGCGTTCTCGGGTGCGTCGCGACGATGGGGCATCGACGCGCTCTTGTTTGGCCGGCGCGAGCGCATCGCGGCCTGGCCCCGGCGGCTCCTGGTTGTGCAGGTGGTGGGCCTCTACTTCATGGCGGGGGTGCAGAAGGCGGGCGTGGCGTGGTGGCCCTGGGGCGGCTTCTCCGCCTTGTTCATCGTCTTGCAGGACATGGCGGTGGCGCGGCATCCCTTCGAGTGGCTGCAACGCTACTACCCGCTCACCCAGCTGCTCACGGCGGCGACGATGTTCTTCGAGCTGGGCGCCTGCCTCGTCCCGTTCGTGTACTGGTCGCGACACACGCGCACGCAGCCAGGCTGGATCCGCGCGCAGCTCAACCGGTTCGATGTCGTTCCCGGGTGGCTCTTGCTCGGGGTGGGCATGCACCTCGGGATCGCCGCGACCATGCGCCTCGGCGTGTTTCCTTTCGCGATGATGGCCACCTATCCAGCCTTCTTTTGCGGCCACGAGATCCGACGCACCATCGGTCGATTGACCGGCGCCGGTGCGTCGCCCAGGCGGTAAGACTGGGGCATGCTTGTGCTCCTCGTCGCCTGCACCGCCGCCGACACCGACACGGCCGACACGAGCGACAGCGCCGAGGTCACGGTCTGCGGCAACCTCGAAGCCGACACCTGGTCGGCCGGCATCTCGCGCGCAGGAAGCACCTACGACTTCGTGCTGGTGGCGAGCGACCCCGACCCGCCCGACAAGGGCGACAACGTGTTGACCGTGCGCGTCGAGGAGGGGGGTGCCGGGGTCGACGATCTCACCGTCACCCTTGAGCCGCTCATGCCGGAGCATGGCCACGGGACGAACCCCGCCGTGGTATCGACCACGGGCAGCGGCGGCGGCACGTACGTGTCTGACAGTTTCAACCTCTTCATGGGCGGGGCCTGGCAATACACGGTGAAGGCGGCCGGCAGTAGCGGCACCGACTCGGTCGACTTCTTGTTCTGCATCGAGGGCTAGTGTTCGGCCTCCTCGCCTGCGCGCCCGAGCTCGAAGCCGAGCCGGCGATGACCGAGGCGGAGGCCCTCGACCCCGTCACGTGCGCGGCCTGCCACCCCGACCAGTACGACCAGTGGCAGGGCTCGATGCACGCCTACTCCTCCTACGATCCGGTGTTCATCGCGCTCAACGCGGCCGGCCAGCGGGCCACGGATGGGGCGCTGGGAACGTTCTGCATCGATTGTCACGCGCCGATGGCCAGCAAGCTTGGGCTCAGCGGCGATGGTCTCGATCTCGACACGCTTCCCGCCTCGATGCGCGGCATCAGTTGTACGTATTGCCACACGGTCGACGGCGTGGGCGACCTGTACAACAACGGCCTCGGACACGCCGATGATCTCGTGCAACGTGGGGGTTTTTCCGACCCGGTGCCCACTGCGGCCCACGCGTCCGCCTACTCGCCTCTGCACGACCGGGCCGAGCTTGTGAGCTCCGACCTGTGTGGGAGCTGTCACGACGTGGTGGTGCCCTCGGGCATGCAGCTCGAGCGGAGCTGGGTGGAGTGGAACAGCACCCAGTACGCCACGGCCACGTCTGGTCTCCAGCAAACCTGCGGCAACTGTCACATGGACGGCTACGAGGGCCGGGCGGCCATCAGCGACGGCGCCCCGCTGCGACGGGTACATGACCATAGTTTCCCCGCGGTCGACACCGCGCTCATCGAGTTCCCCGGCCGCGAAGAACAAGCCGAGATGATCCAGGATCGTCTCGATCCCACCGTGCTCTCCGAGTTGCTCGTCTGTGCGAGTGAGAACGGCGTGGAGATGCGGCTACGGTTGGAGAACGTGGCCGCCGGGCACAGCTGGCCGAGCGGCGCGGCGCAGCATCGCCGTGGCTGGGTGGAGATCGCGGCCTACCAGGGCGAGACACTGCTTTTTGAGGCCGGGAACACTGCCGAGGGCGAGGCGGTGTTGGCGAACGAGACCGACGACCTGTGGTGGTTCGGTGACCGCATCTTCGACGGCGACGGGATCGAGACACACGCGGCCTGGGACGCCGTGAGCTACGAGTCGAAGCTGCTCCCCGGTCTCGACCAGGACGGCGACAACCACGTCACGCGCACCTGGTACCTCGGCGAGCAGGTGCCCACCCGCGCCGAGGCCATCGTGCACATGCGCGCGCTCGACGTGGACTTCTTGCAGTGGCTGGTCGACCAGGGCGACCTCGATCCGAGCTATTTGTCGGCGGTGCCCACGTGGGACCTCGCCGCCTCGGAGGCGATGTGGAGTGACATCATCGGGCGGTGCCCGGAGTAGGGGGCGCCGCCGGGCGCCCGAGTGAGCGCCTACTCGCAGGACAGCGTCTGCCAGCTCCACGTGCCGGCGAAGCCGGTGATTGTCACGGCCACGGGCGTGTCGTAGTCGAGCCACACTTCGAAGGCGGCGCAGTTGCCGTCCGCGTCGTCGAAGCCGAGCCATGCCTGGCCCTCCACGTCGGCCTCGTGCGTGCGGGTGTCACCGGGTGCGATGTACCAGTAGCCGAACTCGATCATCCCCGGCTTCGCGGTGTACACGGCCTGAAAGCCCTCCGCCGCCACGTCGGTCGCGTTCGTGACATTGAGGAGTGAGACTGGGGCTGGCTCCTCGCCGGTGTCTCCACTGGTGTCGGTGTCATCGCCCTCAGGGTCGGCGGAGGCGGAGTCCGGCGAGGGGGTTGAATCACCCCAGCAAGCGAACAGAGCGAGGAGCGCCATGGACTACCAGCTCCAGTTGTCGTAGTCCCAATCCTCGTCGGTCCAGCCGAACGAACCGGGGGACGGGCGGGGGATGGGCTCCGGGTCGAAGCCCGTCGCGTCCGTCCCCACGCACGTGCAGTCGGTGATCTGGCACGAGTCAGTGTCGAAGCCGTACTCGGTGACTTCCCCCCCGAGCTCGTCGCAAGTGCCGTAGCACACCAGATAGGCGAGCGCCATCATGACGAGCGAGTCGAATCCGGCGCAGGCGGACGCATCGTCCGATTGGTTAAAATCCGAAACCGCCTTTTGTAGAACTTCTTCCTTCTCGGTGCCGGTCATTTCGTCGGTGCGTTCCGCGCTGGCTCGCGCATCGAGCCGCGAGGCCAGTGCGAGCACGGAGTCGCGTGTGACGGCAGTTGCGAGCCAGGGCGCTGTGGGGGGAAACGGCGCCCCGACAGGCCAGAAGGAGCTCACGGCTCTGCCTCGCGCGGTTCGGGCGGGGTTGGCGCCGCAACCGCAACTCGCCCCGCCCATCAGAACGGCTTCCTCATCTCGAAGACTTCCACGACGCTCCACACCGCCGCGCCGCCGGCGCCGGCCTGGTGGGCGATCTTGAGCACGGGGTGCAGCCACTCGCCGATGACGATGCTGGTGTCGGCCTGGCCGGAGAGCACGGTGGGGAATGTACCACCGGGGTTGGCGGCGTTGATACAGACCGAGTGGAGAATCGACACCTGGCCGTCGGGACCGTGTTCGAGCTCGACGGTCACGCGCACGTTGGTGGTGTCGTTCGCGTTGAGCACCTTCACCATGTACATGGTCACCTTCGCCATGCGGCCACCCTTGCGGGCGGGCAGGCGGTAGCTCAACTGTGCGCCGCTCGACGCGCTGTCGACACGCATGGGACCCGAGATCTTCCGCCACTCCACGGCCGTTCTCCTTGCTGCGGTTGTGTGCCGCGAGCGGTGAGCGTCGCGACAACTGGATTCTAGCTCCCCCTGGCCGGGGACCAGCCCTCGCGACAGCTTGTGACAATAATCCCGACGCAGCTTCGTCGTCTCGCTCCGGGCCCCCCGCGCGCGCGAGGCACGCGCAGGCACCGGGGGTGCGGTGGGGGAGCGCCGCTGCCCCGTCGGAACCAGGCCAGGGGCTCGACGTCGAGCCTCGCACTTGGTTCCGCAGATCGGTTGAAAAACGGAACCACCTGGGGGGCTCGCCGCTCGAGGGGTCGAGCTGGTTCCGGAAACGCGGGATCACGCGGAACCAGCTCGAAGGCTCGACCGCGAGGGGCCGCGTTGGTTCCGCGCGCGTGTCAACCCGGCCCGGCTACTCGCACGACAACGTCTGCCAGCTCCAGGTGCCGGCGAACCCGGTGATGGTCACCGCAACAGGGGTGTCGTACTCGAGCCACACTTCGAAGGCGGCGCAGTTGCCGTCGGCGTCGTCGAAGCCGAGCCAAGCCTGGCCCTCCACGTCGGCCTCGATTGTGTCCGTGTCGCCGGGGTCCTCGCTCCTGGCGTCACCGCGGACGACGTCGTCGCTCTCGGTGTCGTCTTCGACCTGGGGCCCCTCGCACGACGCGAACTCCACCATCCCCCCTCGCGATACACCGCCCGCATGCTGCTGCTCCTCGCGCTCGCCCACGCCGACGGCATCCTCGACGCGGGCGGCATTGGCGCCGCCGGGGCCACCAACGACGAGGGCGCCCTCGCCGGCGGGCTCGCGCTCAGCCACCTCGCGGGCGACTTCGACGCCTGGGTGCTCTTCGGCGCCCCCGACGCCAACGACAACGTGGTCCGCGCGTGGAACTTCAGCGTGGGCGGGTGGACGCCCACCTTCATCACCGAGCGAAAGCCCGTGACCAAGGGCGACCAGAACCAGCAATCCGAGTTGGGTTTCGCCGTGGAGCCGGAGGCACGGAAGCGGAAGTTGATCCTCGGCACACCACTCCTGCGGATCGGCGGCAGCACCTGGGAAGACGAACGTTTCCGCGCCGACGTGGGCGGCGAGGGCCTGCTCAACTTCCTCGATCTCGCCGACGTGGCCCCGTCGAGCGCCTACGCCGGGCTCACCTTTGGCGGCCGCACCCAGGTGGTGTACTCGAGCGTCGACCACGACATGCCTGCCACGGGCGCCCTGGTGTTGAGCGGGGGCGTGGCGGCGGGCGGCACGGTGGCCAACGCCGCCGTCGGTCGTCTGAAAGGCCGTGTAGAAATAGACCCCTTCCTCGGTGAAGTGGTGCTCAATAGCGGTGTCTTGCTCGCCGGTAGCCTCGCGCGTACCGACGTTCCGCTGGCCCTCCGCGCCGATCTCGAGGCCTGGACCCACCCCGCGCGCGACATGGCCACCGACTGGCGCGCGATGCTCTACGCGCTCGTTTCCTCCGACTAGACACGCTTTTCGCGCATCCGCCATCGGTCGAGCTACCGACTCGCCGCCCCTTTCCCCGTCGCTAAGCAGGGGGCGTGACCCTGCTTCCGCTCCTCGTCCTCGGCTGTTCGACGGACCCCGGCGAGAGTGCCGCGCCCGGCGCCGGTTTTTCCGTGGTGACGAGCAGCGTGGAGGGCGGTGCCTTGCTCTCCGCGTGGAGCGAGGGCAACGCGCTCCTCATGGTGGGCGGCCAGATCGGCGGCGGCTCGGGCATCCTCGCCCGCCTGGACGACGATGTTCTCTGCGTGGAGAGCGACTTCTCGGAGAAGACCCCGTGGTGGATCCACGGCGAGGGCAACGACTGGGTGGCCGTGGGCGAGGCTGGCCTCGTGGTGTACAGCCACGACGGCACGCGAACGCGGGAAGATGTGCCCACCGAGGCCACGCTCTACGGGGCCTGGATGGAAGGCAGCGAGGTGATCGCTGTGGGCGGTCGCTCCGCCAGCGAGGGCAGCGTGGGCGAGGTCTGGCGCCGCCGCGACGGGGCCTGGACAGCCCTCGCGACGGACTTGCCGGGCGCGGTCTACAAGGCCTGGAACGGCTTCCTCGTGGGCGACGGGGTGGCCTACACCTACGACGGCGAGAGCCTGGCGCCGGTCGACTTCGGCGGCGGTCACCTCTTGACGGTGCGCGGTCGCGACACGAGCGACGTGTACGCGGTGGGCGGCCTCGGTCAACCCGAGCTCTGGCACTACGACGGCCGCGCCTGGACGGCGCTCGACGGCTCGGCGCTCGGCCAGCCGCTCAACGGCGTGTGGACGGCGCCCGGCGAGCCAGCCTGGGTTGCGGGGAACTTCGGGGTTGTCGGCGGGCTCGACGGCGACGAGTGGATCCTGCCCGACGCGCCGCTCACCGCCGATCACCTGCACGCCGCGTGGAAACACGGCGACAGCGTGTACTTCGTCGGCGGGAACTTGTTCGACGGCGGGGAGAAACACGGGACGATCCTGCGCTACGGCGAGGGCGACGAGGTCATCGAGGACTGCGGCGAGTTGGCCGCCCTCCCGGGGATCACCCAGGCCCACGCCGCCACTGCGGCTTTCCCGGCCAGCCAGCTCACCGGCCCCACCGGTACGACGGCCCTCCTGGGCAAACCCGCCGTTGTCAACTTCTGGGCCAGCTGGTGTGCGCCCTGCCTGGAGGAGCTGCCGCTCTTCGACCAGCTGTCCACTCGCCTCTCGGGCGTGGCCCCCGTGGTGGCCGTGTCGGTCGACACCGCCTGGGGGCCCGCGAGTGGCGTGATCGCGCGCCTCGGGCTCAAGCTGCCACTCGCGCACGACCCGAAGGGGCTTCTGCCTCGTGCCCTGTCTGCCCCGAGCCTGCCGGCCACGTATGTCATCGACGCCCAGGGGCAGGTGCACTCAACCCTCTTCCGCGCGATCACCGCCGCCGATGTCGGGAGCATCGAGGCCCAGGTGCGCGCCCTGGTGAGCCCGTGATCTTCCTGTTTGCCTGCGCACCGCCCACGCCCCGGGAGGTCTTCGACGCGGAGGTGGTGCCCGTGCTCGAGCGGAGCTGCGCCGCTTCGACCTGTCACGGCGTGGGCCCGGATGATCCCCCGGCGCCCGACCCCGCGAACACCTATTTCCAGACCGATGGCGACAGTCACATCACCGACCTCGACGCCGCCTACGTCACCGCCTTGAGGGTGGTGAACACCGACGAGTCACCGGCCTACTCCACGCTGCTCCGCAAGCCGCTCAGCTCCACCTTCGGGGGCCTGCCGCACTATGGCGGCGACAACTTCCGCAGCCCCGACGACCCGGGCTACCAGTCGGTCCTCAGTTGGATTGCCATGGAGCAGGTGGGCGGCGAGGTGGCCGAGCCCCTCAGCGCGCTTGAGACACTCTACGCCGACACGGTGCAGCCCATCCTCTCGGGGCGCGGCTGCATGCAGGGCAATTGCCATGGGGTGTCGGCAGCGATCCCATTCCGCTTCGATCCGGGTGTCGATGGTGCATTCCCCAGGCAGGCCACCCACGACAACTACGACGCCGCACGCACCATGATCTCGATGGACGGCGACCCGTCCTTGTCGCGCCTCTTGCGAAAGGGCGTGCCCATGCACCGGGGCGGCATCGTTCACAAGGGGGGCAACACCACCTTCTTCTTCATGGACGACGACCCCGCCATCGCCGCCATCGAGAGCTGGGCCTGCGCCGAGCGTGAAGCCCTGGGCGGCGCCTGCGGCGACGTGGTGGAGGGCTACTACGTGGTCGTGGGCGAGGTGGCCCCGGCCGACCCCTTCGTGCTCGAACCGACCGACAGCGCGCGCATCGCCTGGTACAGCGACGCCGAGGGGCTCCAGGACCTCGATCTCGGCGGCGACGACACGCGCGACCCGGCGGTGGATCCGACCGGACAGTACCTCGCCTTCGCGCGGCGGGAGGCCGGGGAAAGCAACCACCACGTGTGGATGCTCGACCGGGAGAGCGGCGCGCTCACCCAGCTCACCCGTGGCGAGGGGACCGACCGCGACCCGGCCTTCGGGCCAGACGGCGAGGTGTGGTTCGTCTCCAACCGCGCGGGCGTAGTGGCCGACGACGGCGAGCGGATGGACACCGAGATCTACAGCGTTCACCCTGACAGCCTCGACGTCACCCGGTGGACGTGGACGCCCCACATCGAGCGCAAGCTGACATTCGCGGTCCACGGCGAGGAGCACGGCGGCGAGGTGATGTTCACCGCCTTGCGCGACGCGATCCCCGGGCAGAGTTTTGCGCATCCCTTCCGCTTCCCCCCCGACCTCTCCACCGAGTACCACCAGCACTTCGGCATCTCGCCCGAGGAAACGCTGACCCACGACATGGTGGAGCTACCCGACGGGCGATTCCTCGCGGTGATCGGCGACCTCGGCAATGCCTGGGAGGCCGGTCGCCTCGCGGTGGTGGATCGTAACTTCGGTCCGGAGATCCCGAGTGGCAGCGACCCGGCGCTCCCCTTCTACGCCGACCCCATCACCCGGCTCGACCCGGAGGCCGCCGAGAAGGGACAGACGGCGCGTTTCTACCGCGACCCGGCGGCGCTTCCCGATGGCAGCTTCCTGGCGGCCGTGGCGGAAGGCCCCTTCGACCTGGGCGACGACACGGCGGTGCCGCAGTTCCGAGTGATGCGATTCACCGTCACCGAGTCGAGCGACGGGAGCGGTCCGGTCATCGCGAGCACGGAAACCGTGGTCGAGTCCGACGTGTCCGTCTACGACCCCGTGCCCGTCTACCTGCGGCAGGCGGCGCCCCTGAAGGAACGAAAGTGGGACCCGGAGGCCTCGACCGGCACCTACGTTCACAACGGGCTGGCGCTGATCGACGCGGTGCTCACGGCGTTGCCCCCCACCGGTCCACGCCCCGTGCGCGACGACATCGTGGCGGTACGGCTCATCGAGGCGATCACTCAGGCCCCGGGCGACGTCCGGTCACTGCCGGAGTGGGGTGAACGCGCCACCACCACCGGCCTCGGCGGCTACGCGGCGGCGCGCATCCTCGCCGAGTTCCCCCTCGCCGACGATGGTACCCTCTACACCAGCGTCCCTGCGGGCGTGCCCTTCCGCGTGCAGGCGCTCGACGCCCAGGGCTTCGCCGTGGGCACCGACCACAACCGCTGGTTCTACGTGGCGCCGGGTCAAACGTTGAAGCAAGGGCTGCGCAAGGGCGACGGCACCGCCTACGCCACCCTCTGCGCGGCCTGTCACGGCGCGCTCGACGGCAACCCGGACAACGTCTTCGTCGAGCCCGACGTCACCACCACTGCCTCGCTCACGCTCTCCCGCTACGAGGATCAGGATCCGCGGCGTCCGCTCGACCCGATGGTGCTCGGCGACGACACGCGGCGAACCCTGGACTACATCGACGACATCTCGCCCCTCTTCGAGAGCTGCCGTTCTTGTCACTCGGCGACGGACCCGGCCGGCGAGCTGCGGCTCGACACCGAGCCCTTGTCGGAGTTCGACGAGGGCTACGTCGCGCTCTTCGAGCGTGGTCTCCTCGAGCCCGGTCGCGCGGGGTCGAGCAGCCTCGTCACCAAGCTCAGCGGGCAGGCGCACGGCGAGCTGAGTCCCAGCGATTTCGCCACCCTCTGCACGTGGATCGACCTCGGCGCGCCCTGGGAGGTGCCATGATTCTCCTCGCCGCGTGTGTCACCGGGCCCGGCAGCATCGAGCTGCCCGACGCCGACACCGCCGAGTTCTACGCCACGGTGGAGCCCGAGCTCGGCGCGAGCTGCGGCAACCCGAGCTGCCATGGCTCGGCCGACCGGCCCTACGAGGTGTACGCGGTGCACTACCATCGTGCCGATCCCGACGACACTTACGTCGACGCGGAGCTCAGCGACGAGGAACACCAGCTCAACTTCGACCGGGCGCGCGCGTTTCTGAGCCCGTCCGATCCCGCGCAAAGCCTCCTCCTCCTCAAGCCGCTCGACCCCGCCGAGGGGGGGCTCGTGCATGGCGAGGAGCTGGTCATCTACCTCGACCGCTCCGACCCCGGCTGGATTGCCCTCGCCGACTGGGCAGGTGTGCCATGATCTGGTTGTTCCTTCTCGCCTGTGTACACGTCCCCACCTGGCAGCGGGCGCCGCTCCTGACCGAGCAGATGGCCTTCGATCCCGATCCGCTGGGCTCCACCTTCGACATGCACGTGCACGACACGCGCGAGGCGATGAGCGGGGCCACGGCCTCGGCGGGGGTCCCGTGTGGCTGCAACTAGCGGCATTCGCCCTCGCCGATGACAGCGAGACCCTGCACCCAGACGCGGCCTCGGCCCAGTTCAACGTGTACAGCGACGAGGGCGTCACCGCGTGGGCGCCCTCGGCGCGGGCGCGCGTCGGCGCGGGCAGCCTGACCGTCGGCGCGCTCTGGACCGCCGACTTCGTGTCCGGTGCCACCCCGGTGGTGGCCACCGACGCGGTGAGTAGCGCCACGCCCTTCTCGGAAACGCGCAACGGCGGCACCTTCGACCTCGAGTGGGCGCCATCGACGCAGTGGAGCTACACCGCCGCCGTCACCGGCAGCACCGAGAGCGACCACCAGGTGGTTCTCGGCTCGGTCGGCGCGTCGGCCGCGCTCAACGAAGACAGCACGCGGCTCAACGCGGGGGCCAGCCTCGGCTGGGTGCAAGACGGCACCCGGGCCGACCCCACCCTCGCGGGCGAGTCGATCGACGCCGCGCTCGACCTCGGCTGGACGCAGATCCTCGGCCCCACCACGTCGGCCGCGCTCCGGTTCACCGGCGGCTACGCCGACTGTGATCCGGCCTTCGGCTGCGTCGCGAGCGCCTATCGCTACGTGCCCCAGGGCGACGTCTTCCTGCCCGAGCGCCACCCCGACACGCGGGCCAAGAGCGCCGCCTCCGCCTCGATCTCCCAGGCCTTCGGCAGCGACTACGCTGTTCACGGCTACTACCGGTACTACGCTGACACCTGGCAGGTTTCTGGTCACACGGGCACCCTCGCCCTCGCCGGCGCCTTCTTCGAGGGCCGGGGAGTCTTGCGACTGGAGGGCCGCGGCGTGTTGCAGAGTCCCGCGAGCTTCTGGACCGATGGCTACGCGGGCCCATCGGAGTACCGCACCGCCGACCGCGAGCTATCGGGCTTCACCGAGTGGAAAGCCGGCCTGCGCGCCCGCTGGAACTTCTTCGGGCTCTTGCGGACGCAGAAGGTGGCGCTCGACGCACACCTCGAGCGGCTCTGGTTCAACTATCCTAACTACGCAGCCTTGCCCGAGCGCAATGGCTGGATCCTCGGGGGAGGCATCGATGCTCGCTGGTAGCTTGCTCTTGTTTTGGGCCTGCACGGGCACCGAAGACACCGGCACGGGCGAAACCGAGGCCACGAGCTTCGCCTGCGAGCTGGGCGTGCCCACCCCGGAGAACGGGTGGCAGCCGCTCGTCGATACGCTGGAAATGGAGATGGGCTTCCAGGGCTTCGTGCTCGCCCAGCTCCAACTCAAGGTGGCCGACGAGGCGCCGAGCCCGCTCACGGCCACCATGGTGGTGGAGCCTGAGGGCGCCGACGCGGTGTCCGGTTCCCAACCGCTGGTCTATGTCAACGGCGGGATCACCGACCCGATCCTCGTGTTCTTCACCAGCAACTACATCAGCTACTACCTCGACCGCTCGGCCCGCGTGGCGGTGCGGGTGCAGTCGGGTAACGCGAGCTGCGCGGTAGAAGGCACGGCGATCCTCGTGGACGAGGACCCCTGCCTCCACACGGGGGACGAGCCCATCTGTCCCGAGGACTCGGGCTTCCCGTCCGACACTGGGGAGGAGTGATGTTTGTCTTGTTCATGGCCTGCGCCGAGGAAAGCTGGCGCACGCTCACCCCCTACGACAATCCGATGACCTCGGATGATCCGCTCTGGTCGCCGCAACCGCACCGCGACAAGCCCACCGAGGTGGCCACCGCCAACAACCACGCCTATGTCGCGTTGCAGGGCCAGGTCGACGAGCCGAGCTGCGAGGTGGCCGACGTCAACCTCGGCACCGGCGAGATCGTGCGCTGGGAGGTGGGCCCGGCGCCCACCGGCATCGCCGTGCATCCCGACGGCTGGTTCCTCGCCACCGGTCGCTACGGCAACTGGGTAACACAGGTCGACCCCGACACCGGCGAGATCAATCGGCTGGAAACTGACTTCTACGCGGCCGAGATCAAGTTCACCGCCGACGGCACCGAGGCCTGGGTCACCAACCGTTGGAAAGACCGGGTGGAGGTGTGGGACTTCGACGGCAACGAGCGCACCAGCGTGGGCTACCTCGACGCCGGCATCAACCCCCGCGACATCGACGTGTCCGACACGCGCGTGGCCGTGGCCAACGTGACCGGCCTGAGCGTCGACCTCTACGATCGCGTGGCGCGCGAACATCTCGCCTCCATCGACCTCGACGCCCCCGCCAACGGCCTCGCCTTCGCCGGCGACTGGCTCATCGTGGCCACCCTCTCCAATTCGCGCCACAACCTGCCGCACGAGGGTCCCGATAGCAACAGCGACGGCGAGCCGGGCGACGGCACGCCGAATGTCAACTTCCAGGACCTGCAGTCGGAGATCGCGGTGATCGACGCGCGGACCGGCGAGATCACCCATCGCTACACGTCAGACACGATGTGCTGCAAAGACTTCCGCGACATCCACCCGGAAGACACGGCGCTCTACGGCGACGAGCTGCCCCCCGAGGACACCTGGATCGTGGGCGGAGCCCTGCCCGAGCAAGTGGTGGTCGACGGCGACACCGTGTGGGTGGACTACTCTTCCTCCAACCAGCTCCAGTCCTTCACCATCGATCCGGCCACCGGGAACCTGAGCCCGGGTGAGGTGGTGCAGACCGGTCACGCGCCTCATGGGCTGGCCGTCACCGAGAGCGGCGACGTGCTCGTGGTGGAGCGGCTCGCGGAGACCCTGGCGCGCTTCCGCGCCGGGCAGCTGGTGGAGCGGTACACGGTGGGCGACACGCGCGACGGCGCCTTCCCCGCCACCGACGCGGAGCTCGGCGAGCTGTTCAACAACGTCACCGGGCCATTCACGGTCGACGGCGACCAGTCCTGTGTGATGTGTCACCGCGAGGGCGGCAATCTCAACAAGGCCATCGGCATGCCGCTGGCTCGCCACGCCGGCATCAACTCGCGCATGGTGGCCGCCTACCGCGGCGCCTTTGACACTCGCCCCTGGTTCTTCGAGGGGGCGATGGACCAGACCAACTTCCGCCCGGTCATCAACGAGTTCGCGCGCGTGGAGAACTTCTGCTGCGAAGACTACACGCTCTGGCCGGACGGGGCCCCGGCCGACTGTGCCACCAACCCGCCCGATGAGTGTTTCACCGAGACGGCCACCGGCTCCGTCGACGCGATCTTGCCCTCCCGCGACACGGAGCACCGCTCGCCCTGGCCCACCGAGTACGTCACCCGCGACGCCTTCTTCCTCGCGCGCAGCATCGAGGTGATGGGTCGCGACACCACCTTCGGCGACGCGGTGTACCTCGAAGACCCAGTCACGCTCGAGCGCGAGCCCTTGCCGCTCACACTGGAAGGCATCACGCGCTCACTGGGTATCTTCCTGCTTCGACGACCCAACCTCTTCCCCAACCCGAACGACGACGACACCACGGTGGTGAGGCGGGGCGAGGCCATCTTCAACGACAAGACGACGGCCTGCGCCACCTGCCACCCGGCGCCGGCCTTCACCGTGTCGACGATGTACAATCCCGACGAGCTGGCGATGGTGATGCCCCCGGTCGTCACCCCGATGCGCGACGAGGGGGGCACGAACATCGACCTCTTGTCCGACGGCTTCATGGCCACCTTCCCCACCGCCGAGCAAGACACCTGCACGGAGATGTGTGGCGAGGAGGCGTGCACCGACGACCCCTTCGTGTGCGACGACATCATGAACGTGCGCTTCAATCCCCCGCAGCTGCGCGGCACCTGGGACCGCGCCCCGCGCATGTTGCACGACGGCCGGGCCAACGGGCTCCGCGAGGTGCTCTGCACGCCCGGGCACCCCGCCCTGCGCGAGGGCGAGAAGGGCTTCAACGAGCGCGATGGCGTGATCGATACCCACGGCGGCACGAGCCACCTGAGCGCCGATGACATCGACGCGTTGATAGCCTTCATCGAGAGTCGATGACCCTGCTCCTCGTTGCCCTCGCGTTCGCCGCCAACAAGTCCTTCAGCAGCGAGGCGATGAGCACGAGGGTGGAGGTGACCCTCCCCGACGATGCCGACGCCGCCGTGCACGCCGCCGGCGTCTTCGCGATCTTCCGGGCCGTGGAGGAAGAGGCGAACGAGTGGCGCGAGGGCTCGCCGCTCGCCCGCGTGAACGCCGCCGCCGGGGGCGAGGCGGTGGCGGTGCCCGCGCCCACCTACGAGCTGGTGAAGCGCGCCGTGGCCATCGGTGGCCTCACTGGCGGCAAGTTCGACCTCACCTGGGCCGCGCTGTGGGACCTGTGGGACTTCCGCGCGCGGCGGGTTCCGTCGCAAGAGGAGATCGCCCCGCGATTGCCCCTGATCGACTACGCCCGGGTGGAGCTGGGAGACGGCACCGTGCGACTGCCCGAGGCCGGGATGAAGGTCGGCCTCGGCGGCATCGCGAAGGGCTGGGCGCTCGACCGGGCGCGGGACTACCTCGATGAGCATGGTCGCCACGACTTCCTCGTGAGCGCCGGGGGACAGGTCTACGCCGGCGGCCAAAACGCCGAGGGACAGCCCTGGCGCGTGGGGGTGCGCGACCCCGATGGCGCCGCCACCAGCGCGCTGGCCTTGCTCGGCGTGACCGGCGCCAGCGTGTCGACCCGCGGCGACTACGAGCGCTACTTCGAGCGCGAGGGCGTGCGCTACCACCACATCATCGACCCCGACACCGGCTGGCCGGCCCGGGGCCTTCGCGCGGTCACTGCCCTCAGTCCCGACGCCACCCTCGCCGACGCCGCCAGCACCGCGATCATGGTCGCCGGGCCCGAGGGTGCCGGGGCCATGGCCCGGGCGCTCGGCGTCGAGGCCTTGTGGATCGCCGACGACGGGATGGTGTACGCCACTGCGGGGATGCCGATCACGTGGCGGCGGTAGGCCGGCCAGGGGAATAGGCCGAACCCATGTCGACGCCGACCTACTGGGACTACCTCCGCCTGCCCGACCTGCTCGAGCTCCAGGGGGGGCTCGACGGGCAGCCGAGCCCCGACGAGCTGCACTTCATCGTGGTGCACCAGAGCTTCGAGCTTTGGTTCAAGCTGGTGCTCTCGCAGCTCCGCCTCGCGCGCGACCACCTCGCCGCGCCGCGGCTGCCGGAGGAGCGCGTGCCCTTCGTGGTGCACCATCTCGGCCGGGTGAACGCCATTCTTCGCCTCTGCGTGGAGCAGTTCGCGGTGATGGAAACCCTGCCACCGCAGGACTTCCTCGACTTCCGCGACAAGCTCGTGCCCTCCTCCGGCTTCCAGAGCTTCCAGATGCGGGAGCTGGAGCTGGTTCTCGGCCTTCGGCAGGATCAACGCATCAAGTACGCGGGAACCGACCCATTGGCCCACATCAGGGCCCAGTCGCATTCCCCGGCCAGCGCCAAGGTGGCCGGCAAGCTGGAAGCGGCGATGGCGGAAACCACGCTGCACACCTCGGTGATGGCCTGGCTCCAGCGGACGCCGATCATGGGGTCGAACCCGGGCGACCCCGACGACGACGCCATGGTCGACGCCTTCCTCTCGGAGTACCTCGCGAAGACCGAGGGCCACCAGCGGGAGGGCATCGAGACCTTGGTGCGCGCGCTCTCCGAGAATGATCGCCCGGCGATCACCGCCCGGGTGGAGGCGGGCCTCGCGGCCACGCGGGCCTTCCTTACCCCCGACGACCGGGAGGCACGTCGTGCACGCGCCGGCCTCTTGTTCATCGAGAGTTACCGCGAACTGCCCCTCCTGGCGTGGCCACGGCTTCTGCTCGACACGGTGTGCGAGCTCGAGGAACAACTCTTGTTGTTCCGCAATCGTCACGCGCGCATGGTGGAGCGCACCATCGGCCGCCGCGTGGGCACCGGCGGCAGCTCGGGGGTGGACTACCTCGACCAGACCGCGTCGTACCGCGTGTTCCCCGAGCTCTGGGCGGTGCGCAGCTGCCTGCTCCCCCGCGAGCGCCTGCCCGGCCTGCGCGGCGGGGAACGCTACGGGTTCGCGGCGGGGTAGAATGGCCGCGTGGATGCCGACCTCGTCTTCAGCTTGCTTCGCGCGCTCAACGCGTCCGGAGTGCGCTACAAGGTGGTCGGCGGCGTTGCCCTGAACCTCCACGGGTTGCCGCGAGCCACGCGCGACCTCGACATCTTCGTGTCACCCGACGCCGACAACGTTGCCCGCCTTCGCGTTGCCCTCGACTCGGTGTTCCACGATCCGGAGATCGCTGGCATCAGCGAGGCCGACCTCGCCGGCGCGTACCCGGCGGTGCAGTACGTGCCCCCCACCGGCCTCTTCCACGTCGACATCGTCGCGCGGCTCGGCGAGGCCTGGAGCTTCGATGACATCGAGGTTTCCCCTGTCGTGGTCGAAGGCATTTTGATTCCGGTCGCGACGCCGGAGACGCTTGTGCGGATGAAGGCGGGTACGGTCAGGCCGCAGGACCATGCGGACGCCGCTCGCCTGCGGGCCCGCTTCGGCGTGAAGGACTAGGTGCCCGTCCGTCGCCTACATTCGCTCGACGAGGCCGAGAGCGCGGCCTGGGTTGAACCGGGCGACCCTCGCCTGTGGGTGACTATCCGTGAAGTGTGGCGCCTCGCCGACCGGCTGGCGCCGATCCGATATCCACCGGGTGTATACCGCCACCGGAACATCGAGGACGCCAACGCGCAAACCGAGGCGTGGGAACGCGACGGCTACGCGCGGCTCATCGCGTCGCGAGCGCAGTAGTCCCTGATCGCGAGCACGTCGCGGAGCAGGCGTTCCAGGTCGCCGAGGCGCAGCATGTTGGCCGCGTCGGAGGGGCTACTCTCGGGATCGTCGTGCACCTCGGCGAAGAGCGCGTCGATGCCGACGGCGGCTGCGGCGCGAGCGAGCGCGGGGACGTATTGCCGGTCGCCCAGGGTCTTGTCGCCTCCACCGCCGGGTGACTGCACCGAATGTGTGGCGTCGAAGCACACCGGGACGCCGAGATCCCGCATCCGAGGCAACGATCGGTAGTCCACCACGAGGTCGTGGTAGCCGAAGCTGGCCCCCCGCTCCGTGAGCATCACTCGGTCGCGACCCACCTTCTCCACGGCGCCCGCCATCTGGCCCGGGGCCATGAACTGCCCTTTCTTGACGTTGACCGGCTTCCCGGTGGCGGCGCAGGCCAGCAAGAGATCGGTCTGGCGGCAAAGGAAAGCCGGCACCTGCAAGAGATCGACCACCTGCGCGGCGGCGCTCGCCTGCTCGGGGAGATGCACATCGGTGGTGACGGGCACGCCAAGTCGCGACCTGACCGCTTCGAGTCGCGACAGACCCTCGTCGAGCCCCGCGCCACGCCCAGCGTTCGCCGAGCAGCGGTTGGCCTTGTCGACGCTGGCCTTGAAGATCCAGCGCACGCCGACGCGCGCGCACACCTCGGCGATCCCGTCTGCCACGCGCTCGGTCACGCCCGGGCCCTCGATGACGCAGGGGCCCAGAATGAAGAAGAAGTCGCGACCGGCCACGATGTTGCCGACGGCGAAGCTCATGCCCCCATCCCCGCGCGCACCAGGTCGTGCAAGCGCACCAGTCCCACGTAGGCCCCGCCATCGTCGACCACCGGCAGGACGCTCAGCTGCGAGTCCCTGCGTTCCATGCGGTCGAGCGCCACGCTGGCCGGCTCGTCGGCGTGCACCGTCACCGGGTGCCGGGTGGCGTGCTCGCCCACCGGTCGCGACATCGCGGCTGGGTCTTGTCCCACCACCCGGCGCAGGTCGCCGTCGGTAAAGATGCCCCCGCCCTCCACGAGGATCGCCCCGTGCGCGAGGCGCGGGATGCACTCGAGCAGCGGCGTGGAGGCGGCCACCAGCGGCGGTGCGAGCATCAAGGAGCGCACGGGACGGCGTGCCAGCGCGATGAGGCCACCTGGGTGGTTCAGCGTGTCGCCCTCGCGCAGGGCGAGCGCGAGGGCATCGACCAGAGCGCAGGCCACGACAAAGCTGGTCGCGGGCGCACGGCCACCGGCCTCCTCGTCGACCGTACAATCTAGTGTCGCGACCGAGACATCGGCCAGGGGGGAGCCGGTCGAGCAGACCGACACCGTCGGCACTGTTACGCTGCCGATCAGGCGGAGCACTTCCGCCGTGCGGCCGGAGTGGCTCGCGGCCACGAGCACGTCGCCGGTCTGGATGGCGCCAAGGTCGCCGTGCAGGGCATCGACGGGGTGCACGTAGACGGCCCGGCGCCCGAAGCTACACAGAGTAGCGGAGAGTTTCTGGGCCACCAAGGCGCTCTTGCCGAGCCCCGTGGTCCACACGGTCGCGGCGGGGGTCAGCACCGCGACGGCGGCGGCCCACCGGCCCTCGTTCCGCGAGTGGGCGCGTGCGAGGGCCTCGGCGGCGAGGAGCAGGGGTCGACCCGGGTCGAGCACGCCCCGACGCTATCGCGAGCGCGGCTACTTGGCCGAGACCGACTGCCGGGCGACGTAGGGAAAATCCTGCTTGCGACCGGCGGGTTCGCTCTCGGGGCGTGCTTTTCGCGTGGGGAGTCGAACGAGGACCGCGCAGGTGGTGAAGAGCCAGCCCAGCCACACCGGCCCCGCAAGGAGCAGGAAGTCGGCGGCGACCGGCGTCCACGCCTGGCCGACCACGCCCATGGTCATCACCCCGCCCACGAGTCCCCATCCCGATAGCCACATGGGCACGTGCGTCGCACGGGCCATCGCCAGCGACAAGAGCACCATGGAGACGCCCCACAAGAGGTTGAACAGGGCGTCGGCGGTGAGGGCGATGGCCAAGAGCGTCTGGCCGAGCGCGTCCTCGCCGTGCGGGAGGTGGGTAACGGCCACGAAAGGCAGCAGCGAACCGCCCGCGTTGATGATCGCGGCCATCATCGTGAGCGCGGCCCCCGGCCAGGCGTAGGGGCCGATCGCCCGGGCCAGGCCTGCCACCCAGGGCACCATGAACGCCATCGCGAGCGTGAAACACCAGGCGCTCCACGAGGCCGCGCCGCTGTGCTGCTGGGCCGCATAGTACCAGCGGTCGATGGTTTCCGGGCGGTAGGCGGCCTCGATGTCGAGGCTGAAGGCCACGCCGAGGACGCAGAAAGAAGCGGCAAGGACTCCACAGCCCGCGGCCACACGGTTCGGCTCAGCGCTCACTTGCACGGTCCTAGGGTACACCCGTACATCGGCGACCCGGACCGGCAATCAAGCCCCCTTGGCAACAATCTCCGCGAAGGCGTGCCCCAGGCGAACGCCCACGGGGCCGAGTTCCCGAGCCCACGCGCCGTCGATCATCTCGATGGGCGCTATCTCCTTGAGGGTGCTGAGTGCGTAGAGTTCGTGACAGCGCGCCGCGGGGAGTGGCTCCTCGCGCAGTTCCACGGCGTCGAGGCGCGCGGCCTCGATCACGGCGGCGCGAGTCACACCCGGGAGAATCCGGCCGTCGACCGGCGGCGTGATCGCGACGCCATCGCATACGGCCAGCAGATTGCTCCGGCTGCACTCGGTCCAGAAACCCCGGGCATCGACGAAGATGAGCTCGTCCACCCCCGCCCGCGCGGCGGCCAGCTCCCACCCCGCGCGGTTGCTGTGCTTCACCCAGCCGGGGAGCCACGGGGGTGGTTCGTAGGGCGCTGTCGCGACACGAATCGCGCGTCGAACGCGACGTTGATCCAGCGGTCGCGAGATGACCACGCGGTGGGTGGGGGTGAGGTACACGTTGACGGCCTGGCCGTCGCGGACGTCCAGCGTTTCGAGGTCGCGACGGAGCTCGTCGAGGGGGCAGGGAAGGTCCATGAACGCGGCGCTTCTCGCCAGGCGCTCGAGGTGGGCCTCCGCGCGGAAGAGGCGTGGGCCATAGCTGCGCAGGGTTTCAAAGGCGGCGAGGCCCATCGTGAACCCGGCGTCGTCCGCGGGCAGTTGGAGGTCGCTTCGGCCATCGACCAGCACCATGTCCCCTCCCTACCCCACTCGCGCACCCCGCGAGTGGGGCATGCCCGCCCCAGTGACGCGGCAATTGTGTCGCACGAACCGTTGGCACGGTGGTTGCGTTGGGCACCTCCGCCGCTGCCCGGGAGGCTTCTTGCTGCTGCTCGTTCTCGCCTGCTCCCCCGACGATGCCCCTCTGCTCGTCGACACCGAGCCCTACCTCGACGGCGAGGTGCTGGTGAAGGTCCGCGGCGACGACGTCGACGCGATGAAGCTGGAAGACGAGAACGAGCTCGCTGAGGTCGATACCATCGGCGGGATCGACGTGCGCCGAATGGGCTTCGACAGCGGCCGGCGCGTGCGCGACGTGATCTCGAAGCTCGAGACCGATCGTCGCGTGGAGTTCGTCGAGCCCAACCACCTCGTGCGGATGTCGGGGACCGATCCCTACCGCAGCTACCAGTGGAACCTCGACGCCATCGGCACCGACGAGGCGTGGACGACCACCACCGGCGGCGGCGTGATCGTCGCCGTGCTCGACACCGGCGTGCGAACCGGCGGTCCCGATGGCATCGCCAACGTGCTCGGTGGCTACGACTTCTACAACAACGACAACAACCCCACCGACGGCAACGGTCACGGCACCTTCGTGGCCGGCACCATCGCGCAGAACACGGGCAACGGCCTGGGGGTGTCGGGCGTGGCGCCCGGGGCCACGATCCTGCCCGTGAAGGTGCTGGGCGACAGCGGCACGGGCGACATCAACGCCATCGCCAATGGCCTCGTGTGGGCCACCGACCAGGGGGCCAAGGTGGCGAACCTGAGCCTCGGCTCGGCCTACCCCTCGGCCACGCTCGAGAGTGCTTGCCGCTACGCCTACGACCGTGGGGTCACCGTGGTGGCCGCCACCGGCAACGAGTACGCCACGAGCGTGGGCTACCCGGCGCGGTACGACACGGTGATCGCCGTGGGCGCAACCGGCCAGGGCGGTGCACGCGCCGGGTACAGCAACCGGGGCACCGGCATCGACCTGGTGGCGCCGGGCGGCGACCTCGGCAAGGACGTGGACGGCGACGGTTACGCAGACGGCATCTTGCAGGAGACCATCGAGAACGGGCGGTGGACCTACACCTTCTGGGAGGGCACCTCGATGGCCACGCCGCACGTCGCGGCGGCGGCCGCCCTGCTCTACGCCTCGGGGGAATCCACGCCGAGGGGGGTGTTCGAGGTGCTCACCGACACCGCGCGCGACCTCGGGACCGCGGGCTACGACACGAGCTACGGCTACGGGCAGGTCGACCTCGCGGCGGCGGTGGCCGGGGTCGACACGAGCGCCCCTGCGCCCGAGGAAGAGCCGCCCCCCAGCACAGGAGCCGACACCACCGCGCCGACGATCTCGGCCGTGAGCGGCTACACCCAGAGCACCAAGTTCACCTTGCAGTGGACCACGAACGAGCCCGCCAGCTCCTACGTCAACTTCACCGGCTACGGCGAGTACGGCGACGCCGTGCTCACCACCGCTCACGCGCTGAGTTTCACCGGGAACACCGGTTCGACCTACTACTTCACGCTGGTGTCGAAAGACGCCGCCGGGAACCGCGCCGAGACGAGCGAGTACTACATCAAGCTGTGATAGTCGGCGCCGCATGTTGATTCTCCTGTTTGCCTGCGCCAGCGACACCCCCGCGTGGGCGGTGCAGCACGCCTCGGTGCTCCCCGACGACAACGGCTTCACCGGCACGCAAACTTGGGAGTTCTTCGCCGAGGGCTGGTCGCCCGAAGCGGGGAGCGACGGCTACCTCTGCGCCCGGGCCCAGACGATTATCGGCGCCACCACGACCGTGGCCGACTGCGCCGACTGCCGCGTGGCGTACAGCCTCGAGGTGGAGGAACTCGGCACGGATTGCACGGGCGACCTCGCCTCTTCCGAGGCCTACACGGGCCCGGCCACCTACGCGATCGCCGAGGTGCCCGAGTCCCTCTCGGCCACCGATCCCCACCCGGGCGACAGCTTCGGCTGGTTCGTGGCCTGGGGTGATGAGGAACTATCCGCCTTGGGATGGGCTTACCCCGAAGACCTGGACCTCACCGGTGAAGAAGGTCTCCCGGGCTGGTCGGCCGACCGGGTGTACACGCTCTATCCCGCCCTGGCCTGGGCCATCGAGTAGACACCGCGACGCGATTGTCGCGGTGGTAGGCCGTCGCGGCGGTGGCTACACTGGAATCGGGTCGGGGCGTCGGTCGACGTCCACGGGAAAACCATGCGCTTCGTTCCTCTCCTCATCGCCTGCGGCTGCACCGACATGGCGCTCAACGCGAAGGAAGCGGCCGACGCGACCTCCGACTCGGGCACCTCCGACGAGGCCGACGCCGACACGGACGCCGACACCGATGCCGACGCCGACAGCGACTTCATTCCCGAGTGGTACAGCCTCGCCGCGGTCGCGACCGTCGATGGAGGAGTGGCTGGATCTCTGGAGCCACGCTTCGTCATCGGCAGTTCCGATTTGGAGCGTCGCGATTGCGGCGTGATGGCACCCAGCGATCTGGCCGCCACGGCGCCGAGCAGCGAGAGCATTTACACCTACTGGACCTTCACCGTGCCGACCGACAACGGCTGCGACGGCGTAGCCGGCACCCCGGCAAGGCTGGGCGTCGGCATCGGCGTGCTCGACCCGGAGGTGCGGGCCCGCCTCGGGACGGTCGACCTCGACGGCGTGGCCGATGAGCTCTGGGGCGCGTGGCTCATCGCCGACGACAATGTGCCTTTCCCCTTTGGTTATGCCCAGGGTGCGGGGGGTGCACCCGCCGACGGCCCGCCCCCCGATGGGAGCTACACCCTGGAACCCCTCTTGCTATTGAGACTTTCTGAGACGGAGTAGTTCGCCCGTTCCGGGGTCACACTGGTAGCGGGCGGAGCGGCCCGGCCCCCTCCGGTGGCCGTTGCTCCCATGGAAGGAGCGCGTTTTGGGTTTCCGGGTCGCTCCGCCCGATTCTGCTTGAGGGGGGGGAACCCGCGTAAGCGGGTTCCCCCCCTACCGCGCCATGCCCTCCGGCCTCCAAGCTGCGCTTTCCGGCCTGCGGCGTCGAGCGCGTTGCTAACGCGCTCGAAGTGGCGCTCTCCCCCCCTCCCTTGACACACCTTCGCTTGGGCGGAGCCATCGCCGAAAAAGGTGCCGGAGGTTAAGGGTTAAGACTTGGGCGTTGACGGGTCAACGGCGGCGCGCGGGCTTCGCCGCGCCGATCCCGGCGCGCGCTCTCCACGGCTCGTCGCCAGCTACGCCCGCCGGGTGGCGAGGATCACGCCGGCCATGGTCAACAGGCCGGCCACCGGCGTGAAGGGACCGAGGGACTCGTCGAGCCACAGGTAGGCGAAGAGTCCGGCCACCAGCGGCTGCAGGCAGACGAAGACCGCGACGATGCTGGCAGGGACATCGCGGAGTGCGAAAAGATTTAGGAAGTAGGTACCAATAGTGGGGCCAAGCACCACGAAGCCGAGCGCGGCCCAGGCCCGCGGCTCCTCCACGGCGACGGGCGGCAGGCCCGTCACCAGCAGCACGGCCGGGGCGCCCCACGTGAACAACCACGCGGCGAGCGAGAGCGGCGACACCTGCGTGAGGAGGTCGCGACTCATCACGAGGTAGGCACCGTAGGCCACGGCGTTGGCCACGATCATCAAGTCGCCCACGATGTCGCCTCCCGCGACTGAGCCTCGGTCACTCACGACGAGTGCGGCGCCGAGGAAGGCGACCCCGATGCCCAGCACGCGGTTCCGCGAGGCCCGCTCGCGACCGGCGGCGATGGCAATCGACAGTGTCGCGACCGGGATGGTGACGATGATGAGCGTGGCGTGGATCGCGGTGGTGCGCTCGAGACCGTAGATGAAGAGGAGCTGGTTCGACACCACGCCCAGCATCGAGGCCAGGAAGATGCGCGGCTGCAACGACCAGGGGATTGCCGGTGCGCGCGAGACCTGCGAGGCAGCCTGAAACACGAGGGCGGCGGCGACGGCTCGCCAGGCGCTCACGCCACCCGGCCCGAAGGCTGGGAAGGCGAGCTTGGACACCACCGGGTGCAGGCCGAACAGGAGTTGCACGGCAAGGAGCGCGAGGAGCGAGCGCGGCGGCACGGGGGGCGCGCGCTATCCTCCCCCCGTGCGGCGCGTTGCCCTCAGCTTGCTAGCCCTCGCCCTCGTGCTGGCCCCCGTCGAGGGCCTCGCTCGTCGTCACGAGGGGGGCACGGAGCTGCTCGGGAGCGAGCGCCGCTACCGCACCCGTCCGTACACCTACGGCGCGAACGCCGAGGGCTTCTTCGAGCGCGACTTGCCGAGGGCCAAGGCCCCCGGCACGCGGCGCATCGCGGTGCTGGGCGACTCCATGACCTGGGGCACGACCAGCCCCGAGGAGGCCTGGCCGCGGGTGGTCGAGAGGGCGCTCGGCGTGGAGGTGCTGAACTTCTCCACCTACGGCTACGACATCCGGCAGTCGCGAGCCACGTTGCCCGAGGCGCTCGCCCACGCGCCCGACCTCGTGCTGCTGGGCGCCTACTGGAACGACCACGTGCCCACTCGTGCGATCACGGTCGGGACCGCGCCCTTCGTCGTGTGGCTGGAAACGCGCGGGCCCCTCTGGCGTGCCTCGGCCGCGTGGCGGGCGCTCGATGGCTACTTCCATCGCGACCAGTGGACCTTCGAGCCGGAGCCGGGATTCTTCGAGCGCGAGCTGCGGGCGCTGGCCGAGGACGTGGGCGACCTGCCGCTGGGTGTCGTCGTGCTCGCCCCGCACGCGCTCTCGCCGGGCGTCGAGGCCTGCGTGGCCTACGGCGTCCCGCGATCGCAGTGTGAGCTGTCGTCGCGACTCACCACGGAAATGCTCACGACATCACGTGCGCTCGGCCTGCGCTCCATCGACGCCACGGGCGCGCTCGACGCCCCCTCCCCACCGGCCAACGCCGCCGACTGGGAACACCCAGGACCCGCGGGTCACGCCGCCATCGGCCAGCACGTGGCGAGGAGCCTGTCGCCGTGAGGCTGCCGTGGCCTCGCTGTCCGGCCGACTGCGGTCGCGACCCTTCAATACAACACTATCGCGACACATCGTACGCACGACAGGTCTCGCCCGATCAGTCCGCGCTCGACGAGGCGATCACGTCGCTCCTCGGCCCCTCCACGCGAATGTTGCACGTGGGCATCGGCAGCTCCTCGCTGGCGCGGCGTCACGCGGCGGCGGTCGCTCACATCCACGGAATCACCGTCGTGATCGAGGAGATTGACCTCGCTCCCGCCTTGCCGAACTACCGCGCCTGGCTGGTCGACAAGCACGGCCCCGAGCTGCGTGCCCTGCCTGGACCGTACGACCTCGTCGTCGACAACAACCCCGGCACCTACGCGTGTTGCCGCCGCCACTTCGAGGCCATGTTCGACGCCTACGCCGCCCTCCTCGCCCCGGGCGGGCGCATCGTGACGCACGCGCGTGGGGCCGGGTGGGAAGGCGCCATCCGGCTCAGGTACCGTCACTGGGTGTCGCTCGGGCGGGCGCGAGGGCTCTCCGCCGCCCGCCTGTCGACCGAGGGCTGGGTGCTGGTGGCCGAACCCCGTCCTCTCCGATAGACGCCGCCCTTCCCGGGAGCCCCCTTGTCGCGCCGTCCTTCCCTGCGCACCGAGCTTCCTGGCCCGCTCGCCCGCGCCCTCATCGAGCGCAGCAACGCGGCCGTGTCGCCGAGCTACACCCGCGACCATCCGCTCGTGGCCGAGCGCGCCGAGGGCGTGTGGATCACCGACCCCGACGGCAACGAGTTCCTCGACATGTCGGCCGGCATCGCCGTCACGTCCACGGGCCACTGCCACCCCCGCGTCGTGGCGGCCATCCAGGAACAAGCCGCCAAGCTCATTCACATGAGCGGCACCGACTTCTTCTACCCGGTGCAAGGCCGCCTAGCCGACCGCCTCGTGCGGATGCAGCCGGTCGTCGGCGACAAGTGCCGGGTGTACTTCGGTAACTCGGGCACCGAGGCCAACGAGGCGGCGATGAAGCTCGCCCGGTTCTACACCGGTCGCAAGCACTTCGTCGCCTTCCTCGATGCTTTCCACGGTCGCACCCTGGGCGCGCTCTCGCTCACCGCGAGCAAGGCCCGGCAGCGCGAGGGCTTCGGCCCCTTCTTGCCCGTCACCCACGGCATCTACCCCGACCCCTACCGCATGGGCGCGAACGCCACGCAGATGGCGCTCGACCACCTCGACAACCTCTTCCGCACCACCTGTCCCCCCGAGGAAGTGGCGGCCCTGTTCGTGGAGCCCGTTCAGGGCGAGGGCGGCTACATCATCCCGCCCACCGACTGGCTCGCATCTTTGCGGGCGCTCTGCGACAAGCACGGCATCTTGCTGGTCTTCGACGCGGTGCAGTGCGGCATGGGTCGCACCGGCAAGATGTTCGCCTGGGAGCACTGGGGCGTCAAGCCCGACATCATCACGCTGGCCAAGGGGATCGCGAGCGGCATGCCGCTGTCGGCGACGATCGCCAGCGAGCGGCTGATGCAGTGGAAGCCGGGCGCGCATGCCAGCACCTTTGGGGGCAACCCCGTCGCCTGCGCGGCGGCGCACGCCACCCTCGATCTGCTCGAGGAGAGCTTGATCGACAACAGCGCGCAGGTGGGCGAACAGATGATGGGCATGCTGCGCGACGCGGTCGGCGCCCACCCCTACGTGGGCGACATCCGCGGCAAGGGCCTGATGATCGGCGTGGAGCTGGTGATGGACCGCGCGAGTAAAGAACGCGCCGCGGACTTCCGCAACGCGCTGGTGATGGACTGTTTCTACCGCTCCGGTATGGTGCTCCTCGGCGCCGGCCGCAACACCGTGCGATTCTGCCCCGGTCTCACCCTCGCTCCCGAGGAAGCCCAGACGGCGGTCGACCTCTTCGCGACTTCCCTCCACGCCCTCACCCAGGTGTAGCCATGCGCAAGTTCTCGGGTCTCGACTTCTACAACCTCGACGCGCTCCTCTCCGACGAGGAGAAGGCCGTTCGCGAGGTGGTGCGCGGCTGGGTGGAAGACAACGTGATCCCCATCATCGAGGGGCACTGCCGCAACGGTACCTTCCCGTACCCCCTCGTCAAGCAGATGGGCGAGATGGGGCTGCTCGGGGTGAACCTCCATGGCTACGGCTGCGCCGGGATGAGCAACGTTGCCTATGGCCTCGTGTGCCAGGAGCTCGAGCGCGGCGACAGCGGCATCCGCAGCTTCGCCAGCGTGCAAGGCTCCCTGGTGATGTTCCCCATCTGGAAGCATGGCAGCGAGGAGCAGAAGCAGAAGTACCTGCCCAAGATGGCCACCGGAGAGTTCATCGGTTGCTTCGGCCTCACCGAGCCTGACTTCGGCAGCAACCCCGGCGGCATGGTCACCAAGGCGGTCGACGACGGCGACGCCTACGTGCTCAACGGCGCCAAGATGTGGATCACCATCGGGACCATCGCCGACCTCGCGGTGGTGTGGGCCAAGCTCGACGGCGTGATCCGCGGCTTCATCGTGGAGACGGGCGACCCGGGCTTCACCGCCCCCGAGATGCACGGCAAACACTCCCTCAAGGCGAGTGTCACCAGCGAGCTCGTGTTCCAGGACTGTCGCATCCCGAAGGACCGGATCCTGCCGCACGTCCACGGCTTGAAGGGCCCGTTCAGCTGCCTCAACAACGCGCGCTACGGCATCGCCTGGGGTGCCTTGGGCTCGGCGATGGCCTGCTTCCACAGCGCCCGCGAGTACAGCCTGAGCCGCATCCAGTTCGGCAAGCCAATCGCGAGCTACCAGCTGGTGCAGAACAAGCTCGCGTGGATGCTCCGCGAGATCACCAAGGGGCAACTCCTCGCTCTCCAGCTGGGTCGCATGAAGGACAACGGGACAATGATCCCGGAGCAGGTGTCGCTCGCCAAGATGAACAATGTCGACATCGCGCTTGAGATCGCGCGCGTGGCCCGCGATATCCATGGTGCCAACGGCATCCTCGACGAGTACCCGGTGATGCGTCACATGGCGAACCTCGAGTCGGTGAAGACCTACGAGGGCACCCACGACATCCACAACCTCATCATCGGGCGCTGGATCACGGGGATCCAGAGCTTCGAGTAGTCAGGCCGCCCGCAGCACGACCACGCGCCCATCGAGGTTGAGCATCTGCCGCGCGTCGACCTCGAGCAAGGGCTCGTGCCAGTGGCAGTGCCCAAAGGCCACCAGCGGCGGCGCGTCGAGCGCCAGGATCGCGTCCCGGACCCAGGGCGAGCCCTTGTCGCCCGGGCCCTCGCCCTCGGGCCCCTGGTGCAGGAGAACCACGTGTGCGCCGTCGAGGAGCACGTCTTCCAAGAGGCGCGTGAAGGTGTCGCGGTCTTTCCGGTTGGGCTTGCTGAGCTTCCCGACGATGCCGCTCACGCCCCCCACGCGGAGGCCGTCAACGTCGCGCGCCTGGCCGTCGAGGATGTGCACCCGCGCTCTCTGGGCGAAGTCGCTGGGGCTCTCCTCGCCAAAGGTGTCGTGGTTGCCGTTGACGCCCGCCACGGCCCTGAAAGCCTCGGCAAAGGCCAGCCAGGTGGGGCGAACGTCGCCGGTGGCGCCTCGTTCATCGGCCCGTGGCGCGGCGTAGAGGTCGCCCGCCAGGAGCGCGATCGCGCTCGCCGGTACGCCCACCTCGTCACGCAGGAAGGCCGGCACCACCTCGCCGAGCAGGCGGGTACCGGACAGCTCCCGGCCCTGGAGGTCGCTGGTGAGCACGAGGCAATCCACGCCCTCGGGCAGCGCGTCGACCCGCCCGTCGAGCACCGGCAAGTCGGCGACAAAGGTGCCCCCGCCGCCCGGCTTGGCGTTGCGGTAGCGTAGCACCCGAGAGGGTGCCCGATTCAAACTCACGATTCTCATGGCGGAGCAGCGTAGACACCACGCGGAGCGAGTCAACTGTCAGTCGGTGGCTGCAATCCAGCTGGTCATCAGCTCCGCCACCTCCGGGTAGGCCTCGAACATGAGCGTGCCGTGGTCGCCGCCCTCGCACACCGCGTAGGTCCAGGCCAGGTCGGGATCGTGGTTGCGTTGGGCGCGGTCGATCCAGCTCGCCTCCTCGGGCGGGTAGACGAAGAGGAGCTCGTCGATGTCGAGGTCGTCGAAGCTCGAGTTGCTGGTGGTGTAGGAGCCCGGCGACATCCAGACCATCGCGCGCGGCGCGGGACGGTTGGGCTCGGCGGACACGCCGTAGTCGAGGGCGGTGGTCGTCCCGTTGCTGGCGGCGACGATCAGCACCTCGGGTAGGCCCTCCGACACGGTGAAGTCCACGGCGGCGTAGGCGTCGTTCACGCCCAGCGGACCCTCGTAGGCATCGACGGGCTCGCCCTCGCTGCCGCCGGCGCCCCGGCGGTCGATGGCGAGGACAGCAAGGCCCTCGGCGCGCAGCGACTCGATCCAGTCCACGGGCCAGTCGGAACGGTCGTTGCTGGGCGGGACCATGTGCAAGAGCAGCACGGCGGTGTCGGCGTACTCGTGGGGGTAGTAGTCGGCCTCCAGCGTGATGCCGTCGTCGGTGTCGAGGTGCACGACGGCCGGGCCGGGCGGCACGTAGTCGTCGGGGATGCCGCCACTGTCGCCGGAGTCGGCTCGGAAGTCGGCGCAGTCTTCACCGGGCGAGGTGCAGGCGAACAGGAGGAGGAGCATCCCCACAACATAGCCTCAGAGGCGCAAGAGCTCGCCGGGGCGCAACAGGTGGGTGCCCTGGGGGGCCTCGCGCAGCGTGAGCGCCAGCGGACGCGTCGGCAAGCCGAGGCGCTGTCGCACGGTGCCCACGAGGTCCGCCACCACGTTCTGGCGGGCACGGAAGGCATGCAGCAGTCGCCCCGTCGCCAACTCGTCCTCGAAGTCGGTGCCGCAGATGGCGAGGTCGGCGCCCTCCAACTCGGCGGCCAGCGTCGTGACATCGGCGAATCGATGTAGGCTCTGCCCGAGGTGGACCGCGCGGGTGGTCCCGAGGGTCAGCTCCACCACCAGCGGCGGGTCGCCCGGTCGCCGCAGCGTGTGACGCAAACGGCGGTAGGCCAGCGAGGGGCTCCGCATGGCGCTCAGCGTCTTGCGGACGGCCTCGGCGGGAACAGCGTACGGAATGGGCGCGTAGGCGAACGTGCGCACCGTGAAGGGGCCGAGATTGGTGGACTGTCCGGGGACGAGCGCCGCGCCTTCCCGCTGGATGAAGCGCAGGTTGTCGGGGTGGCCGGCGAGGGGGCCGGGGGACACGCGGGCACCGGACACGCGCTCCTGCTCCGACCAGGTGAGCACCACCGGGCCCTCGACCGGACGCGGCGGATCGAAACACAAGACCTCGGCACCGAGCGACAGGCGCAAACCGGACTCGCCGAGATGTTCGAGGATCACGGGCTAGCCGCCGAGGCGCACGAGCGGCGCGAAGCGCAACAACCAGGCGAGGAAGGCGAGGGCCAGGGCGGTACCCGCCGCGACGAACAACGAGGGAGCGAAGGCCGCGCCGATTCGCATGACGGCCGCGAGTTGCACGAGGCCGAGGATCAAGGCGCCGTCCCAGCGCATGAGGATGGGGAGATCGCCGTGGCCGCGCGTCACCCGGATCGACAGGGCCGCCCAGAAGCTACCGAGGCCGCCGAGCAGCCAGAAGTGCATCGGCAAGGACGGGGGACCGACCCCCACGAGATCGACGACGTAGCCCGCGACGATCCAGGCCACGCCGAGGTGAATGCCCCCGATCATTGGCAGTCGCGACGAGGGCCAGGGGCGCCAGCCCAGCCACTGACGCACGACCAGCCCAAGCAGTGCGATATCGCCCAGATATGGGTGTTCCGGCACGGCCACGCGGAGGAGCGTGGCGGCGCCGAGCGCGGTGGCGAAGCCGGGGCGGCGCTGTGGGTCGGAACCGGCGAGCGCGCGGGCCGTGAAAAAGGGAAGGATGCGGTCGAGCATCACCAGCGCCACGTACACGAGGAAGGCGTGCGTCGCGAGCCGGAGTGCCAGTGCGGTCTCGCCCATGCCGAAGGCGAAGGCCGCCACGGTCGCGGCGGCGATCCCGGCGGGGACACCGGCGGTGGTGCCGTCGAAGCCCCGCCCCAGGGCGGGGAGCGCGAGGCGGGCGGCGCCGAAGGTGGCGAGGGCCCACGGGGCGGCGACCACGGCGGCTTTGCCCAGGCCGTTGTCGGGCAAAAGCACCGCTGCGAGCGAGATCGCGTGCAGGGCGAGCATGCCGATGATGTGCCAAGCTTTCGGCATCGGCCCGCCACTCTGGCGCGGGAAGGCCGTCATCAGGAAGCCCAGGATTAGCGCGCCCCAGGCGCCGAAGACGAGCAGCGCCGCGTGCTGGGCGGGCGCGAAGGGCAAGCTGCCGCCGCCGAGACCGTGGGCCCAGGCGCCGATGCTGGCGAGGCCGAGCAGCGCCGCCCAGGGGAAAAAGAGCCGGTAGCCCTCGCGGAGCAGCACCGGGACGGCGGGTTGAGGTTGTGCGGTCACCCCCAGGGGCAGGGCAAGGGGCGTGCCAGCGGGGCGAGCCTGCGGCGGGGCGGCGCCCGGTCAGGGCCCCGCGATGTAGCAGGGCCAGTAGTAGGACTCGCCGGCCTCGCCGCAGTCGATGCTCACCTTCGAGCTCGGCATGCCGCGCAGCTCCACGCTGGACAGGGCGTCGCTCCCGCTGACTTCTCCGGAACCACAGCCGTGGGCGTGGTACGCCGAGACGAGGATTTCCCGGTTCAACATGCGGATGTTGTCAGGATCGTCGCACTCTTCGAGGTCGGTCCCGCACCACACGCTCGTGCCGGCTGGGTACTGGCTGGATCCCGTGTCCATCGACAGATCGGCGTACTCCGCGGCTGCCTCGTCGTACCACTCGCACAGCTTCGCCGGCGACACCCAGCGGCCGTCCGGTTCGCAGGCGGGGAGGACCAGGCCGGCGAGCAGGCCTGGCGCCAGCGGTGAAAGTTGGTGGACGATGCGCATCCCTCGGTCAGGGCTCCGACATGTAGCAGAGCCAGTAGCGCGCAGTGCCCGAGTCGCCACAATCGACGCTGCCTGTCCACTCGGGGGAGCACTTCGCACTCGGACATTCCTCGCTGAATGCGCATCCGTTGGCGCGCAGGACATCGACCAGGATGTCTCGGTTCATCGGAAGCGTATTTGCGGCGTCATCACAATTCTGAGTGCTCGTGCCACACCAGAAAGTCAGAGAATCGTCATGTAATTCCCCGGTATCGTCATATCCGGCAGCGGCATCCTCGTACCACTCGCACACCTGGGCGGGCGACACCCACTTGCGCTCCGGCTCGCAGCTTGAGAGCAGAAGAAGGGCTGCGAACGGGCGTGTCACAGGGGCACCGCGACGACCGTGTTGGCGCCTGCCTTGGAGCAACTCTGCGGGGTGGCGAGGGTAGCGACGCTCTGCGAGCGACCGAGGACGAAGGTGGTGGTGGCGAAGGAGATGCCCGACGCCTGATCGCAGTCCGCGTTGGCGGCGGTCGGGTCGTCCTGGGCCCCGCTCGGCCAGACGCGCTGTGGGTTGGTCAATGGATCCATGGCGGAGATGCCTCGCGCTGAGAGCATGGTCTGAACTCGTCGCCTCGCGGCGCCGTCTGCAGCGCCGTCCGCCAGCTTTGCGGCTCCAAGTCCGGTCCACACCTTCGTGGTCGGACCTGTGGAGTTGTTCGCAGCGTAGGTGAACGTTGGTGGAAGATTGAACTTGGTGGCGAATCTCGCGAGCCCCAGCACCTGCAGCTTCTTGTGCGGGCATCCGGTGGGCCTGCCGTCATCGAACTGGCAGTGGGGATCGAAGTCGCGGTGCACGTCCTCGTGCAACAGTATCGAGGCGATGTATCCGACTTCCGCCAGAGCCAGGCGAGCACAGCCGAGGCCAGTGTAGTACCTGGCGTCGCTGTACATCTCGCCTGCGCTGCTATGAAGCCGCCACGCCCACCAGAATAGGTAGTCGGCCAGCTGTGCCTGCGCCATCATCATCTGACCAAGGTAGATA